>ERZ1292633.4034-Hain-H41-02um-R1-4034-length-13857-cov-6_pt1 | contig 13857 bp, 10 predicted proteins | sample MGYA00564406_ERZ1292633 | MGnify/ENA primary metagenome ERZ1292633 (study PRJEB36523, sample SAMEA6512639) | groundwater metagenome | collected 2019-01-08 | study: AquaDiva: Metagenomics assemblies of 32 groundwater samples
GTCATGGTCCGGCGACGACCGGCCAATGGGTGTCATGGCAAATCCGGAGGCTTACTCCTGGCCGGCGACGACAACACGCAGGACCTGGCACGCCGGGTCGCGGCGCAGTTCCTGGCGCGCACTGGCAAGCGGGCGCATCTCGTCATCAACCTGCTCCGGCGGGCCAAGTTCGATGCCAACCGCGAGGTCGTCGAGGCCACCGGTGGCAACGCGACCCTCACGGCCACGTGGACCGCGTACAACGGCTTCATCGAGGGTGCGCGTGGTCGCATCACGACGGTGCCAGGGCGCGGACTGCTCCTCGACCTGCACGGCCACGGCCACTCCATCCCTCGGCTCGAACTCGGCTACCTCATCTCGGCCGCCTCGTTGCGCCTGAGCGACCCGGCGCTCGCAGCCACCACCGCCATCGCGACGTCGAGCATCGCCCGGCTTGCCGTGGTCGCGATCGATCATCCAGCGCCGGTGGCACTGCTGCGCGGCCCCACGAGCCTCGGCGCGTTGTTCGTGAAGAACGGCTTCGCGTCGGTGCCCTCGCCGACCGACCAGGCGCCCGCCGCAGCCGACGAGTACTTCACCGGCGGCTATACCACCGAGCGCCACGGGTCATCGGGCGGAGGGACGGTGGACGCCATCCAGATCGAGGCGCATCGGCAGGGCGCGCGCGACACGCCGGAAAATCTCGACCGGTACGCCGCGGCCATCGTCTCGTCGTCGCTCGAGTACCTGAGCGTGCACTATGGCTGGACGCCCGGCACCCGCACGGGCGCGTCGGCGCAGGTCGTGGCGCCCGCGCGCGGTCCCGCCCCCTAGATTTCGCGCATGGCACTGACACCGGGTCCGGTCACGTTCGCCTCGCGCGACGCCGAAGACGAGTACTGGATGGGAATCGCCATCGACGAGGCGAAGGCCGCGGCCACGGCTGGCGAGGTGCCCGTGGGCGCCGTGCTGCTCGTCAGCGGTGCGGCGGTGGCCAAGGGGCGCAATGCGATGGTCAGCGCCAGGGATGCCACGCAGCACGCGGAGATGCGGGTGCTGAAGGCCGGCGCCTACGCCGCGGGCGATACACGCCTGGTGCAGGCCACGCTCTACGTGACGCTCGAGCCGTGCGCCATGTGCGCCGGCGCGATCGTGCTGTCGCGCGTGGGACGAGTGGTCTTCGGGGCGTACGATGACAAGGCGGGAATGGCCGGGTCGGTGCACGACCTGCTGCGCAATCCCCGCCTCAACCACCGCCCTGAAGTGAAGGGCGGGGTGCGTGCGGAGGAGTGCGGCGCCATGCTGGCGGAGTTCTTCAGAGAGAGACGATAGTGGAAAGTGGATTGTCGATAACAGACATCCACTATCCACTATCCACTATCGACCATCTACTTGTAGATCCAGTACTTCTTCGCCTCCGCCTCGAACGCCTTCGCCTCGGCGCGCAACACCGGCAGCAGCGCCTCGATGCCGCCCTCCTTCTCGACCGCCTCGCGCAGGCGCGTGCTCCCTGACAGCCGGTCGATCGATCCCCGGCGCCAGACCCACTTGTCCTTGTGCCGCGCGTAGATCGCGCGCAGCATCTGCGCACCCACGACCACCGGCTCCACCGCATTCCGGTCGGTGACGCGCAGGTGGATCATCGGAATCGTCTCGCCGCCAAACTCGAAACCCGCTTCCACCGTGCGTGAAATCGAGTCGAAGGAGACGCCCGGGATCTTCTTCGCGTTGAGCTCGGCGGCAATCGCGCCGGCGTCGGTGAGCCAGCTCGCCCCGACCTGCGCAAACGGATCGTCGGTGCCGCGCCCTTCGCTGATGTTCACGCCCTCGAAGAAGACCGTGCCGGTGTAGAGCAACGAGGCGTCCACATTGCGGAGGTTGGGCGACGGGTTCACCCAGGGCAACCCGGTCTCCTCGTACCACATGGATCGCCGGTATCCCTGCATCGGCGCGACGCGCACGTCGGCCTTCAGCTTGCCGCTTGCCGCCAGATAGTGCCCCAACTCGCCCGGCGTGAACCCGTAGCGCAACGCCACCGGGTACAGTCCGACCAGCGACTTGAAGGCGGTGTCGAGTATGCCGCCGTCAATGCGATCGGCGCGAATCGGGTTGGGACGGTCGAGGATCAGGAACTGCACCCCGGCCTTGCCGGCCGCCTCGGCGGCGAGCGCCATCGTCCACTGGAACGTGTACACGCGCGCGCCAACGTCCTGGATGTCGTACAGCAGGACGTCCATGTCCTTCAGCATGTCGGCGGACGGGGCGCGGATGTCGCCGTAGAGCGAGTAGATGGGCACTCCGGTGGCCGAGTCCACCGAGGAGGCGATCTTCTCGCCGGCCTTGGCGACGCCCCGGATGCCGTGCTCGGGGCCGAAGAGCGCCACCAGCTTCACTCCCGGCGCCTTGAACAGGGCGTCGATGGTGCTGGTGCCGTTGGGCAGCCGGCCGCTGTGGTTGGTGAGCAGCCCCACGCGCTTGCCGCGCACGAGGTGCATGGAGTCGGTCAGGAGCACCTCGAGCCCGGTGCGCACACGGGGCTGGGCGAGGGCGGGGGAGGCGACGACGGCGAGCGCCGCGGTCGCGAGCAGGAGTCGGTGGCGGAGTGTCATGCAGCAAAACTGCACATCGCGGCCGATACTTGTCCACTGAGGGTGGCGGGACCGTTGACCCGGCCCTCTCCGTGGGATAATTTCAGGGTTCTGCTTGGACAGGTGGCCGAGTGGTTGAAGGCACCGGTCTCGAAAACCGGCGTACCGGCAACGGTACCGTGAGTTCGAATCTCACCCTGTCCGCTTCCAGGACGCGCAACGCGTCGGTGTCCGCACCGGCGCGTTGTCGTTGGCATCTGTAGTATTCTGTCGTTCTCTGCAGTCTTCTGTCGTTCCCTGCAGTTCTTGGACAGGTGGCCGAGTGGTTTAAGGCGCACGCCTGGAAAGCGTGTGTACGTGAAAGCGTACCGTGAGTTCGAATCTCACTCTGTCCGTGGGTAACTGAAGGCCCTGTCTGCGCGCTGCGTGGATTGGGCTTTCCGTGTGCCGCTGATACGTGGCGCTCGTGACGGTAGTCGTTACTGTAGTCGTCGGCTATCCAGCCCCACGGATGCGAGCGTGTCGTCTCGAATCCCCGTGATTCTCGGGCGCCGACAACCTCTCCGGTCACTTCTTCCAGGAACTCGACTGGAGTTCTTCGGTGCACAACGACGCACGGCGAGTCGGCGGCTGACGCCGCCCGGCCCGGGACGCGAGCGCCGCGCAGTCGAACTGCGTTCCCGCATGCCGAGGGTCACGCCGGCGACGCCGCGTCAAGGGACGGCGAGAAATGGTCAGGAACTCTCAAGACTGCGACCGCACCCTCACTTCACCGTCAGGTCGTAGTTCAGGTAGGCACCGAAGCACTGCTCTCTGGAGAGGATCCTCCCTCCTTTCTTCTTGAAGACTTCCACCGATCCGTCCCTGAAAGAGACGGTCGTGCTCCCGTCCGCATTGGTCACGCTGTTGGAGCTCGACCAACGGAAGAACTGGAACTTGTACGAATACCCGTCGATCGGCGCTTCCCAGGAATCGACGCGGCCGGCCGCGCCGGTGGGTTTCGCATAGTTCAAGTCGAGGACACCGCTGCTCGGGGTCTTGCTCTGAACGAATAGGACGAGTCCAGGTTCCCATGGAATACTGCCGAGTTGCGCCGGGCACTGAAGCGTCGAGAGGTCCAGCCCGCTGATGGTCAAGAGGTAGTTCCCCTTTGCGACAATCGTGGAGGCGTCGTTTCTGCCAGACAGCTTCTGCGTTGCACCGCTCAGCTGACCTGTCATCGTGGCTTGTATGCTGGCTCCCGATGCGGACTTGGCATCGGCGTGTGCTCGCGCGAAGATGGGTTCACCCGGTTCGACGGGCGCCCGCTGCTCCGCACGACTGCAAGCCACGAGCATGACGGTGAGAACCGCGGTTCCAACTCGTGTCGATGTCATCTTGTCCTCTCCAAAGGGGTGAGCCAGGAACACGACGTGCTTGCGACACTCTCGAAGCGAGCGTATCCTAGGCCCAAGCGGTAACCGGGCGGTCACCCATCGGTCACCCAGGCGTGTCTTTTGCTCACTCTTCTTACATTTGGCACCCTCTCGCTCAAGAACGGCGACCAACTCACGACGGGCGCCGGAACCCAGCGTAGCCGCCTCGCGATTCTGGCTGTCCTGGCGGCGGCCGGACCCCGTGGCGTCACGCGGGACAGATTGCTCGGGTACTTCTGGGCCGATGCCGACGAGGAACGGGCACGGCAAGCGCTGAAGCAAGCGTCCTATGCGTTGCGTCAGGCCGTGGGAGTGGATCTCTTTCTGAGCAACGGCGCGACGCTGGCGCTCAATGCATCACTCATCACGAGCGACGTCGCTGAGTTCGAGGCGGCGAGCACCGCCGGAGAATTCGAACGCGCCGTCACCCTGTACACGGGCGCTTTTCTCGATGGCGTCTACATCAAGAATGCCGGGGCGTTCGAGAACTGGGCCGACTCCGAACGGAGTCGCCTCGCCGGGATCTTCGAAGGTGCACTAGGGCACCTGGCGAAGGCCGCGGAGCGCGCGGAGCGATGGGAAGAGGCCGTGAGATGGCGACGGCGGCTGGCGGAGCACGACCCGTTGAGCTCCCGTGCCGCTGTTGCGCTGATGCGGACGCTCGCGGACGCGGGAGACGTCCCGGCCGCCGTGCGTCATGCGCGCATCTATGACGCGCTCGTCGCGCAGGAACTGCAGGGCGGGCCCGACCCGGCAGTTGCCGAGCTGACCGCACAGCTCCGGGTGCCGAGCGCTCGGCGTCCCGACGTGGTTCTCCAGCCCTCGGCGACGACGATCTCCGCACTCCCACCGGAAAGTGCGCCGACGCACCAGCCGTTAGACGGGCGGCCGGTGCCGCGCCAGCGGGCCCGCCGGCTAACCATTGCGTGGGCCGTACCGGCGGTCGGGGCTCTCCTGTTCGTGGCTGCCTTCGCGCGATCACGACGCACGCCGCCCCCCTTACCGGGCGTCGTTGCCGTCACGGCATTCGCGAATGTCACGGGCGACTCGACGCTCTCGTCCCTCGGGGTGACCATCGCCGACCGGATGGGAGACGATCTCACGCGCAGTGGCATTCCCGGCCTTCGGCTCGCGGGAAAGGACGCGGCGGCGATCGTCGTCTCGGGGAGGATCTACCGCCAGGGCGAGCGCATCGCGCTCCACGCGCGAGTCGCTGACGCCCGGTCCGACCGACCCATGATCGCGCTCGAGCCGATTGTGGCGCCGCGATCGGCACCGGAGCGACTCTTCGAGGGCGCCAGGGAGCGGATCCTGGGCGCACTCGCGGTGTTGGTCGACAGCGGCGTGGCACGACCGCTGCACCTCCTCTCGCGGCCGCCGTCGCTTGGCGCGTACCGTGAGTATGCCGCCGGTTGCGAGGAGCGAGATAATGGAAAAATGAGCGCTGCGGCCGATCATTTTGAGCGGGCGTTTGCGATCGACACCGGTTTCGCTCCGGCTCTGTTCATGGCAGCAATCTCGATAAACTCGCAGGGACTCTTCGAGCGATCCTCTCGGATCTTCCGGAAACTGGAGTCAGTACGCGACCGGCTCTCGGCGCAGGATCGCCTCGGACTGTCGTATTACATGGCGCGCAATCGAGGAGACGGGCAAGGCGCGCTCCGCTTCATTCGGCTCGCGTCGGCGTCGGCTCCTGGCTCCTACTGGTCGAAGTTGCATGCTCAGGTGGCGCTCGAGATGCACCATCCCGCGGAAGCGCTGCGCGTCGCCTCTCTCATGACGAAGCGCGGATCCGAACAAAGTGTCCGCGGCATCGTGATTGGAGCGCACCACCGCCTTGGCAACCACCGGGCGGAGTACGACTTGGCTCGCGAGATGAGCAGCGACACGCGCGACGGGTTCGTTGCCCTCGGGATCTCGGCTGCCGGTGCCGGTGACACTGCGAAAGTCAGTGAGCTGGTCAGGGAGATTCTGGCGCTTCCAGGACAAGTGAACTGGAAGGTGGTGGCGTTGCGCAGCTTGGGTGCCGAGCTGAAGGTCCACGGCCATCCGCTGGACGCGCGGCGCGTGCTCGAGGAGGCGGCCGTCATCTACGAGGCTGCCACCGACACCGGTGCGTACGGGAACCTCGGCGAACTGGAATATGCCCGGACACTCGAGGGGCTCGGAAGGATCGAGGAAGCAGCGCGTCATTACCGGACGCTCGCCGGTCTCGCCATTCCGGCGTCGGCGGTCGGACAGGGCCTGCTTGCGTATCGGATCAAGACCAATGCGCTCGGCCACCTGGGGGCGCTCGAAGCGCGCCGGGGAAATCGTGATCGCGCCGAGCAGCAACTCCGTGTCCTGCAGCGACTCGAATCGCAGTATCCCGTCCGGGATGTTGCGGGAGCCAGATCTGTCCTGGGCGAGCATCGGTTCCAGGAGGCCGTGATTCTTTCCGCGCTTAGCCGCCGGGCAGAAGCCCTGACTCGGTTGCATCAGGCGTTCGACGCCGGCTACCGCCATCCCTGGCTGGACGCGCATCGCGGATTCCTTCCCGAGATGGTCGGCTTTCCTCCCTTCGAGGCCTTCATGAAGGCGAGCCAGTAAGGTCGATCAGGTTGCCACCGCCGAAGTCACCGACGAGGCGCGCAAGGTCGGACAAGCGGCGAGGTGGGCGCGCCGCGTCTCGGGACTGCCGGGTGCGGCCATCAGGTCCGGATGCGGGAGTGGCTGCGCGTGCTGGCGAAGCTGCTAGCGCCCGCCTGAAGAGTGTGTGGGCGGGCAACCGTCTCGCGGGTTCGAATCCCGCGTTGTCGGTGCAACGATAGATACCGCGACCAGATTTGCCGTGGGGACGTCGTCGTTGTCTCGTGGCCGATCTCGGCAACTCATGGCGCACACCGCCCAGTTCAGAAGCTGCTTGATTGCAGTGTCCTCTGAGCCGGCGATGGAGGTTCACCAGCAGCGTGAGGTTGGTGTCGGGCGATTGCGCACGACCTAGGTTGGCCGCCCCTTCACCAGCGCGATCGGGGCAGCCATCGCCACCCTGCGCGGGACGCACATGACCGTTTCGTGCGGCGTCTATGGCAATCGATCGTCGACTGGCGCGGCCGTTCAGTTCGTCGTACGTTCGAGCCGTGTGCGCGCACCGAGTCGGCCGGTGCGCCCTCGCTTCGGTCGTGGAGGCCGATACACGCGTCGTTCGAATCACCGCGGGTCCTCTCACCCTTCGGGCGCCATGAGACGCCTCGGCGAGACGCTCAATCCACGCTATCACCAGCGCCCGTGGTGAGCACGCCGCGGGACGCGATCGACGGACTGTTCACGATCTGACGTAGGGCAGCGCGCCGTGCGGTCAGGGGTCGACGTCTGCATGGCGAACCCAGCACCGGGAGATCGAGATGAACCGCACGGGGGTGAGTAGCGTGTTGCTGGCCGCGGCAATGGCGGGTGCCTCGATGGCCGGTGCGCAGGCGACGAGCCGCGGGGGAGCCGAGGCATCGACGACGCGATTCGCCGTGCGCGTCGAAAACGTATCGACACGCACGACACTCAAGCTGGCAAAGGGCGGGGCGCTGGACATGCCGCTTTCCCCCGGGGTCTGGGCGGTGCACACGGGCGGCAACCCGCTGCTGACGCCGGGAAAGCCGGACGCCGGACTCGGGCTCAAGGGGCTCGCGGAGGCTGGCATGGCGCCGGAGTTCGCCGCCAACCTGGCGCGCGTACCGAGTGTGCGAAGCCACGGCGTGCTCGACAAGCCCATGATGCGCCGGGCAACCATGGGCGCGATGGCGAACGACATGGGGGCGAAGTCCGCGTCGTCGGCGATGGTGCCGTCGCCGGACGGGCCGATGCTCATGTCGGGCACGCAGGTCGATATCATCATCGACGCACGGCCGGGTGACCAACTGTCGCTCGCGTTCATGCTCGGCCATTCGAACGATGGGATCATCGGGACGGGCGCCGCCGGCATTGCGCTGTTCGACGCGAACGGTCGCCCGGTGTCCGGCGACGTGACCTCGACGATCGGGCTGTGGGATGCGGGCACGGAAGTGAACGAGGAACCGGGCGTCGGCCGAAACCAGGGCATGCGTCAGGGAGCGCCGTCTGCCGGCGATCCGGAACGGCGCCCCGTGCGGGCGATGTCGGAGGCCGAGTTCGGCGTCCGGTGGCCAGCCGCGAGGCGCATGCTGCGTGTCACCATCGCGCCGGTGAAGCGGTAGCCGACGGTGACTTCGTCGGAGCTCACCGGTGAAGTACTGGCCGGGCGCTACGAACTGCGCGAAGTGATTGGCCGCGGCGCCGCGGCCGTGGTGTACCGCGCGCTCGATCGCAAGCACGGCCGCGACGTGGCCGTCAAGGTGCTGCGGGCGGAGTTCACGCAGTCCCTGACCGCGGACCGGTTTGTTCGCGAGATCGGGATTGCCGCGAAGCTCACGCACCCGCACATCCTGCCGCTGTACGATTCGGGCGAGGCGAACGGGCAGTTCTACTACGTAACCCCATTCATCCAGGGGGAGTCGCTGCGCCAGCGCCTCGAACGCGAGCCCCGGCTTTCCCCGTGCGACGCCGTCGTGCTGGCGCGCGCGCTTGCATCAGCGCTGGAATGCGCGCATGCGCAGGGCATCGTGCATCGCGACCTCAAGCCCGAGAACGTGCTGCTCGTGTCGGGGCAGGCCCTGCTGTCGGATTTCGGCATCGCGCAGGTGCTGCGCCTGCAACCGGACCAACAGCGGTTTACGGTCACGGGTCTCGTGGTGGGCACGCCGCAGTACATGAGTCCGGAGCAGGCCGCGGGACGCGACGCGGTGGACGCGCGCTCCGACATCTATAGCCTCGGCTGCGTGTTGTACGAAATGCTGGCGGGCGCCGCGCCGTTTCAGGGCGACTCGGTGCAGGCGACGATCGCCCGCAGGTTCACGGAGGATGCCCCTGATGTCCGCAAGCAGCGTGGGGAGGTGCCGCGCGCGCTCGCCGAGCTTGTCGCCAACATGCTCGAACGCGAGCCTGTGGACCGTGTGCAGACGGCCGCGGAGCTGGCGCAACTCCTCGGGGCGGTCGAGGCCGAGTGCGCAACGCTTTCGGGGTCGTCGTACACGAAGCTTGCCAGCCGGACCATGGCCAGCGCACGGCGCCGACTGCGCCGCGTGCGCGGTCTCGTGCTCACCGGTGGTGCCGCGGCGGTGCTCGCTGGCGGCGTCTGGCTTGCGCGCGATGTGCCGTGGGTCGGCGCACTGCTGCGCCTCGGGCCGAGCGTGAAGACGCTCGCCGTCCTGCCGTTGGTCAACCTCTCGGGAGATGTGCAGCAGGACTTCTTTGCCGACGGACTCACGGCCGCGCTGATCACCGACCTCAGCCGGTTGCCGGGGGTCAAGGTCATTTCGCGAACGTCGGTGATGCAGTACAAGCTGATGCGGAAGCCGATGCGGGACATTGCCCACGAACTGCATGCGGACGCCCTGCTCGAGGGCACGATGATGCGGGAAGGCGAGCGGGTGCGCATCACGGCCACGCTGGTGCGCGGCAGCGATGAGCAGGCCCTCTGGACCAAGACCTTTGATGGACAGGCGGGACAACTGTTCGAACTCCAGAGCGCGGTCGGCGTGGACGTGGCGCGCGAGATTGGCGCCCGTTTCTCCCCCCGCGCGGGCGCGGCCCGGCCGTCGGTGAAGCCGGAGTCGCAGCAGGCATACCTGAAAGGGGCGTACTATGCGGGCCAGTCCCGCCTTGAGGAGGCCATTGCCTCGTTCATGCGTGCGGTGGAGGTTGATCCCTCCAACGCTCCGGCCTATGCGGCAATGTCGCGCGCCTACTATTTCCGGGCGTTCTTCGGCGAAGTAGCACCGCTGGAGGCGTTCAGCCAGATGCGTCGTGCCGCGGCCGCCGCGCTCGCGCAGGACCCGTCGCTCGGCGAGGCGCACGGGCTGATGGCGCTCGTGAACACGCACTTCGACTACGATTGGCCCGCGGCGGAGAAGCATTTTGCGCAGGCCCTCGCGCTGAGCCCGAGCAACGCGCAGGTGCACCACGACTACGCGCACTTTCTGCTGGCGATGGGGCGGGGCGCCGAGTCGGTGGAAGAAAGCCGCCGCGCGGTCGAGCTCGATCCGGCGAATCCGATGCTCACCGCCTGCCTCGGCTGGCACAACCTGTTCGACGCGCGGTTCGACGAATCGCTGCGGCATGCCGCGGAAGCGCAGCGCATGATGCCGAGCTTCTGGGCCCGCGTCGTCCAGGGATGGGCGGAGGCAGGCAAGGGGCAGCGCTTGCAGTCCGTCGCGTCGATGCGCGGCGCCGTGGCCCTGGAACCTGCGCTGGGGTTCACCCAGGCGGCGCTCGGGTACGCCCTGGGGAGAAACGGCGAAACGCGTGAGGCGCGCACCATGCTGGCGGGCCTGCTGGCGCAGTCGCGCCGCGGCTATATCTCGGCGTACGACATCGCCCTGGTGTACACGGGGATTGGCGACAACGACAGCGCCTTCGAGTGGCTCGGCAAGGCCATTGCCGAACGCTCCATTTTCGTGGTGCATCTCGCGTGGGACGCACGCCTGCAGCCATTGCGCGAGGACCGCCGTTTCGGCGAGTTGCTCGATCGCCTGGCGATTCCCGGACAGAAAACTCCGGCCCCACGACCCAAGACGGTCGCGATGGCACGCGTCGGACCCGCCGGGGGGTAGGCCCAGTCTCGTTTCGAAGGCTGACCGGTGCAAGGCAGTGCGCGTGCCCGGTCCGCGACGGTTCTGCTGGGTTCTGACACGCCCGATCGATAAGGGTGTCAACCGGCAGGTTGCGCCTGCCACGGATCGGCGACAGAATAGTCCTGCTTCGCGCACGTGGTCCCTCTTTTGGAGGTCGCCGATGAACGCTCGCCTTTCACGCACCATCCCCGCTGCCCTCTTCGTCGCGGTCGCGTCATGCACCGCTCCAGCCAAGGAAGAGCCTGCCGCGGCGCCGCCACCGATCACGCAGCAGAGCGTCGAACAGGCCATGCAGGCTACGGTGGCTGCTCTGAATGCTGGAGATGCCGCCAAGGCGGGGGAGTCCTATGCCGCAGATGCCACCTTCATCAACGCGCGAGGCAAGTATGACTCCGCGACCGGGATAACGGCATTCTGGGCGGCGGCGCTGAAGACGCCAAGCGCCGGCAAGGACCTCAAGCTCGAGATCGTAAAGTGGGGTACCAGTGGCGACATGGCCTACTCCGTGAGCCGCTTCACCGGTGGGATTACCGCGCCGACAGGGTACACTGTCGCGATCAGCCAGCGGCAGCCGGACGGCTCGATGAAGACCGTCGCACAGGTCAGCATCCCCGATCCGCCGGCCAAGAAGTAAGCCGCCGAGCGGCGGTTTATCCGATGACGAAGCCCGCGAGAGCGATCCTGCTCCGCGGGCTTTGTGCGTGCTGCCCGTTCCGACGAGGGCGGGGGCCGCGCCAAGCCTGAGCCGGATGACGCCGATCCTCTGCGGCACCTGCAGAGCCGATCTCGGCGGCCTGTGGCTGGTTCGTCGTCCGGTTTCGCCGTGCTCTCTGCATGGGTGGTGTCCTCGGGAATGAGTGGAGAACCTCGGCCGGATTCACATTCTCGTACCGCGGCGGGCAACCGTCTCAAGAGTTCGAAGCTCTTCATGTCCGTTGCAACTAAAGGCCCTGTCTGCGCTTGGCGTGGGCGGGGTCTTCTGCGTGCGGGCGACGAGCGACCCCCCGCCGCCCTTGCAGAAACGTGCGCTCTTCCGCGCTCTCCATCCCACGAAGGCCGCAGCGGCCGAAGCCCCTCCCTGGCGGCAGCGCGTGCTATCCGAGTACGCGTCGTAAACACCCCTGGATATCACGACAGAGGCTCCGACTGGTTCCTGTTGGAATCCGCCCGGCCCAACTGGGGAGTGTCGGACATGCGCACGCAGGCATTCAATGCGGTGCTCGGAGTTCTCGTGGCCGCGGCATTCGGCGCGGCGGGATGTGCCGCAGACGGGGGAACCACCACGCCCATCCTTGAAATCCAGGCAGAAGTGTTCATGCTGCGGTTCAACAACAATCCCAATCCGGCCGGGACTCCCGACTACAAGTACTGCGTCGAGTGGTATATCGACGCCCCAAAGCTCATCATCGCATCCGCAAGCCTGACCGGCATGGGCAATACCTCGGCCTACGCGCTCAACAGTTCGTCGAAGAAGTGGTGGGACGACAGCGGCAGTCGATACTGTACGCAACAGCAGCCGGTGTTTCCGATGAACTAGACGATCGCCATCAAGTACAACGATGGCCACACGGCCACGCTGCCTCGAACAGTGAGCAGTTGGTCCGTCCAACTGTAGCGCGCGGCCGGCTTGGCACGATTGGTGGAATCGCGCTGCGCGGTGGAAATGGCGTCACCGCAGCGCCCTTCGGTTCGACGCCCGTGTGCCGGGCCATCAGGTGGAGAAACCCGAATGCCGCGATTCATCGCCCGCTGCTCGCTCGAGCCCTGAGCGCCGCCTTCCCGTCATCCTACCCCTGCTACGCGACGAGCGGCACCAGGCACTCCGCGTCGTCGTGCGCGCTCGAGTTCACCCGTAAGCTGACGCGATACGCCTCCATCTCGGCCGCGACCCACGGCTGGAGCAACTCGCGCGCACGTTCCGCCGCGGTGTCCGGGGACAGCCACTCTCCATAAAGTGCCGTGTCGATGATCACCGGCATCCGGCCGTGGATCGGCGCCATCAGCGCGTTGGCGCCGGTCGTCAGCACCGTGCAACTCTCCACCGGGTCGCCCGCCGCCGGCTGCCACCGTTCCCAGAGTCCGGCCAGCGCGAAGATCCCCTCATCGTGCCGGCGCACGAACCACGGCTGCTTGCGCGCGGTGCCGACCACCACCTGCCACTCGTAGAAGCCGTCGGCGGGGATCAGGCAACGGCGCTTCTGGAACGCCGTGCGGAAGGCCGGCTTTTCGTGCACCGATTCGGCGCGCGCGTTGGCCAGCCGCGCTCCGATGCTCCGCTCCTTCGCCCAGTACGGGATCAGCCCCCACGTGAGCAGCGCCACCTCGGCGCCCGCTCCGGCATCGCGCACGGCCGCAATGGGCCGCCCCGGACCGAGGTTCCAGTGCGGCGGCAGCGCCGGGCCGCGCCCTACGCCGAACTGCGCCCAGTCAATGCGTTCGCTCTTGGAGAGCGCGAATCGTCCGCACATGGTCAGCTCGGTGCGCGCGGGTGAGACGTGGTACGGAAGAGTCGTGCGCACGTTACCTCCCGGTGACCCGCGCCGCAAACCTTTCGGGTGCTCAACGTGTCAGAGAGTGTGAACACCCTGCCGGTCGAGAGCCGGCCGGACAGCAACAGAGAGGCATTCACCATGGAAGTGCAACTCATGAGGACGACAGCGTGGAAGATGCTGTGCCTGCGTGATGACCGCGGAACGATCATTGGCTGGATTCCGTTCCCGCTCGTAGCCGATTGCTTCGGCCCGGGCTGCGAGACGGTGTACCTGGCTCGGCCCGCCATGACGCCCGCCGCCACGGCGTCCCGCGCCGCCTGACTCTCTCGGTCGTCCCGGTTCGATGGTCCCGGGGGCATTTCTACTGAACGTTGACAGGTTCGGTCGTCCCGGTTCGGTCGTCCCGGTGTTGCGCTTCACGGATAATGTCCCCTTGAGAGTTCAGTAGAACTGTCCCCATGCATCCCTCCTCACTGGAGGGGGCGTGGAGCGGACGGCAATGAGCACCAAGGAGTTGAAGCGATGGGTCGTGATGCGGCGCATCCGGGATCGGACCCTGTCGCGGCGCGAGGCCGCCGGGCTGCTAGGCCTGAGTTACCGGCAGGTCAAACGGGTCTTCCAGCGCTTTCGGACGCGCGGGCAGAAGGGACTGATCCATGGCAATGTGGGCCAGCGGTCGAATCGGGCGCACACGCCGGCGATC
>ERZ1292633.1026-Hain-H41-02um-R1-1026-length-30716-cov-7_pt3 | contig 13853 bp, 13 predicted proteins | sample MGYA00564406_ERZ1292633 | MGnify/ENA primary metagenome ERZ1292633 (study PRJEB36523, sample SAMEA6512639) | groundwater metagenome | collected 2019-01-08 | study: AquaDiva: Metagenomics assemblies of 32 groundwater samples
TGCGCTGGTGTGCGTCATCTGCGTTACACCCGGCGCAATCTGAATATGCGCCGGTGTATGCTTTCTGCATTACCACCGGCCTGGATTTACACCATGCCCTGAAGATTTATGTAATTTTATCATAAAATATATGCTTGTCAATGGGTTTTGTTCCGGATATAATAAGAAAATATGAACAAACTTATTGATAAAATCCATCTTATTTTGAGGAAAAATAACCTCACCTTATCAGTCGCAGAATCCTGCACAGGCGGCCTCTTATCTTCCCTTCTTACCCAAAACTCCGGAAGCTCTGCTTTTTTCCTTTTAGGAGTAGTTACTTATAGCAACAAAGCAAAAGAACAACTACTTAGCATACCTCACAGAATAATCGCAAAAAAAGGCGCGGTTTCAGAAGAAACTGCGCTTCTAATGGCTAAACAAATACGCAAAATTAGCCAAAGTGATCTTAGTTTAAGTATCACCGGGATTGCCGGGCCTTTAGGAGGCACTCTCAAAAAACCTGTAGGAACGGTTTTTATTGCAACAGCTTCTTCAAAAAGGGTAATTTGCCAAAAGTTTCTTTTCCGGGGAAATCGGAATCAGATTCGCATGCAGGCTGCTAAAGAAAGTTTAAAGCTGTTAAAAGCAACTATTGCCTGAACCACTATAAAAGTATACCCTCCGGCAATTAAATCATCGCTCATAATTCCAATAGCCCCATGCATCTTTTGTATGGAATGAGCAGGATACGGCTTTAAGGTATCAAAAAGACGGAATAGAAAAAATGCCAACAATACCCAGTGCCAGTCATAAGGAGTACCGATAAGGCTGATCATCATCCCGCTTACTTCATCAATTACAACCTGCCTAGGATCTTTAGAAGAAAATACTTGCTCTGCATCTGTAGAAAATTTAAAACCTGCTAAAGTCACTATCCCTAAAACTAAAAAATATAGCCACGGATTAGGCCAAAAAATAAAAAATAATAAAACTCCGGCTAAACTGCCGAAAGTCCCGGGCACAAAAGGAATACATCCTAAATAAAAAAATGAAGTTATTAGTTTTATAATATTTTTGCGCATAATATCGAATAGGGACATTTCTTAAAATATAATTTACATGTTAAGAAATGTCCCTATTATTAAAGCTTCGTTATTATCTTGCGGTTATTCCAAAGATAGGATAGCCCGGAATAAAGCGTAAAACCTACTGTCATGAGCATAAAAAAGTATATTCCCTGACGGAAGATTTTTTCCACTGTCGGATCCCAGGTATAAAAAGTAAGGCGGACCTCTTTAAAAACAATAAATCCCATAATAAAGAATATCACTACAATTTGTGAAACCGTCTTTTGCTTACCGGCTTTTGCCGCAGAAAGCACTTTACCTTTATTAAGGGCAAAGAGCCTTAAAGAGGTAATGAGTATTTCGCGGAAAATAATAATCACAAACATCCAGGACTCAATCAACTGCATCTGCACAAACGCCGAGAAAGCAGCTAAGACTAATATCTTATCGGCAATCGGATCCATAAGCTTGCCAAAATCAGTAACCATATTCTTTTTTTTGGCAATGTAACCGTCAAAATAATCAGAGAGCGCTGCCACAATAAAAACCACCAGGCTTAAAGATTTAGCCAGAAGTCCCTGTTTAAAAAGTAAAAACATAAACACGAAGGTCAAAAAAATTCGCCCCACTGTCAGTCGATTTGCAATATTCATCGCAGCGCCTCCCCTACTAAATCGTATTCTAAAGTATCTGTAATCTCAACCGGCACAATCATTCCGGGTTTAAGTTTTGTTTTTGAATGTACATAAACCTGGCCGTCTACTTCCGGAGCGTCAAAACGAGTACGGCCTAAATACCTTCCCTCTCCTGCCTGTGTATCTTTTTCATCAATAATTACTTCCATCTTTCGATGGAGAAACTGTTTATTTACTGAAAGCGCAACTGCCTGCTGAAGCTGCATAAGATGGTTAAAACGCTCTAACTTTACTTTCTTAGGAATCTGGCCTTTAAGCTTTAAAGCCTGAGTCCCCTCCTGTGCAGAATAAATAAATACTCCCAAGCGTTCAAATTTAACCTGGCTTACAAAACCACAAAGTTCTTTAAACGCCGCTTCTGTTTCTTGAGGAAAACCTGTAATAATAGATGTCCGCAAAGCAATACCAGGAACCTTAAGGCGTACCCGATCAATTAAACTCTTAATATCCTGAGGGTTTGTATGCCTATTCATCAACTCTAAAACCTTGCGGTTAATATGCTGAATAGGCAGGTCAAGATATTTACACACCTTAGGCTCGCTACGAATTACTTCGAGTAACTCATCATTTACCCGGCTTGGATAAAGATAAAGTAACCTCACCCACTGCACAGCCTCTACTTCTTTGCAAATCCGACGCACAAGAGAAGCCAAATGATATTTTTTATAAAGATCAACTCCGTAACCAGAACTATCCTGGCCGACAATATTTAATTCTACAACTCCGCTTCGCACAAGGCTTTGAGCTTTCTTTAATAACAGTTCTTCTGAAAGACTCTTAAATTTACCTTTAATATGCGGAATTACGCAATAACTGCAACGATTAAGGCAGCTTTCGCAGATTTTAAGATAGGCGAAATGCTTCGGGGTCAAAGGAAAACGATCAACTTTTTCCTCTAGCTCGACTCTTCCCACAAACGCATCAACCTCAGGCAATTCTCTGCGCAGCTTATCGCCATAACGCTGGACAAGGCAACCGTAAACTATGATTTTTTCAAGGAGCTTATCTTTTTTTAATTTAACCAACCCTAAGATCGTATCTATTGATTCCTGTTTTGCCTCATCAATAAAAGCGCAGGTATTAACAAGGCCTACTTGAGCCTTATTTAGATCTGTTATCTTAAAACCTTTGAGTTTTAACCGGCCCAGGATCTCTTCTGAATCTACTAGATTTCGCGGGCAGCCAAGGCTGATAATACCAATTTTTTTCACCTGGTAAACTCTATTCCCTCTTTAGTAACGATCATATTTTTCATTACCTGGCCCTTGCGGCCAAGAGTAGGAATAAGCTTGCCGTTTACTTCCACATCTACAACTCCGGCGTTACCAAGAGCAAACTCTATTTTTTCTTTTGCCTGCCAACTCTCAAGGCGTCCTTTACGCAGGATATTTTGAAACACAGTCCGCCCGTCGGCTTTAAGAGAAATCCAGCAGTCTTCACGGGCGCGGATAGTCAGCCGCGCTGCTCCTGAAACCGATTTTGCGCTTATCGGAGCATTTTCTGGATTTTTTGGCACAGCTGAATTTAGCACCGCAGCATGCGTTGTTTTCTTTTTTGATTTTTTAGTAAAGTTTTGCTTTATACCTTGGGCGGCTTTTACAACAAATACAAACAAAAGCCAACCTGCAAAAACTATAACTGCAATTCTGCCGAAAAATTTGACCTGATCCCAGGGGATTTGAAAATTAAATTCAGCTAAACTAGTCGATGGTTTTGAAGGGACTACCAGAGTATTTGTGTGCTCTTTTGTTGTTGTTTCTTTTTTTGTTTCTTTTACTTCCGGAGTAAAAGTAGCCGCATCAACGCCTAAAAATTTACAATAAATCTTAATAAACCCTTTAAGATAAACAGGGTTCATGTATGCAAACTGATCTTCTTCAATAGCCTTTAAAATATTTAGCTGGATTTTAGTCTTGCGATGAGTATCATCCAGGCTGATTCCTTTTTCAAGGCGGATCTCTTTTAATCTTTCACCAATCTTTATACTCATGCCTTAGGCATCTCCTCTTGCATTTCCTGGGGTAAGCGTTGTTTTAGCCAATGTTCCCGGTCAACTAAAATCCTACGCGGTTTGCTCCCTTCATAAGGGCCGACTAAACCATCTTGCTCCATGACATCAATCACCCGTGCTGCGCGGGTATAACCAAAACGCATCCTGCGCTGTAAAATTGAAACCGAAGCCTGATTACTTTCCATTACTACCTGAACCGCTTGTTCATAAAGCTCGTCTCTTTCACCTTGCGCAACACCATGTCCATGCTGCTCTTTAAGTATCTCTTCGTTATAAACCGGTTTTGCCTGCTCCTTAACAAAAGAAACTACACGGTCGATCTCCTTATCACTAACTAATGTCCCTTGCAACCTTACCGGCTTTGCCTCTCCGGGCTTTAAAAAAAGCATGTCTCCTTTACCAAGCAACTTATCTGCGCCGTTCATATCTAGAACTGTGCGCGAATCAACCTTAGATGCGACCTTAAAAGAAATACGCGCCGGAAGATTTGCCTTGATTACGCCGGTGATTACATCTACTGACGGGCGTTGCGTGGCAAGTAAAAGATGAATTCCGACAGCACGCGAAAGCTGGGCAAGGCGGGTAACCGCAGTTTCAATCTGATCACGTGAAACAGTCATCAGATCGGCAAACTCATCGATTACAACAATTATATAAGGAAGTTTTTTATCTTTTTTATTGTAGGCTTCAATGTTACGGACTCCTGAATCTGCCAAAAGCTGATAGCGGTCTTCCATCTCTGCTACTACCCAATTTAAAGCTATAGAGGCTTTTTTAGCATCAGTTACTACCGGGCACAAAAGATGCGGTAAGCCGTTAAAAGGCATAAGCTCCACCATCTTCGGATCAATCATGACAAATTTCAATTCCGCAGGAGTGGCCCGAAATAATAACGACAGAATAAGCGAATTAACACAAACGGTTTTTCCGGAACCGGTTGTTCCGGCAATAAGCATATGCGGCATACTTTCTAAATCCGTCACCACCGCATCTCCTGCAATATCTTTACCCAATGCCAAAGGAAGCTTTGCTTCCGTATCCTGAAAAGCCCGCGAAGATAATACTTCGCGCAAATAAACCAGGCTGCTTTTTGAATTCGGCACTTCAACCCCTACCCGGCTTTTTCCCGGAATAGGAGCAATGATACGCACTGACTGCGCCTTCATCACAAGCGCAATATCATCGCCTAAAGAAACAATCCGGTTAACTTTTACTCCCGGAGCAGGCTCAAGTTCATATCGGGTAATTACCGGCCCACGCTCTACATCAGTAACTTTTACAGATATCCCAAAATCTCCCAAAGTCTCCTCTAAAACCCGGGCGCTTGAAGCAAGGTCATCTTTTATCTGGCGCTCTGCAAGCGGAGGAGGTAATTCCAACAACTCTTCAATAGAAGGAAGGCGGTAATCTCCGATTTGCAACTCTTCCTGAGAATGTGGTTTTGTTTCCTGAAGCGGCGCTTGAGGTTTAGGAGCTTTGATTTTAATCTGCGGAGCTGCTTGAAAAGTTTGTATATTTTTAACTACAGGTAAAGGCTTTGCAACCTTGGCTATACGTGGCTCTGCTTTGCTAAATTTTTTCTTCCAATTAAACCAACTAGCAAATAAATTTTTTGTTTGTGCAAAAAAATTAGCAAACAATGACGAGATGAGCGCCCCGGTTACAAGCGCAAGCGAAAGGATCATAAATGTGGAAAAAATAATAAAACCGCCTAAGCGGCTAAAATAAGCGGTCACAAAATTAGCAAAGAATGTGCCCAGGACTCCGGCGAAATAAAACCGCATCGGCTCACGCGGAAGATTAAACATCCCGATCAGTGAGGCAAAAGAAACTAAAAGCACAAATATTCCGACAAATCGCGGCCAGCTTAAATAAGGCTTATCCTGGGTAAAATATTTTACTCCGGCAATAATTACCAGGATGGGCAAAACAAAACTGGCAATACGGCCAAAAATAAAAATCAGCGCGCATCCTAAATAAGCGCCAAAAATACCTAAGAGATTATGCGGGGGATTATTCGGGGCATTCGTAAAACTAGGGATATCATAAAGGTTAAAACGCAGAAGGCTGGCTGAAATCATCAGCCCTGCAGCGATTAAAGCTACACCTTTGACTTCATTAAGCCGCTTCTCTTTCACTTTGCAGTATTCGGCTCTGCCTGTTTCTTGCTGAGATTAACCCTACCCATTTCATCAACACCAATTACCTTAACTTTAATTTCTTGCCCGATTTTTACTTCTTCTTCTACGGTTTTGATAAAACGATTAGCTAATTCAGAAATACGCACCAGGCCTTCTTTATTAGGAGCAATTTCTACAAATGCGCCAAATGCCATAATACGTTTTACTATCCCGGTATAAATTCTTCCCAGTTCAACTTCATCGGTAATCCCGCGGATTAAACGGATCGCTTCGCTTGACTTTAGCGGATCGTTTGAAGAAACTAAGACGCTTCCATCATCTTCAATATCTACAGAAGCCCCTGACAGAGCGATAATCTTCTTAATATTCTTTCCTCCTGGCCCAATAAGTTCGCCGATCTTTTCAGGATTAATCTTAAGCACTTCAATACGCGGGGCGTAACTAGAAAGCTCCCCACGCGGATTATTAATCGCAGTAACAATCTTTTCTAAGATAAAGGCTCTGTCTTCTTTTGACCGGGCAATACACTCCTTCAAAAGTTCCAGGCTTAATCCTTCGATCTTAAGGTCAAGCTGCACTGCGGTTATCCCTTTTTGGGTTCCGGCAACCTTAAAATCCATATCACCAAAATGATCTTCTAATCCTGCTATATCACTTAAGATAATGGCCTTGCTGCCTTCCTTAATAAGGCCAAGCGCTACGCCGCTTACTGGTGCAGTTATCGGCACGCCTGCGTCCATCAAAGATAAAGTTCCGGCGCAAACTGTGGCCATACTGGATGAGCCATTAGACTCTAAAATCTCTGAAACTAAACGCACAGTATATGGAAAACGATCTTTAGTAGGCATTACGGCTAAAAGCGCTTTTTCTGCCAAAGCACCATGACCGATTTCTCTACGGCCAGGCCCGCGCACCGGCCCGGTTTCTCCTACACTAAAAGGCGGAAAAGTATAATGCAGCATAAAATTTTTATAGCGCTCACCTTCAAGCGATTCAATCATCTGTTCGTCATCGCCTGTTCCTAAAGTCGTTATTGCCAAACTTTGCGTCTGTCCACGAGTAAATAAACCCGAACCATGGGTACGCGGCAGGACCGAAACCTCGCAGCTAATCGGACGAATCTGCTTAAATTCGCGTCCATCAATACGGATATTATCCCTAAGGATTTTCTGGCGAACTTGCGTTTTTTCTATATCAACTAATACTGACTTTATATCATCGGCAGCATAACCTTCAAGAGTAAGCTGTTGTTGGAGCTCCTTAGAAAGTAAATCCACTCCTTCTTCTCGCTCTTCTTTTGTGCTTAAACCATATATTTCCTTAAGACGCTCGACTGCTAAATCTTCAATCCGCTTTGCAAGAACCGGGTCTATCTTCTTTAAGATTACATTTGCCTTGGGTTTCCCGTACTTTTGAACGAATTCTTTCTGTTTGGCTAAAATTTCCTGGATATTATCCACGCCAAATTTTAATGCCTCAAAGTAAAATTCTTCATCAACCTCTTTTGCACGGGATTCAATCATCATCACGCCGTTTGCTCCTGCCGCGACTACTAGATCAAGTTCAGCCTTTTCAAGTTCAGCATAAGTAGGATTGAGTACAAGTTCTCCGTCAACACGGCCGACGCGACAACAGGCAACAGGCCCATTAAAAGGAATATTTGAAATTGAAAGCGCAGCGGATGCTCCGATCAAAGCCAGGATATCCGGGTCATTTTCCCCGTCGCTTGAAAGGACAATCGCCATCACCTGCACGTCATTTAAAAAACCTTTAGGAAAAAGCGGGCGAATTGAGCGGTCTATCACACGGGCATTTAAAATCTCGCTTTCTGAAGGCCTTCCCTCGCGTTTAAAAAAACCTCCGGGGATACGGCCGGCAGCATATGTCTTCTCCTGATATTCTACGGTAAGCGGGAAAAAATCCCGGCCTTCCCTGGGTTCCTTAGACATACAAGCAGTAACCAAAACAACTGTACCACCATACTGCACAGTAACGGAACCACTTGCTTGTTTAGCAAGTTTGCCGGTTTCAATAATCAAATCATTTCTGCCAAATTTTATATTCATTTTATTCCTTTTTTATTATTGTTACGGACAAAAATTACGCCTTTACGCCCTGGCATTACTTACGCAAATTAAGTTTGCCAACTACTTCTTCATACTTCTTGGCGTCTTTTTTCTTGAGGTAGTTAAGCAGCCGGCGGCGCTTTCCAACCATCACCAACAAACCGCGGCGGGAACAAAAATCTTTCTTGTGGGTTTTAAAATGGCCACCCAGCTCATTGATCCGCTCTGTAAGAAGCGCAACCTGCACCTCTGCTGAGCCGGTATCTTTAGAATGCACCTTGTAGCTATCAATAACCTTAGTCTTTTTTTCCTTCAAAAGTGCCAATGTACACCTCCGTAGTCGATTGTTTTATCTCTTCAAATTGTCGGTATTATACGTTAATCTACCTTTAAAGTCAATAAATAACTTAATGTAGGCTTTTGTGGGAACGATATTAAGGTTTTAGGCCGCCAAGGGAGGGAAAGTTAATTTATCTATTTCTTTTCTTAGTTTATTGAATATATCAGAAGCATCCGCTGCAAGCGGTTCAATCTTTTCAGGTAATAAATCTAGGGAATAAGTATGGCTGAAGAAATGGCGAAACGCAAGAAAACGTTTAAGCTCCTCGCCTAAAGCTTTTGAGATGATTTTATCATCTATAGCTTTAAGTAATAAATCACGATGCCAGGACTGCCCTTCGGTAATCTTAAGGCCTTTAGCTTGAAATACCTGTTTTACTACGTTTTCTATGCCGTTATAAAAATTATGCAGCAATGCAGCCACACCGGCAAGTTCCAATTGGGAAAGATTAACTAAAGGTGAAGGCGGCAAAGCAGATACGGTTTTATCTATAGCATCATATTCGGCTTCAATACGTAGCCTATAATTAACCATAGAGCGGTATTCCTTCCCGCCTGATCATTTTAGTAAATTTTGAAACTACTGAGAGATCTATTACATCCACGGCCTTTGAAAGTCCGAACATAAGTTCGCCGTAGTATCTGAAAAAATCCGCGGGAGATACCCCTTCCACGGCTAAATCGATATCACGGTTTTCTCTGCCAGAGACAAGACTAGAGCCGAAAAGTAATACCCGCTTGGCGGCATATCTCTCTGATATTTCCCTGATTGTTTTTTTTTCGCTTTCTGTAATCATAAATAAATTATACCATCGTTTTTCTGATTTGCTATGTATTTTTACGTACCCCTTACCCCTAAGCAACCCGTAACCCGTTGCCCGCATCCCACATCCCGTATCCCGAACCTATTTCTTCGTCACAGAATAGCTTACCGAAGTCACGGTATTGCCGGCAGCATCCACTGCCTTGATGTTATATTTATAGGTAGCATTACCTACAACTGCGCCTGATGAATTCTTGCCATCCCAAGTGATGTAGCTTGCTCCCTGAGCTTTACTATATGGGCCTAAGGTCCTGACTAAACCGCCTCCTGAGGTATAGATACTTACACTTACGGATAAAGATCCGGCCAGGTTATCGGTTGCTGTGTAGTTTATTTTGGATGCTTGGCCTTTATTTGGATAAAACGGATCAGGCGAATCAGAGATACCTGATATAACAGGTTTAGTGTTATCCAATATTATGCTGTCAGAGTAAACCTGTGACCAGTTGCCGGCTTTATCTGAAAATTTGACATAGGCGTATTTTATGCCATTCGTTGAAGACAAAGTAGTAGAAGCATTAGTTGTATACGGTAAAGGAGCTAACCAGTTAAGGTTATCCAGAGAAAACATCAGCTTATCTATACCTGCGTCTCCTGTATCAGTTGCCGAGAGGCCTAAAGTTACACTGGTTGATGTCGTATAGCTAGCATCATTGTTGATCTTGATCGAGCCGGTGGGAGGAGTTTTATCGACTACTATGGTTACGCTTGGAATCAAGCTATCCTTTAAAAGTTTGGTACTATTATTGGCATTATCTGAGGCGTAGATACTATAAAGATACTTTCCCTCAGGTAGGTTGTTTTCAAAATAAGAGTTAGCAGTTACTTCTATATTAGCTGTGCCGGATTTCGTGCCAGTTCCATCGCCGCGATATACAATATATCCTTTAATACCGCTTCCCCCTAAATCGGATGAAGGACTCCAGGTTAAACTAAATGTTCCGGTATTACTAGGATTTGATCCGCTATGATTAGGATCGGTGGCTTTGCGTCCCCTGATTACTCAGGGTTTACCTTTTTCAAGCTTTGTTCCAAATTGTACTAAAGGTATAGCATATATTTATAAACTTTCAAATGCACATACTCACATTTACCTACTTCGACCTATAAACTTCATTTTTCCATACACAGATATAACCAAACCTTAGGCGCGCGTTTTTTGATCCAATCGCTCATTTTCTTATATATAGACAAACGTAACGCCTGATAGTAGCGAAGTTTGCCGTCAAAACCCAAAACCAGCTCTTCATCTAAAATACCATTATCAGGAAAGCGGTTTTCTATCACTTTCTTAGTAGGCGGCTCAAGCCGAAGCGTACCTAAGCTTATCCAAGCTATTGATGAAGCAGGTATGCGGGTAAAAAGATTATCTACGAGATCTTCGTAATCAACCTCCCATCCTTTATAATAGATAATAGGATCAAAATGAAACCCTACCCTAAAACCGGCAGAAACTAATTTAGCAGCTGCGCTAAGCCGGCCAGATAATGAAGCAGTATAGAATTCGCTGCTTTGAATGATTTTTTTTGGATTTAAAGACCAGGAAACAACCAGGTTGTTTTGCGGCTTAGTTTTAAGAAGATTATTAATTTCAACACTTTTGGTCTTAAATTCAAATACAACTTTTGGGTGCTTCCTTAAATAATCTGCTATGGTAAGAGAAAATTCGCTAAACCGGTCAAAAACCAAGGAATCCGTAAACTCACCACTTCCTACCCTTACAGGAGAAGTAATTTTTTTTAAAAAATCTTCTATATTTACCGGGATAATAATTCCGGGGAAGTTTTGATACCCCTGCAAGAAACAATAAACACATTCAAACGGGCAACCAAAACCCAGGTTTAAAACATAGTATCCGCAACCCCGTGCGCCGGGTGTGCAAGGGCAAGGTTTAAAAAAATCGAAACGTTCTTTTACGATAAAAATATTTTCGCGTCTTTTATTATATTCAGCTAAGGTAAATTTTTTACAGCGCAGGTATTCTTTTAATGAAAGAATCTCTTCTGTTCTGGCGAGAGGAAACTCTCTCCTAAAACGGGAGAACATTGCACTCTGGCCTAATCCGCGCTCATAAAATATATTCTTTGGAGAAAATGACAGCTTTTTATCTATATTAACGCGATTGTCCGGATCAAGCTCGAGCTTAGGCAGATAAAAACCGCCTTCTTCTAAATATGACTGGGGATAACGTAATGTAAGTAGACGCTCTTTTAATAGTGCAAAATCTTTCTCTTCGGAGTCAAAGAGTGCACTTAAAGAAATCTTCTTCTGGCGCAAAATTTCATAAGCCAAGCGAATGAGCTCTTGCTTTTTATTCGGGCCGAATTGGGAGAAACGGCTTACTACATATTTTTCTATCTTTCTTACTAAAGCGTAATAGTTCATTAACCTGACTTCGACCTACGCGGTCAAAAATTTCGACCGCGTAGGTCGATTTATAGTTTTTACCGACAAAGATTCGTAAACGGACAATTACTGCACCGGCGCGGGTTACTCTCATCTGCGAGGAAATCAACTTCCGGGTTAATAATCTCCTCCATAATAACTCTGATCTCCTCCAGATAATGATTAAGCAGCTCCTGGCGTTTTTTAAAATCATCCCTTGTTTCAAAAATATAGCTTAATTTTGCATCCCTTAATGAATAAAGCGCGGCATTTAAATTTTTTCCCAGAAAATCCTTACGTTGCCCGGTAAAATATAGGTAAAGCGGCAACTGAAAAGATTTTAAATCTATGTTACCGGTTTTATAATCTAGAATCACAATACTTCCGTCATTTAAACAATCAATCCGGTCAATAAAACCGTGAAATTTAAAACTTCTCTTGCCCAGCTTAAGCGTTCCTTTAAATTCTTCTTCTAACGCGCAGATCTCTTCTACTCCCCGGGCTGCCTCTTCATTCCAAAAACGGCTAAGTCGGTATTCCATAACCTCTTTTAGCATAAAAGCGCCGCTTCTTTTACGGACGTTAAAATTACTATTAAATCTTTCTTCAAACAACGCAAAAAAATCTTTACGGTTCTTACTGTCAAACTTAGGTTTCTTACCGATGAATTTTGTAAATGCTTCATTAAGTAGTTCGTGAATAAAATTTCCGATATCAAGCGCTTCCGGTTCATCCAGTAAAACCTCTTTTTCTTTTAACCCAAGCACGTATTGAAAATAAAATCGCAGCGGACAAGCAATATAAGTGTTAAGGCTTGATGAAGAATAAGTTTTATCTTCTAAAAAGTTTACAATCGCAGAGCTCTTTTTTACCCGGCCTTTTTTAGGAACAGAATTTAGCCTAAAGCTTACTCTGGGAACTAGCGGAGCTTGCGCATTCTTACTCTTTTTTTGCTGCTGCCACCAAAGCTCTTCCAAAAATCGGCTTTTTTCTTTATCATCGCGCTTCTGGTAAATCAGGTAAGTTTCTCCTGCTGAAGCAATAAGCCGCCTGAATTGATAACGTTGTATTTCCTCTTCTTTTTCAAGGCGGTTTAACCCAAGGCTAATCATTACTTCGCGGGGAATAAGCGGCTCATAAATCATCAGGCTAGGCAAAGCTGTTTCGTTTAGATCCAAAATAATTACCCGCTTAAAATTAAGCGTACGCGTTTCAAGTAAACCCAGCACCTGCAGGCCTTCAAGCGGAGAACCTGAAAAAGAAATTACCTGTGCCCCAAGATAGTCAAGAAAAATTCCAAAGATCTCTTCATTTTCCATAGGCTGCATAAGGCCGGAAAAATTACTAAAACTTTACTGCCAGGCTAGAACTTTCTCCATAGCTTTGACATTAAGCGGATATTGGCCAAGGTTACTTTTACTAAGCAGAACACTAGTAAACTCTTTTAACACTTTAATAAAATCATGGAAATTAGCTGTATTTTCCCATGAAGAAAAACAGGCCTGATGTAAAGTACGTACGATATTCTGCAAATCCTGATATTCTTGAGTTAAACCCATACTCTTGGTTGTGATTAATCCTAAGTCAAAAAGCTCGCGCGACTGCTCAACTTCTTTTAGGCTGATAAATAAACTACCATTAAACGGATGCTCTTCAATCCCGAGAATAATCTCTTCGATTTTATGGATCATCACGCGCGTAGCCGAACTATCTTTAGTAATCATTAAATTTTTCATCAGCGGATGGCTTAAAACTTTCAGGTAATCTTCTGCATAATAAAGGCCGTCTTTCCTGGTTTCTTGCGCTTTAAAAATCGCCTTAAAAAGAGAGTAGATAATGCTATTTTTTAAAGGATACCCCATTGAAACATTAAAATTTTTAGAAAGGCAACCGATTTCAGAAAGTAGAGGCATGAGGCTTTCAGGCTGCGGAAGGACTATTGCAGTATTATCAAGATCTTTTGTATTTTTTAAAATTTCGCGCGCAAGGCAGGCCTGTGAATGCGTATCAAAACCAGCCTGGATGCTTACCTCCGGTAAATTTTCTTCCTGAGGCCCTGGAATCATCTCTACGCCTAAATCTTTAGCAGATTTTTTAAGCACGCTCCATTCTGCAGGGTCTCCCTGAAAAATAAAGTGCCCATTATTCTGCTCGTAAAAATAACGCATAAGGCGGGATTCGGTTTTATGCAGATAGAAAAAACCGCAGAAAATTATTGCTTCAAACTCAGAATAATCATTATTCTCTAAATTCCTGCTTACCTCTAAGTAAATCAACCCGCGGTTATATTCCTGGGTTTGCTTAAGCTGGCGATGGAAAATATCGCGTAATGCGCCGATTCTGA
>ERZ1292633.4037-Hain-H41-02um-R1-4037-length-13852-cov-21_pt1 | contig 13852 bp, 11 predicted proteins | sample MGYA00564406_ERZ1292633 | MGnify/ENA primary metagenome ERZ1292633 (study PRJEB36523, sample SAMEA6512639) | groundwater metagenome | collected 2019-01-08 | study: AquaDiva: Metagenomics assemblies of 32 groundwater samples
GGCGCGGATGAGTCTGCAGAGATAGCGTATCTTTCCTTGCAGGAGTTTGATATAAAGTTTGCAGGGATTGTTGACATAGAGCGCGCAGGCAAAGATTTCTTTAAATACAAAATAATGCCGCTTGAAAGGATAAAGGAGATCGATGCTGATTTTATAATTGTAAGTTCTTTTCTTAAAAGAGATGAAACATACAGAAAGATTATTGAGCAGGGGGTTAAGGCAAGTAAGATAAAGAGCATATTCCCTGATTCTTACAGAAATTCAGGTTCTTCATAAAGAAAGGCGGTCAAGATGAATTGGTATGCAATATATTATCATGCATTCCAACATCCAAGCGGTTATTAAGCTGAATGGCGGTAGCCTGTTAAATATTTGATTTATGGATAATATTGGTCATAAGACAGTTTACGAACCTGATAGATTTATAAAAATGGGTTCTTTTGCGAGTTGGAAAGAGATGGCTATCAGTCTCTTCCAAAGCAGGGAATTGATATGGAGGCTTTTTGTCAGGGATTTTAGCGCCAAATACAGGCAATCACTTCTTGGGATTTTGTGGGCGCTTCTTAATCCTATTATTACTGTTGGTATTTTTGTATTTCTGAATAGAGCAGGAATCCTCAACATCGGTGAGACATCAGTTCCCTATCCTGTTTTTGCATTAATAGGGTTATCCATTTATGGAATATTTGCCACGGGGCTTTCAGTTTGCTCAAACAGCATTATCGGAGCAGGCTCTATGGTTGTGAAGATCAACTTTCCAAAAATAAGCCTTGTTATTGCCTCAATGGGGCAATCGGTGGTAGATTTTTTAGTTCGACTCGCATTGGTAATTATCTTATTTATTATATATGGTATTGCGCCTCAGTGGACATTTCTTATCTTTCCATTTACAGTGCTGCCGCTGGTCTTATTGACTTTAGGCTTAGGACTGATCCTTTCTTTACTGGCAGGAGTATTCAGAGATGTCATTCACCTTGTATCGTTTTTCACAACATTGTTTCTTTTCATGATGCCTGTGCTTTATCCTGCGCCGCAGGCAGGCATATTTGCCGCTCTGAATGCATGGAACCCCTTAGCCCATTTAATCATAGGATGCAGAGACATTTTGATTTCCGGCAGATTTTCTGATCCACAGAGTTTTTTATGGGCATCAGTTTTTTCGGTCTTGATGTTTCTTACCTCATGGAGGATATTCTTTTTATCAGAGCACAGGATTGCTGAGAGAGTATGACAAACGATACCGTAATAAAAGTTGAGAATGTCTCCAAAAAATATTGCAGGGAACTGAAACATACCATGCTATATGGAATACAGGATATCGCAAAAAATGCTATTGGACTGAGTTCTCGTTCAGAGAGGCTTCGGGACGGAGAGTTTTGGGCCTTGGATGCTGTATCGTTTGAAGTAAAGAAAGGAGAAACCCTCGGCATTATCGGTGCGAATGGTTCAGGCAAAACCACGCTTTTGAAATTACTTAATGGTATTTTTATGCCTGATAAGGGAAGAATAGAAATAAGTGGCAAGGTCGGCGCTTTAATTGAGGTTGGGGCTGGCTTTCATCCGATGCTTACCGGCAGGGAAAATATATATGTTAACGGCGCTATTCTTGGAATGAGCAAAAAAGAGATAGATAAAAAATTCGATGACATAGTAAATTTCGCGGACATTGGTGATTTTATTGATTCACCTGTTAAACATTATAGCTCCGGGATGTATGTAAGACTTGGGTTTGCTGTGGCTGTTCATTGCGAGCCTGATATTCTGTTGATTGATGAGGTGCTGGCAGTAGGGGATGAGGGGTTTAGAAGAAAGTGCATGTCTAAGCTTAATGAGTTCAAGGGTGCCGAAAAGGCTATAGTTCTGGTCTCTCACTCAATGGAACTTATACAGGGTTTTTGCAATCGTGCCGCATGGGTGGATGCTGGGGTGATTAAAGACATCGGCACCTCCGCAAATGTCATAGATAACTATCTTCGACATGTGGTAGATATCAGACAAACCGCAGAAAAAAGGGGCAGGCGGTGGGGAAACAGGGATGCCGAGATTACCGACATCAGACTATTTGATTCTGAGGGTAAAGAAGTTGAGATAATTGAATCAGGCGATAAGACCCTGATAGCAGTACAGGTGAGGTTCAAAAAAAATGCTGAGAATCCTATTTTCGGACTTTTATTAAGAAATAGCGAGGGCGCATGGGTTTATGGTACAAACACAATGTGGCACGATATGAAATTTGGCACCTTTCATGCAGGGGAAGAAGTAACTGTAACATTCAGGCAGAGAATGTATCTTGTTGCAGACGTTTATTATGTCGATCCATCTATAGCCTATTCAGACGGCATTACCTCTTATGACTGGCAAGAAAATGCGCTTAGGTTTTCTGTGACATCATCGAAAAGAGTCGTTGGAATTTCTAATCTAGATTCCAGCATATCAGTGCAGAGAAAGACTACCATGCAGACGAGATAAAAAGATATTGATCCAAGTATGAATAATATCATGACCATGCAAAAAAGGACTGAACAATGAAGCTGGTATCAATAAATATCGTAAATTGGAACGGTCTTCAACTGATAGGAGAATGCATTGACTCCATTAAATTGCAAACTTATAAAAATATAGAAATCAATATTATTGATAATAACTCTACAGATGGTTCTGTTGATTTTCTGTCTGGAAAATATCCAGATATAAAACTTGTCAAAAATATGCGGAATGAGGGATTTAGTAAGGCTCATAACCAAGCGATAATGATATCCTCAGGTGAATATATTCTTCCGCTTAACTTTGATATTGTACTTTCGCCAGCCTTTGTAGAAGAGATGGTCAAAGCTATTGAATCTTCCCCCAAGATTGGCATTGTTTCAGGGAAACTTTATGCCTTGAAGAATGGGGAGAAAACAAACATTATTGACTCAACCGGAATCACTATGCAAGGTATGTTTCCTGCTGACAGAGGTCAAAATGAGACTGATTCTGGTCAGTATGATAAATTAGATTATATTTTTGGTGCCTCAGGTGCAGTACCACTTTTTAGACGTAAAATGCTTGAGGATATCAGGCTAAACGAAGAATATTTTGATGAAGACTTTTATATATATGTTGAGGATGTAGATTTATGCTGGCGAGCACAGCTTTATGGTTGGAAAGCACTTTACACCCCATCGGCAATTGCATATCACAGCAGAGGTACTACCAGAGAAAATGATTCTGAAATGAAAAGAGATTATCTTCTTATTGGTTATAGAAATAGATACTGGACTATTATTAAGAATGTAATTTTGTTAAATTTACTTAAAAATATCTTATTGCTTTTAATCGTTGAGTTAAAATTCTATTTAAACCGTATATTACAGAGAAACTATTTCATATTCAAGCTCCCATTCATGGTTTTAAAGGGTGTTCCGCAAATGTTGAGAAAACGAAGCATAATTCAGAAAAAAAGAAAAGTATCTGCCGCCTATATGGAAAATTTCTTTTTTGATGGTGTAAGACGTGCTATTAAAGAAAGATTCATAAAATTTATAAAAAGAATTTCTAAGGGGGTTTAAGATGAGAATTCGGAGAAATGCAACTGAAGCAAAGATTAAAGGTGTAGATTATAAGTTTTTCCATAAAGCATTGAAGGAATCAATGGGATATCAATTATCTGATCGGAACAGTTTATTATTAATGTTACAAAGCAAACTGATACCTTTTTTCTTACGCCACCCACGCCTCAAAGACATAGTCAAGAGAATCCTCGACATAGTCAAGAGAATCCTCATAACTTTTGGCCTTATGAAAAAAACCAACAAGGAATTGAACGCGCTCGAGTGTAAAACCCTCCCCCTGATCATGAAATTGAAGCCGATCCTCGTCTATGCCGAAGCCGTGGCCGCCTGCAACATGTACTGCACCATGTGCGGGCGGCAGTTTCACGAGATCCGCGCGGAGGACGAGGGGATCATGAAACTCGAGATATTCAAAAAAGCCGCGGAGATCCTGTCGCCCGGAACGAGCCTTTCGCTTTTCGGGCGCGGCGAGACCCTTATGCATCCCAAGTACACAGAGATGCTGAGAATTGCCAAGGAAAAAGGCGCCAGCGTTGGGTTCAACACCAACGGAAAGGCGCTCACCAAGGAGAAGGCTCAAAAGATGGTCGAGTACAAGCAGGATAACCTGGTTATCTCCTTCTCCGCAGGCCGACCCGAGACTTATGAAAGGATTCACTTTGGAGGCAGCTACAAAAAGCTCATTGAAAACATTAAGACCTTAAACGCCTTCAAGGAGGAGCACCGCTCGCAGGTCCCCTCCCTCGCCTTCGAGTTTGTCGCCATGAGAAGCAACATCGAGGAGCTGCCCGACCTCGTGAGGCTTGCCGCCGACCTCAAGATCACGAATATCCTTGTGATCCATGTCACCGCGCACAACAAGGAGATGGCAGAGAGAGAGCAGCTCAGACAGCCCAAATACGAGTCGATCATCCGGCAGATGTTCGACCAGGCGCTTTGTGAGGCCAAACAATTAGGGGTCATGCTGACTTTGCCTGACCACTACAACCCATACACCAAAAAGTTCTCAGATAAAAAGGAGATCGAAGACACGAAGAAAATGCTGGCCACCTGTCTCCAAAACGATACGATGGTCTGCCTCGAGGCGTGGCAGACATTTTACGTCAAGTTCAACGGCAAGGTCATGCCGTGCGTGATCACCAACCGGCCCATGGGAGACCTAAACGAACAGACGGCACTCGAGATCTGGAACGGCCCCCTCTACCAGAAGTTCCGGGAGCGGCAACGAAGCAAAACCAAGCCCCCCGAGTGCCAGATCTGCCACCTCATGCCGGGTAACAAGGAATACAACCCCAAGCTGGCCGATAAATCGCTCTACGAGATTCCTCTTTAGAAAATATCGCTTGGTGATATAAAAATGAAATTATCAGTAATCATTCCTGTATATAATGAAAAAAATACTATTGGAGCCTTGTTTGAGAAGGTTAAGAATGTCGATATTGAGAAAGAAATAATTATCGTTGATGATTGTTCAACAGATGGAACAAAAGAAATAGTAAACCGGTTTGCAAAAGACGAAACGGTAAGAGTATTATGTCAGCCGGAAAATAAAGGTAAAGGATTTGCAATCAGAACAGCTCTCCAGTATGTGACCGGAGAAGTCGTCATTATACAGGATGCGGATTTAGAATATGATCCAAACGACTATAAAATATTGATTAAACCTATTGTTGATGGGGTAACAGACGTTGTTTATGGATCGCGATGGTTGATGTCCCATTTTCACAATCTCCCTTATAATCGCTTCAGACTTGCAACGGCACTGCTTACATTTATGGCTAATGTGTTATACAATGCAAAAATAACGGATGAGCCGACATGTTATAAGGTATTCAGAACATCAACGCTAAAAAGTTTAAACTTGAAATGTGAGAGATTTGAGTTTTGTCCAGAGGTAACAGCCAAGCTGAGGAAAAAAGGTTTCAAAATATACGAAATGCCTATCTATTATAAGCCCCGCAGCTTGGAAGATGGGAAAAAAATAAGGTTCAAGGATGGCTTGGCAGCGATTTGGACCCTAATCAAATACCGATTTGTTGACTAAAACTGGAGGCGATATGGGTTTGCTTTACGAGGGAGTCCCCTGCAATCTCTGTGGAGGGACTTCATATAAAGTGCTTTATGAAGGGAACATAAAGGATGATCCGTCGGTGTCGCTGGAGGCGCTCAAAAAGGATTATTCGGCCTCCAGTAATATAATTCTTACTGACCGCATAGTAAAATGTGACTTTTGCGGACTGGTATTTGTAAATCCGCGACCTAAGATAAATAACATAATCAAATGTTATTCTCAGGCTGTAGATGAACTTTATGTATCACAAGCTGAAGGTAGGATAAAAACCTTCAGGAAGGGTATAAGCCTGGTTGAGAAGTATTCAAAACAAAAAGGCAGAATATTGGATGTCGGAGCTGCTGCGGGATTCTTTCTGAAAGCCGCGCAAGAGAACAAGTGGGAAACTTACGGCGTGGAGCCATCAAAATGGATGTCAGAATACGGCAATAGGACTCTTGGTGTCAATATAAAACAGGGCACACTTGAAGAAGCAAAATTTCCTGATAGTTATTTTGATGTTGTTACTATGTGGGATGTTCTTGAACATACCGGAGATCCAATGGCAACTTTGAGGGAGGCAAACAGAGTGCTAAAAAAAGGCGGCCTTTTGGTTGTGAATTTCCCTAATATCGGAGATCCTCTTGCCAGGTTGTTTGGACGTAGATGGTGGTTTATCTTAGCCGTACATTTATATTATTTTACTTCAAATACCCTATCTGAAATGCTTAAAAAGAGCGGTTTTGAAGTGAAGGCCGTAAGACCTCATTTCCAGAGGCTAACTTTCGGATATTTGGTATATCGGCTAAAACCGTACAGTAAAACGCTTTTCACTTTTTTAAATGGCTTTACTCAACTATTCAAGATAGGTGACTTTCAGGTTATATACTATGCGTCCCAGACCAACATCATCGCTATTAAATTTAAAGGATAATATAATGAAAAAAAAGGTTGTTGTGATAGGTGCTGGAATTACAGGATTGTTTACTGCATATAAGCTATCACAGACAGGGGAACATGAAGTTACAGTAGTAGAAAAAGAAGAATATATTGGTGGGATTTCATCTACGTTCAAACATAATGGATATCAGCTTGATTTTGGTCCTCATAAGATTTATACACAAATTGACGGTGTATTAAACGAGATAGTTAAACTGCTTGGAGATGAGTTAATAGCAATACCTAAAAAAAGTAGCATCAGATTGATGGGAAAGTTTTTCAATTACCCTATAAGCATAAAAGAGCTAATACTGAGTTTGAGTCCTATAACAGGCTTTAAAATTGGATTAGGATATATCAAATCCGTCTTCATAAGAACATTTGCAAAACCGGCTGATGATACCTATGAACAATGGCTTATTAACAGATTTGGTGTGCATCTTTATAATATTGTATTCAGACCATATGCTGAGAAGATTTGGGGGGAACCTGACAAGCTCGATGCAAAGCTTGCAAAGAGCAGGGTGGCAATCCCGAATTTGATGCAATTATTGAGAGGAATTATATTAAATAAAAACAATAACCCTTCTATGAATGCTGAAAAGTTTTATTATCCCAAAAATGGGATTATCTCGTTGTCATCAACGATGAGAATAGCTATAGAGAGCAGAGGTGGTAGAATACTGACCTCATCAAGTGTTGATAAGATTCAGATACAGCAAGAGAGAGTAAAGTGTGTCGAAATTACCAATAAGGGCGAAAAAGTAAAACTTGATGCAGATTTCCTTGTCAGCACAATACCAATCAATGAACTGGTCAATAGGCTATCCCCGTCGGTGACTGTAGACGTACAGAAGGCCGCAGATAATATAGGATTCAGATCATTGATATTGCTTTATCTGGTTGTGGGTAAGGACAGGATACTTAACGACAACTGGATATTCTTCCCTGAAAAAAAGTACATTTTTAACCGGATTTCCGAGCAAAAAGGATTTAGTTCCACTATGGTTCCAGAGGGAGAAAGCGTACTATGTACGGAGATAACCTGCAATCTGAACGATGAAAGATGGAATTCTTCGGATGAAGAACTGTACAAGCACGTTCTCGCCGGCATAGAAGAGGCAGGGCTGGTTTACAATCATGAAGTGAAGAAGTTTTTTAGTAGGAGGATTGTAAATGCCTATCCTCTATATAAAGTTGGATTTTCTGAACACATATCAAGAATCCTCTCCTACATCGACGGGATTGAAAATCTAATTACAAACGGGAGACAGGGGATGTTCAATTATAATAATATGGATCACTGTATTGAGATGGGTAGAGTCTGCGCAGAACATATAATTTCAAACCGGCATAAAAGTGAGCACTGGAACGTTGAGAGTAAAAAATTTGATAATTTTAAGATAGTTGATTAGGAGACGGAGTTCAATATCATGAAGATTATGCTTGCTGTGCCCGTTAGGCCTAAACATCTTGATTTTTGGGTTATACCTCCACTTGGTATTGGATATATCGCTCGGGCATTAGAAAGGGTAGGATACGAAGTCGAAATACTAAATTGTCCGAAGGAAAAATTTTCCCTTTTGGATTTTGAGTGCCACTTTAAGACACAAATACCTGATATACTTGGCATCACGATGTTTTCCCATGACCTCCAGTATGCCGGAAAAATGTTTGATATAGCCAAAGCGCACAACAAGAGTACTATTACGGTTGCAGGTGGACCGCATCCATCCTGTATGCCTAAAGAAACCCTTGGACTTTTTCTGAATTTGGACTTCGTGGTCAGGGGCGAAGGAGAAGTCACAGTGCCTCGGCTCATTGAAGTTTTGAGTTTAAGAGAAAAGTTGAATGATATCCCCAACCTTGTATGGAGAGATGAGGCCGGTAACATAGTTGTCAACGAACAGCAGCATATCGAGAATCTGGATTCTCTCGAAATGCCTGCTTGGAACCTAATGGGACTCAATAGTTACCCGAAAATTCCTCCAACATTGTTGTTTAAGAAACAGCCGTTTGCACCTATCTCCGTAACTCGAGGATGTCCTTTTTCCTGCACTTTTTGTGCCGCCCATATACACGGAAGGAAGATTAGGTCGAGGAGTATAGATAATGTTCTGATGGAAATAGATTTGTTGTACAGAGACTATGGGATAAGGGAGTTCTATATCGTTGATGACAATTTTACCGCAGACAAGGCTATGGTCAAGAAGTTCTGCAGCGAAATTATCAATAGAAAATACGATATTGCTTTCTGTAATCCCAATGGCGTCAGGCTGGATACTCTTGATATGGAAATGCTGACCCTAATGAAAAAAGCAGGGTGGTATTATTTAAGTGTTGGTATAGAGTCCGGATCACAGCCTGTTTTGGATCACATGAGGAAAAGAATTAATATCCCGCTTGTTAGAGAAAAAGTATCGCTTATCAGAAAAGCCGGTCTCGAAGTATATGGATTTTTTATTGTCGGATATCCGACTGAAACGCTTGAAGATATCAAAAAGACCGTTAATCTCGCATTGGAACTGGATCTGATTGGTGCGAACTTTTCCTGCTTTCATCCTTTACCGGGGACAGCGATATTTGAAATGCTTGTGCAGAACGGTAAAATCAAGAGGGAAAAATTCACCGAATTATTTAACAGCACTTATGCTGATGTTGCCTATTCGCCTGACAATATTCCTGTAAAGACATTAAAAAGCATCCAGCGAAAAGCAATTCTGAGGTTTTACTCTCGACCGAGGATAATTTTCAAGAATCTTATGTATTTAAAGTCGGTGGCACATCTCAGGTTTTTGATTACACGGGCATCGGCATATATTTTGGGAAGTTGATTCATGAAAAGAAAGGTATTGCTTATAAATCCCTCATCAGCTAGGGCTATATATGCTAAATCGAAAATTAGGGCCGGCATAGCTGAGATTCCACTTCTTTCCCTTGCTATTATTGCTGCTCCATTACTGAAGAGAGGACATGAGGTCAAAATACTTGATCTTTCAATTTCGAGAAACCCATATAATGAATTGGTCAATGTGTTGAATCTTTTCAAGCCTGATTTTGCAGGCATCACCTTTACGAGCCCGCTTTTTAAGGAGGCCATAGAAATAAGCAGGATTATCAAGGAGCAGGATAAAAATATCAAGGTAGTAGCAGGAGGTGTCCATTCGACCCTTATGCCGGAAGAAGTGGCAAGAGAAAAGAATTTCGACATTGTTGTGGTAGGGGAAGGAGAAATTATCCTATCTGAACTGGTGGACTATTATGACAGGGTCGAGACCATAAAAGGTATTGCGTTTATAAGGGATGAACAATTTGTTTTTACTGGTGCAAGACCGCACATTACCGACATAGATGAACTGCCGCTTCCATCATGGCATTTATATGATTTAACCAGATACAAAACGCCAAGGCTTTCGAGCAGAAAGAATCCAGTCGGCCCTTTTGAGTCCAGTCGCGGATGCCCTAACCAGTGCACATACTGCAACAAAGGTATGTTCGGCAACAGACTAAGGCTTAAAAGTGTTAACAGAGTTGTTGATGAAATGGAATACATGCTTGAATGCGGCTTCAGAGAAATACACATATGGGAAGATAATTTTTCGGCGAACCTTAAAAGGGCAAAGGAGATATGCAGAGAAATTATAAGAAGAAGACTCAGATTTCCGTGGAACATATTTGCCGGTTTGAGAGTTGACCGAGTAGATAAGGAATTATTTGAACTCCTGAAGGAAGCAGGCTGTTATGGAGTTGGCCTTGCTGCTGAAAGCGGTAATCAGGAACTCTTAGACCGGATCAAAAAAAGGATTACTCTTGATCAGATCAGAAAGGCATTCAGGTTTGCTAAAGAAGCAGAACTGGAGACAACAGGTTTTTTCATGTTTGGATTGCCGGGGGAAACTGAAGAAACAATGAAAAACACTATTGACTTTGCCATAGAGCTTAATCCCACGTATGCCAAAGTAACGATCCTTGTTCCTTTTCCTAAAACAGCTATCTTTGAAGAATGGGATAAGCTTGGAATAATAAAAACAAAGGACTGGGCAAAGTATAATTTTCATTCTGCAAATGTTATTTATGACCATCCTAATCTGGATTGGGACACCCTTAAAAAATATTACGACTTTTTTTACAGAAAGTTCTATTTCAGGCCTAGCTATGTAACCACTAGGATAAAAAACGGTTTATTGAACGGGAATATCTTATATGACTTTTACTATTTTTTAAAAACTTGGATAAGATGAGCTATCCCATTGCAAAAGATGTCGATAATAGAATCATTCTAATCTTGCTGTTGGTAACCCTGATCAAAGGGGTTGTATTCGCCTTTACCATCCCTATTTTTAAAGCGCCAGATGAAAATTCGCACTTCATGTATATTACCTATCTGCAGGAAAACAAGGCCCTTCCCTATATAAAATTTGAGGGGGTACCATATGATTATGAATTCTGGGGCACGATAGCTGATGAGAGAAATACGAGGAGAGGATTTAGCGGCTTATTCTATTCTCCGGTAAATCCAAAAGTAAAAAACTTCGTTGAAGAAAATGGCTATTCAAGTATTCCCGTTGAAAATTTTCAGCTACCCTTTTACTACATCATTTGCGCAGCTGGTTCCATATTTTATTCAAGCGACCTTTTTTATGTTTTTTATTCATCAAGGATCATAACTGTCTTGTTCGGTGTAGGATTGGTGTGGATTTCTTATCTTATTGCACGAGAAGTATTTCCTAAATCTAAGTTCATGATATACGGTTTACCGTTAATGATCTCTTTTATTCCCCAGTTTACCTTTAGTGCATCAACACTGGGCAATGATGTCCCTGTTGCTTTCTTTGTATCTCTGATATTCTTGCAAGTGGTATTGATGCTTAAGAACGAATTAAATAACATCAAGGGGTATTTTTACCTGGGTATTATATGTGGTTTTGCTACAATAACTAAAATATCAGCACTGACAATATTTCCAGTTATCTTCTTGTTTCTATTCGGAATCAGCTATGTAAAACGTCATGAAGATACATTCGGATGGAAGTACGCTGTAAAATGTTTATCAGTATTTTTTCTGACGTTTGGCGCTATCGTATTTATTCCGTTTCTGCATAACTTTTTTACCTACGGAGAATTGACAGGAACAAAAACGCTTACCGATTACTGGCAACAGAAGGTTAACTTGTTGTCTTTCGATTACGATAATACTAATATTTTTAATATCTTATTCTCGGTATGGCTTATAAGATTGATAGACAGCTTCTGGGCTTCATTTGGATGGATGGATATATGGTTTCCCAGAATAATTTATTATATTTTTTATGCACTCATGGTTTTAGGTATCGCAGGACTTATAAAGATGTATAAGGATAGTGTTCAAGACAAGATAAAGCCTGTAAAGGACCAAGGGTATATGATTTGCTTTTTCTTAATGACAATACTTTCCGAGTTGGTCTTGTTTCTAAAATTTATTCATAATATGGGCGGAGCACAAGGACAAGGAAGGTATTTTTTTATTGTTTTAGTGCCATTAATATCTCTAATGCTATATGGCATTTATTATTTAGTTCATAGCAGTCAAAGACAGCTTGCATTGACTTTTCATGCCCTCTGTTTTGGGATGATAGCTATAAATGTCTTTAGTTATTTAAAAATTGTAGTTTATTATTATCCTATCAGCATCGATAATATTTTTTTGGATGCCTCTCTGATAAAATCCTCAATGTCCAAAGGGAATTTATTAATATTAACTACTACATATCTCTATGTCGTTATGTTAATAGCAAAGAAATATTGGAAAATAAAATTTAGTGAAAGTTTAGCTGGAACGAGTAATGGAGGTAGTTAAATGAAAGTGCTATTGTTGTTCCCAGGGATTTCAGGCATAGGATTTAACAGTTATGGTAAGGGGATGGAAGAATCATGGATAAGTCATGGGCTCTGTAGCATTAGTGCTTTTGCAAAAAAAGAAGGTTATTCTGTGGAGTTAGTAGATCTTCGATATTTGAAAAGTTGGAGACATTTTGAGAAAACTATTGTTCAAAAGCAACCTGATGTAGTTGGCATAACAATGATGAGTGTAGATTACAAGCCAGCTATGAAAAGCATAAAGATAATTAAAAAGGTATTACCAAAAACCATCATAGTAGTAGGAGGTCCTCACCCCACAATAATGCTCAAGGAGATAGAAAATGAGAAAAATATTGATTATATTATAACTGGGGAAGGGGAGAGATCATTTGCTGAATTATTGAGAAACATTGAGAAATGCCAATTTTCACCAAGAGTAATCAGAGGGGTTGTTCCTGAAGATTTGGATGAGCTTCCTTTTGTAGATAGGGATCTCTTTAAAAATTTGGAGTATCCTCTTCCTGTTGAAGGTTTTGACAGTCCCTTTGTTACAACAATTGCAGGGAGGGGATGCAGATACAATTGTAATTATTGCCAGCCTGCGGAAAGAATCATTTTCGGTAAAAAAGTCAGGCGCCGCAGTCCTGCAAACGTAATACAGGAATTGAAGATTCTGAGAGAAAAATATGCGTTCAAAAGCATGATGATTCACGACGATTGCATTACCGAAGATAGGCCGTGGGTTATAGAGTTTTGCAGGCTGTATAAAGAGAACGGTTTCAGCCAGCCGTTTGCCTGTCAGAGCCGCGCCGATATTATCTGCAGAAATAAAGATATGGTACAATTGATGGCTGAGACAGGATTAAATATCATGTTTATAGGATTTGAAAGTGGAAATCAACGAGTCCTTAATTTTCTCCGAAAAGGGACGAAGGTAGAGCATAATTATAGAGCTGCTGAGATTTGCAGAAAGTATGGTGTCAAAATATGGGCTAATTATATGATGGGAATTCCTACCGAAACCAAAGAGGAGGTTATGGATACTGTGAGGATGATTCAAACCATTAAACCGACTCATTACAGTCCCGCGTTTTATACTCCCCACCCTGGAAGCGATTTATTCAAGTATTGTGAAGATCACGGGCTCTCTCTCATAAAAAACCATGACAGTTATCGGAGAAATGCAACTGAAGCAAAGATCAAAGGCGTTGATTACAAGTTTCTCCACAAGGCTTTGATGGAATCAATGGGCTATGAATTACCGGAAAAGAGCAGTTTATTTCTATTTTTAGAGAGAAAAATGATGCCTTTTTTCCTTCGTCACCCATATATCAAGGACGTAGTCAAGAGAATCTTCATAGCTTTGGGACTTATGAAAAAGCAGTCAGATTTATTGTGAAGAATATTTAGCCTATGAAAGAAAAGAAGTGATGAGGGCGAAATTGAATGCAGGTTAGTTTATATCCGATGA
>ERZ1292633.4038-Hain-H41-02um-R1-4038-length-13850-cov-5_pt1 | contig 13850 bp, 16 predicted proteins | sample MGYA00564406_ERZ1292633 | MGnify/ENA primary metagenome ERZ1292633 (study PRJEB36523, sample SAMEA6512639) | groundwater metagenome | collected 2019-01-08 | study: AquaDiva: Metagenomics assemblies of 32 groundwater samples
AATTTCTTCTCATACTCCCTCATGATCATGACCGCGATCTTCGCCGCCTGATCTTTCGGATAACCGTACACCCCGGTGCTGATGCCCGGAAACGCAATGGTCTTCACACCATGCTTATGCGCGAGTTCGAGGGAATTGCGGTAACAGCCTGCCAGCAGCGTGGGCTCGTTGAATTTCCCGCCATGCCACACCGGACCCACGGTGTGGATCACCCACTTCGCGGGGAGTTTGAAACCGGGCGTGATTTTTGCTTCACCGGTGGGACAACCGCCGAGTGTGCGGCACTTCGCCAGTAATTCCGGGCCGGCGGCACGGTGGATCGCGCCGTCCACGCCACCGCCGCCGAGCAGGGTTTCATTCGCGGCGTTGACGATGGCTTCCACTTTGAGCGTCGTGATATCGGCCTGCTCTACCCGGATCATGTTCTGTCTGTCCCTGGCGGTACGTGACATCGCACGCGCTATTTAACGATCCGCAGACTCGGGCCCTTGCCCGGCGGTTTGCCGTCGGGCGGTTTGTCTTCGGGGCCGGATTCCTTCTGTTCTCCGGCCGGCAGTTCCGGGAACGTGATGCCCTGGTTATTCTCGCGCGCGTAGATGGCGAGCACGGCAGTGTACGGGGCCTCCACCGGAAGACTCTGGCCGCCGAAACGGGCGGAGAAGCGAATCGCCTCGGCGGCGAATTCGAAATGGCCGACCGCGCGCGGATGGATGTTGAGCACGATGCGGCCGTCCTGGACATAGGCCGGCGGAGCCTTCACGCCCGCGGCGGTGGCGTCCACCAGCACCTGCGGCGTGAAGCCGCTGTCCACCGCCCAGTCGTAAACCGCGCGGATCAGGTAAAGCTTAAGCGGGGTCATGCGCCGTCACCAGCGCGAAGTGTTGAGACGCGGGGCGCGCGGTTCACCGGGGGCGTGCGCGCATCGCCTTCTCCGCCTCGGTCAACGAGAGCTTGAAGGATTTGCGCGCGAACATCCGCTCGGCGTAATCGAGAATGGGTTTCGCCTGACGCGGAAGCTCGACGTCCCAGCGATCCAGGCGCCACAGCAGCGGCGCGAGCGAGCAGTCCACCAGCGAAAACTCCTCGCCGAGGGAAAACGGCTGTTCCTTGAAGATCGGCGAGATCACCGTGAGCCCGTCGCGCAGCGCTTGGCGCGCGCGCGTGGCCGCCTTCTTGTCGCCGCCGGTGATGTCGTGAATCAGGCTGTACCAATCGCGATCGAAACGCACCAGCATCAGGCGCGCACGGGCGCGCGACACGGGGTCCACCGGCATCAGCGGCGGATGCGGCAGGCGCTCGTCGAGATATTCGTTGATGATGTTCGACTCATACAGCACCAGGTCGCGGTCGACCATGGTCGGCACTTGGTTGTAGGGATTGAGTTCGCCCAGTTCACGCGGTTTTTTCGCGAGGTCGACCTCGACGATCTGGCACTCGATATCCTTCTCGAAGAGAACGATGCGCGTACGGTGGCTGTAGGGATCGCTCATCCCCGAATAAAGCATCATGATTGGCTTGCGCGCTGCGGGCGTCGTCATCGCTTTGTCTCCGTTATGCAATGTCACACCCGGAGAGCGGCTGCCGCTGTCCGGGTATCGCCCCGGTTATTGATCCGGTACGAATGTTCTTGAAACGAAGGTGGCACAAAAAATTGCCTCTGTGTGCTTGCCGAGGTCTGTCGCGCCGGATCAATAACAAAATAATTAAAATTTCCCGATTATTGAGGAGGCAAGAAAACTTATCCGCGACCAGCGCAACGGATTGTCGGGCATGGCGCTTCAAATTGATTCATGCCGCCTCAATAATCAGTGAACGTCCTTCCAATATTCCTTCTTCAGCAGGTAGGCAAATACCAGGAATACGGCAAGGAAGATTAACACGTACAGGCCTATCTGGTAACGGACCAGTTTGGCCGGCTCGCCGAGATAGACCAGGAAATTGGTCAGGTCGCGCATGGCGTCGTCGTATTCCTTCGCGCTCATGCTGCCGGGCCGCTCCAGCTCGAAACCCTCGAATACATCGACACCGTGGGCATCTTTCTTGAATGCGGCCCGCTGGTCGCCCTGCCATTCGTAGAGCACGTGCGGCATGGCCACGTGCGGGAACACGATGTTGTTCCACCCGGAGGGCGACTTGGGGTCGCGGTAGAAACTGCGCAGATAGGTGTACACCCAGGCCGGTTTGCGCGCCCGTGCGATCAGCGACAGGTCGGGCGGCGCCACGCCGAACCACAGCTTGGCGTCGTCCGGCGGCATCACCGCCTTCATGAGGTCGCCCACCTTGTCCGCGGCGAACAGGAGGTTTTCCTTGACCAGTTCCTCGCTGATGCCCAGGTCGTGGCCCATGCGGTTGTAACGCATGTACGAGGCGCTGTGGCAGGACAGGCAGTAGTTGACGAAGATGCGCGCGCCGTTTTGCAGCGAGGCCTTGTCGCTGAGGTCGATATTGACGGGGTCGAGCTTCGGGCCATGGCCCGAACTGGCGAACGCACCGGCCGGCAGGACGGCAAGAACAAGAAGGATCAGGAGCTTTTTCATTTCGTCGTCACCCTTTCCGGAACCGGCTTGGTCTTGTCAATTTTGGTATACAACGGCATCAGGACGAAGAATGCAAAATAGAGCACCGTGCAGACCTGCGCAATGATGAGATTCGGACCCGCTGCCGGCTGGGTTCCAAGATAACCCAGGGTGAGGAAGGCGACGACGAAGATCGCCAACGCCGTCTTGTACATCCAGCCGCGATAGCGGATCGACTTGACCGGGGAGCGGTCCAGCCACGGGAGGAAGAAGAAGAACACGATCGCGAGCCCCATGAAGATCACGCCCCAAAGCTTGGCCTCGATTCCAAAGAACGCAAACGTGTTCGCGCGCAGGATCGAATAGTACGGCGTGAAGTACCACAGCGGCACGATTTCCGGCGGCGTCAGCAGGTTGTTGGCCGGCACGAAATTGTCCGGCTCGAGGAACCAGCCGCCGAGTTCCGGCGCGAAGAAGATGACCGCCGAGAACAGCATCAGGAACACCGTCACGCCGACGATGTCCTTCACCGTGTAATACGGATGAAACGGAATGCCGTCGAGCGGAATACCGTCCGGGCCTTTCTTTTTCTTGATCTCGACGCCGTCGGGGTTGTTCGAGCCTACCTTGTGCAGCGCCACGATGTGCACGAACACCAGCGCCGCCAGGATCAGCGGCACCGCGATCACGTGGAAGGCGAAGAAGCGGTTCAGGGTCGCGTCCGACACCACGAAGTCGCCGCGCATCCACTCGGCGAGTATCGGGCCAACCAGCGGAATCGCGTCGAACAGCGAGAGGATCACCTGCGCGCCCCAGTAGGACATATTGCCCCACGGCAGCAGATAGCCCATGAACGCCTCGGCCATGAGCGCTACGAAGATCAGCATGCCGACCAGCCAGATGAGCTCGCGCGGATTGCGGTGCGACCCGTAGAGCAGGGCGCGGAACATGTGCAGGTACACCACGATGAAGAAGAACGAGGCGCCGACGGAATGCATGTAGCGCAGCAGCCAGCCCCACTCCACGTCGCGCATGATGTACTCGACCGAGGCGAACGCCAGCCCCGTGTCCGGCTTGTAGTGCATGGTGAGGAAAATGCCGGTGACGATCTGCATCACCAGCATCAGCAGCGCGAGCGAGCCGAAGTAATACCAGAAGTTGAAATTCCGGGGCGCGTAGTATTTCGCCAGATGCTCTTCCCAGACCTTGGTCAGCGGAAAGCGGTCATCGATCCAGGCCAGCAGCTTTTGCATCACGCGGCTCCTTTCTTATCAACACCGATGATAAGGCGTGTGTTGGTCAGGTAACTGTACGGGGGGACCACCAGGTTCGTGGGCGCCGGGACGTTCTTGTACACCCGTCCGGCCAAATCGAACTTGGAGCCGTGACACGGACAGAAGAACCCGCCCGGCCACTCATCGCCCAGGCCGGAAACGGCACCGGCCTGCAAACGCTGGGCCGGCGCGCAACCCAAATGGGTGCAGATGCCGACGAGAACGAGATACTCGGGCTTGAGCGAACGTGCCTCGTTCTGCGCGTAGCTTGGCTGCTGATCGGTTACTTCGGATTTCGGGTCAGCGAGGACTTTGGTGTCCGCGGAAAGGGATTTCAGCATTTCCGGGGTACGGCGCAGGATCCACACCGGCTTGCCGCGCCATTCCACGGTCAACAGCTGACCCGGCTCGATCTTGCTGATATCAACCTCGACCGGTGCGCCGGCCGCCTTGGCGCGGGCGCTGGGCATCATGCTGAGGACAAAGGGGGTAGCCGCAAAAGCCGCTCCAACGATTCCTAGTCCGCTGGTGATCACCAGTAAACGCCGTCGGCGCGGATTGACACCCTCTTCACTCATGTAGCCCCCTCAATCTTTAAAACGCAAAAAATAAAAAATCACGCGCAATGGCGTAATTTTATGAAAAGAATCAGCCAATTAATCGAGTAAAACCCGTCTAGCCCCTGAAAAACGGCGCATAGGATTATATAACGATTCGCCTGAGTCAAGCGCTTAAATCAAGTCACGCGGGCAATTTTTTTCACATAAATCCGCCCATCGCCTGCCATGTCGCCGTTGGCGCAGCACGCGGGGCGACTCTTCAGATAGAATCGGCACCCCATCATTCCAGCTTTCGGGTCGACTATGCGGCTGCGCCCTGCCCTGTCCTACCTAGCCCAGGCGATCGTCCTCGGACTGGCCATCGCCTTCCTCGTGACCTATTTCTGGCCGGAGATCGCCCGGCGCGAGGTCCCGACGGTCGAACTCCGCCAGACCGCGCCGGCGGCGGTGAAACGCCCGGCGAACGGCCCGTCTTCCTATGCCGCGGCCGTGGACAAGGCCTCGTCCGCCGTGGTCAACATCAACACCGCCAAGGTCGTGACGGTGCGGCCGCATCCGTTCTTCGACGATCCGGTGTTTCGCCAGTTCTTCGGCGGCGCGGATGACCTGATCACGCCGCGCAAGCGCGTCGAAACCAGCCTCGGCTCCGGCGTCATCATGAGCGAACAGGGTTTCATCCTCACCAACCATCATGTCATCCAGGGCGCCGATGCGATCCAGATCTCGCTGCAGGACGGCCGGATGGCGAAGGCCAAATTGGTGGGCAGCGATCCGGACACGGACGTCGCGGTGCTGAAAATCGACTTGAAGAAACTCCCGGTCATCACGCTCGGCCATTCCGACAATCTGCGCGTCGGCGACGTGGTGCTGGCCATCGGCAATCCCTTCGGCGTGGGACAGACCGTAACCATGGGCATTGTCAGCGCCACCGGCCGCAACAAGCTCGGCATAAATACTTTTGAGAACTTCATCCAGACCGACGCCGCGATCAATCCCGGCAATTCCGGCGGTGCGCTGGTCGACGCCGAGGGCAATCTCGTCGGGATCAATACCGCCATGTTTTCCCGTAGCGGCGGTTACCAGGGAATCGGCTTCGCCATCCCCACCAGCCTGGCCGAAGACGTAATGAAGGAAATTCTGCAACACGGCCGGCCGGTTCGCGGCTGGCTCGGGGTCGAGGCGCAGGCGATCACGCCGCAGATCGCGCGCGCCCTCGAACTCGACGACACCCGGGGCGTGGTGGTGGTCGGCGTGGTGCGCGGCGGACCGGCGCACCGCGCGGGCCTGCAACCGGGGGATGTGATCGTCGCGATCGACGGCAAGAAAATCGCCGAGGCGCGCGAGGCGCTGATCGCGATTTCCAACCGCAAGCCCGGGAACCGCGTGAAACTGGAAGTGCTACGCAACGGCAAACCGCTGATGCTGGAAGCCACGGCCATCGAACGCCCGGCGCGGGCGGCGTTGACGGAATAGCTATGTAGGTTGGGGTGAGCGCTGAGAACCCCAACGTAACACCCCGCTGCTCCGATTATCATCGTGAGCGTATCAGCATATACCGGTCCCGGGTTTTGTTGGGGTTCATTTCATTCACCCCAACCTACATTCTTATTTCTTATCCGAAAACGCCTCATCGTGTTTCTTGAACTCGGCCTCGATTTCTTCATCGGTCAGATTGCGCCTTCCGCCGTCCACCGCGGCATCGGCGGCGCGTTTCATGCGGTGCGCGACGAAAAGACCGATTTCGAACAGGATGATCATCGGCACCGCCAGGAAGAACTGCGAAAAAATATCCGGGGGCGTGAGGATGGCCGCGGCGATAAACGCCCACAAAACCACGTAGGCCCGCTTCTGCGCCAGGGTCTCGGGGTTGATCACGCCCATGCGCGCGAGCAGCACCACCGCCACCGGGACTTCGAAGGAAATCCCGAAGGCGAAGAACATGGAAAACACGAAATCGAGGTAGGAGCGGATGTCGGTCATCATCGTCACGCCCGGCGGCAGGGCGTGCACGAAAAATCCGAAAGCCATGGGAAACACCACGAAATAGGCGAAGGCCATGCCGCCGTAGAACAGCAGGGTGCTCGAGACGAGCAGCGGCAACACCAGCCGCCGTTCATGGCGATACAACCCGGGGGCGACAAACGCCCACAGCTGGTACAACAGGACAGGTATCGTGATCACGATGGCGATTGCCAGCGTGAGTTTGATGGGGGTGAGAAACGGCGAGGCGACTTCGGTCGCGATCATGGTCGCGCCGGCCGGCAGGACATTGATCAACGGCTTGGCCACGAGCGTGTACACGTCGCTGGTAAACGGCAGCAATGCCCCGAACACCACGGCAATCGCGATCACCGCATAGAGCAGGCGGTCGCGCAGCTCGAGGAGATGGGAGATGAGGCTGCCTTCAGGGGCGTCGGATTCTTTTCGTTCCGCCATGTTTCCTTCCAGGCCGGGATTTTTTTGCGGATTTGGCGCGCGCGCGCTTTACAGGCGGGGCAAACGCCGCCGGGTCCATGAGGGCGGTCAGTTTCGACGGTTCGTCTGAATGGATGGTGTTGGCCGCGGAAGCCGAGGCGGTTTCCGTGAATCCCTTGATGAGATCGCCCGTGGTGCTCTGCATCAGGTTCCGGGTGCTATCAAGTTCTTCCCGGAGCTTGCGCAGCTCGGCCAGTTCATCCTGATGAATTTCGCGGTCGAGGTCCTGCTTGACGTTGTTGATGAAGCGCCGCAATTGCCCCATCCACTTGCCCGCCGTGCGTGCCACCTCCGGCAAACGCTTCGGCCCCAGCACGATCAGTGCGATGAGGCCGATCACCACCAGCTCCGAGAAACCGATATCGAACATCGCGCGCGTCCGTGGCCGCGAACCGGCTCAGGTCTTTTTCTTCTTGACCTTGGAAGTCACCTCGGCGTCAATCACACGCCCGGATTCGCCCGTGATTTTCTTGGGCTCCGCGTCTTCGCCGGATTCCGGCCCGGGGCTCTCTGCACCTTCCTTCATCGACTCCTTGAAGTTCTTGATCGCACCGCCCAGATCGCTGCCCATGTTGCGCAACTTTTTGGTGCCGAAAATCAGCAGAACGATGATCAGTACGACAATCCAGTGCCAGATGCTGAAAGTACCCATTGCAATCTCTCCAGAATATATTCGTTCGTGCCGATGTTGAAACCACCCGCTCGACGGTTCTCGTCCGGCGGATGACCTACGCTAACGTCCCTGGCGCGAGGCCTTCTCGTCCAGCCCGGACACGCCAAAACGGCGGTCCAACTCAGTCAGGATATCATCCGGCTTAAGCCCGGTCTGCGCAAGCATGATCAGCGTGTGAAACCACAAATCCGCCGTTTCATGCACGATCTTGGCCCGCTCGCCGCTTTTCGCCGCGAGCACCGTCTCGGTTGCCTCCTCGCCGATCTTTTTCAGGATCGCGTCGAGTCCCTTGGCGTACAGCCCCGCGACATAGGAACTCTGCGGATCGGCACCCTTGCGCGCCTCCAGCACCGCGGCCAGCTTGTTCAGCACATCGGACATGTCATTTCCTGCCGTAAATTTCCTGTTCGCTCTTGATCACGGGTTCGACCGTCACCCACCGGTCGCCCTGAAGCTGCTGATAGAAACAGCGCTCGCGTCCCGTGTGGCAGGCGATCCCGCCCTTCTGTTCCACCACCAGCAACACGGCGTCGTTGTCGCAGTCGAGACGGATGTCCTTGACCGCCTGCACGTGCCCCGACTCCTCGCCCTTGCGCCACAGTTTCCGGCGCGAGCGCGACCAGTAAACCGCCCGGCCTTCCTGCGCCGTCGCCGCCAGCGCCTCGCGGTTCATCCACGCCAGCGTCAGCACCTTGCCGCTGCCGGCCTCCTGCGCAATCGCGGGGACCAGTCCGTCGCTGTTCCATTTCACCGCATCGAGCCAGTCAGTAGCCATAATCCAGCTATTTCACCGCAAAGACGCAAAGAGCGCAAAGGTTAATTCAGGAATAAATGAAACCGCGGATAAAAGCGGATTAAAACGGATCAGGAAAGATAGAGCTATTTCTGTTTCTACTTCTTTGCGCCTTTGCGGTGAGAATTTTTTAAAGTCTTACTTCAATCCCGGCCGCGGCCATGCGCTGCTTGGCCTGACTGACGGTGTATTCGCCGAAGTGAAAGATGCTGGCCGCGAGCACGGCATCGGCGTGGCCCAGGCGGACGCCGTCCACGAGATGATCGAGATTGCCGACCCCGCCGGAAGCGATCACCGGAATACTGACGGCGTCGGACACCGCGCGCGTGAGAGCGAGATCAAAACCGTCTTTCGTGCCATCGCGGTCCATGCTCGTCAACAGGATTTCCCCCGCGCCGTATTCCGTCATTTTCCTGGCCCACGCGACGGCGTCCAATCCGGTCGCCTTGCGCCCGCCGTGGGTGAACACTTCCCACCTGTCCGGCCCGACCTGCTTGGCATCGATCGCCACCACGATACACTGCGAACCGAAATGATCCGAGGCCTCCTTCACGAATTCGGGCCGCGCCACGGCCGCGGTATTGATCGCCACCTTGTCGGCGCCGGCGTTGAGCATGCGGCGCACATCCTCGACCTTGCGAATGCCGCCGCCGACAGTCAGCGGAATGAACACCTGCGAAGCCATCGCCTCGACCACGTGAACCATGGTCTCGCGGTCGTCGGAACTGGCGGTGATGTCGAGAAAGATTACTTCATCGGCGCCCTGTTCGTCATACCGGCGCGCGATCTCGACCGGATCGCCGGCGTCGCGGATTTCCACGAAACGCACGCCTTTGACGACGCGTCCGTTGTCCACGTCGAGGCAGGGGATTATTCGTTTCGCAAGGCCCATATGATTTTAAATTTCACCGCAAAGATGCAAAGAGCGCAAAGTTAAAAAATAAAGTAATGAATCTATCGACGCGAAGCGTCGTTCTCGATTTGTTTTTCTTTGCGTCCTTTGCGCCTTTGCGGTGAGAAATATTATTTACTCAATTCATCCGCGAGCTTCTGCGCCGCGGCGAAGTCGAGCGTGCCCTCGTAGATCGCGCGGCCGGTGACGGCCCCGACGATGCCGGCTTCACCCACCTCGCAGAGCCGGCGGATGTCGTCAATGTTGGTGATACCGCCGGAGGCGATTACCGGAATTGAAATCGCGTTCGCGAGCTTGACCGTCGCCTCGATATTGACGCCGCTCATCATGCCGTCGCGGCCGATGTCGGTGTAGATGATCGCTTCGACGCCGTCGTCCTGATATTTCTTCGCCAGATCGATGACGTCGTGCCCGGAGAGCTTGGACCAGCCGTCGATCGCGACCTTGCCGTCCTTGGCATCGAGCCCGACGATGATGTGCCCGGGAAATTCCGTGCACACGTCGCTCACGAAATGCGGGGCATTCACCGCCTTGGTGCCGAGAATGACATAACGCACGCCCATGTCGAGATAGGCCTGGATGGTATCCTCGTCACGGATACCGCCGCCCACCTGCATCGGCATGTCCGGGAAGGCGGAGCGGATCGCCTGGATGGCTGACGCATTCACCGGCTTGCCGGCATGCGCCCCGTTGAGATCCACGATGTGCAGGCGGCGCGCGCCGACATCCACCCAGCGCCTGGCCATGGCCACGGGATCGTCGGAAAAGATCGTCGCTTCGTTCATGCGCCCCTGGCGCAGGCGCACGCACTTGCCGTCCTTGATATCGATCGCGGGAATGATTAACACCGATATGCTCCGGGGAATCCTGATTTTCAGTATGGCGGATATGTGATCGGAAATTTATTCCGGTTTAATGACTGCCGTCCCAGGACACGAAATTCTCCAGCAAGCGCAGGCCGGCACGCTGGCTTTTTTCCGGGTGGAACTGGACGGCGAAAATATTCTCACGTGCCGCGGCCGAGGTAAACCGCAGCGCATACTCCGTCTCGCCGGCGATATCATGGGCATCGGCCGAATCGGCATAGTAACTGTGCACGAAATAAAACCGCGAATCCTGCGGGATGCCGTTCCACAGCGGGTGTTCGACGGTCTGGCGCACCTGGTTCCAGCCCATGTGCGGCACCTTCAGCGGCAAGCCGCCGGCCGCGTCCACCATCATCGACGGCGGAAAACGCTTCACCGCCCCCGCCAGCAGGCTCAGGCACGGCGTGCCGCCGCCCTCTTCGCTGAAATCATACAGGGCCTGAAGACCGAGACAGATGCCGAGAAAAGGTTTGGTTTTCACCGCCTCGAGGAGCGATTCGCGCAGCATGCCGGTTTCCAGTGCCGCCATGCAACCACCGATGGCGCCCTGGCCGGGAAACACGACGCGGTCGGCGCGGCGAATATCCGCGGCGGCGGCCGTGAGATGTACATGCACACCGGGCGCGACATGCTCGATCGCCTTGCACACCGAGCGCAGATTCCCCATCCCGTAATCAATCACCGCGACCGTATTCATAAAATCAATGATTTTAAACCGCCGAGAACGCCAAGAAAAGCAATGTTGCGGCCCGGGGTGCAACAAAACCCGTTGCACCCGTTCGGCGGCGCGAATGTTCACTGAACATTCGCGAGAACCCCGCCTCACCCTTGGCGGTTAGAACTAATTATAAACTCCCTTTCGTTGACGGGATCGTGCCCGCCGCGCGCGCGTCGATCTCCAGCGCCATGCGCAGGGCGCGCCCGAAGGCCTTGAAGAGGGTCTCGGCGTTGTGGTGCGCGTTCTTGCCGCGCAGACAATCCACGTGCAGCGTCACCAGGGCATGATTGCAGAATCCCTGGAAAAATTCGTGCACCAGGTCCACGTCGAATCCGCCCACGCGCGAGCGCGGGAAATCCACGTGATATTCCAGGCCGGGACGCCCGGAGAAATCGATCACCACGCGCGACAGCGCCTCGTCGAGCGGCACGTAGGCATGGCCGTAGCGTCGGATGCCCTTCCGGTCGCCCGCCGCCTGGGCGATCGCCTGACCCAGCGTGATGCCGATGTCTTCCACCGTGTGGTGCGCGTCGATGTGCAGGTCGCCCTTGGCCTCGAGGGCGATGTCGATGAGCCCGTGCCGGGCCACCTGCTCCAGCATGTGCTCGAGAAACGGCAGGCCGGTATCGATGCGGGACGCGCCGCTGCCGTCCAGGTTCACGGAAACGGTGATCCGGGTTTCCTTGGTGTTGCGCGCCACCTCGGCGCGCCGGCCGGACGCGGACTTGCCACGGGGGGAACGGGATTTTGTCGGCTTAGAGGATTTCACACGCAAACCATAGACGAATCACAGCGCCGCCTCAAGCGCTTTGAGAAAGGCGTCATTCTCCGAAGGTGTGCCCACGGTCACGCGCAGGCAGCCCTTGAGCATGCCGCCGGAGGAATTCAGATTCTTGATCAGCACGCCGCGTGTCCGCAGTCCCGCGAAGACCTGGTCGGCCTCGCGGTTCTCGACCCGGAACAGAATGAAATTGGTCTGGCTGGGCCAGGCTCGCACGCCACGCAGCCGGCTGAGCGCCTGAAACAGCGGCTCCCGGTCCCGGCGTATCTGCCGCGCCTGCTCATCCAGCAAGGCCAGGTGCGTCAACGCGAATTCCGCGCTCGCCTGCGTGAGGCTCCCGATATTGTACGGAAGCCGCACCTTGTTGAATTCCGCCAGCCACGGTGCCGGGCCGGCGAGAATGCCCAGGCGCAAACCGGCCAGCCCCTGCTTAGACAGCGTGCGCATCACCAGCAGGTTGTCGTGCTTTCCCAGCCGGTCCATGAAGGAATGGCCGGCGAAGGCGTGGTAGGCCTCGTCCAGCACCACCAGCCCCGGCGACGCTTCGATCACGCGCGCGACATCCTCGCGAGAAAACAAATTCCCCGTCGGATTGTTCGGGTACGCCAGAAAAATCACCGCCGGCTTGTGCGTTTCGATGGCCTTGAGCATGGCCGGCCTATCGAGCGAAAAATCCGGCTGGAGCGGCACGCCCACGAACTTCATGCCGGTGAAAGTCGCGATCATTTCATACATGACAAAGGTCGGCGTGGGCGCGAGTACAACGGCGTTCGGATTCGACACCGCCATGAGGATCGTCTGGATGAGTTCGTCCGACCCGTTGCCGAGAATAAGCTCCATGCCGGCCGGCACGGCAAGCGCCGTGCGCAGACGCTCGCGCAAACGACGCGCATCGGGATCGGGATAACGATTGAGCGCAACGCCTTGCAGTACTTCGATCCATTCACGCCGCACGTCTTCCGGCCACGAATAGGGATTCTCCATGGCATCGAGCTTGACGAGCCCGGAGGCATCGGGCACGTGATAGGCCTTGAGCGCCCGGATTTCGGGACGAATCAAGGCTTCGACTTTTTTGTTGGAACTCATAAAACTGAATTCACAGGATTAACAGGATTTTTCAGGATTGACAGGATTAATTCGTAAAGTTTTTTGGTTTTAAGGAAAGTCTGAATAATTCGATGTAGGGTGCGTCCCACGCACCATTTTGTCGATCGGTGCGCAGGGCGCACCCTACATTTTTGAATTAATCAGAGGCTCCTTAATCTTGTTAATCCTGTTTTAATCCTGTGAATCCTGTCTATTTCTTTATCCGGTACTCCGCCGAGCGTGCGTGCGCCGTCAGGCCTTCGCCGCGCGCCAGCACCGAGGCGGTTTTGCCGAGCACCGAGGCGCCGTCGGCCGAGCACTGGATCAGGCTGGTGCGTTTCTGGAAATCGTACACGCCGAGCGGCGAGGAAAACCGCGCGGTGCCGGAGGTCGGCAGCACGTGGTTCGGCCCGGCGCAGTAGTCGCCCACCGCCTCCGCGGTATAGCGGCCGAGGAAGATCGCGCCGGCATGGCGCACGCGCCTGGCCGTTTCCCCGGCATTGTCCACTGAGAGCTCGAGATGTTCCGGCGCGATGCGGTTCACGAGCAGCAGCGCCTCATCGAGGCTGGCGGCGGTGATCAGTGCCCCGCGGGATTCGAGCGCGGCCCGGATGATCTCGCGCCGCTCCATGCCGGGCAGGAGTTTTTCGATGGCCGCGAGCACTTTCAGGGTGAACGCCTCGTCGAGGCTGATGAGAATGGACTGCGCGTCCTCGTCGTGCTCCGCCTGCGAAAACAGATCCATCGCGATCCACTCGGGATCGGTTCCGCCGTCGCACAACACCACGATCTCGGACGGCCCGGCGATCATGTCGATGTCCACCACGCCATAGACGAGCCGCTTGGCGGTGGCGACATACACATTTCCCGGACCGACAATCTTGTCCACCTTGGGAACCGTCTGCGTGCCGTAAGCGAGTGCCGCGACCGCCTGCGCACCGCCGATGGTGAACACCCGATCCACTCCGCCGAGGTAGGCCGCGGCGAGCACCATCTCGCTGAGTGTTCCCTCGGGCGCGGGCACTACCATGATGAGTTCCGGCACCTCGGCGACCTTGGCCGGTATCGCGTTCATGAGCACGGACGACGGATAGGCGGCCTTGCCGCCGGGCACGTAAAGCCCGACGCGTTCGAGCGCCGTCACCTGCTGACCGAGCAGCGTGCCGTCGGGTTCGGTATAGGTCCAGGAATCGGT
>ERZ1292633.4039-Hain-H41-02um-R1-4039-length-13838-cov-4_pt1 | contig 13838 bp, 9 predicted proteins | sample MGYA00564406_ERZ1292633 | MGnify/ENA primary metagenome ERZ1292633 (study PRJEB36523, sample SAMEA6512639) | groundwater metagenome | collected 2019-01-08 | study: AquaDiva: Metagenomics assemblies of 32 groundwater samples
CATCCGCTTCTTTCGCCACGGCGGCGGCTTGTTCGGGATTCGAGATGCCGAAGCCGACGACGATGGGCAACGGTGTGTGCGCGCGGATCTTCGCGACCTGTGTGGCAAGATTGGAGGCGATGCTGGTTTGCATGCCGGTCACGCCTTCGCGTGAGATATAATAGATGAAACCCGCGCCGCGTTTGACGATGATCTCCATGCGATCTTCCGGCGTGGTCGGCGCGACGAGATAGATGTGGCACAAACCCGCCTTGCGCATGAGCGCTTCGTAGTTGTCGCTTTCCTCGGGCGGCAGATCGAGCACGAGCAATCCATCCACACCCGCTTTGGCCGCATCGTTGATGAAACGTTCCATGCCGACGCGATGGATGAGGTTGAAATAGATGTAGAAGACGATGGGAACTTGCGATTGCTTGCGGATGGTGGCGACGGTTTCCAGCAACCTGGGCGGCGTGGTGCCGGATTCGAGGCCGCGCTGGGCAGCGAGTTGATTCACCAAACCATCGGCGAGTGGATCACTGAATGGCACGCCGAGTTCCAGGATGTCCACGCCGGCCTTGTCGAATTCCAAAGCGAGTTGGCGCGTGGCTTCCAGATGCGGATCGCCCGCGCCGATATAGACGACGAAAGCTTTTTTGTCGTCGCGTTTGAGCTGCGCGAACCGGGCTTCGATGCGATTCATGTCCGGGAATTGTTCCGGCGCGAACGGCTGGTGGCAAGTGGCAAGTTGGGCCGGGCAGGGGAGAGAGGCTCGTTTTGCACGGCTAGCGATACACTTGGGCCGGTCATTCTGTGAATACAGCATGGTTAAAAAGTCTTTTGGCTGCCGGTGGATGTCGCTAATTTCAGGGTAATGGAAAACGTCCGCATCGGCATCATCGGGATGGGCAACATCGGCAAGCATCATGCCGGTTACTTGCTTGACGGCAAAGTCGCGCGCTGCCAACTCGCGGCGGTTTGTAGCACGTCGCCGGACAAGCTCGGGGATTACGCGGCGAAAGGCGTGAAGGTTTTCGGCGATGCGCTGGAGTTGATCCGTTCCAAGACGGTGGACGCGGCCATCATCGCGACACCGCATTATCAACACACGTCGCTGGGGATCGCGGTGTTCGAGGCGGGGTTGCATCTGATGGTCGAGAAACCCATCTCCGCGCACAAAGCTGACGCGGAAAAACTAATCGCGGCGCATCGCAAGAACACCAAGCTCGTCTTCGGCGGCATGTTTCAACTGCGGGTCGAGCCGCGTTACGAGAAGATCCGCGCGCTCATCCGCAACGGTGACCTTGGCGAAATCACCCGCGTGAATTGGGTGAACACGGATTGGTTTCGCGGCGAGGCGTATTACGCGAGCAGTGCGTGGCGCGCGACGTGGAAGGGTGAGGGCGGCGGCGTGTTACTCAATCAATGCCTGCACAATCTCGATGTGCTCCAATGGTTGCTCGGAATGCCCGCGCGTGTGCGCGGCTTCTGTCAGCTCGGGCGCTTTCATCAGATCGAAGTCGAAGACAACATCACCGCGTATCTGGAATGGCCGAATCAAGCCACAGGCGTGTTCGTCAGTTCCACGGGCGAAGCGCCGGGGGCGAATCGTTTTGAGATCGTCGGCACGCGCGGCACATTGGTTCTGGAGAACGGCAAACTGATGTTCACGCGCAATGCGGCGGACATGATCGAGTTCAGCCGCACGGCGAAGACTGGCTTCGTGAAACCGGACGCGAAGACGGAGGAAGTTCCGTTTGCCAATGCCGCCGCGCCTCATGCGGCGTTGATGCAGAATTTTGTGAACGCGATTCTTGATGGCGAAACCCTCATCGCGCCGGGAGTGGACGGGATTCACTCCGTCGAACTGGCGAACGTGATGGTCTATTCGTCATTGCTCGGCGAGACGGTGGCGGTGCCGATGAACGGCGCCGCGTGGGAAACGAAGTTGAACCAGTTGATCGCGGAATCGAAGCTGGAGAAGAAAGTCATGCAGGTGGAAGCGGGCGATTTCGCGAGTTCATTCCGGAAATAATCACCGATGGAAACCAAAGAGCAACAACTGGGCAGCGTGAGCGGGCGCGCGTGGAAATTTGTGCGGGCCTTCGTGCGCGAACCGCTCAAGGTCGGCGCGATCTGGCCGAGTTCGGAAACGCTCTCGCGGGCCGTGGCGGATGCGTGTGAATTTGCGCCGCAGGACACGGTGGTGGAACTGGGGCCGGGCACGGGGAACTTTACGCAACTGTTGCTGGACCGGCTCGATAAGAGCGGACGGCTGGTCGCTTTGGAATTGAGCGCAACGAATGTCGAGGTGTTGCAGCGGCGCTTTCCGCATGGCGAAATCCATTTTGACTCGGCGGAGCACGTGAACAAATACGTTCCGACGCAGACGGCGCGCTGCGTCGTGAGTGGGCTGGCGTGGGGCAACATGATGCCCGCGATGCAGAACCGCATCATGAGCGCGATCACGACTTCGCTTGCGCCGGGCGGGCAATTCGTGGCTTTTGCCTACAGCCATGCGCGCTATTATCCGACGACGTTGCGCTTTCGGAAGTTGATGTTCCGCGAGTTCGGGCGAGTCGAGACCACGCCGATCATCTGGCGCAATCTGCCGCCAGCGTATGTGTATCGCTGCTGGCGGAGTTAGGGATTAAACGAACATGCGAGCAGTAGAACATGAATTCCTCAAAAGAGTTGCTGCAACTGTTTTGCTTCTCACGGCAACATGCGTTTCAATCTTAGCCCACTCGCCACCTGATATCACGTGCTCCTACAACCTTCGCAAAATCAAATCAGCCGTCGAAATGTGGGCGATTGAGAATCAAATCTCTGGAACAAATACTTACTCAATTACCGACACAAACATCGTCGAGTATGTCTCTGGCGGGTTTCCCATGTGTCCTTTGAAGGGTGAATACGGAGCTGGCAAGAATATCGCCAGCGACCCAGCTTGCAGTATTCACGGCACGTTGACAGAAATTCTCCGAGAAGGCCAGACAAGGTCTCGTCGACATAAGATCCGGAACACCATACTGATTATCACCGGTGTTTTTGTTGTCGGAGTGAGCATCTTGTTTTTTGTTAGATTCAGCCGTAAAAGCTATAACACCTGAATAGATGAACATGAAACTGATGGGCATTGGCGACGAAGCGGGCGCGAGTATGGAAACCCAACTCGCGGCGACGCGGGATTTGGGCTGGAAATTCATCGAGATGCGCGCGGCGGAATTGACCGGGCACGCGAAGGCGAACTTTCACGACATCCCGGACTCCGCCTTCGATGCGGCGGTGAAGTTGATCGAAGAATCGGGCGTTAAGGTTTATTGCTTTGGCTCGGCGGTGATGAATTGGGCCAAGAAGATCGAAGACCCATTCGACATCACGCTGGGCGAAGTGAAGCGCTGTTTGCCACGCATGAACCGGCTCGGCACGAAGTTCGTCCGCATCATGAGCTTCAAGCCCGGCGCCGAGGAATACAAAACTCCCGCGGAAGTTTTCCGGCGCGTGAAGGATGTGACGAACATGTTTTTGGATGCAGGCATCCAGCCGGTTCACGAGAATTGCATGAACTACGGTGGCATGAGCTGGCAGCACACGCTTGAGATGCTCGACAAGTGTCCCGGTCTGAAACTCGTGTTCGATACAGCGAATCCGGTGTTCAACCCGGATCGCAGCAAGCCCAAGCCGTGGCCGCGCCAGGATGCCTGGGAATTCTGGACGAACGTGCGCGATCACGTCGTCCATATCCACGCGAAGGATGCTTCGTGGGACAAAACCAAGAATGCCGAAGTCTATAACTGGCCCGGGGAAGGGCAGGGGTACGTGCGGGAGATTTTGCAGGACGCCAAGAAGCGCGGTTACAACGCTGGTCTGAGCATCGAGCCGCACATGGTCACGGTGTTCCACGATCCGAACGCCAAGTCGGCCACCGTCAGCGATGCCGCGCGGAAAAACTTTGTCGAGTATGGCCAGCGGTTGGAGCAGCTTCTGAAATAGCCTCGCCGAAATCCTCCATCACCTTCGCTCGAAGAAATTTTTGTTTTTGAAACGAACAAGGTTGCGCTCACGAATTTAATCGGGCATACAAGCGCCCCATTTTTATTTCATGAGCAAAAAAACATCGAACGCACCGAAATCAAAGAAGAACGAGGAAACCCAGTTGCTGGCCTTGCTGAAGCAGGTTCTGCCCAAAGCCACGTCCGACGCCGAACTGGCGGGGAAAATTTACGAAGCCATCGTCGCCCAACTTCGCGTGAAGAATCAGGCGACGTCGTTTGTGAAATTTTGCGACCGCATTCCGTTGCCCGATCTGGAAACCAAGACGCTGGATGAGGTGAAGTTGCAATTCGCCGCCGCGTTCAGCGAGGGTGATGTGACGATCCAGCCGAATAAGAAGGACAAGAGCCTCACGGTGGAGGTGGTGTTGCCGGACGGATCACAGTTCAACAAGGAGATTAAATGTCGCGCCGTCGCGCCGGAGGCGGACGAGGAGCAGGAGATCGTGCTGAAGTTCGTGCCGTTCCCGGTGAGCTTGCCGGGCGATCCGGAACTGGCCTGGTTGCTGGCGAAGCGGGAAAACATGACGTCGGACGAAGCGGGCATCGCGCTCTCGAAGGCCGAGGAGGAATTCTGGGCGTCGAAGGCCGGGCAGAAAATGTTGCGCGACCGGGTGGAACGCAACTTTCCGGAATTCATATCGCGCGCTCCGGCGGGCTTGCTCACCGAGTTGGGATTGAAGCGGCATTACAAGCTGCCTGAGCCGATCCGGGTGCATCGCACCATCGCATCACAGAAGCCGGGCAAGCAATAACCGCCGCTGAAGTAATTCGGAGATTTCCTTCCGTCGCAGGAGAAACTATAAATCGCGCGTGGCATTCGCAGGCTTTCCCGAACAGACGCAAGGCGTGACGTTGTTGCAACGGTCGTTGCAACGCGGACGGCTGGGCCATGCGTATCTTTTTTCCGGCGCGGAACTGACGCTGCTCGAATCGCTGGCGCGGACGCTGGCCAAGACGTTGAACTGCCAGCAGCCCAAGCAAGCGGATGGTAAAGCGGTGGATTGCTGCGATGAATGCGCAGTGTGTCGCAAGATTGATGGGGAAACACACGGCGACGTGCATTGGGTCCGGCCCGAGTCGAAGTCGCGTATCGTCTCCGTAGATCAGATGCGCGAGTTGATGCACGAGATCCAACTCAAGTCCGGCGAAGCAGAATTCAAGGTGGCGATCATCGTGGCAGCGGATCGGTTGAATCCGCAGGCGGCGAATGCCTTTCTCAAAACGCTAGAAGAACCACCACCGAAGTCGGTGATGATTCTGTTAACAACGGAGCCGGGGCGGATTTTGGAAACCATCATCTCCCGCTGTCTGCGATTGAACTTCGGCGGCGAAAGCACACGACGTTGGGACGACGCCACGCAGAACTGGCTGAATCGCTTCGGCGAAATGGCGGGCGGCGAGCAGAAAAGTTTGCTGGGCCGCTATCGGTTGATGGATGTGTTGGCCGCGCGGCTCACCGAGATGAAGACCGCCGTGGAGGAAGAATTGACCGCCAAGTCGCCGCTCGAGAAACACGACGACGTGGAAAAGGATTTGCGCGAGCGCTGGGAAGATGAATTGAAGGCCGCCATCGAAGCGGAGTATCGGCGGCGGCGCGGCGAATTGTTGCTCGGCCTGCAATGGTGGTTGCGCGATGTGTGGCTACACACGCTGGCCAGCGCGCGGGAGTTCTTGAGTTTCCCGGACGCCGACGGCCCAGCGAACGTCGCCCGCCGCATCACGCCCATTCAGGCGCGCGAAAATCTCCGGGTGTTGGAACAGACGCAGCGGCTGCTCTACACCAATGTCCAGGAAGCGCTGGCGTTGGAGGTCGGCCTGTTGAAGCTGCATCTTTGAACCACCGCCGCGCGGTAGCACTTACGGTTTGTTTTCCGGCGGCACAAACTTCTGCGGGCTGATGCCGCGTCCGTGATACGCCGTCAGAAAGTAAACCAGCACCCCGGTCACGGCCACCGCCATCCCGCTCCAGAACAGCGGCCATTGCGTCATGTTGCTCGGAGTGGTGCAGGCCGCAAACCACCAGCCCGTGCCGAGATAACCGATGAGATTGCCCACCCCGCTGGTCATCATGGATTGCAGCGATTGCGCGCGTGCCCGCCACGAGGGATCAACGCGTTGCTCGAGATAAATCTGCGACGTGATGATGACCAACGTGAAGCCCGCGCCGTGCAGGGTTATCCCGGCCAACAGGGACCACTTGGTGTTCAACGCGCACAAGCTGTAACGCAACACCGCCATGCCCAAGCCGAGCATGAAGATCCATTTCAACCGCCACCGCGTCAGCAATCCAGCAAGACAAAACATGGCGATGATTTCTGTCACCTGACCGAGCGACATCCACGCGGTCGTGTGCTTGAAGCCGAGTTCTTCCAGATGCGGCGGCGTGAACGGGAACAACACCGCCACCGTCGCGTTGAAGAGCGCGGCGGTAATGAACACCACGCGATGATCAGGATTCTTCAGTAGTGTGAGCGCGTCCCAGCCCATGCGTTGCCGCCAGGTGAGGCGTTCGGTGCTTTCCGGCGGCGGCACGTTCGGCAACACAAACGTGTAAGTCACCACCAGCAGCCACACCACCGCGCCGGAATAACCCGCCAAAGCTGAGGCATCCGCGCCCAGGAGGCTGATGATCCAACAACCCGCCATCCAACCGAGCGTCGCCATCGAACGGATTGGACCAAATTCACTGCGCGAATCTTTCAGGCGCGAAAAAACGATCGTCGTCGAGATGCCGAACGTCGGCGCATTGCACAGCGAATAGAGTTGGACCAACGCCAGCACGACGCCCGTGCTCCAGCGCAGTTTGATCGCGGTAGTCGCCAGCGCCATGCTCGCCGCCGCCGCAATCGCCAGCCAACGCAACACGACCACCGGCGCCGCGTGACGATCGGCCATCGCGCCAAACACCAAAGGCGAAACGAACGCTGCAAGCGCGGAAGTCGCGAACGCGTAGGGTTTGAGATCGTGATAGCCGTGCGCGTCCAGCACCGCGCTCAAAGGCACGAACCACATGCCCATCGCCATCGCATGGATGAAGAAGAGCACGATCAGCTCGAAATATTCCGCCCGTCGGATCGTCGCCAACACGCACATAGTCCATACGAGTGCCAGAAAAACTCAAGCTCGGCATTGACGCATCAATGTGTGGCTTTCATCCTAGCGGAATGAAATTGCTTTTCCCCCTGCTGCTGTGCTGTGCCGTCACGGCGTCTGCCGCCGAACCGGTGAACGTGAATGATTTCCCCGAGGAGAAGCTGGATTTCCCCATCGCGCCCGGGCCGTTCGAGCCGACTTGGGATTCCATCAATAAGAATTACGGCGAGTGGCCCACGTGGTTCAACGATTCCAAGTTCGGCATCTGGATTCATTTCGGCCCGCAAGCGGCCGGGCGCAGCGGTGATTGGTATGCGGCGAAGATGTATATGCCGACGAATGCGGCTTACACCAATCATCTCAAGAACTACGGCCACCCGAGCGAGGTCGGTTACAAGGACGTGTTGAATCAATGGCGCTTGCCGAAATGGAAACCGGAGAAATGGATGAAGGCCTTCCGCGACGCCGGCGCGCGTTACGTGCTCATCATGGGCGTGCATCACGACAACTTCGATCTGTGGGACTCAAAGTATCAGCCGTGGAACTCCGTCAACATCGGGCCCAAGCGCGACATGCTCGGCGAATGGAAGCGCGCGGCGTTGAAGCACGACATGCGCTTCGGCGTTTCGTTCCATCACGAATACACGTGGTGGTGGTATCAACCGGCATTCAACGCAGATATGACCGGCCCGAAAGCGGGAGTGCCTTACGATGGCAATCTCACCAAAGCCGATGGCAAAGGAAAGTGGTGGGACGGTTACGATCCGGCGCAGCTCTATACCATCCGGCTCGCGGGTTATCCCGAGTATGAACCGCTTCACGGCATCGCGCATGGCCGCGAAGGGATTTTCCACAAGCATCTCGACTACGCGCGCACTTACGCCACGCAATGGGCGCAACGCATCCAGGACGTCATCGAGAAATACGATCCTGATTTCATCTACACCGACGGCAATTCCACGCAACCGTTCAGCGGCAAAAAGAGCGGCAGCGGTTACAAGAGCGACGCGGGCGCGCGCGTGGTGGCGCATTATTACAACCGCACCCTCGCCCAGCACGGGAAGGTGGACACGTTCTCCGTCATCAAGTTTCACCAAGGCACGCGCGGCGTGGCGCGCACTTACGAAGGCGCGTTCTCGCGCGACTTCAACACGAACCAACTCTGGTTCGGTGAGAACGCGGTCGGTGATTGGTTTTATCGCCCGGGCTTTGTTTATGACGCGGGCATGGTGATCCGCGCGTTGCTCGAATACATGGCGCGCGGTGGCAATTATACCGTCTGCATCAGCCTCACGCCCGACGGTGATCTCGACGAAGGCAATCAACGTTTGCTGCGCGAAGTCGGCGCGTGGATGAAGATCAATGGCGAAGGCATCTACGCCAGTCACAATTGGAAAATCATCGGCGAGGGTGAAACCGTCTCTAATCCCGCGCGTCCTGACGAACCGCCCCGCCTACGCGTGCCACCGGGACGCGGCGGCATGGGCAAGGCACACGCGGAGTTATCGTTCACGGAAAAGGATTTCCGCTTCACCGTCGGCAAAGACGGCTCGCTCTACGCATGGTGCATGACTTTGCCGAAGCCGGGCGCGGAATTGACCGTCAAATCGCTCGGCACAAATGCGAAGTTGCTGGATAGCCCGATCAAATCCGTGGCGTTGCTGGGCAGCAAAGCGAAACTGGATTGGAAGCAAACCGCCGAGGGCCTGGTCATCCAATATCCAAAGTCAGGCAAACTCAAGATGGCCGTTGGATTCAAAATCAGCTTATGAACAAAAGCCGCTTTGGAATTTTGATCTTGGTGCTGACGGGATTGATGCGCAGCGACGCCGCCCCGACGGATGATCGCGCTTACTCGGTGGAAGTGCTGACGAAGGTCGCCAGACCCGTCCTGCAAGCGTTGGCCGAGGAACGCTTGAAACGCGATCTTCCCGTGCATGAATGGGAACGCAATCGCGCCAACTTCACCGGACTCGAAGCGTTGGGCCGCACGCTGGCGGGCATCGCGCCGTGGTTGGAACTTGGGCCAGACGAAACACCTGAAGGCAAACTTCGCGCCGAGTTCATCGAACTCGCCGTGAAAGCCATCGCGCATGGCACTGATCCAAAGTCGCCGGACTTTCTGAATTTCAAACAACCCGGCCAGCCACTCGTGGATGCGGCGTTTCTGGCGCACGGATTGTTGCGCGCGCCAAAACAGACCTGGGGACGACTCACCGCCGAGCAGCAGACAAATGTGGTCAACGCACTCAAGGCCACGCGCGCCACCAAACCCGGGGAAAGCAACTGGCTGCTGTTCTCCGCGATGGTCGAGACCGCGCTGTGGGAGTTCACCGGTGAATGTCAGATGCGCCCCATCGAATACGCCGCGCAACGGCACATGGAATGGTACAAGGGCGACGGCACTTATGGGGACGGCGCGGAGTTTCACTGGGATTATTACAACAGCTTTGTCATCCAGCCGATGTTGCTCGATGTGCTACGCGTCTGCGCGGCGAAGACCAATGCGCTCGGGGAGGTTTATCCCAAAGTCGTCGCTCGCGCGAAGCGTTACGCCGAAGTGCAGGAACGGATGATTTCGCCGGAGGGAACTTTTCCGGTGATCGGACGTTCGAGCGCGTATCGCTTCGGCGCGCTACAACACCTCTCGATGATGGCGTTGTCAAAACAACTGCCGCCGGAAGCCAAACCTGCCGCCGTGCGCGGCGCACTGACAGCGGTGATCCGTCGCACGATGGAAGTGCCGGGAACGTTTGATGAGAAGGGTTGGTTGCAGGTCGGCGCGGTCGGCCATCAACCTTCCATTCGCGAAGGCTACATCGCCACCGGCAGTCTTTATCTGTGTCTCACCGGCTTGCTGCACCTCGGATTGCCCGCGGATGATCCGTTCTGGACTGCGCCCGCTGAGGACTGGACGCAAAAACGCATCTGGGCGGGCCAGGACGTTCCCGCTGATCACGCCTACAAAGATTCTGCCAGGAAATGAACATACCCAAAGGAACGGCGCTGCTGATTTGCCTGTTAGTAGGGGGTAGCGTTTCAACCCGCGCGCATGACCCGTACGAAATCACTTCGGTCGCCTACATCCACTCCAACCGCATCGAGCTGTTCGTCGAGATGGAATTCCCGACCGGGATGACGTTGGCGGGACAAAAGCCGGTGCGTGACATCGCGGTGTTGAGTCAGTTCGAGACGGCCTTGCCGCGTCTGCGGGAACTGGCGGGAAGCTTTTTCAACCTGACCGCTGGAAACAATGTCGTCTTGCCGCTGTCCACTAATGTCGAATTGGGCGTTGAAGATCACATCCGCTTTCAGATCGAGTTTAAGCCGACGCCGTATCGTCCGCTGCGATTGGTCGCGCGGGGTTTGGGGGCAGAATCAAGCGAGAGTCCCTATGGCACTTCGTTGACGGTGCTGGACATGGTGAATCAAAAAGTTCTCGGACAAACCACGCTGTTTGCCGGCTCACCAACAGCGGAATTCCCCCCGCGCACCAACGAAGCGAGCGAAACCACAACCGCTGCGATAGAATCAAACGCGCCGGTCGTTATGCCTCCCATCACCGCGCCAGCACCTCAACCCGCCCCCAACAGTGCCGCCACAACTTTCACGAAAGCACTGAAACCCAATTGGCTGGTGGTGGCTGCAACTTTGGCAGCATTGTTCATCATCCTCTTCGCTTTTTTCCGTCGCTAGGGGTAACCCCGGGCCAGAGTCGAGATTTCTCCGCAGTTACCCATCGTCCCCCTTTCCGGCGATGGAGAATTGCTGACAACGTGCTAGCATAACGTCGTTCCCTGCGGAAATGGGCGTGCGCCAATGGCGTGACAGTCGTCGCATGGAGTTGTTTGTTTTGTTCGCCATGAGAAAATTCATATCCGGCTGGCTGGTTTTGACCTTGTTCTTCGTTGCGCCGGCCGCCGTCGCCCAAAAGCAGATGGAAAAACTCGGACGCGGGGTCGTGGCCGTGCGCACGGGCACGAGCGCGACTTACGTCGGCTGGCGTTTGCTGGGAACGGACGCGGAGAACATCGGCTTCAACATACTGCGTTCGGCAAACGGCGGGGCGCCCGTGCAACTCAACGGCGGGCTGATAACTGCCAGTTGTAACTTCACTGACAGCAAGATAAACTTTGCCGTCTCCAATGCTTACTTCCTGCAACCGGTCGTCGGCAGCGTGACGCAGGCGTTGAGCGTGCCGTTCGGTCTGACGGCCAATCCGGCCACGCAGCAATACCTCAACATCCCGCTGCAAAAACCAGCGGACGGCAACAACGCCTCCGGGCCATTCACCTACAGCCCCAACGATTGCAGCGCCGCCGACCTCGACGGCGACGGCGAATACGAGATCGTGGTCAAATGGGATCCGTCCAACTCGAAGGACAATTCCCAAAGCGGCTTCACGGGAAATGTTTTCCTCGACGCCTACAAGTTGAACGGGACGTTGCTGTGGCGGATTGACCTCGGCCAGAACATCCGCGCTGGGGCGCATTACACCCAGTTCATGGTTTATGATCTCGATGGCGATGGCCGCGCGGAGCTTGCCTGCAAGACTGCGCCCGGCACGCGGGACGGTCTGGGAAGTTACGTGGACGGAAATGCGAGTTTCACGGTTTACACCAACGGCTCCGGCTACATCCTCAGCGGCCCGGAATACTTCACCATCTTCGACGGACTCACCGGCGCAAATCTGTGGACGACGAATTACATCGTCCCGCGTGGGAACGTGTCGGACTGGGGCGACAACTACGGCAATCGTGTGGACCGGTTTCTGGCCGGCATCGCCTATCTCGATGGCGTCCGTCCGAGCGTGGTGATGTGCCGGGGTTATTACACTCGCACTACCTTGGCGGCATGGGACTGGCGTAATGGGGTATTGACCCAACGGTGGCTGTTCGACACGGGACATTCCGGCGGGCCGTACGCGGATTACAAGGAGCAAGGCAACCATCAGTTGAGCGTGGCGGATGTGGACGCGGACGGCCGCGATGAAATCATTTATGGAGCTTGCACCATTGACGATGACGGCACGGGGCTTTACACGACCGGCTTGCGCCATGGCGATGCGTTGCATGTCACCGATATGGATCCGTTCCGGCCAGGCTACGAACGCTGGGGCATCCACGAAACAGCCAGCACGCCAGGCTCGGCGCTGACCGCCACAGCCACGGGGGAAATTCTCTGGCTGACCCCCAACGCCGATGTCGGACGCGGCGTGGCTGCGGATCTGAACGCCACTTTCCCCGGCGTTGAAATGTGGGGCGGCACGAGCGGACTGCGCAGCGTTGATAATCAAAGCGCCGGCAGCTCGCCTTCGTCCAGCAACTTTGCCGTGTGGTGGGACGCCGATCTGCTCCGCGAACTGGAGGACGGCACTTCAGTGACAAAGTATGGCGGGGGCACATTACTTTCCGCCGGCGGGGCCGCCTCGAATAACTCCACCAAATCCACGCCGAACTTGAGCGCGGACTTTTTTGGCGACTGGCGCGAAGAAGTCATCTGGCGCACCTCGGACAATCTCAATCTCCGTATCTACACGACCACGACCGTTGCCACGAACCGGCTGGTGACGTTGATGCACGATCCGATGTATCGCGTCGCCATCGCGTGGCAGAACACCGCCTACAACCAGCCGCCGCATCCGGGCTTCTACATCGGACCACAGATGTATCCCGCGCCACTCACGCCCACGTCACCTGCCCAACTCGCCTGGCGCGGCGGCAACGGCGGCAATGTCTGGGACGCGAACGGCAACTGGTTCATCAACGGTATCTGGACAAACAACATCACGACTAACTACACCAGCGGTAGCACGGTGCTGTTCGATCTGCGCGCTTCCAACAACACCAGCATTGCCATCTCCGGCACGATTTCGCCCACATCCGTCACGGTATTCTCGCCGAGCGACATCACCTTCAGCGGCAGCGGCACTTTATCTGGCAGTGGAAAACTCGTTAAAGCCGGGCCCGGTAAACTTTCCATCGCGAACACCAACAATTACACGGGCAACACCGTCGTCAGCGGCGGACAACTCATCGTCAACGGCGCGCTCACCGCCAGCCCGGTCGTCATCGAATCGCGCGGTGAACCTTGGGGCCGCGCCCGGATTGGCGGCGTCGGAAGACTCGGACAAGGACTCACGGTTCAAAAAGATTGCGGCATCATCGTCGGCGCCGGCACTAATTCTCCCGGCACGTTCACGATCACGAACGGCCTGACTGAACTCGGCGGAGTGGTGAATCAATTCGATCTCTCCAACGACCCGGCGGGCGTGTCGAAGACCAACGACCGTATCAACGTCATCGGCAACGTGACCCTCACCGGCACGAACATCATCGAGATCACCCAACTCGACGGCGCACTGGGCGGCGGAGTTTACCCGTTGATCACCTACACCGGCACGCTCAGCGGCGGATTGAACAACCTCGCCCTCGCAGGTGATTTCATCCAAACGGTCGCGCTCACGAATCCTCCGGGCATGATCGCGCTCGTGGCGACCATTCCCGCTTCCGTGCCGAACGCGCCCTCCGCGCTCACGGTCTCTGCCGCTGGCGCGTATCAGATCAACCTGTCGTGGGTGGACAATGCCTCGGATGAAAATGCGTTCTTCATCGAGCGCGCCACCGTCCTGCCGTCGGGCTTCGCCCCGATCGCGCAGAACCCGGCGAACGACACGAGCTATGTGGACGCCACCGTTTCACCCAACAC
>ERZ1292633.4040-Hain-H41-02um-R1-4040-length-13833-cov-5_pt1 | contig 13833 bp, 10 predicted proteins | sample MGYA00564406_ERZ1292633 | MGnify/ENA primary metagenome ERZ1292633 (study PRJEB36523, sample SAMEA6512639) | groundwater metagenome | collected 2019-01-08 | study: AquaDiva: Metagenomics assemblies of 32 groundwater samples
CTTCTTCGCTCACGCAGGATACGACTTGGATTAACGGGAATCTGCTCTAGCGCGGCGTCATCAAGGATTTTCTTCGCCCTTTTTTGCGCCTCTCGATACTCCTGACGCGCTGTTTTCCAGCGCTTCAAAGCTTCCATTTTGTCAGACGGTGGCTTTTCATTTGTTACAATTACTGGAAGGCGTTCAAATTTCTTGTCGTTTTCGTCTGTGACAGTGATCATCGTTGGCGTACCTGCCGCAAACTGTAGGTAACGCGACATGCCAGTGTCATCATCCCACCAAAATAGCTGACGAAACTTTGAGCGATTTGCAGCGTTACCCAAAACCGCCGCGATGAGTCCCCAAGTCTCGCGTTCCAAAAGCGCATCGGAAGTCGTTCTGAAATAGCCATTTTTGAAGGCGTCATCCGCGACCGCATCTCGCGCAGGCAATTCGGCGCTGACGTTCTCGACTGCCTTGTTGTTGGGCGATGCAACGATAATTTCAAATCCTCGCAAGCGATCATCGAGCTTATACAGCCAAAGAAAAGCATTGCCCTTCTTGATCCGCAGATTTGAATTGCTGAATGCGTCTTCTGGATCATCGAATGTCACCATAACGCTGGCGCGCTCGCTGACGATATGTGCAACAATATCCCGTAAGAGCGTTGTTTTGCCGGTACCGGGCGGACCGTTGACAGCCAAAATCCCATCGTCGCCTAGATCATGTGCTGTGAGATTTACTGCGGCCTGCTGTAGCGAAACGAGCGGGTAGCGCCCCTTCGCGGGCCACCGTCCTAAAGGCATTTTTGATAGGTATAGCGCCTCTTGAATTGCGTCTTTGTCGCGCAGTAGGTCCTTCCGGCACGAAGCTTTAATTTGCCCAACGTAGCGCTTTAGATTGGCTGTGGCAGTGTTAGTCTTAAAGAGCGTTCGGGCCTTATCCAAGTCGCCTAGAAAGAACGAATTAAGCAGCAGCGCCTCAGGTGGATCTTCGTATTTGAAATACTGATAGGACCTCACGGCAAACCTTGGCGGCGACACCAGTTCCGAGGTAATGCCGATTTGCCCAACAAGCCACGAGTAAGCACGATTGATATCATCAATCGTTAATGGGCGGGGCTTTTCATCACCCTCATCTATATGGCGTATTTGATTGTCCAGCCCGTTCAGCAATGTGGATTCAGCGGCCTGCCACTCTCCCAAAGCCTTAAGGTTGCCGCCCAAGGCAATAGGAACACCCCACGCAAAGCTCGAAATAGAGACAGCTTCGCTATCAACGGGCCTGCCTTCACGGTCAACAACGAGCGTTGCAAGAATGCCTTCTCCCCGCGCCGCAGGGCGTTCGTCCCGCTTGTCAGTATAAACGGTTAACAGTTGCGAGACGGCAGGCTCCATAGCCACCGTTCCCAAGACGATCTGATAGTAAAGTCGGTATTTGGGCCGGGATTTTTCGCCGCCATCTTCCCATGGAAGCCCATTTTCAAACCGCGCAATACGATTGTATTCTCCACCAGCTAAATCTTCAGGGCGAAGAAAGCTTTGAGGAGACAAAACTTCAAGCGCTGTCCAAGTGAGCACAACCCGTTCAGGCTCCGCCAATCCCGTCAAATCTATTTCTGCCCGGGGAAGAGGCTGTGTTTTTACAGTGGAAGCGGGTCGAGGCATGTCGGACGTCGGTATGGTCGTATGTGTTTGCGTAATTCCAGCGGGCTGGGGATTGTCATTCCGAGTCGCGCCGCTATTGGTCGGAATGTTTCGTTGCGGTTTAGTAGAAGTAGCTTTAAGCGCGTTTACCGCTTGACTTCGGAGGTCAAGCGCACGTTTGGTCTTGCGATGCTGGAGTTCATTTAGAAGCGTATTCAGGAATTTTTCATCGGACTTCTTGTCGGAGAATTGCTCTTCGAGTTCATGAATGCCAAGGCTAATTAGAGGACGAGCGTTCACTGTCCCCCCGAAACATCAAGGAAAAGACTCACGAGGTCGGTATTGACGTAGTAGTTGCTCCGTCCTGAGCGCTGCTTGACGACAAATCCTCGCTCCGCAAGCAGGTCGAGATACTTCGCCGCCGTCTGGCGCGAGACATGAAGGTCCTGAACAACAAACTCGATGCGCGTGTAAGGATGCCGGAACAGGTTGTTGAGCAGATCTTGCGAGTAGAGATTTGACAACTCGTCTCGCATCCTCTTTTTCACGCTCGCCATCTGACTGCGTATGCCTTCGACGAGCGCAAGCGTGGTTTGAGCGGTCTCCGCAACGGCTTCCAGCATGTAGAGTACCCATTCCTCCCACGCATTTTGTGTCCGCACTGTTTGAAGCAGGCGGTAGTAATCGGCCTTTGTGCGCGTGATGTGCCGCGAAAGGTAAAGGATCGGGGTTTCGAGCAGACCTGCGCGCGTGAGATAGAGCACGTTGAGAATACGCCCGATCCGCCCATTACCATCCGGGAACGGGTGGATGCTTTCAAACTGGTGGTGGATCAATGCCATCTTTACGAGGGGATCGAGGGTGGAACGCTCGTCCTCATTGATGAAGCGTTCGAGCGCGGCCATATCTGCGTCGATCTCGCGCGCATCCTGCGGCGGGACGTAGACGACGTCGCCGGTGAAATCGTTCTTGAGCGCCGTTCCGGGCGTTACACGAAAGCCACCTTCCCGCCGTTTGAGCAGCCGGAACATCTCGATCAGTGTACGGTTGGTGATCAGACCGTCAGATTCTTGCAGATGATGGTAGCCCAGCTTCAGCGCGTTGCGGTAAAGCGCGACCTCCTTTGCAGCGGGCGAGTCTGGTCCTTCCATTTGCAGGTCGGCATGGAACAACTCGTCCTGCGTGGTGACGATGTTTTCGATTTCGGAGCTGGCCTTCGCCTCCTGAAGGGCGAGGGTGTCGATCAGAATACCTTGGTTGGGAATCGTCGCTGCCCGTCCCTTTAGCTCAGCCAAGGCGCGGTTGGCCTTAGCGAGCGCCTTCAGCACCGCGACCGTTTCAAGGTTCACGGACGGGGGAAGTTCGGGAATGACGTAGCTGGGCTTTAACATGTCCGGGTCGATGTGTTAAAAATATACGATATTCTTAACATGTTTTCGGCGACATGTACATCAAAATCACCCTTCGCTGACACATTAGCCAACGCCGGACGAAGTTTTGGGTACTTGCGGGTATCGGATTGGGTATCGGTCCAGCTTTCTCACATAATCTCACATAATCTCTCATTAACTCCATGCGCGATCCAACTGGCGGGCAGTTGGCCGGGCTCCAGCGGACGGAACGCTGGTCTGGTGTCCAGAGGGCAGGAACGCCCTTTGGTCGTCTCCATGGGCGAAACCATGGTGCGGGGTCCACGGGCGGCAGACGCCTTGGTCGCGGTTGATCGGCGAATAAGATCACCATGGGCGGGTGTCGGGAGGGAGCTTGGAGGCTCCATCCTGACGAGTGGATTTCAAGGGGTGCGATAGCCCCTGAGCGATGGGTGCAGGGAGAGCCGAAATCTCCCGCTCGTGATCAATCGGCGAAACGATTGCTGGCGCGGTCTGGCTCAATGCCGGATGAGCGCCACAGGCCGGGAGGGATGCAACGGGAGGCGCGCAGCGGGCCTCCCTTGCCAAGGGGCGTTGTACTACAACGCACACCTTGCGGTGCGCGTGATTGGCAAAACAAGCGCGTACTACAAAGAGCGCTCTGTATTACAAAATGACCCAAGAGGATGAAGTTCGAACCCTGATTTGTGGATCGTTTTCATTCTCCGTTTCAGTTGCTCGTCTTGAGGCCGCGAAGTGCGTTAGGGTGAACCCATGCGCCCGAACGTGAGTCACAAACTGCATCCTGCAAACGCCGTCATCTATGCGCGCGTATCCTCAACGGCGCAGGTCCGTAAAGGCCAAGGCTTGGGATCGCAGGAAACCCGCTGCCGGGAATTCGCCCGCATGAAGGGTTATGAGGTTGATCGCGTCTTCGCCGATGAAGCCGTCTCGGGGAGTATAACGACGCGCCCCGGTATGCAATCGATGCTCGCATATCTGGGCCTTCAAGCTCACCAGCAAAGCTTTGTCGTCATCATCGACGATATCAGCCGCCTCGCGCGGGATATCAAAGCCCATCTGGAATTGCGGGATGCCATCGCCTCGGTCGGAGCACGCCTCGAAAGCCCGTCTATCGAGTTCGGGGAGGACAGCGACTCCATCCTTGTGGAAAACTTGCTCGCCAGCGTCAGCCAGCACCAACGCCAGAAAAACGCGGAGCAAACGAAGAACCGGATGCGCGCCCGCGCCATGAACGGCTATTGGGTGTTCGGCGCTCCTCGTGGTTACGCGTATCTGCACAAACCCGGACAGGGCAAAATCTTGGTGCAGGACGAACCATTGGCCTCGATCATCACCGAAGCCCTTGAAGGCTTCGCCTCGGGCCGTTTTGGCTCTCAGGTCGAGGTGAAACGCTTTCTCGAACGCCAGCCGGACTATCCCAAGGACTTGCCCCACGGCGAAATACGAAATCAGCGTGTGGCCGAACTCCTGACCCAGCCGCTCTATGCCGGGTATCTGGCATTGCCGCGCTGGGGCGTCACCTTCCGCAAGGCCCAGCATGAAGGACTGATCGCACTCGCCACCTTTGAGAAAATCCAGGAGCTTTTGTGCTCCGGGGCGAAAGCGCCCGCCCGGAAGGACATCAACGCAGACTTCCCCTTACGCGGATTTGTGGTCTGTTCTGATTGCGAGACGCCGCTGACGGCCTGCTGGTCCACCAGCAAAACGGGTGACAAGCATCCCTATTACCTGTGCCCCAAGAAAGGCTGCGCCAGCTATCGCAAATCCATTCGCCGCACCGATCTCGAATCGGACTTCGACGCTCTTATTGCAGGGATAGTCCCAGCCCCTCAAACCTTCGAGCACTTCGTCGAAGAACTGGACGCCTTCACGAAGGGCGCTGCTGCCGAAAGTGAAGACGTGCGGGCGGAGATCAGGACGCGCCTGACCGAGATCGACACGCAAATCGAAACCCTTCTGGATCGCATCATGGAGGGCAAGAGCGAAAACCTCATCGCCAGCTATGAGCGGCGGGTTGAAAAGCTTGAACGTGAGAAGCTGCTGCTGAACGAAAAGCTCGGCGCTCATGCCAAGCCACGCCAAAGACCGTCGCAGGAGTTCGAACCCGCGCTGCGCTTTCTTAAAAATCCAATGAATCTCTGGCGTTCGTATGATCTCGCCCGCAAGCAGGCGGTGATGAAGATGCTTTTTGCCCAGCGTCCGGCCTACAAAAAGAAAATCGGCGTTCGAACCCCGATTTATGCCAGCCCCGTCAATGCGCTAGCGGCGATATCAGGCGGGAAAAACGAGATGGCGCACCCGAAGGGATTCGAACCCCTGGCCTTTGCCTTCGGAGGGCAACGCTCTATCCAGCTGAGCTACGGGTGCATTGCGGCATTCCATAGCGGAATGCGCCGGGGGCGGCAACGTTGCGGCCGGAGCCTCTTTCCGGCCATATTTTTGAGGCCACTGCACCCCGCCCTTCAATCGTCAAGGCGTTCGACCCTAATGAGTTATTCGCGCAAATCCGTTCTAGCTGCCGCCCTCGTCCTTCTCACCCCCTTCGGGGCGAGCGCGAAGAAGCCGGCGAGCGAGGCTGAACCGGCGCCCGCCCCTGCCCTTTGGCGCGTCTCCGATGACGACAGTTCGATTTTTCTGTTCGGCGCCATCGGGCTTTCGCCGCAAGGCGCTTCATGGCGCTCGCGGGCGGTCGGCCGCGCCATCGACGCCTCCGAAACTTTGTGGTTTGAGGCGTCGGTGGACGATCCCGCCGCGCAGGCGGCCGCGAATAAAATATTCAGCGGGGAAGGATTGCTGCCGAAGGGCAAGCAACTCTCGTCGCTCTTGCCGGCGGACGCGGCCGCATCTTTTGCCACGACCCTCGATTTAGCGGGCTTTACGCCGGCGGCGATCGAGCCGCTAAGGCCCTGGTCGGCGTTTGTTCTGCTGTCCTCGAGAATTGAACCTGAGGCGAGCCCGGAAACGGTCGATGCCGCAATCCTTCGCGAGGCGCGCAGCCGGGAACGGCAGATCAAGTATTTTGAAACCGTCGAGGACTCGCTTCGGCGCCTCACCGGCATGCCGCAGAAAGTCCAGCTTGAAATCCTCTCCCAGCTGATTGTCGATTTCGAAAGCCAGCGCGCCGACGCTCGCGAGGGTTTTGACGCATGGCGTACGGGCGATCTTGCCGGCGCGGACGCGCATCTTAACGAGGCGCTTCGCGAAGCCTCCCCCGCCGCCTATCAAGTGTTGGTGACGGATCGCATCGACACTCTCTCCGGCGCGATCGAAGCAATACTGAAAGCGCCCGAAACCGCTTTCGTCTCGCTGAACGCGAGCTACGTGGTCGGCTCCGGATCGCTCCCCGAGGCGCTCGCCGCCCGGGGCCTTCGGGTCGAGCGCGTCGGCGAGTAACCCCGCGCCCGCCTGAACCGGGGTTGAGAATTCCTCATTATCAGGCGGCTTGACAGGGGTGAGGATTACGCCTTTCTCGCGCTGTCAAATCTGGAAAGCACCGCCATGAGCTACAAAGTCGCTGTCGTCGGCGCCACCGGCAATGTCGGGCAGGAAATGCTCGCCATTCTCGACGAGCGTCAATTCCCCATTTCGGAAGCCTTCGCCATCGCTTCGCGCCAATCCATCGGCCGCGAGGTCTCCTTCGGCGACAAGACTTTGAAATGCCGGGATCTCGAGACCTTCGATTTCTCGCAGGTCGATATCGCGCTGTTCGCGGCCGGCGGCGCCGTCTCGAAAGAATGGGCGCCGAAAGCGGCGCGCGCCGGCGCTGTCGTCATCGACAATTCGTCGCATTTTCGCATGGACCCGGACGTTCCGTTGATCGTGCCGGAAGTCAACGCGGATGCGGTCCGCGGGTTCACGAAAAAGAACATCATCGCCAATCCGAATTGTTCGACCGCCCAACTCGTCGTTGCGCTAAAGCCTTTGCATGATGCGGCGACCATCAAGCGCGTCGTTGTTGCGACCTATCAATCGACATCCGGCAAGGGCAAAGCCGCGATGGACGAACTCTTCACGCAGACAAAAGGCATCTACGTCAACGATAGCGCGACGCCTGACGTGTTCACCAAACAAATCGCCTTTAACGTCATTCCGCATATCGATGTCTTCATGGAGGACGGCTACACCAAAGAAGAATGGAAAATGGTCGTCGAGGTGAAGAAAATTCTCGACCCGAAAATCAAGCTGACAGCGACGTGCGTGCGCGTTCCCGTCTTCGTCGGACACTCAGAAGCGGTGAATGTCGAGTTCGAGCGTCCGATTTCCGACGATGAAGCCCGCGAAATATTGCGCGAGGCGCCGGGCATCCTCGTCGTCGACAAGCGCGAGGACGGCGGCTACGTGACGCCGGTCGAATGCGTCGGGGAATTTGCAACCTATGTGAGCCGGATCCGCGTCGATCCAACAGTCGATAACGGCCTTTCCTTCTGGTGCGTGTCCGATAATTTGCGCAAGGGCGCCGCCTTGAACGCGGTGCAGATCGCCGAAACGCTGATCAATCGCGGCCTGTTGAAAAAGGCCGCGTAATCGCATCGCGCCGCCGCCAGAACCGGAGATCGACATGCGCGCCATAGCAATCCTTGCCGTCGCCGCCTTCTCCTCTTTCTCTGCGGCCAGAGCGGGCGCGCCAGAAGGCTATGAACCATTTTATGACGCGCCGACACGCGTCAATATGGGCGGCCGGCCGGTGACCGCAAATATCGAGCTGTACACGGATCGTGCGTTGGCGAAAAAGGGCGATCTAAGGGTCGCCCTCGTCACCGACGTCACTGACTTCATCGTCGATGTCGAAAAAGATCTTGAGAAGTGGGTGGCGACCCACCAGGACGAATGCGGCCAACGCTGGAATGCGGGGAAGCCCATTATCGACTTTCCAGATGGCGCGATCCGCTTTGCGCTCGATATCGAACTTGCAGTCTGGAATTGCGGATGGGACGGCAAGGGCGAGCCGGGCCGCATGATGCTGGAAACGGGAAAAATCGACGTGACGCTCATTCCTGCGGCTGTCGACGGCAAATTGCAGGCGAGCCTCGGGGATTTGTCGATCACAGATCGCAGCGGCGTTTCAAAATTTCTGCCGCTCGAATTCATTACGCAGTCAATCATCGAGCAGGAGTTGAAAAAACTTAACGAGAACCCGAAATTCTATAAAGCGCCCAAACCCTTCCTCGATGAGGGCTTCGTCTATGAATCGATTTCCGGCGACACGGGCGCCGACAAGCGCGTCATCATTACCGCGCGCTACCGCGCCAAAGGCAAAGAGAGCGCGCTGAAAAAGCTTGCCGATCGCGTTCGATCCGAGGGCATCCGCGCGGAAGGCGTCAAAAAGTGAGCGAACAGACTGCGACGCCGAACGCCGCAAACGCCGAATTGCGGCTCGGGCTGATTTGCGGCGTCGCCGCTTATGCGCTGTGGGGCCTCTTTCCGCTGTACATCAAATCGCTGGCGCCCGCAGCGCCCACCGAGATCGTCGCGCAGCGAATATTATGGTCCGTGCCGTTCGGCGCTTTTATCCTCAGCCTTCGCGGACAGTGGCGCGAGACGCTCGCTGCCGCGAGATCGCCGCGCATTGTCGGCTGGCTTGCGCTCGCTGCAATTCTCATCGCCGTGAACTGGCTAGTTTATGTGTGGGCGGTCGCGAACGACCGCGTGCTGCAAGCGAGCCTTGGCTATTATATCAATCCGCTGATCTTCATCGCCACCGGCGTCTTTGTTCTGAAAGAACAACTCAGCAAGGCCCAAATCATCGCTGTCGTTCTCGCGGCAATTGGCGTCAGCGTTCTCACCTTCGGCGCGGGCGTCTTTCCCTGGCCGTCTTTTATTCTGGCGGTCAGCTTCACCGCCTATGGGTATGTTCGCAAGACGACGCCGGTTGGCGCCATGCCGGGGCTATTTATCGAAACAGTCCTCTTGTCGCCTTTCGCGTTGCTCTTTCTCATGCACCTCCAGTCGCAAGGCTCGCTGACGCTTGGCCATCACGGACTTAAGCTCGACATCCTGCTATTTCTCGCAGGTCCCGCGACCGTGGTGCCGCTGGTGCTTTTCGCTCTCGCCGCCCGGCGGCTGTCGCTCACCGTCATCGGCTTCCTTCAATATATCGGACCGACGGGGCAGTTTTTTCTCGGGCTTTATTACGGCGAGAAATTCACGCTCGCCCATGCGATCTGCTTCGGCCTGATCTGGACCGCCCTGGCGCTGATCAGCGTTGACGCCATCCGACGCAACCGGAAACAGCCCAAACCTATCGCGGGTTGATCCGCTTCAACGCCCCTGAAAACGTGAGCAACGCGTCGCCGTCGCAGGTGACTGTCCCCCGCGCGAACATCAAAGAATTGCCGATCTTCGTCGCCTCACCCGTCGCCATGATGAACTTGCCGATCGGTCCCGGACCGATGAACTCGGCGTTCATCGTCACCGTAAGGCCGCGAAAGGGGCCGACGACCCGTCGGCAAATGTCCCACAGCGACATATCGGCCAGCGTCAGCAAAGCGCCGCCATGAATGATGCCGCCGGCATTCGCGTGACGCGGTTCAGATAAGAAACCGCAGCCTGACTGATTTTCAGAAAAATCGCGAAAATAAAACGGCCCTGCATGGGCGCTGAACGTGTCCGGAGTTGAGTGAGTTGACCAACCCTTTGGGACCAATGGATTACTAGCGGAGGCGAGTGTCATGGTCGCCGATTTACCCGATCAATTTGCAATCGCAAGACGTATGTGCAGCCGGTGATTGCCTTTAAGGCGGCGCACGGCGCATTCTTGCGGCATGGACTGGTTCCCCGAGCCACAGATGATCGACGCTGGCGGCGTCCGCCTTGCGGTTTATGAGGCCGTTGCTGCCGGATCGATGACGAACATCATCGAGCCGCCGCCGGTTGTCCTCGTCCACGGCTGGCCGGAGATCGCTTATTCCTGGAAGAACCAGCTCGGCGCGCTTCGTGATGCCGGCTATCGCGCCATCGCTCCGGATCTTAAAGGTTTCGGGCGATCGGACGCGCCTAAGGACAAATCGCACTACGATATTCGTCATATGACGGACGATCTTGCACGCCTTCTCGATGCGCTCAAAATCGAGAGGGCGGTTTTCTGCGGCCATGATTGGGGCGGCGCGATTGTCTGGCCGATGGCGCAACTTCACTCTGACCGCGTCGCAGGAATTATCGGCGTCTGCACGCCGCACCGCGCGCCGCCGCCCGCGCCGCCTTTGTCGATCATCGAAAAGCGTTTCGGCCCAAAACATTATTTCATCCAGTTTCAGCAGGCGAATGCGCCTGAAGCGCTCTTCGAGACGGATGTTTTGCGATTCTTCAGATTGCTGTTCCGCCGTCCCGCCTCGCTCGCCGATATGGAAAAGCTGGGCGTCAGAATTTTCGATTTGCCCGGACGATTTCGCGATGGGCCGGCGCCGGCTGCGGCCGGACAGGTTCTAAGCGACCGCGATATTGCGGTTTATGTCGAGGCATATCGTCATTCGGGCTTTGCCGGCGGGATCAATCTTTATCGCAATGTCGATCGCAATTGGGAAATCATGCGAGAGATGGATCCGGTTATTCGCAAACTCGCCTTGATGATCTCGGCGGAAAAAGATTTTTTCCTGCCGCCCGCTGCAGCTGACGGCATGGAGAAAATCGTTCCTGGCGTTGAAAAAGCGCTGATCGCCGATTGCGGGCATTGGGTGATGTGGGAGAAACCGGCGGAATTAAACCGCTTGATGATCGGCTGGCTCGACCGAATTTTCAAATCTCATTCGCCGAAAATTTGAGGCAAATCCGCCGCCTTGTTTTCGACAAATGTCCGAACGCGGCGTAAAGCTTTTGTGAGGCTTTGCCGCGAGTCTTCTCCTTTCATGGGACGGAAGAGGGCGCGATGAGGGCGATCATTTTGACACTCGGCGTTTGGGCGGCAGCTTTGGCGCCGGCGAATGCTGATGAAGAACGCGAACCGGTTTATGCGCAATTCGAAGTCACGCAATCGGCGCCGCCGCGCAACCGCGAGATCACCTCGTTCGAAGTCGCAGGCGCGCCGGTTGCTCTCATCGCCTACGGCCGCAAGGCGCGGGCGCGCGCTGTCGGCGCGGTGCAGGAAAGCGATGAGCTGCGGCGTTTGAGCGGCGCCTTTGATCCGGCCGCGCGTCCGGCGATTGTGACCTTCGAAGCTAAAGTCAGTTTTTAACGCACGCATCAAGCGCTGAAAAAAGCCGCACGGCGCGCGGATCGCCCGCAAGCGCCGGCGACATTTTATTCATGACGTAGGCGGCCGAAATCTTTTTCGCGGGATCGATCATCACGGCCGATCCGCCAAACCCCGGTTGACCAAGCGCTGTCGGGCTCGGGCCGAAATGGCGATTGGTGTTGACCATGAGGCCTGCCGCCCATGTCAGATGAAACGGCAACACAAGATCTTCGCCGCTTATCCTCGGGAGAATAGCTGCCGCAACAACAGAGGGATCAATGACGCCAACGCCTCGCGCGTCGACGCCTCGATTGGCGAAGGGGTGCGTGATTTCCGCCAGCGCGCGCGCTGTGGCGTGCATGTTCGAGGCTGGAATTTCCGCAGCCAGCCAGTCTTCGCGGGAGACTTTCCCCGCCGCCGACCAAGGCTTCAGAAAGGCGATCTTTGTGAACTCGCTATCTTGCCGATGCACCGGCGCGCTCGGCGGCTTTGGCATATAGGCGATGCGCGCGAAATCTACAGGCGCAACGCCGCAGTGAATATCTATCCCCTGCCCTTCGAAATAATCTTTCCGCAGAATTTCGCCGATCGATCGCCCGGCAGTGCGGCGGATCAGTTCGTTCGCAATATAGCCGATCGTCTGCGTGTGATACCCGGGCGCGGCGCCGGGCGGCCACAACGGCGCCATTGCGGCAAGGCGCGCGGCGATTTTGTCGTGATTGATCCACTCCTCCGGCGGGATCGGATCGGCAAAACCGCACAGCCCCGCCTGATGCGACATCGCCATCACGACAGTAATCAGGTCTTTTCCTTGCGCTGCAAATTCCGGCCAATAATCCGCGACCGGGCGCTCATAATCCAGCTTTCCTTCGCTGACAGCTCTCGCAATCAACAGCGATATCGCCGACTTTCCAGCCGAATAAACGCAGGCGAGCGTTTCATCCGTCCACGGAACGACTTTATCGCGATCGGCATACCCCGCCCAGATATCGAGGGCAAGCTCGCCAGCGCAAAACGCAGAAAATCGCGCGCCTAATTCGCCGCCATCTGCAAAATTTGCAGCGAAAGCGTCGCGCACGGCTTCAAACTTCTTTTGGACGAAGCCGGAGATTTCGATCGTATCGCTCATTTCTTTTTCAAACTTTTGAGATCAAGGCGCCAGACGAGACTGTCGAGCCTGTCCTGGCCGAAGAACGGCTCATCGTCCAGCACCATCAACGGCACGCCCCAATGCTGCGCCATTTGCGCGTCTTCATTGCGCTTCAAGGCGGCGCCGATCGCTTCCTTGTTGTCGCGCGCGAAGTCTTCGAGCGAGGCGAGGGAAAGGCCTGCTTCCTCCGCCGCTTCGGCGAGATGGCGGCCCTCGTGCCAGTTTTCCGTTCCGCCCCAGATGCGATGGGAGACGGCGCGCGCGAAGGCGAGCCCGGCCTTTTGCATTTCCTCGGCCGATATTCCAAGCCCCATCAGCCGATCCATCAGCGGCTGCGCGGCGTCAACCTTGCCGGTGCCCATATTCATCGAGATCGGATCGGGCCGGGGCGGCGCAAACCTGATGCCAAGCCGCGCGCTTTCCCGCATCACGTCCTTAAAGAGGTACGGCAGCCATTGCGGGCGGTTGCGCTCAAAAAATGTCGGCTCGCGCATGGCGAGCGGGCGCACGAAACGGAAGGCGGCCGGAACATCGTAATCGCGCACGATTTCCGCCAGCCGGTCGATCGCGAGATAGGAATAGGGACTGCGAAACGACCAGTAGATTTCCAGCGTCGACATGGCGTGCTCCGGCTTTGCGCGTCCTTGCAACTTCGGTCAGCCGCTCCTATGCGTCAACGCCGGAGAACACCTGTCACGGAGCCCCGCCGATGTCTCGCACCTTGCGTGTCGCCGCCCTTCAGGCCGCCTTCGGGCCGGACATGAAAAAGAATATCGCGGCGGTCGAGCGGCTTGTCCGGGCGGCGGCCAAGGACGGCGCGCAGGCGATCTTGCCGCCCGAGCTTTTTCAGGGACCCTATTTCTGCAAGCGGGAAGAAACCGAATGGTTCCGCCAGGCGTTTCCCTGGCGCGAGCATCCTTGCGTCACGGCGCTCGCGCCGCTGGCGAAGGAATTGAACGTCGCCATTCCCGTCTCGATTTTTGAACGCGCGGGACAGGAATATTATAATTCGCTCGTCATGATCGACGCCGGCGGCGAGATTTTGGGGCTTTACCGCAAGAGCCACATCCCCGACGGGCCGGGATACGAAGAAAAATTCTATTTCCGTCCCGGCGATACCGGTTTCAAAGTCTGGAACACCAAATTCGGCCGCATCGGCGTCGGCGTCTGCTGGGATCAGTGGTTTCCGGAGGCCGCGCGGGCGATGACCTTGATGGGCGCCGAAGTCCTCTTTTATCCGACAGCGATCGGATCGGAGCCGGAAAACCCCGGCCTCGATACGCAGTCGCGCTGGCGGCGGGCGATGATCGGCCACGCTGTCTCCAACGTCATTCCGGTCTGCGCGTCGAACCGCATCGGCAACGAGGAAGGGCAGATTTTCTACGGCTCTTCCTTCATCGCGGATGAGGGCGGCGATTTCCTCGCCGAGATGGGCCGCGCCGAAGAAGGCTTCATCGCCGCGACGATCGATCTCGATCATGTCGAGGAACGGCGATC
>ERZ1292633.4041-Hain-H41-02um-R1-4041-length-13828-cov-5_pt1 | contig 13828 bp, 10 predicted proteins | sample MGYA00564406_ERZ1292633 | MGnify/ENA primary metagenome ERZ1292633 (study PRJEB36523, sample SAMEA6512639) | groundwater metagenome | collected 2019-01-08 | study: AquaDiva: Metagenomics assemblies of 32 groundwater samples
GGCCAGCGCCGGGGTGGAATGGCCGAATGGTCTTGACGGCCGGATGCGGGGAACTCCCCGACGCCATCCTGCCGGAGGGCTTCGGTCAACTGGGTAGCCGACAGTGCAACGATGTCGGCGCCGGTGGTCCCAATGTGATGTGGGGATGCGCGCTCGAGACCTTCGCGCGCGCCACCTGTGGCTATCAAGGCCAGATCACGGGGCATCCGATCCCCATGGGAGAGCTTGAATGGTGTCACAACCACTTCGCTATGTTGGGGATCGAGCCTCAGCCTCCCAGCCAGTTCGGCGTTCCGTTCAACTGGGGAGCGGTGCGGAGATTCGTCTCTGATTCCACCATCTCCGGTCCGACGGTAATCCATCGCCGTGGCTGCGGCAAGCCCGGTCTTCGAGCGGCGTCTCGTTGAGACGCGTTGATTGTGGTTCGCCCGTCAGCAATGACGGACGCCGAGCCCGATTCTTTGAATGCCCCGTGATGTGTGAATACATCTCGGGGCGTTGTCTTTTTATAAAAGTTTTTTTTGTGATATAATGAAAACATGCCTATAAATTTTGTAATTGATTTTTATTCCATCTTGCCTTTAACCTGCGCATTGTTCGTGATGTTTTTCGGCGTTTTCATTTTGTTGAAGGATTATCATTCGCGCATGAATCAGCTCTTGTTCGGCTTCTGCTTCAGCATGTTTTTTTGGATGTTCGGCACTTTTATGATGTTCGCTACGAGAGGAAATCTCGCGGCCGCGCTTTTTTGGGATCGGTTCGTCTACGCCGGCGTGGTATTCATGCCACCTTTCATGCACCATTTCAGTTTGGTGTTCACTCAGAGCGAAGGCAAGCAGAAAAAATTGCTTTTTGTCAATTATTTTTTGGCCTTTTGTTTTTTGCTCGTTTCGCAGTCGCGATATTTTGTGGACGGTTTGTATTATTATTCCTGGGGCGTCCATTCGCAGGCGCGGATTCTGCACCATTTCTTCATGGGCTACTTTTTTTTGGGAACCGGAATTTTTTTCACGAATCTGTTGCGTTACTATCGCGCGATCAATGACAAAATTATCCGTTTGCAAATCAAATATGTTTTTGTCGCTTTCGCTTTCGTGATTTTTATCGGCGGATCGGCCTATCTGTTCGCCTACGGCATTGACACGAAATTTCCTTTTTCTTATGTTACCGGTCTGATTTTTCCGGTGATGCTTTTTTATTCGGTAAGCCGGCATCACTTGCTTGGCGCGAAGGTGGTGGCGACCGAGATACTGGTCGGAATCACGGAATTTTTGACCGTGATGCAGATTTTTTTCTCATCCAGCTTATCCGAAGTGGTAGTTCGCGTTTTGTTTGTTTTTTTTGTCGGTATCATTGGGATTCTTCTCATCAAATCCATTCGCAAGGAAGCCGCGCGTTTGGAAGAGATTTCTCATTTGGCGATGTCCCTCGAAAAAGCCAATCTGCGGTTGCAGGAATTGGATCGCCAAAAAACCGAGTTTCTTTCGATCGCTTCGCACCAGTTGCGCACCCCATTGTCCATATTGAAAGGATTTATTGAGTTGTTATCCGATGGCGCCTATGGCAAGCCCACCAGGAAAATGAAAGAAACCCTGGAAAATATGGATGAGAGCAACGAAAGACTGGTGAAATTGGTGGACGAATTTTTGGATATTACCCGTATTGAACAGGGGCGGACAAAATTCACTTTTCGCGATTGCGATATCAACGCGGTGATTGAAGGTGTGGTCAAGGAATTACGAGACCGAGCCAGGGACAAAGGGATAAAAATATCCTGGGAAAACAAAAAAATGCCGACGGTGAAAATTGACGACGAAAAAATTCGTCATGTTTTGTTCAATTTTATAGATAACGCCATCAAATACAGCTCCAAAGGAACGATCCGAGTGGAATCGGAAAGAGAAAAAGACGGCATTAGAGTAACGGTGAAGGACAACGGCATCGGGTTTGACAAAAAAGACGAAGTGAATTTTTTTCAGAAATTTTATCGTGGCGAGAATGTGCAAGGAGCGAATGTCAATGGCACCGGCCTCGGACTCTATGTCTGCCGCAAATTCATTGAGACTCACGGCGGTCAGGTGGTGGCGCATAGTCGTGGACTCGGCAAGGGAGGTGAGTTTAATTTCTGGATTCCGCTTATTCCGCCACCCCAGCCGGAAAATTTTATTGCCTCCAGTCCGCCGGATGTGGCTTTGCCGGCTTCAGAAATTAAGTCGGTCGGATAGGCTTGATATTAGCGCGCAATCAGACTATAATAATAGAACTTGATTTATTACTAATTATTCTCCTATGTTTCCCAAGGATTCGGGATCGGCGGCTTATGAAACGGCCAATAATCGCGCCGACGAAGTGGAAACCGTGGTTGGTCCATCGGTGGTGGTGGAGGGTGATTTTGTGTCCGAAGGAAATATCCTGGTGAAGGGCACTGTTTCCGGCAGTGTCAAAACCGCGCGTCTTTTGACCGTGGAAAACACCGCCAAAATCATGGCCAATGTGCGCGCCGGCGACGCGGTTATTTCCGGCGAAGTGCATGGAAATATCAAAGTGGAACAGCAGTTGGAGCTTACCGCCTCTTCCAAAGTGATCGGCGATATCAGTTGCCAGGTACTCGTAGTGGCGGCGGGCGCGCAATTGCAAGGCAAAATCAGCATGAAGGGTTTGGAAGGCGAAGAAGGCGGGAGTGGAGAAAAAAAGCGAGTATCCAGACCGAAAAACCGAGAAGAAGAACCGCTGAACGCGGAGGAAATTTAATCGGGAGGATTAATTAATACAGGACAAGTCCCGATTGCGTATGTATGTTTATTTGTATGACAATTTTTTGCGCCACAAACGATTTGACAGCGCCCTTAAAGCGATAGAAACTCGTTTGACAGACTACGGGATTGCTGGTAAGATAATTCGTCTGCAAACCTTCACCAATGCCGAGGCGGTGGTGGAAGACGAAATTAAAAAAGGCGCGAAAACCGTGGTGATGGTGGGAGATGATGGCACTTTTGCTCGAGTATTGTCGCGCGCTGCCTCTTGTAAGGCGCTATTCGGCTTTATTCCTCTCGGATCGGACAACTCCATTGCCAAAGTTTTGGGGATTCCGGCGGGCGAAGCGGCCTGCGATATTCTGGCACGACGGCGAAAAATTCGTTTGGATGTCGGCTGGTTCAATAATCGCTATTTTGTTTCTCAATTGCATATTCCGCCTCATCCGATTGTGGTGGAATACAATGAAAGTTTCAAAGTGGGGAGTAAGGCCGGCGGAAAAACCGAAGTGGTGGTTTGCAATTTACAGCCGTTTTTGTGGAAGAACAATGGCCGGGATTTCGTGGTTCACCCCCAGGACGGAAAATTGGAAGCGTTCTTACGGCCAGTGGTAAAAGGCGGGTTTTTCCGCAAAGAAGTTTTTGAAGACCCGAGTATTTTTCCTTTTGAAGAAATGGTGGTAAGCAGTAAAACCCCGTTCGTGGTGGAAGCGGATGGTAAAGAATCCAAGGAAACGAAGATTACGATTAAACTGGCGAAAAGCCGGATAGAAATGATCGTCGGCAAGGAAAGAAAATTTTAAGCGCGGGTGGCGAAATGGTAGACGCACTGCCTTGAGGTGGCAACGCTCGCAAGGGCATGGAAGTTCGACTCTTCTCCCGCGCACCAAACAAAAAACGGCAATGTTGCCGTTTTTTGTATTTTTCCGGAGATTATATTACCATTAGTCTAGCGTATGGCTGATCTCAACACAAAAATCATTGAATTGGATAAAGTCGGCGAGGTTTTGTCCGGGCGGCTTAAAAGATTGGGAATTGAAACGGTTCGCGATCTTTTGTTTTATTTTCCTTTTCGTTATGAGGATTACAGCGTGGTCGCGCCGATAAAAGATTTGAAAGCGGGCGAGCAGGTGAGTGTTAAAGCCAAGATTGAACTCATCGCCACCAAACGTAGTCCGAGGAAAAAAAAGCTGATTACCGAGGCAGTGGTCGCTGATGGTTCCGGAACATTGCGGGTGGTGTGGTTCGGCCAGCCATATATCTCAAAAATTTTGCGGGTCGGGGACGAGGTTTATTTGTCGGGGAAAATAAGCGCGGAAATGCTCGGGCCGCAAATGATCGGTCCCAACTATGAAAAAGTAAAAAATCCGGTGGCTACGGCAGACAAGGGCGGAAATAACGGCACCACCCACACCGCCAGAATTGTCCCGATTTATCCGCTTACCGCCGGCATCACTCAAAAGCAAATGAGATATTTGACGAGTCAGGCGATTCCTCTCCGAACGGCGATTTCCGATTGGCTGACCGAGGATATTTTGGTTGCGGCCAAATTGGCTCCGCTTCAAGACGCGCTCGCCGAGATCCATTTCCCGAAAAGTGAGGCGAACCTGGCGCTGGCGGAAAAACGGTTGAAATTTGATGAATTGTTCATACTTCAGCTTCGGGCGGAAATGATCCGGCAATCCTTGCGTCGTCTTTCCGCGCCGTCCTTCACGATTCAAATCGCGTCAATGAAAGATTTTTCGGCCAAGTTGCCATTCGTTTTGACCAATGATCAGAAAGTGGCGGTCTGGGAGATATTGAAGGACACGGAGAGTAATGAGCCGATGAATCGATTGCTGGAAGGCGATGTCGGTTCGGGCAAGACCGTGGTGGCGGCGATGACGATGTATAACGCCGCGCTGAACGGCTATCAGTCGGCGCTGATGGCGCCCACCGAGATTTTGGCTACGCAGCATTTGGAAACTTTGAATCTGATTCTCGGCCAATTCGGCGTTAAAATCGGCTTGCTCACCGGCAGTCAAAGCATCATGGCCGGAGAAAAAATATCCAAAAAAAATTTTTTAGCCGAAGTGTCCGAGGGGAGCGCGCAAATCATTATCGGCACTCACGCTCTGTTGTCGGAAAAAGTGAAATTTCATAAGTTGGGAATGACAGTAGTGGACGAGCAACATCGCTTCGGGGTGGCTCAGCGGAAAATCATCAGCGCGAAGAGCGGCGCCGGTCGGAAAATGCCGCATTTTTTGAGTATGACCGCGACGCCGATCCCGCGGTCGTTCGCCCTGACGCTTTACGGCGATTTGGATTTGTCTATCATCAAGCAAATGCCCGCCGGGCGCAAACCGATTAAGACGCGCGCGGTGGCGCCGCATAACCGCGAGAAGGCCTATCAATTTATTCGGGGGCAAGTCGGGTTGGGTAGGCAAGTGTTTGTGGTTTGTCCTCTCATTGAAAATATTGAAAAAGAACCCGGTCGGTCCGCGCCTGAATTGAATCCGAAATTCGGCGGACGAGGCGGATTGAATGACAAAAAGACCGTGATGGAAGAATATGAAAAATTGAAGACCAAGATATTTCCGGATTTGCGAATCGGATATTTGCATGGGAAAATGAAACCAGCGGAAAAAGAAAAAACCATGAGCGAATTCTCGGCCGGCGGAATTGATATTTTGGTCGCGACCGCGGTCGTGGAGGTGGGTGTCAATATACCAAACGCCAGCGTGATGATGATTGAAGGATCGGATCGGTTCGGTTTGGCGCAGTTGCATCAGTTCCGCGGCCGGGTGGGACGGAGCGAGCACCAATCTTATTGTTTTTTATTTACTGATAGCGATTCGCAAAAAACCGCTGAAAGGCTGGGGTATTTTGAGAAAAATCTTGATGGCTTCGCTCTCGCCGAGTATGATTTGCAGACGCGGGGTCCCGGCGAAGTGTACGGCACCACTCAAAGCGGACTGATGAATTTGCGGCTGGCGACAATGCGGGATGTGGAAATTATAAAACTGGCGCGTCAATTGGCCAAAGGAATAGATTTTGAGAAGAATCCACAGTTTAAGGACAAAGTGAAAGAGTGGGAGAAGACCGTGCATTTGGAGTGAGGCGAAATTAGTAATTACTAATTAATAATTACTAATTGACGATTTTGACTGTGTCTGGTATGAATTCATAATTCCAGATTCCATGGTTTTTAGGTTTGTCTGATCAATTCTTGAATATTTTTCACTTTGATGATTTTAACGATCCCTGTATTTTTGATTTTGGCGCTGTCGGCCGTGATCACTCGTTTCATTCCCAGTGCGCCGGCTTCTTTTATTCTTTTGTCGGCCTGATTGATGGATCGGACTTCGCCACCGAGGCCGACTTCGCCGAATACCACCAAATCCAATCCCAGCGCTTTGTCTTTGAACGAGCTGGCGATCGCCAAGCACACCGCCAAATCCGCGGCCGGTTCATCCGCTTTCAGGCCGCCGACAATGTTCACATGAATATCATACTGGCCGAGATCCAGACCGGCGCGTTTTTGTAAAACAGCGACCAAAACATGCAAACGATTCAAATCAAAACCGCTGGCCTTGCGCGCCGGATAGCCGAACGAGGTCTTGTTGACGAGCGCCTGCACTTCCACCAAGAGCGGACGGGTGCCTTCAATGAGACAGGTGAGAATACTGCCCGGCATACTTTCGCCACGATCCTGAATGAAAGCGGCCGAGGGATTTTTTACTTCCGTGAGCCCACTCTCGTCCATTTCAAAAATGCCAACCTCATCAGTGGAACCGAAGCGGTTTTTTACGGCGCGGAGCAGGCGGTAATTATGATGTCGTTCGCCTTCCAAATAGAGGACGGTGTCCACCAGATGTTCCAAGGTTTTCGGTCCGGCCACCGTGCCTTCTTTGGTGACATGACCGATAATTATGATCGTTGTTCCGCCGGCTTTGGCCACTTCCAGCAATTCAATCGTGCTCGCGCGCACTTGGTTCAGATTGCCCGGTTCGCCGGCGATGCCGTTGGAATAAATCGTTTGAATGGAATCCACAATCGCCACCGCCGGTTTCAGCGCTTTCACCGTGGCGGAAATCACTTCCACGATTGATTCGTTGGCCAGACGCAGTCCGGCGGATTTTATTTTCAAGCGATCGGCGCGCAATTTTATTTGTTCAATTGATTCTTCCGCGGAAATATACAATGAATCGGGAATTGTTGTTGCCAATTGCAGAGCCAGCGTGGATTTGCCGATTCCCGGCTCGCCGCCGAGCAATATCAGACTGCCCGGCACTACTCCGCCTCCCAGCACCCGATCCAATTCACTGAGACCGGTGGGTATTCTCTGGAGATTTTTGCCTTGGATTTCAGCAAGGCCGACGGTTGGGGCGGGGGATAATTCGGTTTGATTGTCTTTTGTTGACGAATTCAAAACTTCTGATTTTTCAATCGTGCCCCATTTACCGCATTCCAAACACCGACCGACCCATTTTTGATACTGGGCGCCGCAATGCGAGCAGGTGAAGATCGTCTGTGGTTTTGGCATAATATTAGTGTTTTTTGTCATTCCCGCGAAGGCGGGAATCCACGATTACTATCAACAAATTGTCTGTCGTCTGGATTCCCGCCTGCGCGGGAATGACAGGTATGATCATTTGCCGGCGATTCCCTCGGCGAACGCAGTGGGATCGGCGATACATTTGTCGTATTTGGCCACTTTTTTTGGAACAAACGAACCATCGTCTATTGACGATTTTTCTAATTTTTTGCTTAAGCCGGCATTGCCTAGCTGGTAGCCGGCAAGTGCGCCGATGATTAGATTTTTTCCGGTCAATCCTTTGTTTTTAGCGGCGTAATCATAATCGATCTTGATATGTCGGATCATCAAGGAAAGATTGTTCATCGGGTTCAGCAGATCGGGGATGGTATAGCACTTACCATCCACAGTGGTTCCTCTTTGGCCATCGCAACGGGAATCGCCGTCAAAGGTGATTTGGCCGGCGCCAAAGCCATGGCTGAATTTCCAATCCAGGCCATAATCCATCGGCGCGTTCACAAACTTATCATCGTTATTTTTAATTTTGGTTTTATTGTTAATGGCGGGGATGTAAAAGATGGCGCTCGCGACCGGCGGGTCAAAAGTTTCATTGTTGAATTTTTTGATGCCGCTCATGAGAAATTCCTTTCTGGAGCTAGCTGAGTCATTTCCAGTGTAGTTTTCATCATGGCCGATGGCTAGGGGGTTGCCTTCTGATTCGTCCTTAAGAATTGCCAGTATTAAACATTGGTCGGTGATGCCGGCTGATTGGCCTAATTCCAGAGCCTTACTGACAATTTCGTTACTGCTCGGTACCGCTAGGCCGGTAAGGGCGGTAAAATCTTTACTGCTTATGCTCTCCGAAACAGACACGCCGGCAACCAGCCTTACTCGGAGCGAGCGCAAATTAACCAATTCCGGATTGACCAGATAGAGAATACTGTATGAGCCAATCGTCAAGACCAAGCCGGTGAGAGCGTGGCCGATTCTTTTTTTGGCTCTTTCAATATTTTCTCCGGTCATGGTCCATTCAATGCCGGCAATGATGAGGAGAATGACGGAAATGATTCCGGCGATCACCACCGCATATTTATAAACGGCCAGGATGTACTCGCCCAGATATGGAAAGCTGATATAAACGCCGCCGTCCGTGTCGGCGGACAAATTGTCCAGAGAAATGTTGGAGAATGACAAACCCGGAATTTTGATTTTTGGCACCGGCTGCTGAAGAAATTTTTGCAGTTCGCTGTCGGTCAATTTTTTTTCGCTGTAACTGCGGTATAAGTCATCCATCAACGATGCGTCTGTCGCCGGATTGGGGTTTGAAACGGCTTGACTGCCACTACCAGCACCTGAAACGGCCGGAGGGCTCGGATTCGGATCCAATCCTTGCGGCTGGTCATAAGCTTCCTGTGCGATCAATTGGAACATTAATTTGTAACCGTGGGCGTTGACATGCAAATAATCCGATCCGGCGTAGTATTCTTGTTTTTGTTTGCCGGTGCCATCATTGTAATGCTTGTAAGTATCTATGAACTTATTCACGCTCGGATTTTCTTTGACCCAGGCGTTGTTTTTGATGATGTTGTCTCCCCATTTAGGGGTCCACTGGGCTATCACTTTTCCTTGTTCATCAAGTTTTTTGTAGCCCTTGAATGGCTGAGCGCTTACCGCGATCACGCGCATATTTTCTTTTTTGGCGCCTTCAAATATGGAAGTCAACTCCGATTGTCCTGATTTCAATTTTTCGTCAAGGTATAGACTGTTCAAACCGGAGTAAATGATTATTTCGGAGTAGCCTTTGCCTTTGACTTTCTTATTGAATTGTTCCAAGAACCAGGTCGCGTCCGTGGCGCTGAGAGCAAAGCAATCAAATTGGTAGCCGGGGATCGTATTGGTCAGGGCATTGTGATATTTGTGAACGCCACAAAATCCGGCAAACGACGATGACCCGATCATGGCCACCTTTTTGGTGGCGGCCAAGGTTGGTTGTAAAAAGATAAAACTAAACAGCAGACAAATTACGCCATAGCTGATTTTTTTATTTGTCATACAAGCGGTAAGTAAGACCTATTTGAATATCTCCTGTTTCCCTTTATCTTTGAGTGTCTGATTTACTATATTATTCATTTCTTCAGGTATCGGCTGTTCAATACTGTCTGTATGTAACCAACAGCGAGATTTTTTACCCGCCACTTCCCAGGCTTTGTAGCGGTTGGTAACAGCATATTCAAAATGCCAGTGTTCCGAGCAAAGTCTTACCCACCCGGCCTGATTCATGATGTATTCTAAAATGATTTTATATTTGTCACCCAAAAATTTTGACGCGTAATTGGCCGCAATTATCTTTGATTTGTCGGCCGCATCCAATACCACTTTTCCTTCGTCATTGTCGTATAAATTCACATCCACCGCGCCTCCGGTAGCGTGTGGCGCGTTACAACTTGGTAAGCTTATTTTATCTTCATTATTTTTCCATTCCGCAATGCCTTGATTATAACGTCCGACCACGCCGGTATTCCACAAAGTAACCAGGTTATCGGTGTCTCTAAATGAACTTCCAGGGATTAGTTTAAATCCAAGATCATTGGCTATTTTGTTCGCGTTTTGAAATGCCGCTAAGGCATCAGCATGGATTTTGTTATTGGCCCAATCAGGAACGCCGGTAATATCCACCAGTTTTCCGCTATTCGGTTCGTCAATCGGGCATTTGGCGATTTGTTTCAAGAGATAGGGTAGAATTTCTGTTTTTTGATTATCCGACAATGACCCGGAATTCCAAATGGCCCAACCATCGGTTTTTTCTTTATCATCATTTATTTGCATTGGCGTAAACATGCCTTCGGTTACTTCTGTAATTAAATCTAATTTTTTTACGATATTCGTATCTACCGGATAATTGTCTTCGGCGGTATCGTCATACGCCGCGGTTAATTCAAATTGTTTTGGTTGGATCATTCGTACTCGCAAATTTCGGAAATTCACCAATTCCGGATTGATGGTGTATAAAATTGAATATGAAGTAATGGCTATCGTCAGTCCGACAATCGCTTGTTCAATTCTTTTTTTGGCGGCGGATATATTTTCCGCTTCGCCACCCGGTAGCATCCATTGCAGGCCGGCGATGATCAGCATGATCACCGCGACGATTGCCATTATCACAATCAGATATTTGTACAGCGCTTTGATGTATTCTCCCAGAAAAGGAAAATAAAGATAAGTGCCGTTTTCATCGGTGTGTTCCAAATTTTTCAGGGTGATATCGGAAAAATTAAGCCCCGGTATTTTTATTTTGGGAACGGGTTTTTGCAAAAATTTCTGTAGTTCGCTGTCGGTCAGTTTTTTTTCATTATAACTGCGGGATAAGTCATTCCATAAAGAAGCGTTTTCCGCAGGATTTTGGTTGTTCGTTCCGGCAACAGGCGGATGGGCATTCGGATCATAAGACTCATTTCCAAAAAAACGAGGGATAACTTCATCCAAAAGATAATTAGGGACATAGGTGTGACCGTATCCGCCATAAGGGCCGGTGCCACTCTGAAGCCGATAAGTAAAAATTTTTCCGTCCGCGCTTTTCCAGGTTTCCAGATAACGATCTTTGTTGATGGCATCGGGGTCGTCCCCGCCTTCTTCCTCGGCTTTGATTTCCGCCACCGCCAGTTTGTCTTTTTCCGCTTGATGAAGATGAAATAATATCCCTCCTTGTTTTTTCACGATGTCAAATACATTATTTTTCTCAAAAAAACCACCATTCGCGCCGTCGCAGGTGCCGTCGGCCGCCATATATAAATACAAATTGTAGCCGACTAATTCCGCGGCGGTTCTCGCCAATCCTCCACCACAATTGGCATTGCTGTGTCCGATCACGCTCACTCTCTTAAAATCAATATTCGCCCCCTCCTTGTCCAAGGTGGCTTTGATGGCATTGATGAGGCCGGTGGTGGTGTAGACATCACTTCGGCTCCAAACGGTTTCGTCCGGACCTTTGTCGTAGAGCGGCGCCGCGATCACAATCGGATCCGACTGGCCACTATTTAAATGTTTGCGCACGATCGCTTCAATGTTTTTTTGTTTTTCACTTTGCCAGGGCGGTTTCAGCCACATGTTCACCTTGGGCAGAGTGAAACTGCGCCAGCCGTGCAAAGCGATAATCAAATCGACTTGTTTTCCAACCGCCTCTTTCGGATACCAAACTAAGCCGGCATTTTCCAGCGCCGGATTATTCGGAACTTTATCGTTCAGATATTCGGTTTGAAATGGTGGTTTGGCAGCGTAAAGCGGATTTACGGGGGTGCCATCGGCGCCATTCAATTTGGTGACGAATAAGTATTTCGGATAATCAAGTTTCAGATAACAGCCGCCGAATCCGGCGGATTCGCAAGCGGCCGAAACGGGCTTAAACGGGAGTAGCGCCATTAAAAAAATAACCGCGAAAAATAAAAATGATTTATCCGTAAGTATTCTTCTAAGGCCGTTCATATCAATTCAACCCCAATAATGAAACCCAACCGTCTTCGGACTGGGACCCCGGTATTTGCTTATTGTTCAAGAAAAAAGTCGGCACGGATTGGATATTCAACGAAGCGGCCAATTCTTTTACTCTCGTCAGATATTGCGCCGTGGCGTCCGTGGCGGCGCATTCTTTCAATTTAACGGCGTCAATTTCAGTTTTTTCGAGAATTATGTCCAGCGTTTCGTCCGACAAATTATCCGCGTTGGCATAAGCGTAGTCTTTGAAGGTGGCGAATTTTTTCTGCTTATTGGCGCAATAAGCGTACTTTTGGGCGGTTTCGGTCGGATAGGGGAAGACCGCGACCGGTAGGCCTTTCCAGACAATTTTCAGTTTTCCCGGGTATTTGGCGAGAACGGCGTTGAGCGTCGCATCCGCGGCTTTGCAGGCTTCACAGCCCAGATCCTCAAAAGCGATCAGGGTGATCGGCGCTTTTTTGTCGCCGATAATAATATCATCCGGAAATATCGGAATGATGAGGGCCGCCGGATTTTTGATTTTTTCCGGATCAATTTTCGGGAAAAGCGGCTGGTATTGGATGATGCGAACGAATAAAGCGATACCGGCAATCACCAAGGCGGGGATGAAGATGTACAGGATGTGTTTGGTTTTCAGCATAGGGCGTTTTTATGGAACATGGAGCATTGAATATGGAACAATCGTTGATGTTATTTGTTCCCTGATCTATGATCTATGTTTTGTATAATTATATTTTCACTTGAAATACACCGTCTTTATTTTTGTCCGTGAAATACAGCGTTCTCTGATCAGGAGTGGTGTTGATGGTGTTGATGGTAAAATCTCCGTTGAGAGGGATTTCGGTTTTGAAGCCGGTCGCAGTGTCTATTTTGTATAATTTATCATTGGTGGCGTTCGCGAGCGAGGGCGAGAAGCCAACGCCGATATCGAGTGTCTCCGGCACGCCGCAATAGGCGAATCGTTCATCCGCCATGGCGCATTTGCCGGCCCAGGTGTTCACCCCCAAAGGTTTACGGCCATTACCGACCGTGTCCGGATCCCCGCTCACAATCCATAGTTCCGGTTTGTATTCGCTTCTTTCGCTATAAACGCTGTGTAGCAGACTCCCGCCATTGGGCGACCACTTGGCTTCCAAACCGCGCCCTTCCACGACCAATGATTTGAAATTTTCTTTATTGAGGCCGACCAGGTATATTTCCTGGGCATCGCCGCCGGCCGGCTCGCCGGTGCGGGACAAAGCGATTACTTTATTATTCGGCGACCAATCCACCATCACTTTGTCGCTGTAATCGCCCAATGATTCCACCACCGAAATTTGCGAACCGTCCGGATTGCTGGTCAAGAGCCAGCGGTTGGTGGTGTCAATACCAATGCTTTTGGAGGCGACCTTATCTCCTTGGGGAGAAAAAGCGAAGGCTTCCCAATGGCGGGGGAGAGTCACTTGTTTTTTGGTGTCAAAATTATAAAGAACATTGGAGCCGTCCGGATATTCAATGATTGATTCGTTCTTTGCCGGCGACCAGATGGTCTTCTCAACATTATAAAAAGTTTGGTTGCTCATGGGGACGATGGAACCGTCCGCGAGCAGGCGATAGAATTTTCCGTCTTGTTGGTTATAAAATTTAACATTGCCGTCGCGGCCGACAACTACATTATTGGCATTGACATCCGCCACGCGCGTTACCGTTTCCGTGACCACTGTTCGATCGCCGGCCGTGGCGCCGGTTCCGATCGGGGAGGCGCTCCCCCTCGTTGGCTTTTCGCCACTGTCCGGGAGCCTATCCGCAATCGGGGTTTCCTCGGGAATGACGCCTTCGCCAATATCCGGGAAGCCGCTTACGCCACTCTCGGCCGGTTTTCCGGGTCGCGGAGAGGGGATTTTGGACGCGAAAAAAAGACGGTACAGCGCGTAGCCGAGGAGGATGCAGACAATCAGGAAAAGGATGGCGATAACAATGCGTTTTTTGTCCATATAACTTGGGATTATTATTTACCCGTGACGCCCCGGTAGATATTTTGGGCCATTGATTGATTGATGATGTTTCTTTTCTCAATGTTTTTTGTTTTAAT
>ERZ1292633.4042-Hain-H41-02um-R1-4042-length-13824-cov-29_pt1 | contig 13824 bp, 19 predicted proteins | sample MGYA00564406_ERZ1292633 | MGnify/ENA primary metagenome ERZ1292633 (study PRJEB36523, sample SAMEA6512639) | groundwater metagenome | collected 2019-01-08 | study: AquaDiva: Metagenomics assemblies of 32 groundwater samples
TTTCAAAATTAAATTTAAACAGAAATGTCAGATTAAGTCTTGTTCTTTACAATTATCCACCCTAGTTAAACAGCCTTCATAGTAGATAGCCCGGGCCATCTTCATGCCAAGGATCTTGATTAACAAGTCACGTAACTTGAGCTCACCATCAGCACCTAATTTAGTGGGATTAAACTCAAACCTTATAAAGTTATGCGCCTTACAACGGGGATATATTGATACCTTCAGATTGAAATAACCTATCCCATTATCAGCGGGTACTCTGAACTCAAAATTATTCCCATACCTTTGCCCTTTATAATATCTAACCACATAATCATCGTGGTCATTGTTGACCATTAGATTAATCAGGTTATCCTTTATCGTTGGCCTTATACTTTCTATTATCGATAAAGTAACCCCTACCTTATCAAAAATTACCCCAGTCTTTCGTTTACTTTTCATAATTAATCACCGGTGCAATTAACAATTTATTAATACGATTACAATCAAATTAATTCACAGTTAGCTGCAAACAAGATTTGTGATGAATGTGACTCAATTGAAGGTAATAAATATTATTAATGCATCCTGTGTGTTTATAACGTGCTGTTAGTAATCATCATTCACATCTGAATAATTACTGCACAACATGAAATTATTCGTCACTTTCGTCACTTTCGTCACATTCATCACGTCCCATTACATCAACTGGATTTCTTTGATGGCGGGATAATCATCAATCGCGCACCTTTGTTTGATTTTCTGATATGTTTGATTTCTATCCCATGCATTTCTAACAAACTCATTTCGACTTGACCTAGATCCGTTTTGAAGGACTTGGGGTTTCCAGGTATGCTATGAGGGGAATTTGAATATCCCTTGAGTGCCGGAATTAACTCGGTCAGATGGTAGGTTTTAGCTTCACGCAGTTTCCCGGCCAGGAGTATCACAGCTTGCGCTAGGTCAGATTCTTCGATAATCGCAGCAAATCCCTTTTTCAGATTGTTTTTATAAGCCTTGATAAAACTACCTTCCTCGTACCCCTGAACTTGTTCAAGTGCGATACCAACCTTAGTAAAATCTCCCATTCTGAAAAGCGTCTCTGGATTTTCAATTTTGTCGATCAGAACAAATACTTTCTGCAAGATGACATAGAAGCCTTTGATAATTTTGGGTAAATCCGCTTCGAACTGGTTTTTAAAGTTTGTTTTTCCTCCCGCTTTTGCATAATCCGCATTAGTGAGTGGCTTCAATCGCAAATGAATCACTCTGCTGAGCAAGTCATGTTGCGAAAACGGCGACTGCAAGCCGTTAAAAATGATGGGCTTGCGTAGATCAACAACGACCGCATCAGTATTTGTAAAGAACTTCCGTCCTGTCAATTTGCCACCAGTCGATGACTGGCAAAGCAGATTTTGGAGATTGGGTTTTAAAATGCCGTTGTTATTATCAAATGCTGGTACGTGCCGGTGAAATGCAGCCAGCTTAATATCTTCTGGCGAGGTGAGTGGTGCAGCTACGCCAAAACTTGTTGGGTCGATAAGCTCTAAAATGCATTCGGTGGTGGTTGTCTTACCGCTTCCAGGGGGACCCTCTATGAGCAAAATCGGGTATTCATGGTCTGGAAAACAGGCATTCAACATGAAAGCTGTTAATAGCAATTGACTATTCTTATTGCTAACCGGCACATACTTCCAGAAAAGAGAGAAATCCGCATTAGCTTCAGGCTGGTAATCCAGTTCACTAATGTATTTGGAGCTTCTGAACTTGATTCTGCTACCTTTTAAACATTTAATACCATTCTTTTTATCCTTAGTAATCTTGATTTGACGATTACCCGAACCTCTATAGATATAGAGGCAATCATTTCGCATCGTGTATCTTGTATTGACGTCTTCCTTGTCCTCAACTTGTATTGCAAGCGCTTTCAATTCATCAATGATGCCAGTGATCCTTGTTTTGGATGGCTTTTCCTTTTTCTCGATCAATCTCAGCGTGATGAGGTCGCATAATTCTTCCGAAGGTATGAGTGCTACGTGCTGGACATCATTGAACACACCGGCAAAAAATTTACTGCTGTTTTTATCTTTAATAATTTCGAACTTGCCAAATAGATCTGATTGGAACTGCATGATTAATCTCCATATTGTTTAGATCGGCGTATTGAGGGAGCAGGAAGGCGCGCGGCTTGTTTTTTTCAATTGGCGCGCCTCTTTGAATTTGCCCTTATCTCAACCCGCCTAATAACTACTCATTAAAATTTGATTGAAATAACGCACAGTCTTTACTTGTTATTTTTCAGCCCCCCTTGTCTCCCGGTTTTTCACCCATTCTGTCAGCGCACTTTCCGAATACCCCACCGACCTGGTGCCGATGCGAATTTTTGGAACAAAATCGCCCTGCGCCTGTAACCGGTGAATCGAACTCCGGGATATCCCGAGAATTTTTACAAGCTGATTCATACGAATAATTTTTTCCATAGCTGCCTCTTTGCAAAAATGACTAATAAAAATGAGTTGCCTCATCTCGTTTGCGCATCCGAATTTGCCGTTTTCAGAGATGTGCGGCATCGGTGCAAGATGTCTTTACAAAATGTGTTTTTTGTTGAAATAAGCCCGTAGAAATGGGGAAACTGGGGCTTGAATTAATAGAAAACCTTAAATTGCGTAAAAAACTGATGTTGTGTTGGTGGATTTAATAGAAAAACACAACCAATTGATATTAAGCAGATTTAATGAGATATTTTTCTATTAAAAAAGTAGATTTACAGAAACTCAGAGGAGTTTTAATAGAAAAATTTAGTGCAATTGCGGTGAACGGGGTGTTTGTGCGCTTTATTTAATAGAAAAAACTTAAATTTTCTTTGTGATGAAGTCGTAGTTACGGTGTATGGATTTTTAATAGAAATGGCTCAATTTTTTGTGGATGAAAAATGATAAAAAAGAACCGCAAGCCTGAAGATAATGTTTCTGATGCAAAGGATGCTTTAATTAAAAAAGTTGAAGCAACAAGAAACCGCTGGCGCACAATCGTTATTTCCAAAAAATTGAATCGTTATACTACTCAGGGTGAGTCTGAGCGTAGCCCCAAAAAAACCCTGTATATCGTAAAACCAGGATCATGGTGGAAAAAAATGCAGGCAGAAATAAATGAATTGGGAATTGAGATTAAAGAGGCTGGATTTGTGGGGCGGAAAAAACCACGGATTCTGTGGTTACCTGTGATGATAGAGGAGGCTGTGGAAATTACTGTTAAAATTTATCAAGCAAAATCGGTGCGGCCTGTCTCAATCGATACAGCCATAAACTTTAAAAGCAATGCGCGTTTCGGCAACAAGGTTCGCCTCGGTGCAAATAAAGGCAAATCTAGTCAATATGGTATTGAGTCACGTACCGGGAGAAATTACCGGCTTCGTGTAACCACACCCACATCAAAACCGTATTATAAATTTACAGACTGGGTTGTTTGCTTGAGTTCAAATAACAAGCCTATTGAAGTATATGAGGAATCTCCAGAATACACCACCAAGAGTGATTCAAAAGAACATTTATGCAGTAGCAAAAAAGATAGCAGTAGGTTTTTGTTTAGATTGGAAGATTAAGATTTTTAGATGAATCAGGGGATTGATGGCCGATTTTTGCAGTAGATTTCAACTTGTGATAATTTATCTTCACTGTGTTCCTGTTTTTATCAGCATGTTCTGACAAGCAACCGGGATTGCCCGAGTTATCCGCTAATGCAGTTATCCTGGCTCATGGCGACAGTATCACGGCAGGTAAGGGAAGCGCTGCCAGCACAGAATTATCCGAGTCAATTAGCAGGAAAATTACAGCGCACCGTTATTAATGCGGGTGTACCCGGTGAAATTAATACGAACGGTTTGAAACGCCTTCCCGCCTTGCCGGACAAACACGAGCCGACGATCTTAGTAAAACTCAACGTAAGTTGTTGTGGGATTAGGCCAATTCGTTTTTAAAGCTTGAAAGATCCTGTCTACCCATTCTTTATCATGTTGTGCCTTAAAACCAACATATTTGTTGCCACAAGCCCATGTTTCAAACCGAAACGCCAACCCCTCCAGATTTTTATTTCCAACGACTTCCGATAAATATGCCGTACCGCTGGATGTTACTCTAAGTTGCCAATTCTTGGTGTCTTCAACAGAACCAATAAGTTTTGCAACATTCTCACGGGTGAACTCACGGGAATTATTGAGATTAATTTTCATTTTTCTCCATTATATCCAGGATTGTAATTTATAAAGCACCGCTCATAATCTAAACGGAAAGGGTATTTCTAATTTTTAATGACCCACGCTACAAATTCTTCCAACATAGTTACTCCAGTTACTGACATTGTAAGTTATTTCTATTTGTCGCCTTTGCCATTAAACACCAGCCATTATTCCAAATGGTAGAAAGCATGGTTAATAGATGATTGTTCCGTTATAGCCTACATCCTTGGAATCTATTAACGATAATTTATTTTATCGCTAGTTGAAGGTAGCTGGTATTCTTGTAATAAATTTTTGTAATAAGCGTATCATTTCAAGGTACCTGTGCTTCACAGTACATGGTGCATGGCCGTATTGATGCTAGGCGGATTATTAACTTTCATGAATTGGAGTTATCTTGGTATCTCCCCGATTAGTAACAAAAAACGAGGCTGAAGAACCGACGCTTCGATTGGCCGTTTTAATTGACGCCGATAATGCTCAGGTAACTGTGATTGAGGCTCTTCTTGCCGAAATTGCAAGGTTTGGGGAAGCTACTGTGAAACGTATATATGGCGATTTCACTGCCTCAGCGAGCTCATCCTGGAAGAAAGTGCTACAAGTATGCGATCAAGCCGGTGCAGCAGTTGCCTATAAGATAGGCTAAATAGCCGCAATCCTAATGACTGACGCTATTTGAGATCAAATGCTGAGTTCCAAGAAATTTATACTTCAGTGGATTACGATAGGCAGAGGATTGTTTATTGTGATAACAATTCTATTGTTTCTGACAAGCTGCGCCCAGCCCCAGTGGCCCCCACCTCCAATTTCTCCTATCGAGCTGAATACAGCGAAATCGATTCCAGCAGGGGAGGCCATTGTTTTTGGGCGTGTTAACGTCATTATTAATGAAAAGCCATTCGTTTGGGATAGATTCTGGTGGGACAAATTCCATCTGTATCTCTTGCCAGATTCAAGTTCAGAGGCAATCGTCTACACCTTGTCTGATGATGGTTCTTTCAGTTGGCATCTGCCGCCCGGAAATTATACGATTACGAGTTTTAAGTGGTTTCGAGGAAATAATTATTTGATTAGACCAGTCTTTGCAAGTTTCTCGGTCCCCGAACAGATAGAGTCCGTTTACGTAGGCGAGTTAGTGATTAGCTTCGTACAGACAGGTGCTACCGCGTATCCACAAAAAACCTGGAAATTGCCGCGAGCCTTCCCCGTGATGCATACTGAGGATAATTATCAGCAGACGCTTCGACAACAACGAATCAATATGTCTGGAGAAAAAGGAGAGATCACAAAGAGATTGATGCGCCTAGAGGAAAAGCGATGAAGCATTGGTGGCTGGTGACGCTGAGTATTTTTGGTCTCAGTGGCTGTGTAGGTTACGGTGGAGTGTTTTATGAGACGGTCTACACAGTCTATCCGCAAGCTGAACAACCGGAGTGGTTCGCAACTGATTCGTATCGTCCGCCGGTAATTGATAGCCTCAAACCGACATTCCGCTGGCGGCCAGTAAACGAGCCGCAAGGGCCCGATGATCGTTATGATATCCTGATTCACGAAGCCTACCGGAATAGTGCCGTGGAGTGGGCAATAGGACGAGAGGTTTATTATCGCCTGGGGTTGGACGCATTAGAGCATACACTGGAAATGCAGCTTGAACCTGACCGAGCGTATTACTGGGCGGTGAGAATTCGACGTGACGAGAAACCAACGAGCGAATGGTCCCGTTTTGTCTATCTTAGTGGCTGCACGTTCCTCGGATCAGCCTGTTCGACTGTGGGCTTTCCTTTTTTTCTTTTTATTACGCCAGCCAGATAGCAATCCTTTCAGATGCCCCCGTAAGCGGATTCCCATTTATCGTTAGTCACATCGCTGATGCTGTATTTGCGGCACGATTCGTTAATCTTTGCATCTGACTCAATTTCCTTGGGCAGGTTAATGATTTGCTGTTCACTGTATTTCGATTTCTAACCTACAAAAGTCTTTGAAGACCCATGGGATTAATCTGTACATCCTGCTATGATAATGAGGAATATTTTTGCAATTTACGTGAACTGATGAAATTAAACAAAACTGGGAATGTGACGATTATTGATCATTACATGCGTTTTCTGGGCAAAATTCTACATTCCAGTGAAAGCTGCACTTCAAACTTGAATCCGCCATTCAAGGGTAGCTATTCTGATCACTATAATTGATGCTGGCTTTAAATTGATCAAACGTCAACCAATCTAGCAACTAAGAAAAATCAAATGCAATATAATTTTGAATGGGATTCCAATAAGGCAAGATCAAACACACAGAAGCACAATGTAAGTTTTGAGCAGGCAACCGAAGTTTTTCTTGATGCGCTCCAGCTTACAATTCATGATTCTGAGCATAGCGAAGGTGAAGAGCGATGGATTACTTTAGGTAAATCCAGAAACGGTACATTGCTAGTCGTCATCCATACCTTCATAGAGTATCAAGATAACGCCACAATCCGAATTATTTCAGCACGCCAAGCAACTAAACAAGAACAATATCAGTACGAGGAGAATTAATGAAAAACCAATATAATTTTAGCGACGGAGAGCGTGGTAAATTTTATCAGCCGAATACTCAATTAAATCTACCGGTATATCTCGATGCAGATATCCTTGATTATCTCTCTATCAAAGCAAAAGCTAAAGGTGTGGAAGTAAATGAAATAGTTAATGATCTATTGCGTAAAGACATTGATCTCATCGAAGGAATCAAATAATAACTAGCTTAGATCGAATACTGTTACGGTATATTTACGTGCAATTGAGAACAAATGTACGGATTGTAGATCATCCGATACGCGTCAAACTGGCTCGGTGAGTTGGCTTCCTGTCGATATATCAATTATCTATCCTCTTGTCCATGCCAGAGTCGCAAGATATTAATCATTTTGTCGGTAAGCTCGTAGCGTAACTCATAATCACCAATAATCACCCAGAAACACATCACATGAGAAAATCTTAAGCTCTAAATATGTTCATCAACTCTGGGAGTAATCGTTTGTGTTACTTCCCTTTTTTCGCATAGCCCAAATTAATTGCATTACTTGCGAGGCTTCTTTATTGTTGTTGTGGGAAACAGACTGGTAATGGCCTGATACCGTTCAAACAGGAAAGCCACGCGCTCAGCTTCGGAAGCAAAGTTTTTCTTGCCATACGTCGCATCTACGGCACGATCCAGATTCTGATGGGCGTGAACCAGTTCCGGCGGCATGGCCAGCGGATCGTACAAATCGGCCAGTGTCGAAGCAGGGAATTGGGCACGGGCATCCAACACAGCCTGAACGGCGGTTTCTATGGCTTGAATCTGCTTATCGGCGGAGACTGGCCAAGGGAAAGTGTTGTAAGTGTACTTCGCAGAATATCGGTAACGACTTTCCAATCGACCGGACGTAATTTTCATCCAGGCCATATGCATCATGCTTGATAGAATGCCGAATTCATACAAACCTGCATTCGGCACAATTTGTAGATCGTTTGCAGCAACCACTTCAGCAGATAGAAAACCGATTGGAATGTAAGTGCGATTCTCTGATGAAGTGCGCGGTAAAGCCAAGTAAGTACCGCTTTCCGGCTGTCGGTTTTCGGTAAAACGGGTTGGTATTGCAGCTTTATCGCGAGTGGCCGCCTTTTTGCTCTTCAAGCGGAATGTGCGTACAGACTCTACTCGTTGCATGACTAACGGCATAAGGCGTAATTCGTTTGGTGGACAATTCAGTAGCCACAAGCAGTAGCGATATTGATTGTGAATAAAGCCTTCCGCCCCTAAATACGGGCGCAGCCATTTTACTGCAACTGGATCTGCTTTTAATAGTGCATCTTTGTCAATAGGATCAAGAATCAAATAACCCCCATCGGCAGGGATACTTCCATTGAACAACGGATAATAGGCTGAAAGTGGTTGCATTCTGCCTTCTGCAATGACATTCGATGCATCAATCAGATAAGGATTAATGTTTTTGGCAGAAACAGCATGCGGCTCACCTTGAATATCCACATATTCGAAGATCGTTTTATGTGTAATATTCTGCAAGCCAAAACCGATAACGACACAATGCACAGCCGCTTTTCCTTTAGCTTCACTCATCCACTGAAAAGTACGATGGGCGAAATTGATATGTGCACCGCGTTGCAGCAAATCCGGCCACAGTACGCCGACTTGTTCGCCCTGAGTAATCGAGTTGGTAGAAACGAATGCGACCTGAATGGAAAGATTGGTTGCAATGTAATCAGTGGCCTTGCGATACCAACAAGCAACGTAATCCAACAACCCGGCATTTTTGGTATCGTGAAAGATGGCGGCAATATCGGCACGTTGCTCATCGTTCATAAATTTTGCGCCTATAAACGGCGGATTCCCCATCACAAAACTGCATTGTGCAGCCGGGAGAACATCATTCCAATCCAGTCGTAAGGCATTACCATGCACGATGTGGGCGGATTTATTCAGCGGTAGGCGAATGAAGTATTGGCCGAATTCCTCGGATACTTGTGCATTCATCTGATGATCAGTGAGCCACAACGCAACCTGGGCAATTTGCACCGGGAATTCTTCGATTTCGATGCCGTGGAATTGGTCGACATCCACCTGAATAATACTGGTGATATCCAGCATTTGCTGGCCGCTGTCATGCAGTGTGCGCAGTACTTTGAGTTCAAGCTGGCGCAGCTCACGGTAAGCGATGACCAGGAAATTGCCGCAGCCGCATGCTGGGTCGAGGAATTTCAGGCTGGCCAGTTTGCTATGAAAGCCTTGCAGGCGCTTGGTATTGTTTTTGATTTTGTCGAACTCAGCGTGAAGTTCATCCAGAAATAGTGGGCGAATCAGTTTGAGAATGTTTTCCTCGGTGGTGTAGTGCGCGCCCAGATTGCGCCGTGCATTGGGTGTTTCATCCATAATGTTCTGGAACAATGAACCGAAAATAGCCGGTGAAATGCCACTCCAATCCAGTGCACAACAGTAAAGCAGCGCAGCACGCATATCGCTGTCAAAGCTAGCAGCGGCTAGATGTTCCTCAAATAACTTGCCATTGACGTAGGGGAAGTGTGCCAGGGTTTCATCAAGGTTTTTCAGACGTAGATTTTCCGACGTGTTGAGGATTTCAAATAATTGGGATAATTGAGCTGCCAGATCACTGCCATCTTCACGGGTTTTCTGTTCGATAAATTCAGTGAATTGGGTGCGCTCAAAAATACCGGTATCTTCTGCGAATAGACAAAATAGCAGACGTACCAGATAGACTTCTAGGGCATGGCCGGTGTAGCCGATTTGTTTCAGGCGGTCGTGCAATTTGGCCATGCGCTGCACCGCTTTAGCATTGACCGGACTTTGCGGGGAAATCTTTTGAGGTTGATAACCGGCAATGAACCAGAACAGTTTGACGAATTTGTAAAAATCTTTCAGCAGAAATTCAGTTTGCGTGCTTTCAACCATGTCGTACAGGCGGAAACGCGCAAAATCGCTGACCAGCACAAAGCGTGGTAGCTCGTGTTCTTTCAGGCCGGGGAAATAATCAATGGCCTGCTGGTAGGCGCGATCCAGATCTTTGCCGCGAGATTTGTGTTCAATCAGCAGATTGCCTTTCCATAACCAGTCAATATAACCGCGACCATCGAGTTTTTTGACCTTCTGCTCAAAACTCCCGATGCGGCGAGAAGTGATGCCAAAGACATGGAAGAACTCGATCCAGAAAGGCTTGGCATCAGCATCTTCCGATTCCGCTTTGGCCCATTCTCTGGAAAACGCTAGGGCGCGATCTTTGATTTCATTCCAGGCAAGCGCCATTCAATTCCTTGGTCTGTTAGTCGTATCGGTTTTGATAAAACCGATTCTACGGTATCCACTGGAAACCAGCCAATCGAATGAAAAAAATAACGACAGTCAGCTATAATTTTCCCATGTGCGGCGGCATTCAATACCAAGATCATAAAATCTACTTCCCTCAGCCCGATGCGAGGCTGCCCGTAAAGCTGCGGCATGGCGGTGTAACGTGGGTCATCTGGGGTAGACGGAAGGAAGAATCCAACAGATTTCCCAATGGCGGATGGGCGCGTATCGATTCCATCAAGATGGGAAAATGGAAACCCTGGCATCCTAGATCGGTATTGATTCCGGCTGAAAGCTTTATGGACAAAGACCACGATAAACAATCCCAGTGGATCACTCTGGTACCAGGCATGGCGATACAGGCTTTACTGGCTGAGCGTGATGGTGAACAAAGGGTCTACGTGGTTACTGAAGAAACGCCACCCGAATACCACTGGATTCATGATCGTTGGCGGAGATTGTCTGGGCCAGAATCAGAACCATCATCCAACGACCTGATATAAATTCTTTCAGAAATGAACAATCCCGTCCGGGCCGCCTGCAATTGCGCCAGCGATTCTGTCAGTTGGCGCAGTTTTAAAAAAAGTTATTCGGATCATCAGCAAAATACTTTTCAGCCAGCATACCCAGACGAAGCAGTTGTTCGTCGTGTTGGCTTAATACCGAAAAGTTTGACGTCGCCATTGCTATTGATTTTCCGGATACTTGGCAAATTGTGCATTCTATTACATTTTTCGCACCTGTTCTTCAACCATCAATTGGCTGCTGCAGGTGGCCCCAAGCTTATTTCATAGGAATTGGTGCCGTTATAGATGAAATGTCTTAACAACAGAGCATTCCGTAATGGATCGAGAACAGCACATTACACCGCCAAACCCGAAAGATGAAGTGCTCCGTAAAATTGGCAGAAATTTGCTGATATTTCAGCAAATCGAGGGCCTGCTGAAAATGATTCTGGGGAATTCGCAAGTGCAAGGCTACGCCCGAGAATTAGCATTTAAACAGGAGCAACGAATTAACGGAATGTAGAAAGACATGTTAGGGCAACTCATGCAGCGGTATTTTGACGAAATATTATCTTCACCCGATGATGAACCGCAAGGGCCACACGATTTGGCCGAGCCTTGGTTATCTTGCTCAATTAAAATTACCGGTGATGTTGCATTTGCTGAAAGTCAAATCCAAGCCTTTGAAATAGTGCGTGAAGAACGCAACCAACTGGTTCATCATTTCTTGCCTTATTGGCAACCCGATTCTCCTGAAAATCTAATTTTAGCCAGTGACTATCTCGATAAGCAAAGGGAAAAGATTTTGCCTGTCTGGGAGCATTTGAAATCCGTGGCTGGGACAATGCATCAAGCTAGGAAAATGCAAGCCAGGTATATGGCTTCAGATGAATTTACCCAGCAACTAGAGCTATTGTGGCTCCAGCAAAGCCCGTTGATACAGTTGTTTTGTGACATTGCAATGCAGATTGGCCGTTCTGACGGGTGGGCTTGCCTTGCACATGCTGGGAAACTGGTGCATATGCAGTTGGCCGATGATGTCGCTCAGATGAATGCAGCTTATGGTCACCATTCCTTCAAAAAAATGTTGATTGCGTCCAACCTGTTTGAAATATGGGATAAAGCATTGCCGCATGGAGGATCCCGGACATTCTATCGAATCCGTCCTGATCATAATTGACATCCAATCGATGGAGAAAACAATGGCTAGAAGAAAAAATGGCATTGCTGAAGACTTATTCAAAATAACTGCAGCATTGCCTTGGTGGGTGGGAATCGCTCTTGCTGTTGCGGTCTATGTTCTTTTGCAACCTTATGCTGTTCTTGAGACGCCAATCCAAGCAGCTCCTGGACAAATCAGCCGCGTGGTTGCCGGGCAAATGGGTAGAACGTTTGCGTATTACGGGCAATATATTTTGCCGCTGCTATTTTTATCCGGTGCGCTGGCATCTTTTTTCAAACAACGCAAACGTAAGAATCTTGTTTGGTTTGCCGGTAGCGGAAAAACGGATAATCCGTTGCACAATATCAATTGGAAAGATTTTGAGTTACTTGCAGGCGAGGTTTTTCGAATGCGAGGCTTTACGGTTATTGAGAATGACAGTGGCGGAGCGGATGGTGGGATTGATTTGGTGCTTAAGAAAGATGGTGAAATATTTCTTGTTCAGTGCAAGCAGTGGCGGGCTTATAAGGTGTCGGTCAGTGTTGTGCGTGAGCTACTTGGTGTGATGGTTACAAAAGGAGCTGCGGGCGGATTTGTTGTCACTTCAGGTATTTTTACTTCGGAAGCACAATCTTTTGCCAAAGGACAGAATATTGAACTGATTGATGGATCTATACTGACGGCAATGATTGAAAAAACGCATGGGCTGACTTCAAATAAGGTAGATCGCGCTAAAAAGAATGATCCGGAATCGATACCTTCTGCAACTACTGCGGAACCGAGTTGTCCCCAATGCGGTAATGCAATGGTCAAGCGTGTAGCAAGAAAGGGAGCAAATTCTGGAAAAAACTTCTGGGGTTGTGTTGAATTTCCGAGATGCCGAGGTATGAGGGCCATTGGCTAAAGTAGCGATAAGTTATATTATCGCTAGTTGATGTCAGTGGTGTGCTACCCGCGGTCACTGTTTGGAGGAATTGTTTCAGAAGGTTGTTAATCGTAGCTTTCTAATCTGCTGTGCCTTTTCGAAACTTGGAGTCTTTTGCAAAGGTATCTTCTAATTCTTGATGCATGGCCGACAGCGGTTTTATGTATCGCACCACTACTCGACTAAGGTTCGATTCCCAATAAGCTCCACCAGTCACGTGCCGCATGTAATACACGCACGACCGATATACCGTCATGATGTGGTAGATAGAAGATTAGGTGATTATCAAAGTCTTTAACTCGCCACTTGCGCATGTCCGCTAATGTTGGATCGCATAGCGTTAATGGTGCACCGATCATGGGTTGTTCAGCCAGAGCATTGAGGCTCGCTTCTGTCTGTGCCAGAAAGCGCTCAGCTGTCTCTAGGCTCGCATTTTCCGCAAGATAAACGAAATGCTCTACCAGATCGCGCCTGGCTGCTGCGCGTTGATAGATTTTAGGCATCAGCGTTGTTTCTTTCGTGCTTCCAGCTTGGCTAAGGCTTCTTTGCGAATATCACTCCAATCCGCCGATGTTAGTTCGCTTTCTGGGCCACTCAATCCTTCCAGCAACTTAGCTTCAAGCTGTTCTTCAGCTTTGCGTTTCTCATCAGCGCGGATCAATTCGCGCACATATTCGCTGGCACTGCTGTAACGGCCCTGGGCGATCTGCCCATCCACGAATTGTTTCAAGGGATCAGGCAAAGAAATATTCATACTTTGCATAGGTAAATCCTCCTTATCTTGCCACTTAATGTGTAATTAATAACATAAAATGGCAATTATTGCCATAGTAAGTGTGCCTTAATAAGGATTTCAATTACAATTCAATAAAACTGTTATCGCCACTGGATATCCGGCATATAAGTGGGTATAAATCGTATGTGGCATACTCTAAGGTTATTACTGATATAAGACTGTGATCTGGTAGTTACTTGCACTATCCTCAAAATAAGACGATTAAACTTGCGATTCCCCGTGGTCTTGCCACGGGGTCGTTTATTAAAAATCTTTTTGATGGGATAATTGATGGTAATTTATATGTGATATGCTTAAAAACCGCATGAATACTATATCCGTGGCGGAGAAGGCGGGATTCGAACCCGCGGTACGGTTTGAGTCGTACACACGCTT
>ERZ1292633.4043-Hain-H41-02um-R1-4043-length-13821-cov-64_pt1 | contig 13821 bp, 13 predicted proteins | sample MGYA00564406_ERZ1292633 | MGnify/ENA primary metagenome ERZ1292633 (study PRJEB36523, sample SAMEA6512639) | groundwater metagenome | collected 2019-01-08 | study: AquaDiva: Metagenomics assemblies of 32 groundwater samples
TTAAGATTGGCCGGTTGCTGGATAGGCAGTTTCAGAAAACAGCGCCTGCTAAACCAAAGGAATAGTTGGGGAATCTGGGGGAATCTGGGGAATCTGGGGACACAATACTAGTTAATTTATTGCAGGCATTCTGATAATAAGTTAAAATAATAACACTATGGCACGATTAGCCAGAGTTGTTATTCCGGGGATTCCGCATCATATTACACAACGCGGTAACCGCAGACAGCAGGTGTTTTTCAGCAATGCTGATTACGATGATTATCTGGAATTGATGTCCGAATGGTGCCGGAAATCCGGCGTGGAAATCTGGGCTTATTGCCTGATGCCCAATCATGTGCATTTGATAGCGTTACCGCAGGCAGAAGATAGCTTAGCCAAAGGTATCGGCGAAGCCCATCGGCGCTATACCAGGATGATAAACTTCAGGGAAAAATGGCGCGGCTATCTCTGGCAGGGGCGATTTGCCTCGTTCCCGATGGACGAGAGATACCTATTGGTGGCCGCACGATATATAGAATTGAATCCGATTAGGGCCGGCTTGGTGCAGAAACCCGAAGAATATGCCTGGTCAAGCGCGGCGGCCCATCTGAAAGGAAAGGACGACCGGCTGGTAATCACTAAGCCGCTTTTGGAAATGCGGGATGATTGGAGAGCCTTCTTAGCGGATGAGCCATCGGCAGATGAGATGGATGCCTTACGTAAGCACGAATCAACCGGCCGTCCGCTGGGCAGTGATAATTTCATAAAGAAACTGGAACAGTTATTTAATCGTATATTCAGGCCAAGACCAGGCGGTCGTCCAACTAAGGTTAAATAGGAGGAAAACTAGTATTGTGTCCCCAGATTGCAGATTGAGAAGCAGTATTGAATTCTGGGCCCGCGTCACCACCGACCAGACCCGGCCGAGTATGCATCCGCTGGCTGATGCGGTGGAATGCAAGTATCTGATTGTGCCCAAGGGCGAGATGCCGCCGGAAGACCCCGATGCCTCGGGGATAAAGACGGTCGTGTCCAAAAAGGCGCGCTTTATCATCTCCTGCGGGGTTAAGAACGCGGGCGATACCTTCTACGGATTCTTCCGCTGGGTCAATCTGACCACCCCGGCCAACAGCGGCGATTGGACCACCAAACCCAAGGGTGTGGTCATCGCGTAGGAAATTAACCACAGGAGGCACATGCCAATGCATGCTAACGCATGCTGGTATAAGGGGCAGTAAAGGTCATCCCAATGGGATGGCTAACTGCCCCTAAGAGGCACGGAGTTTCTTCTCTGTGTCTCCCTGTCTCCGTGGTAGAAACTTATGGTACCAGGTGCGCTCCGGCAGGTGCGAAACGGGGCGCTATTTATGCAGTTTGATAAACAGGGTGTCGCTTTTAAGGAGTTTTGACCTGATATAGGGCGTGGTTCGGTCTTTTTCGCTGCCGACTTTTTCCATCATCATCGTTAATTCAGCCAGTTGCTTTTTATCGATGGCCACGAAGTGCAGTCCGGCCAGGGCCAAATTCAAATCGTCCGACATCCTGAACCAGACCACCTTGGCCTTGGCCCGGATGGGCTTGGTCCGGCTGGTCGGGATGGAGATGTCAATCAGGATATTGCTCTGGGGCTTGAATCCCTTTTTGGTGGCGAATTGCAGTCCGCTGGCCGAGATATCCAGGCAGGGATATTCATGGGGCGTGGGTTTGCTGGATAACCCGAAGAGCGTCTTTTCCCTTAGTTTGGCTCTTAGCCCGGGGACGATATAACGTTTAGAGATACGTCGTTCTTGTCCCATATTAATTCCTCCTTACTCGCCCGTACGGGCGAGTTATCCCGCCAGGCCCACAGGGTCCCGGTGGGAGGCGGGACTACTTTACCAGATACCTTTTCAATGATACCAGTAATCCGCTGAGATGAATGCCGGTTAAGGATAATATCATTCCGGATAAGCCGGTATAGGAAATAATGATGGCAAGTAAGGATACGATGCTGTTAAAAACGCCCTTATGGGGCTGCCTGAGGTATCGGCCGAAGAACTGCCGGGCCGGTTTATCATAACCGTAGATGAATAGCGTCAGGGCCTTGATGTAATTCTGGTCCCGGTCTGATTGGCGCAGTTGGGCGGACTGCTTTTTCTTTATCTCTTCTGTATTTATATTAATGCCCAATCTTCGGATTTGATTTTGATAGGCATCAATAAACGTATTGATATATCGGATGAATCCTTCTGAGATGACGACGGGATTGGCCATGGTGACTGACTTGATATTGCGGCGCCAAAAGCCCAGGGGATGCGGGATGGCCTTGAATTCGCCGGCCAGGGCCAGCCGGCACCAGGTCGGGAAATCCGTCAGGTGCAGGTAATCGGGTTGGATAAAACCACCGGCTTTGATGAGGGCGTCTTTTCTGACCATGACGGTCTGGGCATAGATGAAATTCTCAGTCCGGATAAACCCGTTTAGGGCCGAGCCGATCGGAGAATTATCCCGCATAGCTGTATCCGCGGGTATCCGGCGGTAAAAGAGTTCATGGCCGGATTCGTTGGTGATGATGCAATCGCCGTAGGTTAATATAATCTTGGGGTCGGTAAAATAGGGTATTTGAACGGTTAATTTATCCGCAGGCCAGAAATCATCGCCTTCCAGGATGGCCACCAGGTTGCCCTTGGCTTCCCGGAGCGCTGTATTATATATAGAAGACAACTTATAACCGCCCTGGTGGGCCTGACGGATATATCTGATGCGGCTGTCATTGAAACCCCTGATAATTTCCGGCGTATTGTCGGTCGAGCCGTCGTCTACGATAATCATCTCCCAGTTTTGGCAGGTCTGGGCCAGCGCCGAGCGAATGCAGTCACCGATATATTTCTGGTGGTTATAGGTGGGCGTGATGATGGAAACTAACGGTAAAGGCATAAAAGATAATAAAGATTAGATTGCTTTGTCCCCCTAACGCTTTCGGGGTCCTCGCAATGATACTTTTGGATACCCTTGTTATAGGTTACTTGGAATTCCTATTGGCCAGGTAATGTTTCAGCGCCTCCTGCCAGGGCCGCAAGGGCGTAAGTTTTTTGCTGGTCAGGACCGAGAACAGGGGGCGTTTGACTCCGGCTTGTTCTTCCTGCTCTTCTTTTGATTCTACCTTGATTTTGATGTTTGACTGCTTGAATATCTCCAGCGCAAATTCATACCAGGTGCAGTAGCCGGAATTAGTCAGATGGTAAATCCCGGACGGATAATTGGAAGCCAGCATTTCTTTTATCTTCATTGCCGCATCATAAGTGTATGTCGGACTGGATGTGATATTGGAGGTAACCTGAAGGGTCTTGCCATTTTTAGCCAGTTTGAGCATTGACTCCACGAAATTGGTCCCGCCTTTACCTATGCATCCGGCGGCGCCGAACAATGACGCCACCCGGATGACATAATAATCAGGAATAAGTTTGACGAAGAATTCCCCGGCCAGTTTGGAGATGGCATAGACATTAAGCGGGTTGGGCGTATCGGTTTCATTGTAAGAGCGCATCTTCCGCCCGTCAAAGACATAGTCGGTGGAGAAATGGATTAATTTTATGCGGCAGGCCCGGCAGATATTGGCCAGATTCCGCACCGCAATGGTATTGACCAGGAAGGCCTGTCCGGGGTTTTGCTCGCATTCCGGGACATTGTGATAAGCCGCCGTGTTTATGACGACATCGGGCTTATGTTCTTCTATTATACGGCGGGTCTTGGGGAAATCCGTGATGTCAATGTCCTTGATGGTCAGTCCTTTGATGCTTGAGCTGTTTTTGCCCGCCCGGCCGTTCGGCCTTTCGGGCAGGCCGTTTGACTGGAAAACCTTCATCAAGTCAGTGCCCATTTGGCCGTCCGAACCGATTAAAAGTATTTTCATAGTTAGAATTTAGTTTCGCTTGAGAAGTTGAAGTTCCTTATCTTTAACGCCGGGGTTACAAAGCCGCTGCCGCCGAAGAATCCGCGATGCAGTTCGGTCTCGCGTGAAATTGATTCTACATTGGAGAGCATATTAAGGACGCTGTCTGTAAATCTCATATTCTTGATGCCCTTGGTTATGACGCCGTTTTCTATCAGGAATGTCCCGTTGCGGGTCATTCCGGTGATGGTCATTTTCATCGGGTCAAGGATATTGGTGTAGTGGAACGCCGAAATGAGGATTCCCCGTTCGGTAGAACTAATCATCTCCGGCACAGAGGAATTACCGGGCAGCAGCACGAGATTAGTAGGCAGGGGTCCGGCGGCATTGGGTTGAGGCAGGGCATGCCCGGTAGATGAACATCCGGCTTTCTTGCCCCTACGGGATTCGTTCCTCGCGGTCAGCCGGTCGTGGACCACATTACAGGCAATGCCTTTGTCAACCAGCACCACCTTTTTCCTGGGCATACCTTCAAAGTCAAAGGGCATGCCGGCAATATCAGGATGATAGGCGTCCTCCAGGATGGAGATGTTGTTCCCCATAATCTTTTTACCGAGTTTACCGGCCAGGAAACTTCGGCCTTCCTGATAGGCCAGGGCGCCGAAGCCGCGGAAAGCCAGGAAGAAGAGGAGTTCTACAGATGCAGACGGCTCCAGTATCACGGTATAGGTTCCGGCCTTTATCTCAATCGGGTTCTTGGATTTTATCGCCTTGTCAATGGCTGTCTTGGCGGTCTGGGCCGGTTTTATCCGGGCGTAATCCTTGGATATCTTGGCGGCTTTGCCGCTGGAGTCCGGCGTCAGGGCCGTGCAGGTGAATTCCGCAGAGGTCGAGACGTAGTGGGCAAAGAGCCCTTTGGAGTTGGCGATAGTCAGCGCCGAGGCGTCATTGGAAAAGACGCCGGAGATATTAAGCGAATTATGGCGGGCTTCCGCGACCGCCTCTTTAATCCCGGAGGCCCGCTCGGTCGGCGTGATATTGGCGGTCTGTTCGTTATAGGCGTTTACCGGGGCGTATTTCTGTTTGCCCAGCAGCCCGAGTTCGGTGCCTTGGGCCTTGACAAAATATGGCGCTTTCAGCGCCACCGATTTCAGGGATGCGTCGTCCACCTGATTAAGCATCACCCGGGCCACCCGGCCGTTCTTGAGCACCCGGACGATTACGTTCAGGAGATTATTCTCCGAGACATTCTGGGTGATGATGTTATCCGCATAACGGGTCAGGGCGCTGGAAGAATTATCCATAATAACCTCAACCTGTTCGTGCCGGTCGTGCTTGAAATAATGGATTATCCTATCGGTAATTTTACGGGCTTCGTTACGGGCATCAGACGCCTTAACGGATTTCTCAGGCGATTCACAGATGGCTTGTGCTGGCATAATCACGTTCTCCTTTTAACGGGCTAATCAAATCTATAATTTATTATACTGAGAAAACAAATATATTTCAATTATTATTGTAAATTTTAAGCGTATGTGATAATGACATTGCTGAAGAGGTTTATGAAAAAGACCATTTTGATTCTGGTTGTTTTATTGACTCTGGCTTTTGCCGTGCGTCTGGCTGTTGCCTTTAATACTTATATCATATCGAGCGACGGGCCTTTTTACCTGAACGTGGCAAAGGATTTTGCAGAAGGCGATTACAAGCAAGCCCTAACCAAACAGACATTTCATCAACTGTATCCCTTTGTGATAGCGGCGGCATCCAAGTTTATTTCTAACCTGGAATGGGCTGGGATGCTGGCATCTATTATTTTATCTGTTTTGGCGGTTATCCCGCTTTATTTTATTGCCGGACGATATTTTGCCATGCCGATAGTTATTATCAGTTGCCTGCTATATTGTTTCCATCCGCAAGGCGCGCAATTGTCCGCCTCCATATTCACCACCGGCGCTCATATCAGCATTCTGTTGTTCGCCCTCTGGGTAACGATATTAGCGTTGGAGACGGGGAAAAATCTCTATTTTATACTATCAGGAGTCCTTTCTTTCGCGATGTATCTGAACCGGCCTGATGGCTTGGCCTTCCTGGGGATAACACTGGTGGGTATCATGTTTCTTTCCCGCCCGAATCCCGCCGAGGCGGGAACCGTGAGCAGATCTACTGCCGGCGGAACGAACGACCATCCGGTCGGGCAGGCCGCCGTCTCCTGGAAAGCCAAGGGCATTAAGGCGATATATCTGCTTATCCCGTGGTTATTGCTGTTGCCGCCCTATCTCTTAGTCGTAGAATCGGCCACCGGCGTTTTCGGCCTGACCGGAAAGGTCTCGGCTGAAGCCGTAAGCCATATAGGCATAATCCAATCGTTTGACGGGCTCTATCAATTCATCGTGGATTTTATCAAGGGCGCCAACCCGATTTTATTCCTTTTGTTTCTAATCGGCGCAATCAGGCAGGAGAAAAACGCCGCATCCGGAAAGACATTATTGGTCTGGCTGGTGTTTGCCGGCTTTATGGTCTTTTTTGCCGTTTATGCCTTTACGCACGGCCGGATGAGCAAACGTTATACGGTCCCGCTCTTTCTGATGATGTTGCCCTGGACCTCGGCCGGATTATATTATATAAGCGAAAAGATATCAAGGCCGCACACCCGTAAAATATTATACGGCTTAACAATCATTCTTGCGCTCATCCTTTCCGTTTTTACATTTAAGCCGGTCGGGCAGGATAAACTCATAGAGAAAAACACCGGCGAGTTATTAAAGAAGTATCATTGGTCGCGAAGCGGCGCAGTAAATCGGCCTCCGGTTATTATTACGACTCTGGCGCGTATCGCCTATTATGCCGGCGGGACGAATGTCATGCCTGAGAATTGGGACCTGTCTGCCCCGTACGGGGCACAGGCAGGTAAGGACAAATTGAAGATTAGCGCCCCGACGCCTTCGGATACGGGGCGCTCCGCTCGTGAGCATCGGAGCGGTTTCCTACAATCATTAAAGGATACCGTAAGGCAAAAGGGCGTGGATTACATTGTGCTGGATAGCCGGATAACGCGCAAATTCCCCGATATAGAAAAAGAGATTATCTTATTATTAAACGGTAATATCAAGGTGGAATTAATTTCGCAGTATTTCGGTGGCTACCCACCGCCCGGGCCTACGCCCGACCGTAGGGTCGTAGGGGTCGGAAATAGCGATGGAGATTTTTATCGGGCATATCAATTCGTAGTCTATTAGCCAAATGAAGCGGTATTGAACGCATCACCCCGGACAACTTATTCCCCTCTTTGATTACTGGCAGTTTTACTGCCAGTTATATAGGTAGCAGTATTCCGCTGAAGCGGAACTGCTACCTAAAAAAGAGGGGTTAGGGGAGATTTAAATCCCCCTTTGGCGCTAAAGACGCCATGGCGCTTCGGCGCCAAATCCCCCTTTGCCAGAGAGGGAAATAAATACGTTACTTCATTCGGCTAAATGATTACAATAATTTAATATTCTACTTGACAACCAGGCGCTGATAGGTTATATTATAGTGGGAGAAGATATGAAATCAATACCTGTATATGCGCAAAAGGGCGGGTTCACCCAGCCCCTGCCTCGAAATAATTACAGACAAGGTCCGGACAGGCGGAACGGTGTTTATCCCAGCGGGGTTACGGCTGCGCAAGCAGGGGCTGGGTTCACCCTCATCGAAGTGATTATCGCAATGATTCTGCTGACCGTGGGATTATTGACCCTGCTCTCGGTGACCTTAGGCGGCATGCTTCAGAGAGAGGTCACCAGGGAATACGACATCGCCCGTAATGCCGCCTCTGCCAAGATAGAGGAAATCAGGGCCCAGGATTTCGATGATGTCGCCGCCTATACCGGCACCTATTTTGCGGTTGTTGGATTAACTGCTCCGACCGGTTGGACAAATCCGGGTTTTATATCCGTTAATAATACCGTCTCCGACCTTTATGATGTCACCGTTACCATCAGGTGGCGCATCCAGGGCAATACCAGCGCCCTGGTATATAATGAATATGTAACCAGAACCCTTATGACCAGAAGGTCGAAATATTAGAGCCAGTTAGCGACGAAGGAGCATTACTGGCTCTTATCCCGTAGTCCCACAGGGACGGAGGGATTAACACGAATATGACGAATAAAGACGAATGGCACGAATAATCGTGATGAAACTATGAAAACTATTAATAGCGGTTTTACCCTGCTTGAAGTCATTATCGTGATGTCCATTCTGACAGTAATGATAGGCGGGGCGATGACCATTATTTTCAGCGCCCAGCAGTCCTTTGACGAGGGCTCAATGACCTCTTTTCTGGAATCCCAAGCCACCCGCGTTATAGATGTGATGAAGGATGATATCAGCGAATGCCTGGTGATGACTCCAACCCCGGCCGTTACTTGTACGTCTCTCTCCATAAAAGTGCCTGTTCTGGTCAGCGGTAATTACTGGAACCCGGCCACCGGCGCTGTTTACTGGGGCGCGAATGCCAATCAGGGCTGGCATATTACCTATAAGTTTGTGCCTACGGGCGTTCTTAATGAAGCCGTTGCCACTGATAGAAAGGACTATAATAAAGACAAGGATATCACCGACTCCTTTGATATCGGTGAGATAGTAAAGTATGTCTATAGTGCTGATAGTGAAATAGCCGCAAATCTTCAGGAGACCGTAAAACTATGCAATGATATTATGTACGGTGATATTAACAATGATGGCGCCAATGACCCTATATTCACCCTGCGTGATAAGGATGGCAATATTGTGACCAGCGGCGGAAATCGTGTCAGAATTAATATCTGGCTGGGCGGTAAACTCGGCGCCAAGCAGAATCCGATAATCATAAATACCACGACGACTATCCTGTTGATGAATCCTCAATAACCCCGCACATAGGAATAGAGTTATGTGCGGGATAACTCGCTGTAACGACCAAAGGTCTAACAGCGAGTAAAGAGAAAAGAGATGGAAGATGATAGATGAAAGGGCGATAAATAGTAAAACCGGCTCGGCGATACTGGCCATCCTCTTTATCATCGCCATTATTGCCGGATTGGGCATTGCCTATCTGGCTATTACCACCGGACAGCAAAGGCAGGTTCAGTCCTCTATTGAAGATATGGAGTATAACCAGGCCGTGGCCAGCGGGTTTGAGGTGTCCAAGGCATTTCTGCTGGCCAAATACACCGCCAGCACTACCGGATGGGATAATGAACTTACTTCAAGTATTGCTAATTATTCTACTTATACGCCGGCCGCGTCTTCTATCATACCGCCATCCCCTTCATATACGCCGGGTTATCAATCCTGGTTTAAGTGGTGCCGGAATATTGATTATCACGGTAATACCTACTTTGTTCGGGTGGAAAACAATAATGACGGCGGCGGCCCGGCTAATGATGCGGACAACATCCTGAAACTTACGATTGAGGCCTGGGGCATTGACAATAATCCCCAGAAACGTTCGCAGGAAATAGTCCTGGAGGCAATGGTCACTTATAGAACCGACCCTTATAGGCCGACCAGCGCCGTGGTGGTCGGCGGCTCTCTTCAGATTTCCGGCAATGCCGCTATCAACGGCGCCAATGGCTCGGTCCAGGCCAACGGGCCGGTCACCCTGACCGGCAGCGCCACGGTAGCCGGCGATGTGACTTCTACCGGCTCAATCTCAGCCCCGGGCGGCAGTATCGGCGGCTCAAGCAATCCCAATTCCGAAGAAACCGAAATACCCCCTATCAGTCCGGCGGCGTATTCTTACCTGGCCACCCATATATTTAAAACGGACGGCAAGGTTTATAATAATTTAGGCGTTCAGATAGCCACTCCGGCCGGTTGGTCTTACAGCGCCGGAACCCCGGTCTCAAGCACAGCCCTGGGCGTCTGGACCAAGACCGGTAATGATACCTCAACTGACGGCGTATTCTTCTTTGAGAACAGCGCGGTAAACATATCCGGCTCCCCGGGTTCGGCGGCCAGTCCCTGGCCGGTAACCATAATAGCCACCGGATATATTGATGTCTCCGGCACCCCTTCATTGAAGCCGAATCCGAGCGGCGGCGGGATTGCCCTGATGTCCGGTGAAGACCTGAAGATGCGGGGCGCCGGCGGGAATCTCTATGATGTCGGTCTCTATGCGGCCCACGAACAGATAAGTTTAAAGGGCACCCCGACCATTAAAGGAACTGTCCTGGCTGAGGACTATACAGATAATTGCTCTTTGATTTCTTCCACCAGCGAGGTGGATGTGGATATCAGTGGCAATACCGAGATTACCTATAACGGCGATTTAACCACGGTCCTGATTGACGGGAAACCCTATATCAAGGCGCTGGGGCTGAAGAAGAGGATAAAAGCGAAATACTAAAACTAACCACGAAGACACTAATACAACCCCCTCGCCCCCTTTAATAAGGGGGAATTAGTGTCCCCCGAATTAGTCCCCCTTAACAAAGGGGGAATAAAAGGGGGTTGTGTCCTTTGTGGTGAATATTAGATAAGGAGGTTATTATGAAACACACAAATAAACTTATTACTCATCTGTGTCTATCTGTGTCTATCTGCCCGTTCAGGGTTCGCTGGACGCGGTCCCTTCGGGGTCTCGCTCTGAGAATCCGTCAGGGTTCGTGGAGTGGTTCCAAACGAGGTACCATACTGGTCCTGGTAATGATTATCACGGCCATGATAGCCGGGATGGCTATTGCCTATGTGGCCACCACCACCTCCCAGGAAAAGATGGTTAGTGTATCTATTGATAACATAAGTTATGAGCAGGCCGCCTTGAGCGGCTTTGAGATGGCCCGGGCATACCTGCTTTCTACATATACCGCCAATACTACCGGATGGGATACTCAACTGGACAATAGCAATGCTAACTCTTCTACTTACTATGCAATTAATTCTGTTTTTCCCGCATCTCCTTCTATAAATGCTGGGGTTACTAAATCATTGTTCCAATGGTGTCGTAATATTAACTACTACGGCAACACCTATTTAGCCAAGATAGAGGATAATAGCGACGGCGGTTCACCAGCCGCGACCGATGATACAGATGGCGTGTTAAAACTCACGGTCTATGGGTGGGGCAATGGTAATGACCCTGATGACCGCTCACAGCAAATACTTATGGAATGTATGGTGAGTTACAGAAAAGAGCCGTATGAACCGACCGCGGCCGTAGTACTGGGCGGGTCGCTGAAGATTTCCGGTAACCCCACCATTACAGGAACCAACGGCTCTATTCAAGCCAATGGCGATATTAGTTTTACAGGCAACCCGACAGTTTCCGGAGATGTTTACTCCTCAGGTAGTATTGCAGGCAGTACAGGCGGCGTAGGAGGTGAGGTTGTTCAGGGCGCTGACCCGGTTAACATCCCGGGCATCACTCCCTCCGACTATGCCTATTTAGCAGATTATGTTCTTCAGTCCACTGGAAATGTTCTGCGGGTGTCCGATAACCAACTATTTACGCCGCCCTATCGGGGCTGGGGTTACAGCAGTGGTAACTGGACTTTTAGCGGTAACACCGCTTATGATGGGGTATATTATGCCCAGTTCAGTACCCCTAATACTAATGGTGTGACAATTTCCGGTAATCCGGGCTCTGAGGCCACGCCCTGGAGGGCAACGATTATTTCCGAAGGGTCTATCAAGGTATCAGGGAACCCGACTATGAATCCGGCTGTGACCGGTCAGAATATCGGACTTTTGGCTGGAAAGGATTTAGAGATATCTGGTAACCCCTCAAACCCTTTCACCGGGCTTTATGCGGCACATGAACAGATAAAGTTATCCGGCAATCCTGCTATTACAGGCGTAGTATTAGCCGAAGATGCAGAAGACCTTTCTAATTGGGTTTCTAGCGGTAGTCAGTTTGATATTACCATCAGCGGTAATGTGAATATTGTTTATGACGGTAATTTGACGACTCCCTTGACAGACGGTTATCCTTATATTAAGGTGTTGGGGTTTAAGAAAAGGATTAAGGCCCGATAAAGAGGAGAGATGAAAGATGAGAGATGAAAGTGGGATAATAAAATTCTGTAACAAAATGACATCACCGCCTTCCTTGTCATTCCCGTCCCGCCGAAAGCGGGAGGAATCTAGGTCTATGAAAGGAATTTTATGAAAACGCTTTACGCTATACGCTTCACGCTCTACGCTCTTTGTGCCCTTTGCGTTTTTGTGGTGAACGCTCTACTCCTGTCCGCCGATGCCATTTATCTCAAGAACGGCCGGACCGTAGAAGGTAAAATCATCAGTGAGAATGAGAAGTCGGTCACCCTGGAAATCGGGTATGGAACTATCACCATAAATCGGGTCTATATAAAAGAGGTCATTGCCGAGGAATGGACCCCGCCTCAAGTGGCGCCGAAGCGCCATGGCGCCCTTATGGCGCCACCGTCATCCGAAGAGGCAAAACCGGTTACTCCCACGCCGGTCAGTAGTATCCAGACCTTACTGGATTCCTATGCCAAGAACCCCAAACAGAAAGAGATTAACAAGATATTCGTACAAATACTAAACCTGCCGGAAGATAATGAACCCTGGCAATTGTTTGAGGAATTGGTTAGCCAGAGTGCTGATGAAACCGAATACCTGCTGCTTCTCCTGAAAGAAATTAAGGAGCCGGCTATCCTCAAGTGGGTGATATTATCCTTAGGCAAACTCCAGGTCCCGGCGGCCGTTAAGCCGTTATTTGTGATACTGGACGGTCCGGACGAAATGTTGAAACTGGTGGTTCTGGATGCCTTGAGATATATGACGGATATATCCACTACCCATCTCTTACGCGTTCAACTGCCCAAGGAAAAGTCGCCCAAAATCAAGGCCGCCATCATAAACATTTTGTTTATCGCCGAGGACAAGGAATCGTTGCTCCTGTTGCTGGATTATCTTGATGACCCTGATAACGAGGTGCGTAAAGCCGCGACTAATTTTATTATTACGGTGGCCCAGAAATCCACGGCTGATGAATTGCGGTCCATTGATTTGATGGGCCGGCTTAAGGATAAGATGCTATCTACCAGGCAAAAGGAAACCCGGGAAGAGATTATCAGTATCTTCGGGAAACTCAAAAGCCCCGAAGCCGTGGAAGTGCTTATGAGTTTCCTGACGGACGAGAATGCCGAAATCCGCAGTGAAGCCGCTATGGCCCTGGGCAGTATCGGCGACAAGAAAGCCACTAACTTCCTTTTAGAACGGCTCCAGAAAGAGGAAGACGAATGGACCAAGATGCAGATTATCGGCGCCCTGCAGAATACCAACGACTCTTTGGCCATCCCGGCAATTATTGAGATGCTTAGGGACGACAAGGAAAAGGTCCGGCTCTGCGCGGCCCGGGCATTGCGTAATATGACCCGCCAATCATTCGGTGAGGACTACGGCAAATGGAAGGAATGGTGGGAAAAAGAACAGGCCAAGTAGCCTGACCGGGAGCACCCGAAGGGACAGGGTCGGGCGCTTTTCGGCGCCAGAGGTTAATTATATGTCCTACAAATCATTCAAGGGTAAGTGGCCCGTCACGGGCGATAAGCCGGTCATCAGCATCCTGACCACCGGCCTGATTTGTTTTAACAAGGCCTGTTATGATAGTTTCATTAAACCCACTAATTGCAAATATCTGAAACTTTATTATGACCCCGATGCGAAAAAGATTGCCTTTGAGCCGATCAATCGGGAAGTAGGCGCGGCCGTCTTTCCGGTTAAACTGGTCAAGCCCTGTCTCTTCGGCATAGTTAGCGGCAAGACCTTCTTGAATGCCTGCGGTATTAAATATCAGGCACAGGTCAGGTCTTATCCGGTTCACGAAACCATTATCCGCGACTCCGGTCTGGGATATCAAGGCACCAGAAAAGGGGTTAAAGGGATTGAGATTAAACTTACTGAATATTTCCCGGCAAATTCCTAATTAGCCACTAAGGCACTAAGACACTAAAGGGAACAACCCCCTTTTATTCCCC
>ERZ1292633.4045-Hain-H41-02um-R1-4045-length-13816-cov-8_pt1 | contig 13816 bp, 13 predicted proteins | sample MGYA00564406_ERZ1292633 | MGnify/ENA primary metagenome ERZ1292633 (study PRJEB36523, sample SAMEA6512639) | groundwater metagenome | collected 2019-01-08 | study: AquaDiva: Metagenomics assemblies of 32 groundwater samples
GGCCGCGTCGAACGCCGTCGTCATCGGCTTCCACGTGAAGGCCGATCCGAAGGCGGCCGAGCTGGCGTCGAAGGAGAAGGTCGACGTCCGGATCTACGACATCATCTACCAGGCGGTGGAGAACGTGAAGGACGCCATGGCCGGGCTGCTGGCTCCGGAGATCCGCGAGTCGGTCGTGGGCCAGGCCGAGGTGCGGAAGATCTTCCGCCCGTCGAAGTCGGGCGTCGTCGCCGGCTGCATGGTTCTCTCGGGCAGCATGCAGCGCAATTCCCGCGCGCGCCTCTTGCGCGGCGGCGCGGCGGTCTGGGAAGGGAAGATCGAATCGCTCAAGCGCTTCAAGGACGACGTGCGCGAGGTGGCGAGCGGCTTCGAATGCGGCATCTCTCTCGAGGGTCGCGACGACATTCAGGAGCAGGATGTGATCGAGGCCTACATCCTGGAGGAAATCGCCCGCAAGCTGGAGTGAGATGGTCATCGGCACGCTGCGCCTCGAGATTCACCTTCCCGCGGCCGACTCCCTCAAGGCCAAGCGCTCCGTGTTGAACCACGTTAAGGAACGCGTCCGCCACCGGTTCAACGCGTCGATCGCGGAAGTGGGCCACCAGGACCTCTGGCAGCGGGCCACGCTCGGCGTGGCCGTGGTCGGGGAAGCCGCGCCCGTCCTGGACCGAGCGCTCCACGAGATCCTGGCCGTGATCGAGCGCGAGGAGCGTCTCGCCGTGCTCGACTACGCCATCGAGATATCGTGAGCCGGCCGCCCGTTTTCGCGCGACCCGACAGAATCCCATGAACCGTCCGACCGAAACACCACGCACGCGACGCGTCGCCGACCGCATCGTCCAGGTGCTCGCCGAGATCTTCGAGCGGCACACGGAGGATCCGCGGCTGCGGACGATCACCGTGACCGGCGCGCGCGTCGCCCGCGACCTGGGGACGGCCCGCGTCTGGATCACGGGTGGATTCCTGCCGGCCGACGAGCCGAAGGTACTCTCGGCGCTGGCGCACGCGACGCCGCGGTTTCGCACCATGCTGGCACCGCAGCTGGGACTTCGCATCGTGCCGACGCTTCATTTCGTCATCGATCATTCGTCCGCGGCGGGCGCGCGCATCGAGGAACTCCTGCGCGACATTCGCGTCGAGCAGGCGGAGCGCGCCGGGTCCGAGGAAGCGGCGCCTCCGGATCTCGCCGAATCCGGCGACACCGAACCGAAGCCCGAAACGAACCCCGACTCCACCCCGACCAGCGAGGAATGATGCCGTTCGAGCGGTTTCGCGCGTTTTTCGACGCCCATACCGATTTCGCGATCTTCTCCCACGTCGACCCGGACGGCGACGCCATCGGCTCCTCGCTCGGTCTGGCGTGGGCGCTGCGCGAGATGGGGCGCGGCGTCGTGGTCATCAACGAGTCGCCGCTGCCGGCCAATCTCGCCTTCCTACCCGGCGCGGAGACGGTGCGCCGGCCCGACGCGTTCCGAAGTCCCTTCGACGCCGTCGTCGTGCTCGACTGCTCCTCGCTGGAGCGGATCGGTCCGAGCGCCGCGAGCCTTGTCGCCCCCGGGGCGACGATCGCGTGCGTCGACCACCACGTGGGGAACGCCTCCTTCGGCGAGCCGCGGCTGGTCGTTCCGGAAGCAAGCGCCACGGCGGAGCTGATCCACGACATCCTCGACGCCTGCCAGGTGCCGCTGACGCCCGAGACGGCGCAGTGCCTCTACACGGGGCTCGCCTCCGACACGGGAGCGTTTCGCTACCAGAACACGACGCCGAAGGCGCTTCGCCTCGCCGCGCGCCTGGTCGACCACGGGGCCAAGCCGTCGCAGGTGGCCGACTGGCTCTACTCGAAGAAGAGCGCCGGGAGCCTCCGCATCCTGGGGCTCGCGCTCGCGTCGCTCGAGTCGCGCGCGAACGGGCAGGTGAGCGCGCTCACGATCTCGCGCGGCATGTTCGATCGGGCCGAGGCCTCGAGCGAGGACGCCGACGGCATCGTGCAGTACGCGAAGTCGCTGACCGGCGCGCGCGTCGGCGTCCTCTTCCAGGAGTTCGCGCCGGGGCAGGTCCGCCTCAGCCTGCGGAGCGACGGAACGGTGGACGTGAACGAAGTTGCCGGCCGGTTCGGGGGCGGCGGTCATCGCGTGGCGGCGGGCGCGCGCCTGGAGGGGGAACTCTCGGCCGTGCGCGAAACCGTGCTCGGCGCCCTGGAGCACGCCGTGAATGGCGGATCGCCTGCATCTCGTCGATAAGCCCGAGGGGTGGACCTCCCACGACGTGGTGGCCCGCCTTCGCCACATCCTCGGCGAGCGCCGCGTGGGGCACGCCGGCACGCTCGATCCCTTCGCCACGGGGCTCCTGGTCGCCGCGGAGGGGCGCGCCACGTCGCTCCTGGGCGCGCTGGGGCTTCTGCCGAAGCGCTACCTTGCCACGCTCCGGCTGGGCGTCGCCACCGACACGCAGGATCGCACCGGCGTTCCGATCCGCACCGAGCCGGCCTCGGCGCTTCCGACCGCGGCGGCCTTCGACGCGGCGCTGGCGCGCTTTCGTGGTCGCCTGGAGCAGCAGCCGCCGCTCTACTCGGCGGTAAAGGTCGCGGGAGAGCGACTCTACAAGGCGGCGCGCCGGGGCGAAGAGGTGGAGCGGCCCGCGCGGCCGGTCCACGTCTACGCCCTCGAACGCATCGTGCCCCCGCCGGGACCCGAGCCAGGCTCCCCGCCGGGACCCGAGCCGGGCTCCACGCCGGGGGCGCCGCCGGGAGACATTCTGAGCGAGGCGACACTCGATCTCACCGTGAGCCGCGGCACCTACGTCCGCACGCTGGCGCACGACCTGGGGACCGCGCTCGGATGCGGCGCCCACCTGACGGCGCTCCGGCGCCTGAGCATCGGCCCCTTCGACGTCGCGCGGGCCGGACGCGTGGAGCGCGACGGCGGGTGGGACGCGGCGTCGTTCCGGGACCGCTCGATCCGTCCGGAGGAGGCGCTCTCCTTCCTGCCGCGCGTGCGGCTCACGGGGGAGGAGGCGTCGCGATTGCGATTCGGCGCCGCGCCGGTCGTATCGGAAGATCGCGTCGATCGCCCCGACGCGGGTTATCCGCTTCCCCCCGGCGCGACGGGGTGGCCGATCGCGCTCCTCGACCCGGCGGGCGCCCTGCTCGGGATGGCTCAGCCTTGGGAAGTGCAGATGGCGGGCGCGCCGCTTCGTCTCCAGCGCGTCCTGGCCGAGAACTAGAGCGGACGAGAACGAGGCCTGGGTCACGACATGGCGCCGACGAACCGTCCCATCGCGCTCACGATCGGTGTCTTCGACGGTCTTCACCGGGGACATCAGGCGATCGTGCGCGCCGCGGTCGAGGCCGCGCGGGCTCGCGGCGGCGCGGCGTGGGTCGCGACGTTCGACCCGCACCCCGACGCGGTGGTGCGCGGCGTGGAGGAGCGGCCATGGATCACGCCGCCCGAGGAGCGCGCCGCGCTCCTTCACGCCATGGGCGTGGACCGGGTGGAGGTGATTCGCTTCGATCGTTCGGTGAGCATGCTGCTCCCCGAGGAATTCCTCGATCGCATCCTGGGCGTGAACGCGCCGCTGGCGGCGCTGGTCGTGGGACCCGATTTCAAGATGGGGCGCGGACGGATGGGCGACCGCGCCTATCTGGATGCGCTGGGGCGGCGGCGCGGCTTCGAGACGATCGAGGTGCCGTTCCTGCCCCCCGCCGAGGTCGCGCCCGCCGCGGGGACGTCCGCCGAGAAGCTCTCCAGCACCTCGCTCCGCCGCGCGATCGAGTCGGGGAGGATGGAGGAGGCGGAGGCGATGATGGGGCGGCCCTACGCGCTGGAGGGGACCGTCGGCTCGGGAGCGGGGAGGGGGACCGAACTCGGCTTCCCGACCGCGAATCTCGAGATCCATCCCAAAAAGCTCTTGCCTCCAGCCGGTATCTATTTGTCGGATAACGAGATGGATGGCGGTTCGGCCCGCGGGTTGACGTACGTGGGAAGCGCCCCGACCTTCGGCCTCGGGCCGACCCGCGCCGAGGTCTTCCTGGTCGACTTCCAGGGGAACCTCCGGGGGCGGACGCTGAAAACGCTGCTCCGGTCGAAGCTGCGTGCCGATAAAGTCTTCGGGTCGCCGCTGGAACTCGTTGAGGCGATGAACGAAGACGTCGCGAGGGCCCGCGAGATTTGGGCCCGCCAGGATGCCGGGAAGTGAAGGCGCGAAGGACCGCTCCTTCACCCCGCCGTGAAGAAACGCTTGCAACCCTCATTCCATTTGCTACATTCCCTGCTCTAGAAATGAAAGAGGGAATGTCAAGGAGGTGGCACCGGTGCCGTTGACCCCAGATCAGAAGCGCGTCGTGATCCAGCAGTTCCGAGTCCATGAAGGCGATTCGGGCTCGGCCGAAGTACAAATCGCGCTTCTCACCGAACGCATCAAGTACCTGACGGAGCATTTCAAGGTCCACAAGCGCGACCATCACAGTCGCCGGGGCCTGCTCCGAATGGTGGGTCAACGCCGTAGACTGCTCGACTACTTGAAGGCCACGAAAGTCGAGCGGTACCGGTCCGTGGTCAAAGATCTCGGCCTCCGCAAGTAGGCCGTCACCCGCCGTCGCGGTGACCTCAGCAGTACCCTCCCCTCGACCTTCCATCGGATTCCCCTGGCGCCAATCGAGCGCCAGGGGAAGACCGTCCGCTGTCCCGCAACACATCGTGGCGTGAAAAGGAGAAACGAATGCCCGAATCAGTAAGCCTCGAGCTAGGCGGACGCCGCCTCACCATGGAGGTCGGCAAGGTCGCCAAGCAGGCGAGTGGCGCGACGTGGATCCAGTACGGCGAGACCGTCGTCCTGACGGCGATGGTCGCCAGTAAGGATCCCATCGAGAAGGATTTCTTCCCCCTCCAGGTCGAGTATCGCGAGAAGACCTACGCCGCCGGCAAGATCCCAGGCGGCTTCTTCAAGCGCGAGGGTCGTCCGACGGAGAAGGAGATCCTTTCGAGCCGGCTCATCGACCGGCCGCTGCGTCCGATGTTCCCGGACGGCTATCGGCACGAGATCCAGATCATGTCGACCGTCCTCTCGTCGGACAAGACGAACGACGCCGATATCCTCGGCATCACCGGCGCGTCGGCCGCCCTCATGGTCTCCGACGTGGCGTTCCCCGAGCCGGTCTCGGCGGTCCGCGTCGGCTGCCTCGAGGGAAACCTCATTCTGAACCCGACCATCCAGGAACTCGACGACTCGGACCTCGACCTCGTCGTCGCGGGCACCGACTCGAGCATCGTGATGGTCGAGGCGGGCGCGCGTGAAGTCACCGAGGAGCTGATCGTCAAGGCCCTCGAGTTCGCGCACACGGGAATCCGCCAGCTGAACGAGATGCAGCGCGAGCTGGTCCGCCTCGTCGGCAAGCCGAAGAAGTCGTGGGACGTCAAGGCCCGCGACGAGTCGCTGGTGAAGGACATCGCCGGCGCCTACGGCGAGCGGATCCACAAGGCGAACTGGGTGGCCGAGAAGCACGAGCGCCAGACGGCGCTGGACGCCATCGCCGCGGAAGCGGCGGAGCGCTTCGCCGCGAGCCACCCCGGCACCGAGAAGTTCGTCAAGTCGGTGCTGAACGAACTGGAGGAGAAGGACGTCCGCCGGATGATCGTGAAGGAGCACCGCCGTCCCGACGGCCGCGGCTTCGACGACATCCGTCCGATCACCATCGAGGTCGGCACGCTGCCGCGCACGCACGGTTCCTCGCTCTTCACGCGCGGCCAGACGCAGGCCCTCGTCGTCGCCACGCTCGGCACGAAGGTCGACGAGCAGCGGGTCGAGGAACTCGAAGGGCAGAGCTGGAAGAGCTTCATGCTCCACTACAATTTCCCATCCTACAGTGTCGGCGAAGTGCGGCCGATGCGCGGACCGGGCCGTCGCGAGATCGGTCACGGCGCGCTGGCCGAACGCGCGCTCGAGCCGCTCATTCCGAGCGACATCGACTTCCCGTACACCGTACGCCTCGTCTCCGAAATTCTGGAGTCGAACGGTTCCTCGTCGATGGCGACGGTTTGCGGCGGTAGCCTGGCCCTCATGGACGCCGGCGTGCCGATCAAGACGCACGTCGCCGGCGTGGCGATGGGCCTCGTGCAGGAAGACGGCGACGTGGCCATCCTGACCGACATCCAGGGCGTCGAGGATCATCTCGGCGACATGGACTTCAAGGTGGCCGGCACGCGCGACGGAATCACCGCGCTGCAGATGGACATCAAGATCAAGGGCCTCTCCTCCGCGCTCATGTCGGAGGCGCTCGCCAAGGCGAAGAAGGCGCGCCTTCACCTGCTCGACAAGATGGAGTCGGCCATCCGCGAGCCGCGTCCGGAACTCTCGCCGTACGCGCCGCGCATCTACGTCATGATGATCGATCCGGACAAGATCCGGGAGGTCATCGGACCTGGCGGCAAGATGATCAAGAAGATCTGCGCCGAGACCGGCACCCAGATCGACATCGAGGACACCGGAGAAGTCCGGATCGCGGCCTTCAGCGGCGCGGACGGAGACCGGGCCCGCGACATCATCCGCTCGATCACCGAGGATCCGGAGATCGGCCGCGTCTACCAGGGAATCGTCCGCCGCGTCGTGCCGTTCGGCGCGTTCGTGGAGATCAGCCCGGGCAAGGACGGCCTGGTCCACATCTCGGAGCTGGAAATGAAGCGCGTCGAGAAGGTGGAGGACGTCATTAACGAGGGCGACACGGTCCTCGTGAAGGTCATCGCCATCGACTCGGAAGGAAAGGTCAAGCTGAGCCGCAAGCAGGCCCTGCCGGAGTACGCGGCGGCGCTCGCCGCCGGCGAAATCCAGGAATCGGCGCCGGGCGGGGACCGCGGTCCTCGTGGCGGCGGCCGTGGCGGAGACCGGGGCGGTCCTCGCGGCCGGCGGCCGGAGCCGTCTCGCCGTTGACCCAAGCCGTGACGCATCGATTCGCCGCAACGCAACGGAGGCTTCGGCCTCCGTTGTCGTTTGCCGGCCGAAGGGTCCCCGCGTGAGCCCCATGGCCGAGCCGCGCTTTCACCACCTCGTCCTTCCCTCGGGCATCACGCTCGTCGGGGAGGAGGTCGACTCCGTCCGCTCGATCGCGGTCGGCGTCTGGGTGAAGGTCGGAGCGCGCCACGAGGCAGCGGGCGAGAGCGGGCTCTCGCACTTCCTCGAGCACATGCTCTTCAAGGGGACGCGCACGCGCGACGCCTTCCAGATCGCGTGGAGCCTCGAGGCGGTTGGGGGACACCTGGACGCCTTCACGGGCCGGGAATCGACCTGCTACTACGCGCGGGCGCTGGACGAGCACCTGGACCTGGCGCTCGACGTCCTGGCCGACCTGGCGCTTCGCCCCCGCCTCGATCCATCCGACGTGGTGAAGGAGAAGCAGGTCATCCTGGAGGAGATCCACAACAGCGAGGACACGCCCGACGACCGGATCCACGATCTCTTCGCCGACGTCGTCTGGAAGGGGCACCCGCTGGGGCACCGGATTCTCGGGAGCAAGGAGTCGGTCTCCGACTTCGCCACGGAGACCGTGGCGGAGTACCATGGGCGGCACTACGTCGCGCCGAATCTCCTCCTCTCCATCGCGGGGAACTTCGACTGGGACCGCTTCGTCTCGGAGGCCACCGCGCGGTTCGGCGACGCCGCGACGGGCGTGCCGACGCCGACCCCGCCCTCCGCGTCGGGCGGGCGGGCGGTCGTCCACCACGTGGAGGAGCTGCAGCAGCAGTACCTCTGCGTCGGCGGCCCCGGCCTGCCGCACGAGCATCCCGACCGGACCACGCTCGCGCTCCTCTCCACCGTGCTCGGAGGGGGGATGTCGAGCCGCCTCTTCCAGCGCATCCGGGAGCAGGAGGGGCTCGCGTACGCGGTCTACACCTACGCCGATTCGTACGAGGACTCGGGAATCTTCTGCGCCGCGATGAACGTGCAGCCGGCGCACGGCCGGAAGGCGCTTCGCCTGACGCTGGAAGAGTTCGACCGGATCGCGCAGGATGGGCTGCCGCCCGACGAGCTGGACGCGGCCAAGGCGCAGCTGAAGGGAGGACTTCTCCTCAGCCTGGAGAGCACCTCGAGCCGCATGCACCGGGTCGCCCGCTCGCAGATGTACACCGGGCGGATCGTGCCGGTGGAGCAACTGGTCGTCGCCATCGAGCGCATCACCTCGGACGACGTGAAGCGGATGGCGGCCGCCCTGCTCGCGCGCGACCGGCTATCGATCGTGGCGCTGGGGGGGAGCGACACTCACCCCTACGGCGACGAGGACCTGGCTCCCGCGGCCGCCGCGGAAGCCTGACGGGGAGGATCGCGATGGACCAGGTCGTGTTGCGCGTGTTCATGGAACCGCACGCCGTCGAGGCGCCGGCGTATCAGACGGAGCATGCCGCGGGGATGGATCTCCACGCCGCGGTGACCGGCGACGTCGCGATCGAGCCCGGCGAGGTCGTCGCCGTGCCGACGGGCCTGCGCCTGGAAATCCCTCCCGGCTACGAAGGGCAGGTGCGCCCGCGGAGCGGTCTGGCGGCGAAGCATGCCATCGGCGTGCCGAACGCGCCCGGCACCATCGACGCCGACTACCGCGGCGAGGTGAAGGTGCTCCTCGTGAACTGGGGCCGCGCTCCCTTCGTGGTGAAGCGCGGCGAGCGGATCGCGCAGCTCGTGATCGCGCCGGTGGCGCGCGCGTCGCTGGACGTCGTGACGGAGCTCTCCGCCACCGCTCGGGGCGACGGAGGGTTCGGGCACACCGGCCGATGAGCGCCCGCGCCGCGCTTCCGCCGCTCGTGCTCGCGCTCCACCAGACGCCGCTCCGCGCGACCTGGTCGCCACTCGCCGTCGGCGCGGGGCCGCTTCGCTCGCTTCTCTCGAACCTCCTCGAGCGCGGCTACCGCTTCCTTCCGCTCGACGCGATCGGCCCCGAAGGGCCGCCCCCCGGCGCCGCCCTCCTGACCGTCGACGACGGCTATGCCTCGACGGTGGAGGTCTTAGCGCCCCTGGCGCGGGAACTGGGCATCCCCTGGTCCGTGTTCTTACTGGTAAGCGCCGTGGGTACCCGGAACGACTGGGACCTTCACGGCGTCTCGCTACCGGAGCGGCACCTCCGCGAGGAGGAGATCGTCGCGCTGGCAGGGGAGGGCGTCGGCATCGGATCGCACGGCATGAACCATCTCGACGGGACCCGCCTCGGCGACGACGCGCTGGCCGAGGAGCTGACGGCTTCGCGCGCGTGGCTGGAGCGGACCACGGGGTGCCGCGTGGATGCGTTCTCATATCCGTGGGGCCGCGTGGACGTCCGCGTGGCGAAGGCCGCGCGTGCCGCCGGTTACCGCCTCGGCTTCGCGCTTCGCGGCGGGCGGGGCGCCGAGCGGGCCGGTCGCGCCCTCCCGGGGCTCGCCATCCCTCGCCTCGCGCTCTACGCCCCCGATCAGATTCCCGGCCTCTTCGCGGCGACCGCGCTGAGCGCCCCGCGCGCCGGTCGGCTCCTGCGCGACGGCGCCGGCGCCCTCGGCGGGTGGCTCGTGGCGCGCGCGCTGTCGGTCACCGGGAGGGCGCATGCGTAGCGCCTCCGCGCCCGCGACGGTGCCCGCGCCAGCGGCCGCGACGGTGCCCGCGCCGGCACCAGCGGCAGCGATCGGGCTCCTCGCCGCCCGGCTTCTCCTGCCGCTCCTACTCCTGATGCCGCCCGCGCCGCTCGCTCCGGCGATGGCCGCGGAACCGGCCGCCGCCAGCGCGGAGGCGGACGAAGCCGACGCCGAAGCCTCCGCGGCCCCGGCCGATTCCGCCGGCGATCACTATGCCGGGAGTTATGTCGACGACGAGGAGCGGAAGCGCTTCGCCGTCGTCCCGTGGCGCATCGGGGAGTACTTCCAGTTTTCCATCGACTGGAACGGCCTGAACGGGGGAAGCTCGCTGATGCAGGTGCAGAACCTCCACACGGTGGATGGACGCCGCTGCTATCGGATCGTGACGAAGGCGGAATCGAACTCCTTCGTCTCGCGCTTCTACAAGGTGCGCGACCGTGCCGAGAGCAGCGTCGACGCCGAGTCGCTCTTCTCGCGCCGCTTCGTGAAGCGGCTGCGCGAGGGCGGGTACAAGAAGGACGTGAACGTCCGCTTCGATCAGGAGGCGCGGAAGGCGCGCTACGAGAACGGCAAGGAGATCGACGTGGCGCCCGGCGTCCACGACGTCCTCTCCGCGTTCTACTACGTTCGGACGCGGCCGTTGCCGGACGGGGCGACGCTGGCCGTTCCGACCCACGACAACGAGAAGAGCTACGAGATGGAAGTGCAGGTCCTTCGCCGGGAGTCGGTCGAGGTGCCGGCGGGGAAGTTCTCCTGCGTGGTCGTGGAGCCGAAGCTCAAGTCCGAGGGAATCTTCAAGTCGAAGGGCTCGATCCAGGTCTGGCTGACCGACGACGATCGGCGCCTTCCCATCATGGTGCGGAGCCAGGTGCCGGTCGGATCGATCTCGGTCCGTCTCACCGATTACCGCCTTGCCTTCGAGGGACGCCGATGAGCCGACACGACGAGATCGATCTCGAGTCCGTCCGCACGATCCCGGTCTCGAAGCGCCCCACCAAGGTGCGGGTGGAGCAGTTCGCGCCGGCCCCCGATCCGTCCCAGCCGATCTCGTCGCTGGACCAATTCCTCCCCGACCTCCTGGCCGGCACGCAGCTGCGCGACCTGATCCAGGCGTGGGTCATGGCCCGCACGTCGGGCAGACCGGCCGTGGCGATGCTGGGGGGGCACGTCATCAAGACCGGCGTGCAGCGTCCGCTCCTCTCGCTGATGGACGCCGGCGCCTTCAGCGCCATCGCGGTCAACGGCGCCGCCGCCATCCACGACTTCGAGATCGCCCTCTTCGGGACGACCTCCGAGCCGGTGGAGGAGACACTGGTGGGCGGGCTGTTCGGCATGGTGGAGGAGACGCCGGTTCTCATGAACCAGGCCGTCCACGACGGCGTGGCCAAGGGCCTCGGCATGGGCGAGGCGCTGGGAGAATTCCTGCTCGAGGCCGACGCGCCCTACGCGTCGCTCTCGCTCCTGGCGCAGGCGGCGGCGCGCGGCCTTCCGCTCACCGTTCACGTCGCCATCGGAACCGACACCATTCATCAGCATCCAACCTTCGACGGCGCCGCCACCGGTGCGGCGACGCATCGCGACTTCCGCATCTTCGCGGCGGCGTTGCGCGAGCTGGAGGATGGCGTGGTGCTCAATTTCGGCTCCGCGGTGATTCTCCCCGAGGTCTTCCTGAAGGCGCTCTCCACCGTCCGGAACCTGGGGCACTCGGCCGGCCGCTTCACGGCTGCCTCGTTCGACCAGATCCGCCACTACCGTCCCGAGAAGAACATCCTGGAGCGCCCGACCCGCGCGGGAGGGAAGGGGTACGCCTTCGTCGGCCCGCACGAACTCTGGATTCCGCTCCTCGCCGCGCTCTACCTCGGCCGGGCGCCGCGACTGGCCCCGTGACACGCGGGCGGCTGGCGCTCACGGCGCTCGGCATCGCGCTGAGCGCCGTGGCGGTCGTGGCGCTCCTGCGCGCGTTCCGCGCCGCCGACGTCGCCGAGCACCTTCGCGCCACGCGCCCCGAGTGGCTGGTGGCTGGCATGGCCGTGACGGCCTTCGGCTACGTGCTCCGCGCCTACCGCTGGCGGGCGCTCCTCTCCCCGCAGCGAAAACTGCCGGTGGGGCGCGTCTTCGGTCCCACCGTCATCGGATTCCTGGCGATCAATGCCCTTCCGGCCAGGCTGGGGGAGTTCGTCCGGGCGTACCTGCTGGCGCGCTTCGAGCGAATGCCGACCGCGGGGGTCCTGGGGAGTTGCGCGCTGGAGCGGGTTCTGGACCTCGGCTTCCTGGCCCTCTTCTGGGCGCTCTCGCTGCTCTTCGCCCCCTATCCCGAGTGGTTCCGGCTGAGCGGCTACCTCACGTTCGGGCTAGGGGGACTGGCGGCCGCGGGGCTCTGGCTCTTCCAGGCGCGCCGGGCGCACGCGGAGCGCTTCCTCGACCATGGATTGCTCTCGTGGCTCCCCACACGCCTGAAGGAGGGAATCAAGGGCGCCATCCCGGCCTTCGGGGATGGGCTCACGGCGCTCGGCGCTCCCGGCGTCCTTCCGCGGGCGGTCGCGTGGTCGGCAGCCATGTGGCTGGTGAACGCGAGCGTCTTCCTACTTATAGGGTACGCGGCCGGCCTGGATCTCCCCTTGTGGTCCCCCTTCCTCCTCGCCTTCGTGGTCTGCGTGGCCATCCTTCTCCCCTCCTCGCCAGGCTTCGTGGGGGTCATGGAAGCGGCCTGCGTCGTCGGCCTCTCGCTCCTGGGGGTCGACGGGGCGCACGCCCTAGCGTTCGGCATTCTCTACCATCTCTGCCAAATCCTCCCGCTGGTCCTCCTCGGATCGGTCGTCGCCCTCCGAGCCCACCTCCGGCCCGCCGACCTGGCGCCCGAAAATCGCTAGATAGGCAACATCCGGCGACACCGTCGGCCCAAACCCGGCCAATTCGTTGACTGTAAAGCTTTTTTAGTTGACGAAGGGGGGGGGCATTGATATACTAGCTCGTGCAATAAATCCGCGCTCAGAGGGCACTTAGCGCAGGACGACCGGAACGGAGGGTGGATGGCGTCTTCCCAGAGGGAGACACATTCTGTTGTCGGCGTTGACGCTACTAGTCGTCTTGTCCTTTTTACCCTGATCGCGGTCATTTGTTTCACCGCCTGGTTCTGGAACACCGGAAGGCCATGGGGTGTCTTCGCGTTCCGGTTCGCCGGGCTCGCGGCCCTGGCGGCGGTTTCCATGGCGCTGGCGAGAGGCCGTCTCGACGGAAGCGCTTGGAGCGTTCGCGCGGCGCTCCTTGCGATAGGAGTCGCGGTCGTGGCCGCCTGTAGCGCGGCCGGTTCGGTTCACCAGGGCAAGAGTCTCGAGGCCATGCTCAACTTACTCGCCATCCTAGGGCTCTTCCTCGCGACGATCTTCTTCGTGCGCGGCACGCGCCACGCGCGGTGGCTCGTCTCCGCCCAGGTCCTCTGCGCCATTCCCGTCGCCATCATCGGCCTCCTCCAGCACTTCCGCCCCGAACTCCTTCCCGCCGGCTCTTCCTACCCGGGCCGCGCCCTCGGCCCCCTGGGACCTTTCGGACAACCGAATCGTCTCGGCGGCTACCTCATCGCCGCGCTCCCACTCGCGTTCACGCTCGCGTTCCTCGTTCAGGACCGGATGATCCGCGGCGCCCTCCTCGGCTCCGCCCTCCTCCTTGCCCTCTGCCTGGTCCTGACCTATTCGCGCGGCGCGTGGATCTCCTTCGCGGTCGCGGCTCTTCTCTTCGCGCTCCTTCTCGCGCGATGGCCGGAACTCTCGCCCAGGCCGTTGGTCCTCGGGGCGGCGCTCGCGATGACGATCCTCCCGGCGCTCCTCCTTCTGCCGTCCGTGCTTTCTCGTGTCGCTCCCCGGCCGGAGACCGGCCAGGCGTGGAATCTCCCGTTCGATCCGGAGCGGGAGGGAAGCGCCGCCATGCGCGGGTCGGTCTGGCAAGGCTCGATCGCGGCCGCGGTGGAGCGCCCCGTCCTCGGATGGGGCGTCGGCGCGTTCCGCGAGGCGTTCGACCGCTCCAAGAGCGACACGATGAAGCGGCTGGAAGCGGAAGGCGGACGGACCGCCGATCAGGCTCACAGCTACTACCTGGCGACGCTGGTGGAACGCGGCGCGCCGGGGCTGGCATTCGTCGCCCTTCTCGCCCTGGCGGCTCTGGCCGCCGGCATGGCGACGATCGGTTCGGGAGCGCCGGCCGAGGCGCGGCTACTCGCCGCCGGTCTCGTGGCCTCGGTC
>ERZ1292633.3736-Hain-H41-02um-R1-3736-length-14594-cov-8_pt1 | contig 13812 bp, 9 predicted proteins | sample MGYA00564406_ERZ1292633 | MGnify/ENA primary metagenome ERZ1292633 (study PRJEB36523, sample SAMEA6512639) | groundwater metagenome | collected 2019-01-08 | study: AquaDiva: Metagenomics assemblies of 32 groundwater samples
ATCCAGGACGATTGTGCTTTGTTTACCCTTTCCACTTGGTCGCTATTTACAGCAATCTCGAAATGTACCCGCTCCTCGCTCTCTCCCTGGCCACCGCGCTTGTGACTGCCGTCTGCCCGCCGGAAGGCCCGGTCACTGTAGACACCCACGCTGTCGGCTGCGTCGACTTGCGGCTCACCGTTGCTGCCAGCAACGTCACGCTCGTTATTGAAGGCGCGTCAGGCTCCATCAATGTGACGTCGGACGTCGCTGGCACGACGCTGCGCCTGCTCGACAGCACCGTCGTAGGCAACCTCACGCTGCGCGGATCGCACGCTTTTGCCGACGTACGCCGCTCGAACGTCTCTGGCGCGGACGTGATCGTTCTTGCCGGCGAACGCAACATCACGATCTCCGTCGTCGACTCGACGCTGACCGGTGCCGTCGTTGCATCCGTGTTCTCCGGCGCCTTCGACGTCTCCATTGCCATCACCAACTCGACGCTCAGCGCCACGAGCTACGCCGCCAGCGTCGTCGGCGCCACGATCCGCGACGTTGCCATCGTCGTCATTGCTTCTCGCTTCGCGCTGGCCGGTGGCGACAACGTGGGCGTGATCGCGCTCGCTGCTGTCACCGTCAACAACGCCGCCGTCAACGTCACGGGGTCGTCGATCAGGTGCAACGCAGCCGGCAGCGTAGGGGTTCTGGGCGTTGGGAGTAGCAGCCGAGGCGTGAGCTGGACCAACGTGACCGTCTCCGCCGCGTCCGTCAACGTCACTTCGACTGCGCTCGGCTACGTCGGCGTTCTCGGTGCTGGGTGTTTCGGTGGTGTGACTTGGACGAATGTGATTGTCTCCGTCGAACGCGCCAACGTTACGTCTAAGGCCGACCATATCGTGGGTGTCCTCGGCGCAGCGAGCAACGGCGGCAGCGTGACTTGGACGAATGTGACAATCTCCGCCGAACGCGCCAATGTCACATCGACCGCGGCTAACTTCGTAGGGGTCCTCGGCGCCGGGAACGACAGGCTCATGAGCTGGACGAATGTGACCGTCGCCGCCGCTTTGGCCACTGTCACTTCGATCGGGGAAGGCTATGCAGGGGTCCTCGGCGCCGGGAGCGGCAACGCCGTCAGTTGGACGAACGTGACCGTCGCCGCCGCACTTGCCAACGTCACGTCGACCGCGAGCGACTTTGTGGGGGTCCTCGGTGCCGGGGCAGGTGACCTGGACGAACGTGACCGCCTCCGAGGCGTTCGCCAATGTCACGTCAACCGCTAACGACTACGTGGGGGTCCTCGGTGCTGGGAGTTACAGCAGGGTGAGTTGGACGACCGTGACGGTGTCCGCGTTCTCCTTCGTTACGTCGACATCCTCGGCACCGGAATCGGCAGCGGAGTAGGCCTGGACGACCGTGACCGTCTCCGCCGCGTTCGCTAACATCACGTCGACCGCGCGCAACTGCGTGGGGGTTCTCGGTGCTGGCAGCAAAAACGGTGCAATTTGGATGAACGTCACCGTCGCCGCGGCGTTCTCCAACATCTCGTCGACCGCAGCCAGCTACGTGGGGATCCTCGGCACCGGGTGCTACATCGCAGTCGTCGCTGGCGAGACGGCAACCGCGCCTTGGACGAACGTCTGGCCACCAAATCGCAGACGAACACCGACACGGCGACATCAACTCCGAGCAGCACGACGACGGCCACGCCGAGCGAGACGCCAAGGAACATGGCGGCGGATAATAAGACCACAGTGGACGGCCCGGCGATCCACGGAATGATGGTACCAACGCAAACCGACACCGCGCTGACAGTCAGTGGTGGAGCGACGACAAGCTCGACGACAAGCTTGACGGCAACCACATCAACCACGACGACCTCCCCGACAGCGACCACAAAGACCGAGGTGGGGACAATGGCGGCCGTGGTAAGAACAACCACGACGACGACGTCCGCTCCACTCCTGGAGCCGACGCAGCAGCGCCAGGTCGAGGCGTCGGCGTCGGCGGCCGCGGCGACGGCGGTGCTCGGCGTTGTAGGCTCGCCGTTAGCTGCGAACAAAGGCACGACGATGTCGCGCGTACTTGCCGGCCGCGAATGCCGCTGGGCAGCCCCTGAGCCCGAGCCGAAGCAATTCGTCTACGTCTTCGAGGCCAGCGGCAGCGCCGTCGCAGGCGCGCTGACTTCGACTCTGCTGCTGCAGCAACGGTCGTGTGCGTGCGCACACGGCGCTTTCCGCACGCCGCCGCCGCTGCGCACCTGGCCGCATTCAGCTACTATGGCCCGAACGTCGTGACGCTCGCGACTGCATCGCGGGCCTCTCCCTCAACGCGGGACTGCTCGGCGTCGCGGTCGCATCGGCCTGGGGGCTTGCCGCGCACCACCGCGCGCTCTGAAAGGATGCTCGCGACCCGCGGTTGACGCTCGTGCGCATCTACGGCGCCGTCGACTTCGTGTGCGCGTTTGTCGTGGGCGGTCTCTCCGGAGCAGCCGGGCTCTCGTGCACGACGCGCGGCGCGCTCATCTGTGCTGCCTGCCTAGTCAACCTCGCACACGCGGCACTCGTCCGCCCGGCTGCCCGGGCACTGGACAACGTGCTTGGCGGGATGACTGCGCTGCTCGTCTTCGCGTCGCCGCACCGCGCGAGCCAACCTACGACACGGCCGTCCTCGCGCTTGCTGCCGCCGTTGCCGCATGGATGTATTTGCTGCTTGTGCTTGCAATCACCGCCGCCGTGCGCCGCTTCTTGTGCCGAACGGTCAAACAGTAGGGTTGCAAATTCGTCACCCACACACCACGCTGCTGACTGCCCCCTGCCATTTAGCCGATCCTTTTCCTTTCCCTCGTTAGCCGTCTTCGCTTCGTTCGCCGGGCCTTCACAGGCCGGCTATTCCCGCGGTGGAGTGCAAGAGTGGTTTTGTCTCCCTCCTTCCCCCGTTAATGGCGTCCCCGGCAACGTATTGGTGTGAGCTTTGGGTAGCGTTCAATTCGTGAGGAGGTTTCGTTACGATTTGCCATTTCATTTCGATTCCGCGGTCCCTCACTCGTTGCGATCTCACAGTGGTCGCGGTCTCACTCTGTTCATGGCGAGTACACCACGTTCCGCCACGCCCAATGCCGTGTCGGAGAATGGTCCGCACCGTAGCGCGAAAAGCGGTGGAGATGCGACGACCGCGGCACCAGTTGCGCGTGCGCCATCATACGTCCGTCGCGCCTGCTCCCCGTCGTGGGCGGAGTCGTGTTCGGTCGTGCCGTGCCCTTGGTGCTCCTTAATGGCATCGCGTAGCCACCAGCTCAAATGTGACAAACGACCGGTCGTGTGCAAGCACTGCGGCAAGGACAACTTAGTGGCGGCGGCGCTAGCAGCCCACACGTCGAGTTGCGAGATGGCGCCCGTGGCGTGCCCCGGCTGCAAGGAAGAGCTGAAACGGCGGGACCTGCCTGCTCACATCAACGGTCCGTGCCCCGCCCGAGGCTGGGTGTGCCCGGACTGTGGGCAGGGCTTTTGGATCGCCTCTGAATTCGTCAATCACATCATTCCGCAATGCGACCGGAGTATTCTCGCCTGCCAGCTCTGCGGGGAGCCAATCAGCGCCGTGCTCCTCGCACGGCACTTGGTGACCTGCTCTGTGAGGGAGGTGAATCACTTGCGATGGAAGAATCGCCAGCCGCAAACACGGGACCGAACGGCCTCGGCACCATCAGGGACGGCTGGGGAGCAGCGGAGATTGGACTCGCGGTCTAAATACGGCCCCAGTCGTGGCGTGTCGCCGACTGCGTCCACTCGCACGCCGCTGTCAAGTGGCTACGGCCGATTGCCGGCTGATCTTCGGAGCCGACAAAGCCCGTCGCGCACGATTCTTGACAACCACGCGATCGCCCCATCCCCATCTCGCTCGACGGCGGTCACGAAGTCTCAGCCGCCACAACCAGCAGCAGCGCGACCGGCGACCGACACGATCACACCGTGGGACCATCGATCGACGAGCGGGGGCAGCGGGGGAGTGGTTTCGGCCAACCACCGTGGCACCTTGTCACCCGCGCGGACGTCCTGCATCGTGTCCGTGGCCGCGCGGGTGAATCACACCATTAACTCTCTCCGGAAACAGATATCGAGCGGAAGCCCCGCGTCATCGCGACGCCCGTCTCCCGTGAGCTCGTATCGCCAGCTGAGTACCGCTGGCGTCAGTGCCGCCGAGGATGGTCGCACACCCAGCGTGCTCAGCCGCACTGGCACCCCCACGCGCCGGCTGACCACTGGTGATAGCCCCATGAGAACACCGCGAGTGTCCCCTGGGCCGGGACCCACCAGAGGGACGTCGCCGTCCGCGTTGCCCGTGTCGACCGCGGTGGTGCCGCCACCCACGACAACGACGCACCCCACGTCGGTCGTGTCTCATTCGTTGCACGTCCGTTCGTTGCTGACGTCCGCTTTGAGACAGGCCAAGCGCCGCCCACCAGACAATGGATCCGCCACCAGCGGCCCGCCCGCGGCGCGGCCAGCGACAGGGAGTTCCAGCAGTTCCAAAATCGCCGAGAAACCCGTTGTACAACGTCGTTGAATCTTACATAGCCCTCATCTTGCTCCCCCTCGATCGTTTCTGTGGTCTACACTTCCGATACATTGCGCTGACAGTTGCGAGGGGCACTCGGCTTCCCTCCCACATAGGCCGTAAACACCCCCTAGGCAAAAATATCACCTCCTCTGACATGTCCGTGATTGCAAGCACCGTCATGTCGGACACCGAGACAGGCGTCAACAACTCCGTCGCCGACTACCACCAACATTCGCCGCCGGTAAACCACTATGGCTCCATGCACGACCCCCGCGACTCTGCGGCACCTCGCAGCGGCCATGCCACGCACAACCGGCCCGGCGACTCGGGTGGAGAATCTGCGTCGTCAGCCGGGGCCCTTTCGCTCCCCGCAGCGTATGTTCGGCTCCTCGCGGTGCTCGTGTGGTGGGTGCTCGTGGGATGTCTACTCGGGTTTTGCGTCACCTACGATTCCTTTCAGGCACGCTACATTTACTCCGGGGCCGGGGACGCCAGTAGCAACAAGATGCAATTTCCTTCGGGCGACGTGATCGGCCCGCTATGGGAAGCGACCGTCCTGCCCCGTGAGGTGCCTCTGGGGGTCCCAGCCGATGCCGGAGCTGTCTTGTGGCGTCGGTCCTTTAGTTTCTACAACATGACCAACGCAGACGACGTGCGGTCCGGCGTCGCCGTCCCGGATTTTGATGTCGTCGGACCATTTTGGTTTTTTGAAGTGTCACAGCGCAGTGATGGCGAGTCACCCCAGACGCCACCGGCTCCTTCATGCGCTGCCGAGTCGGATCGTTTCCAATTCGGCTACCAAACATGGCTTTGGCTTGACTTAGCGACCACGAGGGCGTTGTGGACGGCCGCTCACACAGCGCCACCCGCGACCGAAGCGGAAGCCCTTGATGGGTTGCTGGTGACAACTGCAAATCTCGCGCTGCTCACCGGGCTCCACCAGTTGGATCGAATGGTCCCAGCTGGGTATGATCGCGCGACGATCTGCAACGATCTGGCGAGTGAAATCGACCGCACGGTCTTCATCACTCGCACTGTCCGAGAGCTGCTCCTGACCGGTATGGACGGCTCCAATGCCAATCGTTCCGACGCAGTGACCATGATGATCGCGAAACGGTTGTTCGACCCCATAGGGCCGCTGCGCCCATTCGCGATCCCAATTGCCACGCCATACGTGTTCAATGGTTCTGTTGTCGCCCCATCGCGTCCGGTCCTGCAGTCCGCCGAAGGAGGAGGTAGCGATGATGACGTCCTCGGCCAGTTGTGCCCTTGGCCCACGATGCAAAATGACACGCACCGACGCTGCAACACGTCGGCAACGGTGTTTTCCAAAGGTTCCCAGGTCGGTTCCAAGGAAACGTCTCAGGCGCTCCGTGGTAATGCGCCGTCATCATGCGCCAACGCGACAACTCTCTCGAATCTCAACCCACGCGTCGCAAAGGAAGTCGACTTGCTCCGCGAACTCTACAAGAGGGGCTCCTGCGGCAACGGTGAATCTAGTGAAGGCAACTCAGCGGCTCACGCCGGTTGGTACGAGGCCGTATCCTGGCTCGTCCCATCCAACGCGTCGTCTTCCGCCTGGCAGCCTTGCCCAAAAGACAGAGTGGGTCGTTTGCCGTTGGAGTTTCTGGACTACAACACAGGTAGCGTCCAGAAAGCCGGCGAGCTCCGCGCATGGGCGGGCGCGAACTCGTCCTGGTGGTGGGACACTTTCAGTCAGCAGGCGACCAGCCCCGCGGGAACAAACTCCACCCCAAGCGAACTCGCGGTCATTGCGGCCGCAACCATTGGCAATGTGTCACGCTGCACCATGTTTCGCGGGACCTTGGACGCCGCGGTGCTCGTGGGCCCCAGCATGCTGCTCTCGAGCCCTTGGGACGTGCACCAGTCATCCAGCGCGAAGATACGCGCCACCGTCTTTGACTCGACGATTCTCCGCCCGGTGATCCTGAGCGGTAAGCTTCAGAAGAGCAGTGTGACCGAGCAGTCATCAAGCACCGTCTCCACGACACTGGAGGCACACCTCCTGAAGTTTGATGACGACGACGAACTTCATGGCTGCTTCGACGGTGAGGGTCCTCCAATGGATCGAAAAGGCACGGTGGTCGTCAATCTCACCGGCCCACTGGCCGCGCCGCTTTACGTCACACCCCCATACTTAGTCTCGGACGTTCGACCGGTGGACAATCATCTTCTGGAATGGACCTTCGCCGAGTTTGAGGCTCGCAGTGGCGTATCCTACTCTAGTCCAACCAATTTGCTGCTCAATTTCACCGTTGGTGCCAACTCCGCTGCCGACGAATCCACTTTGAGACAGTCAATTAACGAAAACATTCGTCTCATGGGAGCCTCCGTCTACAACAACGCCAACTTCACGCAGTCCGTTCTTGGCACGGAAGCCTTGACGGGCGTTGCAGTCAGCGCCGTGCTACAGTGGCAGTGGCACACGACGCTGCGGTCACCGCTTCTCGTCCGAGGCGACGGGGCGCCCCCGTGCCTCGTGCACTGGAGGCAGGGTTCGACTGAGCAGTCATGGGGAACACTGTTTCCACTTTACATCAGCCGGCGGCAGCTAAACACCACCTCGGTGCTATCCCGTTCGCCGCTCATCCGCGGATTTGTCTTGTCGGGAAAGGGCCAGATCGTGGGCATCGCTGTCCTCGTCGGCGTGGTCATCATCCCTGCGGTTGCCGTCGTGCTTGCGGGCCTCCGAAACCGCAAGCCGCCGCGGACGGTTCGATCACCCAGCGGCGCGTTGCTACGCAGACAGCGTTGGGGAGCAGGCGGTCCGCGCTCCGACGATGGAAGGGGCAAGCCCGCCAACGAGGTGGACGATGCCGCGGGGGAAGGGGTGGTCGGGCGCTACGACGACGAGTCGTCCTGCCTCACGGAGGAAGCACCTGCCCACGCCGCCGCCGCCGAAGGTGACGAGGACGATGAGTAACTGCGCGCGCGCCGTGGCGCGCTCCTCTGTGGCGCATACGGCAAAATGTTTTGTCGCCCACTTGTGGCCCTCATTTCTTCCCCCTCTCCTCCCCTTCACGCCGCTTTTTGGCGCCTTGTTTGGTCACACCCTTCGTCAGCCAAAGTCCCCTCTCCCCCGTTTTGTGCCCACGATGACCGACGAGTACCTTCCCTACACCGGAGGTCAGCTGGCACAGGTCCTGGGGCGACAGCGGACAATGTCGACATCCACGTCGTACCGCACGGCGGCGGCAGACTGGAATCACTTTTATCGGCAGAATTCCGTCAACGCGTACAAAGATCGACACTACATCCTTCGCGAATTCGGCCCGCTGCGAGCGTGTCTCTCGCTCATTCAGGCTGGCCGCGTACCGTCAGACAGCGCGGAACCGTTCTCGCTTTGTGAGGTGGGCTGTGGCGTTGGCAATGCCGTACTGCCGCTTCTGCGAACCTTCTATGATTCGAGGACAGCCGCCTCGGAAGGGGGGCGTGCCTCCTCCTCCCAGTTCCGTGTCCTCGCGTGCGACGTGTCGGCGGTGGCCGTCCGATTGCTTCAGGATCGGTTGTCGCAGGAGCGATTTTCCCCGGAGGTGTGCGCTGCTCGGGTGCTGGACATCAGCTTGCAACCGATCCCGCGACTTCTTTCGGACGGCCGCGTGTCATCGGACGTGGCGGCGGATGCCGACGGAGCGACGCGATCCCCCCGCGCGGAGCTAAAGTACGACTTCGTCAGCATGATATTTGTCTTGTGCTCGGTAGCTCCTGAGCGTCACGTGGCAGCGCTCCGGCACGTCGCCGAGGCGCTGGCACCTTCGAACCCCAATGTCGATGTGACCACCATCACCGCTGGCGCGGACAATTTGATGAAGCGGCCGAGGAGGCATACCACCCGCGCCGTTGCCACCGCAGAGAGCGAGGACGAGGAGGACGAGATGGAGACGCGCAGCGTCGTTCAGGGCGAAGATAACAGTGGTGACGAGGTCACCGATCAAGACGACAGCGCGGATGGTGACGTGCTGAGATGCATGTCATCCCACTCGGCGGAGACGAGGCAGGGCTATCTCTTCTTCAGGGACTACTGCGCCGAGGATTTGGCTCATCAGCGTTTCGCACAGCGCGACGTCACCACGGGGGGTGCACCGAACGCAGCCGCCGAGGCATCGACATTCCGACGGACGAATGGCACGCTGAGTCACTTCTTCACGATTCCTGAAGTCACTCATCTTTTCGATGCCGCGGGACTTCGCATCTTGTCGATCAAGGTGGTCGATCGCACGACATGCAACCGCCGGGACGGCACGACGATGGACCGCAGGTTCATTCAGGCCATCGCTGTGGCGAGGTGAGGCGTTCCTCACAAGGTGCAAGCCTGAGCGGCGCAATGCAAGCCTGAGCGGCGCAATGACTTTGCTGCATTACGCTTTGTGCATTCCCAACCCTTCAGGTTTCGTCAGCTTTCACTTCCTCAGATGTCTCGCTCGAAGAAAGTTGTTGAGAAATGCACGTCGAGCGACGACGAGGACGACGACGACGACGGATCAGAAGCGGGAGCTAAGAGCACCCCGGACCCACAGCACCCAACCGGGCGTCGTGGCGGCAGGGGCGGGCGGGGTGGAGGGGCTGTCGAAGGGAGCGGCGGAAAAATATTTAGCGGCAAGATGAAGAAGGAACAGTTGCAAGAGAAACGGCGGCGAAAAGCCGAAAAAGAGGCAGACAAGGACGATGCCACCACACAGTCTAAACATCCCCACCAGGCCGTCGACACGGCGACGAAGCTGTTGAGTGCCGACAAGACCGGTGTGCGCTCCGAGTTTGCCGTGGAGGAGCGAGCGATGATTGCGCGGCGACGAGAGGAGGCCACTCGTCCGATGGACTTGCGTCGGGGCAACCCGGCCATACCGCCGGTCCTGTGGTTTTCATATGGATCCGAGGCGGAGACCAAGCTACGTCTGCCCCCGTCAAGTGCGCAAATTGCGAAGACGCCAGCTGATCGGATTCCTTCCGTGTTCACGTTAGTGTCGACATTTCCGGTGAATCCGCAAGTTCCCATCCCCCTGTCGCTGTCGCTACCGTGCACCGCTGGAGACGAAGGTAGTGACGAAGTTGCCCTCCCGACGCAACGGCGAGGCGCCGGGAAGCCCGCTGCCGCCCGCCCGCGTCACCAGGACCCGGCCGACACGTCCCCGTGGGATGAGTCGCATCGCACGCCGTTCCGTTCGTGGCTCGCGCTCGTCGACGCCCTCCCCCCATCGCCGCACCACGTCATCAACTTCTTCGAGCGTAACGTGCAAGTGTGGCAGCAGCTGTGGAACGTCGTCCAGCATTGCGACGTCGCTGTTGCGATCGCCGACATTCGCTTCGCGGTCTACCATTTGCCCCTGTCGCTTTTCTACTACCTCATGATCGTGGAGGCGAAGCCCGTCGTCGTCGTGTTCAACAAGTGCGACTTGGTGCCAGCAAGCGTCGTGGCCGATTACGTTGCGTACGTTGAAGGACCGATTGCCCGCCAAGTCAAGCGCTGGTGGCTAGCGGCGAAGGAAACAGGCCGCAGCGCCAGGCAGCGATCATCCGAACCACCCGCCTTGCGCGCAGTTACCTTTTGCGCTGCGCCGGATGAATTCAAAACCCTCGGAGCGGGGACGTCGGCCCCCGAAGGGGGCGGCGGGGATGCCTCGCAGCGGCGCAAGCGCAAGAAGGCGCACGAAAAAACTAAAAATAACTTCCGCGATGGCAACGTCGGCGCGGGACTTGCTGCCGAACTGGCCTTGCTGCAGAAACGAGGGAGTGGCGCCGTGCCGACCGGACCGCCGAAACGGGGCGCACGAGGCCACCACGAAGATGACGACGACCCGCCACGGGACCCCAAGGGACCCCGCCCCGTCGTGACAAAGAGACCTGAGCGAAAATGTGGCTCGCAGGACGTTCACCAAGCAGGCAACAGCTCGCACGGGGAAACGGATTCAGAGGAATCATCGACCGATGCGTCGACCTCCGGGGAAGGATCAAGCGGCGACGATGCGAAGGCCGCGGCCGGTGCTAAAGAATTGTTGTATGGGTCAACCGAACGATTCGCTGGCATGGCAAAGGCACAGCGCGATCTCGTGAAGGACCGGGTCTGCCAAGATGCGGCGCGAGCGGCAATGTATGCCCGCGTGGGAAAAAGCATCGACGAGCTTCTCCTCGCATGCCGAGATTGCTCGCGTGGCCGACGACTGAAGGAGGAGGACGCGCCACCCTCATCATCAACGCACCCCACCACATCGTCGGCCGCGATGCTACGCGTGGCGCTGACCGGTCATCCGAACGTGGGAAAGTCTAGTCTTATCAATATTGTCAAAGGCACCAAGGTTGTCAGCGTCAGCGCGACACCTGGCCACACCAAGCACGCGCAGACAATTATCCTGCCCGACGACAAAGTGACTTTTTTCGACTGTCCCGGGGTCTCTTTTCCGCAGTACGGCGTGCCCCGGCCACTGCAGTCAGTTTTGGGCACCATTCAAATTGCCCAAACCCCCGATCCTCAGAGCGGCGTGGCGTACGTCGCAACGCACGTTGATGTCGAAAAGGTTTACGGTCTCCGAAAGGCCCCCGATAGTGACGAACGGGATCCCCGATGGTCGGCGTACGACATTTGCGAGTCGTACGCCATTAAACGCGGATATTTCGCCAAAGGTAAAAGGGGCACCGCAGATATTCACCGCGCGGCGATCGCGATTTTACAGGAAGCCTTTGGCGGTTCGCTAGTGTTCTACTTCTGTCCTCCGAAGTTCGTCAGCCTGCAAGATGAAACGTACACAATGGAAAGCTCTTTCGCGAGCGTCGCCCCCGAGTAAACCCCTCCGCATCAGTACGCGAAGGAAGGACGAGCATGGTAGGGCGCAGATGGCATGGCAGACATGAACTCGCCGGCATCGTTTTGACACGATGCCGGCCGCGCCCCCATCTTAATTTAAAACTAAAATGAGGCGCTTTTTTGTGTTGGTGGCGATCCGTTTCACGCGCAGTCACCTGCTCCTCGCTTTTCAATTTATCGTGTCACACGCGCGACTGTCCCAGCCGCCGCTTTTGACAACACTGTTAACGACTTTTCCCTCGCCGACCCTCTTTTTCTAACTTTCGACTTCGCGCCACACCAACTTCATGATGTATACGCGAAGCGCTGCACAAGCCGCGGCTATGGCCGCCACCACCCAATCCGACGAAACACAAGCCCAAGAGCCGCCAGATGACCGACTTGTCCTTCCTCGTGCCCCCTCGTTGCCAGCTCGACTCGTTGCGCAACAGCGGATTCCCCAAGGTGCTAGCATCGATCCATCGTTGGTCATCGCGATGCAGGGCGACAAGGCCATACGCGCTGGCGACGGCACCGGGGCAATCCCAAGCCTAGAGTCGCTTGCGCAGGACGCCCTCGCCCATCGCTGCATTTCGTTTAACTGCATGCTGCACGCGGGAAGCTGGGTCGCACTCCATGACATTGGAGCGGGCGAGATGCTAACGCACAACGTGAACCAACACGAAGCCCTGCTTGCAAAGGAACAAGTGTTTGCGTGCCAATGTCACGGCGTCGAGCAGAGCGGCTTCCTGGGGTTGATGAATGCCGCGAAGACCAGTGGCGCAACCGGAGTTGACCATAATCGTGAGTGGCTCTTCCTCTTGGCGTCCGACTTGGTGAAAACCAAGGCGCTGGCCGCTGGCTACTTGCCGTCGATCGCGGCGACCGAAAATAAAATTGCCCTTGGCCGGCTACGTAGCGACGACTCGGGTTCTCATGGCTCAGTCGCGCTCGGCGGCCGGTCGGTGTGCGTATCGATCCCGCACAAGAAGCATCCCCCAAGGCCTTCCACCGGCGAGGAAGGGCAAAGCGTGAGCTGCGGCGATGAGGCCATCGTCGTCGTGGCGGTCGCCGCCGAACACATGTCGGAATGGGACCACGTCGCGACCGTCAAGGGCGTGGTCCTGCCATTCGCGGTCGCCAACAGCATCGCTCTCACGGATCAGGAGCATCTGTTGTATACGGGCGGCGCCCTGTTTCTCCGCCACTCGTGTGAGCCGAACGTGCGCGTCTTCATTCACCCCTCGGACCGTTCGTTCGACTTGCTGGCGTTGCGGCCGATCGCAACAGGCGAACCCTTGACGTACAACTACCTGACGACGGAGTGGACCGTTGCTCAGCCCTTTGATTGCGAGTGCGGCGCGGCTGCTTGCGTAAAACGAGTCGCCGGTTTCCAACAGCTGCGACAGGAGCAGCGTCAGGCCATCATGCCGCATGCCTCCCCGGCCATCGTGCAGTTGCTCAGCGAGGTCACTTTCGCCAACGATGCGGCGCGTGCCGGCGACGTGCTCGTTCGCGGGGCTTCCGGTGTCAATCTCACGCTCAAGCCGGGGTTCGCGGGGCTGAAGGATGGGCACGTCGCTCGGCACCACTGCGACCCCAACGCGGCGGTCATCAACGGCCGCGTCGTGGCGCTGCGCGATACGGCGGCGGGCGAGGAGGTGACGGTGAACATGGCCGTCCTGGCGTGCGACCTGCCCAGCCCGTTCCAGTGCGCCTGCGGGGCGGCGGCGTGCCTCGGGCGCGTGGCCGGCTTCTGCCAGCTCGGCGAGGCGGACCAGCGGCGGCTGATGTACCTCGCGGAACCGGACACGCGCGCGGAGGCGGCGGAGCGCGGCAAGCTGACGATTCACAGCGACAGCCCCGACGTCGTCATCGCGGCCAACGGCGGAATGGGCATGGCGACGTTCGCGAAGGCCGCGATTCCGGCCGGCAAGGCGGTGTTCCACGTCCGCGGGCTGACGCTGCCGTTCCCGACCGTGTACACCATCTGTGTCTCTCCCGGGCGCCACGTCATCGTCCACGGCGGCGCGCAGTGCCTGGCACACTCCTGCGACCCCAACGTGCGGATCCGGATGCACGACGACGCGGGCGGCTTCGACGTGGTGGCGTTGCGCGACATCGCCGCGGAGGAGCTGATCTCGTTCAACTACCTGTCGACGGAGTACGACATGGACGGCCCGTTCACGTGCCTGTGCGGCGCCCCGCGGTGCTTCGGGCAGATTCGCGGCTACAAGCACGTGCCGCGCGAACGCATCGCCGACCTGGACGGCCTGGCGACGCCAGTGGTGAAGGCGCTCTTGGCGCGCGACGCGACGCAGCTGCGGGCGAGCGCGGCCGTTCGGCGCGGGGAGGTGATCGCCCCGGCGGGGGCGATCGACCTGTCGCGGAGTGGCACGACCGTGCTGGGCGACGGGCGCGTCGTGGCGCACCACTGCGACCCCAACGCGGCGGTCATCAACGGCCGCGTCGTGGCGCTGCGC
>ERZ1292633.4047-Hain-H41-02um-R1-4047-length-13811-cov-7_pt1 | contig 13811 bp, 16 predicted proteins | sample MGYA00564406_ERZ1292633 | MGnify/ENA primary metagenome ERZ1292633 (study PRJEB36523, sample SAMEA6512639) | groundwater metagenome | collected 2019-01-08 | study: AquaDiva: Metagenomics assemblies of 32 groundwater samples
CCGTGCGCGGCGAGCCAGTGTTTCCATACCTTTCCGCGCTTCGCGCGGCCGAATCAATCGGCAAAATTCCTGAAAGTTTAATTGTGGTGGGCAGGGTGGGATTCGAACCCACGAGGCCTTACGGCCAGAGGGGTTTAAGCCCTCCGCGTATACCACTCCGCCACCTGCCCATTGCAGGAGCATAGTCTAATTTTTGACCGACTTCAAGAGACTATGATAGTCTCAACGTCATTAAGGGGACCGTGGTAGTTATCGAAGAGTTTTGCGGCGGTAGTTCAGTGGTAGAACGTCTCCTTGCCAAGGAGAAGGTCGCGGGTTCGACTCCCGTCCGCCGCTCCATGAAAAGAGCCTCGGAAATCCGAGGCTCTTTTCATTCGCTTTAGGCGCCGAACTCAAGGCGTTTGAGTCGCGCATCAAACAAGGCGTTTTGTTGCACTTGGACGGCAAAATTCATTGCCAAGCCCTTTAGGATTTTTTGGATGTCAAGCAGAACCACTTTGATCTCTGCTATGTCTGCCTTCAGACCAGCCACGTCGGTCTTCAACACACCGACATCTGTCTTGAGGCCAGCCACGTCGGTCTTCAACACACCGACATCTGTCTTGAGATCCGCAACATCTGTCTTGAGGCCACCTAACTGTTCATCAATGGAATCAAAACGCGTGGTGGCTTCATCGAAGCCACCTTTGGTCATGGCCGCCAGTTCGTCTGTGGTGATCACTGCCATACGAGAAATAAATTATAGCATGAGTCCATATGGGTGTCATGAACGACGTCATCACTCAAGCCACTAACCCGTCGCTTGTGGTTGTTTATTCATTTGGATTCTTAACCACTTGATGCCAGCTCGATTTCCCGCCTTGTATTGTTCACGCGCGATAGCCATTACAAATTCTCGTAGCGCCAGACGTTCATCACCATCAATTTGTAACTGCTCGGCAATCGTCTCAAGGCCAGTCGCAAGTTTGTTGTACCAGCCACCAGTTTGTTGTTGTGTTTCCATAGAATAAAAGTTAAGCGAAGGACGGTTTGAATGATTTCTGCCGATGGCGCCAAGCGAGCGCGCCAAGCCCAAGTAAGGTAACGGTCAACATGATGAGTCCCCACGGTGGATTTTTTTGTGAGCTTGTCGCAAGGCTCATCGTCGCTTCCTCTGATGTTGGCGCACTTGTGACTAGGTCGCCTATTCCGCGTGGAAGTAGACGCATCTCGTCGTTGTAACGCGTGAGCACTCCTGTAATTTCGTAACGCTCCCCAGGACGCACGGATGAGGTCGCAATGTCCGTTTTGTCTTTGAGTACAACGGCGATAGAGACACCTTCCTCCTCGAGGTTGAACCGATCTATGCCACGATCAACGACCGTACCACTTACGCGCACTAATCGGCCGACCTCTGTCTCATCGATCTCATCAATCGAGAGAGTTCGCGCCTCGATTTCCTCCGAGCCGATCACTGTGATCGCATCAGCGCTTGCAATCTTTAGTCGCTCTTCACCATAAGCCGTGCTCACCGTGCCGATTGCGCGCACGAGATCACCAATAAGCAGATTAGGAAACTCTCCACGGTACTGATAAATCTGCAGGCCATCAATGTACATGATTTGCGAACTGAAGAGACCTGGCGTTGCAATTACAACACCATCAAAAAATCGTGTCGTGTTCAATGTTGGTGTTGTCGTTTTCTTTTTTGCAACCGTAGGCGCCTGCACCGCGCTTACGAGCTCGGCAACAGTTTCGACTTCCACTTGATTGTCCGAAAGAGCCGGTGATTGAGTCGGATGATCATCGAAAGGGTAAGGGACGCCTTCTTTGGAGCTTTCATAGGAAAGAGTATGAATCACCTCGCCATCTGGAGCGGTGAGCGAGATGGAGTCCGCGTCGTTATTGAGCGCGATGCGTGTGACTGATCGCGGGAGAGTTAATATGAGTCCGGCCGCAAGTTCGCCAGTGAGTTCATAAGTTTTCGAGAGATCGGAGAGTGTCCATCCGTCGAGTATGACAGACTCATCCCCAAAGTTTTCTAGCGTGATGTACTCGGCGTCATCCGAGCCGACAGGATTTGCCATGAGTTCAACGATACGCAATGTTGTGATGAGTTTTTGACTCCGCTCACCATCTTGAAATTCTTCCTCGTTTGAGTTCGAGTCTGACACGGCTTGAGTTGCAGTTGTATTTTGTGTGTTGGTTTTTGTTTCGACGATCGGCGCAACAATCGAGTTTGTATCGTCACGTGTTAGTTCTGTCGTGACGAGCCACGAGCCACTAGCATCTCGTGCGATTGAGTTTGGTTTTTTTACAGCAGTGACAACAGCGTCTGCCCAGCCGCCGTAGCTCACCGCATCAATTATCTGACCGCTTGGATCAAGAAGCTGAACGCGATCTCCATCGTTGTTAAGACGATTTGAGAATTCAACGGTCGTGAACTGCAAGGCGCCGATCTCTCCAGAAAACCAAACGGATTGTCCGCCGCCCTCCGTGCCTTGCCATCCTTCGAGCTCAATCGTTTGAGTCCCAGGATTGTAAATCTCAACCCATTCGTTGCCGTTCGCTGGATCGCTCACGATCTCGTTAATAAGAAGTGTGCCAATAAGATATGACACCGGTGTCGAAACTATGACGGCCGTGGTAGTCGGTATTTCTACAACTGGGATTTCGACGATCGTTGGTTCCTCTTCTTCCTCGGCTTCCACTTTTACTCCGCTATCTTCTTGCTCTTCTGTTTCTATGATTTCTATAGCAGAGATTTCTTCGACCTCTGGTTCTTCACTGAAGACTAAATCGAGACTTCCCGGCGTTCCATATTGGACAACGTCCGCATCAAAGCCGATCGAGCTCGTTGCAGATGTCCAACCTTCCGTACTCAAGATCATGCTGGTGAATCCCAATCCTCCTCCAGATGCTCCAGCAGACGGCGATCCTCCGTCTCCGACAGCATTGATTTCGGTACCGCTCCCATCGCGAAGTACCAAGCGCAGTCTACTGTTGGAAATGGCAAGTTCGGTGGTGATGAAATCGGCAACGACGGCGAGAGTTGATTGTGCGTCTCCATAGTTTGCAATGAGATAAGTTGAATGAGGGAGAATGGTCGAGTCAATCGGAAACTTCAGCGTCTCATTGCTCGTCGCGACTCCGTCTATTGACCAGCTTGTGAGAACGACGGCCACATCCGTTGGGTTGGTGAGCTCGAGCCACTCGTCTGCGTTTGAGGAAGTTGAACCTGCCCAGTTCACTTCCGAGATGTAGACCGTGCTTGGTAGCTCCATCGCGAGCGTTATTCTCGGAAACACGAAGTACGAAGCCGCGGTCGTTATGAGAAGGAGATATTTCATAATTTAGTTTTATTTCAAAGCCACTTTAGTGGCGTTTGGATTTGATCACGCTTCTGCCTGCCGGCAGGCAGGAAAGCGTGTTAGAAATTTTGCCGGAGGACCACGGATGTTATTGTAAGCTGACACAAACAAACACACCCCGCGGTTGCGAGGTGTGGATGAGTCGGGTTGCGTGATGCCTGGCGCACAGATGAGCTTGTTTGAGCTCCGTGTGGTTTTTTTGGTGCTTCTGTGTGGCCGAGGTTTTCTATCCATCGCTTTGTATAAAACTTTTTTGAGCGCATTGATTCCATCGTACCGCAAAAAAGCCTCTGCGTCAACCGTTTGTCAATAACTTCTGACAAAATACGTTTTGTCAGAACGCGCTGACAAAAAGGTGTGGATAGGAACTTGACATCAGAACAGATCCTTTTCAATCCTTTCAATTTCCGCTAGGATCAGTTCACGCCGCGGTGGTGAAATTGGTAGACACGCCAGCCTTAGGAGCTGGTGGGGCAACCCTTAGAGGTTCGAGTCCTCTCCGCGGCACCAAACCGGACTTCCAATTTTCTAACTTTGGAAAATCCGTTGTGTTACATCATCGAAATAACTTTATGGAAAAACAACTTACAAAAAATGGAGATGGCGTTACATGTCCAATCGCGGTGATTGTAAAAGATGGGAAGGTGCTTACCGGCCATCGTCACTACACAAAAGATAAATGGAAGGAGATCTCGGTATGGACAATTCCTGGTGGCAGGTCTGATATTAGCGAAACCATTGAACAAGCCCTCAGGCGAGAAGTCGCTGAAGAAGTTGATATCAGAGATCTAGACATTTTGGATTTTATTGGCGAAGTGCCGGGCGCAAAAGATGGCGATGTAGTCCTTATGTTTTATTGCACGACGAAGCAAGAAGCAAAACTTATGGAGCCTGAAAAGTTTTCGGAATGGCGATGGGTTCCAATAAAGGATTACATCGTCGAAGAATCATATGGTGGCTTCAATCTTCCTGCGCGAAAAATGATTATTGATTATTTGGCGAAGCTATGAAAAAACTTCAGGCCTTTAATATGAAAAAAATTATTGTTGCCTCTAAAAACCCAGTGAAGATTAATGCCACATTGCTTGGTTTTCAAAAAATGTTTTCGAATGAAATGTTTGAGATAGAGGGAGTGTCTGTTTCCTCGGGAGTGAGCGACCAGCCTAGTAGTGATTTGGAAGCATTTCAAGGTGCTTGGAATAGGGCAGAGAACGCCTCAAAGAAAATAGAGAACGCTGATTTCTGGGTTGGGATTCAAGGTGGCATTGAAGAGAAAGGCTCTATTAAGGTGCCTGTATTTAGAGAATGGTGAGCTACCAAAGATGCGTTGACCAGAGGCAGGGATCTCTGTAAGATCCCATCACTATGCGTATTATTTTAATCCACGGGTACAATTCATCACCGGAGGAGAATTTTCATCCATGGCTTGCTCGCGAGCTCATGGATCGAGGATTTGAAGTTATCGCGCCGAAGTTGCCACTTGATGGCGAAGTGGAGTCCATTGCTTGCATTGAGGCGCTTGTAAAAGCTGTCGGACGACTTGATGAGAATACAATTATTCTTGGTCACAGTCTCGGTGGTGTGCTCGCACTGCGTTATCTTGAGGCGGCAGAGGCCGTGTCAATTCCACGCGCCTGCATTCTTGTTGGAGCCCCGTGGCAGACGAAGAGTGATAAAACGCGTGGACTGTTTTTGTCCGAGTTTGATTATGACGTTGTCGCTTGGAAAGCGCGTGAGTTTGTGATTGTGCATGATAAGGAAGACAAACTCGTTCCGTTCGATCATGCAGAAAAGTATGCTCGTATGTTGCAAGGAGAGCTTGTCGCAACAACAGGTAACGGTCATTTCATGGAAAAAGAATATCCGATTTTGACCGAGACCGTTTTGAAAAAATCTGAACCGCCACCTCCAATGCTACCGGGCATGTCGCTTCCTGACGCTTACGTCGGGATTCGCTAATCATTTTTTCAGACGTGTCTCACTTTTTAGACGATCGTCATAAAAGTGAGGTATGTTATTTTATGCTAAAATATGAGCATGAAACGAGTCTCCAAAACTCCATCACTTCCCACACCTGCGCAGGAGGGACCTGTTGAACCGCCGAAAGCTCGCGGTGCACTGTGGGTGTATTTTGTTATGTTGTCCTTCGTTGTAGTGACAGCCTTTGTGGTTGTTGTTTTTTCTATTGTAGACAATGGGACAGAAGTTACAGAAGGGGCAGAAGGCACAAAGGACGTGGAAGAGAAATTGTATTCTCATTTTTCTGTCGTGACGCCGATTGCACAGAGTGATCACTACACTGGAAGTGTGGATGAATGCGCCTTCGCGATTAAGACCGACATCTCCACTCTGCCAGTGCCCACGTCGCCGGAGCGCATTGCCGAGTCGGTGTATCTATTGCTGAATATTGAGATCAACGACGCCCCAGAGTATGCAGAGGACTCTACTGGTGAGGAGACGGAGCAAGACGATGCTTTTACGCGCGACTTTGCTCGGCTGAAAAGACTTGTTGGAATCGCAGACGAGCATAACATTCCGTTGACGATCGGCCTGCAACCACCATTTACGGATCGGCTACAACGGCAAGGTGTCAGTGAGCTCAAAAGCTGGTCGGAGTATGGGCACGAAATCGCGATTCGTTATGATGGTGCGACTCGCGAGACTCCATACGGTCAATGGTTGAGTTCACTGCACGATCTACAGAATCAGCTTGAGGAATTATGCAACTGTGAGGTAACAAGCTGGAGTGGCGGTGATGACTATCTTGGCATTTTTGACGTCGCCAATGAGCTCGGTTTCAGTGCGACTTACGGATGGAGTGAAGAAGAACAAAATATTCCTGAAGCATTCGCTGTGATGAATCCGTGGATGCCTGTCAGTGGTGGGTCTGCCGAGGCACTCAAGCAATTTGATCCTGATGGGACGATCGTGTTTCTTCCAAGCGGTGTCTATCCCGCGCACTGTGTTGGCAGTGACAATATCGCCTTTCCTCTCTCTGCTGACAATTTTATTTATACGACCTCTGCTTTGTATGAGACGCTTGAGAGCGCAGTTGATAAAAAGGTGAATGTTTTTATAGCGAGTTTGTCGTTGAACGGTTTTGCGCAAGTGAGCGATGATGAAGTGGAGTTCACCGTATTCGATACTTGGCTCACAGAGATCATTGATCCGCTTATTGCTCGCCGGTGGCTCAAACCCAGCACTGTTTATGAGGCCGCACGGGCTTACGAATTATGGCTTACAACCGTAGCAGGCACGCTTATTCCGGTCTTCATAGAAGAGTCGGTTGATGAGTAGGCTAGCATTGCCACGGACTGGTTACAGAAACTAGACTCATCAGAGATAATATGTTATCATCATATTATAAATTAGATTTTTTTATGTATGTCTACCCTTTCTGTACCGCTCACTCCTTCTTTAGAGGAAACCATTGATCGTTTGGTGAGTAGTGGTTTTGCCGAGACCAAAGCGGAGGTCGTGCGAAAAGCGATTGCTCGATTGGCAGAGGAAGAAGCGGTCAACGCTGTTTTACGTTCTGAACAGGAAGCCCGCGAGGGAAAAATCTTTCGAGGAGATTTACGCACTCTTTTGAAGAAAATTCGTTAGTTGTGGAAGTAGCATACACGGCATCTTTTTTGCGGATGCTAGGCAAACTTCCGCCAGAATTACAGGAGGAAGCGATGGAAAAGATCGAACTTTTTCGTAATGTCCAAAATCATCAGCAATTAAAAGTCCATGCGCTCCGCGTCCAACTGATCGGCAGGTATAGTTTTTCTGTAAATTATAAAACTCGCATTGTTTTTCATTACCTTTCAAAAAAAATCAAAGAAGAGGCGCTATTGACCGCTATCGGTGATCACGATGTCTACCGATAATAATCAGAAGTCGCCCTTCGAATACTTCAGGGCGGCCTGAATAAAACAGAAGCCGCCCCCATCGAGCGACTTCCGAGTAGGAAGGTGATGGGGGCGGCGGAAAGTCCCTATTTCGGTGGCTGGGGGAGACGATCCTTGATCTTCGAGAGGTCCATGCCGATGTGCAGACCGATCTCGCTGAGCAGTTCCTTGATATCGTTGAGGGACTTGCGGCCGAACATCTTGGTCTTGAGCAACTGTCCCTCGGTCATCTCACAGACCTGCCAGATGTAGATCAGGCCGAGGGGTCTGTAGATGGTCATTTGACTCTCGGTGAGGCAGTTAAAGGTCCTCGCAGAGGCAGAGAGATTGAGTGGGGTAAGACGATGGCTCATCTGGGTGATCTGTTCCTCCGTGATTCCGCCGGACTTCGCCAGAGCCGTCGCTTCGGCCGCGGCCTGGTCGAAGCGTTCGAGGCGCTCGAGGTCGTGGGGCAGGGCCAGAAGGTTGGATGTTGGGATCGGCTCCCCAGCGAAGGCAGTCTCGATGTCGGTGGAGGTGATGCCGAAGAGCGCGGCGAGCTGGGAGTTTACGAAGTAGACGGCGAGGAGACGGATCTGGGCGATTGTTAGGGTCATGTTGGCTCCTGGTGGTGCTTGGCTCGGGGTTGAGCGGCTGAATAACGTACAACGTAAAGACCGTTTTGTCAAACCTGTGTACCTCGATTATTTGACAAATGGCCGATTTTGTGATGAAATAGGATCAATTAAAAGTCAGGGTGCAAAGGAAGGCCCTCGAGAATCATCTAACGATGACCTCGGGGGCTTTTTTGAAAAGTTTTAAGCTTAGAATAGCTATTACAAAAGATTTCGTCGCTTGGCACACATTAAAGTCGCGAATAGAAGCAGAACATACTCCGCGTTTATTTCGCGAACGGGAGATTTGGTGGTGCTCACTTGGTGCGAATGTCGGCGTTGAAGAAGACGGTAAACACACGCGTTTTGAGCGTCCGGTGTTAGTGTTGCGGAAGTTCAATAAAGAAATGTTTTGGGCTTTACCCCTTACGTCAAAGGAAAAGTATGGAGCTTATTATCAATCTGTTGATTTACATGGTGAGAAACGAACAGTGATGCTGTCACAGCTTCGTGTTTTAAGCACAAAGCGACTTATACGTCGTTTGGGGAAAATGTCAGAGAGATCGTTTGGTCTGATCGAACAATCAGTGATCGATCTCATAAAACAAACGGACCTCTTTCGAGGTCCTCGGGTGCCTAACGGCAATTTGTAACTACACAGTAACATGGTTTGGCAGATTTGTCAAACAGGAAAGCATGGTTTTAAAATCAGAAGCCGCTTCCATCGAGCGACTCCTGAGTGGAGGTGATGAAAGCGGCGGCGGGGCTAGTGAAGATTCAGGCAGCCTTCCTTGTTTGGTAGGCGACCGGGATTTCTTCGTGGATTTCGATTGATCCGGGGCGTGGTTCACGGCCGCGTGGGTCGGGACCACGTGGTGGCCGCGTACCCAACAGCCCGATCCAGTCGCACCAACCACGGTATTCCAGGCAGAGGACGATGCCGATGAGTGCTCCTACGAATGGGGCAATCACCGTCAGAGGAGAATGGCCGACAGACTCGACGTACACGGCGTCGGAGATCCTTTTGGCCCAGTCCGGGGCGTCGGTGTCGAGTCCGAGGAATTGGTGCAAGAAGAACGCGACCCCGAACATGAAACCGTGAGGCACGGCGGTGAGAGCGGAGAGGGAGATGCCGATCTCTGGTTTGCTGTGCCACGACCTGCCCTTGAAGAAGCGTTTGCCATCGATCAAGATGTACCATACGTGCCTCAAGCAGATCTCGGAAACCACACTCGGGTTCCACGGGAACACACCGACCACGGCGGCGGAGTAACTACCGAAGGTCGTGGCGGTGCGAGGATCGAATCCGAGAAGTATGAGGATACGGGTCATCAATCGACTGAACGCAATTTCAGCAGGGAGTAGGGTGGTGCTGGACATGGAAACCTCAGTAAGGGTATGTGCATTATCCCTTTTTGGCTCATTTTGTCAACCCAAATAGCCAACGTATGGACCCTATTTTCCCCTGTGGAAGATCTAGGGATAAAGCCACTAAACCTCGGCTTGACAGGAAACCGAGTCTCCTTTAAAATCCTGGCACCAAACAATTAATAGATCACCCCTTCTTTGTCCCAAGAATCATCGAGGTTTTAGCAAGGGATGGAGGGAAGAGTGTGATAAAGAAAGGAATACGGTATGGCCAACCTGTTCGCGATCAATCATACGCTTCGTGGGTGAAACCTCGTTATTGTTGAGGTGATTTAACCCGCGTAGTACGCGGGATTTTTATTTCAAACCCGTTAAACCCGCGATCTGCTTGTGCTTTGTCTCGCAAACGACTCAACGTAACCAATCTACGTCTCGCCGTTTTGCTCAACTCCAGCACCTCGCATCTCATCATGTTTAACAGGTTTGATAATCGGGCAGTAGGGACGAGCCCTTGAGGGAACTCAAGAATTCATCCCTGACGCCGGAATGCGTTGGTGACGTTATTTCACAATTGAATAAAATAACAACACGAGAATCAAATAGAGAATGAATCTCACAAGAGATTCAAAGTGATTCCAAAAACGAGACGATTATTCGTTTCGTAGTTGGAGAGCATCAAGAGCATACGGAGGATGGCTCGACAGCATGTGCCGATGAAGGACGTAGCAGCCTGCGATAAGCCTCGGGAAGGTGGCAAGCAACCTGTGATCCGGGGATGTCCGAATAGGGAAACCTCATTGGGGAAATGCCCAATGATTCTGCGCTGAACACATAGGCGCAGAAAGGCCACTCGGCGAAGTGAAACATCTCAGTAGCCGAAGGAAAAGAAAACATTAGTGATTCCCTAAGTAGTGGCGAGCGAAAGGGGAAGAGTCCAAACCTACCATGTGAAACGTGTCCAGAGATCTCTTCGGAGAAGGACGGATATGTGAAAGACGTCAGTCGTTGCATGATAGGTGTTGTAAGGTAGTGGTGTTCTGCGCTGACGCGCAGAGGTGAGGAAGTGTGTCGTTCCTAGTAGAAGGAGCTGGAAATCTCCGCCAAAGAAGGTGATAGCCCTGTACGCAAAAGGAGACACAAACTCACGACCGTTATTCTTGAGTACCACGGGACACGAGAAATCCTGTGGGAACCTGCCGTGACTATACGGTAAGACTAAATACACATGCTGATCGATAGTGAACCAGTACCGTGAGGGAAAGCTGAAAAGCACCCCGAGAGGGGAATGAAATAGTATCTGAAACCGTATGCTTACAAGGAGTCGGAGCCTGGCGCAAGCTGGGTGACGGCGTGCCTATTGAAGAATGAGCCAACGAGTATGCGTATGTCGCTTGGTTAAGTCCGATAGGACGAAGCCAGAGTGAAAGCGAGCCTTAATCGGCGTATGCCGGTGCTTTGCACCGGTGTGTGGCATGCGTATGACCCGAAACCGGGTGATCTAACCATGTCCAGGGTGAAGCGGGTGTAACAGCCCGTGGAGGCCCGAACCCACCAGCTGTGCAAAACTGGGGGATGAGGTGTGGTTAGCGGAGAAATTCCAATCGAACTCGGTGATAGCTGGTTCTCCCCGAGATAGCTTTAGGGCTAGCGTCGGTAAATAATGTGTTGGGGGTAGAGCACTGATAGGGATCACCGCCGCAAGGTAGGTGTCCCTGCCAAACTCCGAATACCAGCACATGTTCCCGGCAGTCAGACCATGGGGGCGAAGCTCCATTGGTCGAAAGGGAAACAGCCCAGATCTCAAACTAAGGTCCCAAAATCATTGTTAAGTGTAGAAGGAAGTGGAGCGACGGAAACAACCAGGAGGTTGGCTTAGAAGCAGCCATCCTTTAAAGAAAGCGTAACAGCTCACTGGTCAAGTTTCTCCGCACCGAAAATGTACCGGGGCTAAACAGTGTACCGAAGTTGAGGGTCCGTTCCGCTTCGGCGGATTGGGCGGTAGGGGAGCGTTTTCAACGCGTTGAAGTCGTACGGTGACGTACGGTGGAGTGTTGAGAAGTGAGAATGTTGGCATAAGTAGCAAAAAGACAGGTGAGAACCCTGTCCACCGGAAACCCGAGGTTTCCTGGGCAACGCAAATCGTCCCAGGGTTAGTCGGGGGCTAAGGCGAGGCCGAAAGGCGTAGTCGATGCACAGCAGGTTAATATTCCTGCACCACGTCGTGTTTTCAATGGGGTGACGTTTTTCCACGCGTCCCGCGTCCTATGGCTATGGCGTCAGGGGTGCGAAGGTGTCTGATAGGGAAATCCGTCAGGCATAAGCCAACGCACCGTCGCAAGGGTGTCGCAAGACAGCCAAGGGGACGGAAGGAAGAACCAAGAAAAACCTCTAGAGTTAAACATGATGTGCCCGTACCGCAAACCGACACAGGTGGGTGGGTATAAAAGTACCAAGGTGTACGAGAGAACCCTCGTTAAGGAACTCGGCAAAATAGCGGCCGTAACTTCGGGATAAGGCCTGGTTGCCCTCGGGAGAGGGCGACCCGCAGCGAAAGACGTCAAGCGACTGTTTACCAAAAACACAGGTCCCTGCAAAACCGTAAGGTGATGTATAGGGGCTGATGCCTGGCCAGTGTCCGAACGTTAAAGAAGGGGGTCATGGCGCAAGCTAGAAGCCTTCGACTGAAGCGCGGATGAACGCCGGCCGTAACTATAACGGTCCTAAGGTTATCCGATTTTCCTTTTGGAAGATCGGATAAGGACTGGGACCGTTGTAGATTGGTAAAGAGTAAAAATGCTGCCTACCTCTTCAGTAATGGAGAGTGAGTCCAATCGTGGCTATATGCTGGAAACCCAGCCATTGGGCAATCAGCAGGGAAGTCCGTAAGGATCCCTCAGAGACTACACGCCACGCCCCCGATACAGATCGGGGTGAAGATATAGTCCTTCGCGTAAAGGAAGCGAAAAGCGAAATTCCTTGTCGGGTGAGTTCCGACCTGCACGAATGGCATAACGACTTGACGACTGTCTCAACGATGGACTCGGCGAAATTGCACTGAGAGTGAAGATGCTCTCTACTCGTAGTTAGACGAAAAGACCCCGTGAAGCTTTACTGTAGCTTGCTATTGGGTTCATGTTTCGCATGTTCAGTGTAGGTGGGAGCTTCGGCGCCAATGAGACACCACCCTTGCGTTTTGTGAATCCTAACCGGTATCCGTGAATCCGGATACTAGGACAGTAGCTGGTTGACAGTTTGACTGGGGCGGTAGCCTTAACAGATGATTTTCTTACGCCGAAAATCATTGGGGGCTTCAGGCGGAAACGCTTGAGGATTACCGCTGTTCCGTGGGAGTTTCCACTCCCACCCCAGATGTCCAAAAAGGAACAAAAATATTTGGCTATATGCTGGAACCTCCTGATAAGACGTGAGTACGGAAACGTAAAAATCTCGCGTCGGATCGAAATGATCGCAGGACAATCAGCAGGGAAGTCCACGTGACCCCTCAACGACTGCACGCCGAACACCCACTTGTGGGTGATGATACAGTCTGATCTTTGATGAGAATCAAAGCTCTTCCTACCGGGAAGAGATCAAGCCCGTCTTATTGCATGGTCTTAAGATTGCCGAGGGTTTGGTTAACACATATGCCCAAAAGGTAACGGAGGCGTTTACCAAGGTCAGCTTAGCCCGGATGGAAATCGGGCTGGACGTGCAAACGCACAAGCTGGCTTGACTGCAAGACTGACACGTCGCGCAGCTGCGAAAGCAGAAGTTAGTGATCCGACCGTACGACGTAGGACGGCGGAAGCTCATCGGACAAAAGCTACTCCGGGGATAACAGGCTGATCGCGCCCAAGCGTCCATAGCGACGGCGCGGTTTGGCACCTTAACAAATCGGGGTGCTACAGGAGCGATCCTGTACCAAAATAAATTCGGCTTATAACGGTGAACCCGTCCGTAGGATGATGGTATAATTCGTTCGTATGAACGACATTCTACGCGGCAATACCGTGGGAAGTCTCACGCAAACGCAGCACGCAGTTTTGGTTGGATGCTTGCTTGGAGACGGAGCACTTCGCAGACAAGGAAATCGACAGGCCTTGCTGGAAATCAATCATGCTATTTCTCAAAAAGAATATGTTGATTGGCAATACGAAGTGTTTCGCGACCTTGTGATCACACCACCGAAACCCCGTTTAGGAAACGGAAGCCGTGTTGCCTATCGGTTCACGACCAGAAGTCTGTCGATCCTCTCAAATTATCATCAGTGGTTTTATGCCCCCCAAGGCAAGATCATTTCTGATGACTTAAAGATCGGTTCGCTTGAACTTGCTGTGTGGTATATGGATGATGGAAGTAAGAGCCGTTCATCTTGCTACTTCAATACCCAGCAGTTTTCGACGGATGACCAACAGCGACTAATTGGGTTGCTGTGGCGGACATTTGGGATAGAAGGACGACTAAATCGCGATAAGAAATACCAGCGGATCCGGATAACGACATCCGGAACCGTCAAATTGTATAACATCATCGGTGATTACATCCTTCCGTGCTTCCGATACAAACTTGCATGATGACCCCGTAACGACTGATTCGAAAGAAGA
>ERZ1292633.4048-Hain-H41-02um-R1-4048-length-13810-cov-5_pt1 | contig 13810 bp, 11 predicted proteins | sample MGYA00564406_ERZ1292633 | MGnify/ENA primary metagenome ERZ1292633 (study PRJEB36523, sample SAMEA6512639) | groundwater metagenome | collected 2019-01-08 | study: AquaDiva: Metagenomics assemblies of 32 groundwater samples
CCGTGGACAATTACCGAAGCTGAACTAACCAATCAAACTGGCGCCAAAATTGCACGCCTCGTCAATGATTTTGCGGGTCTTGCTTATTGTCTGCCGCATTTGCAAGACGCCGATACTTTGCCAATTGGCACACCAATTAAAGGCGCAAGTGACGTATATGCGGTTATGGGCGCTGGCACTGGTTTTGGCGCTTCGGTTTTAATTGGCGGCGCTTATGGCCCATATTGTTTACCAACTGAAAGTGGCCACGCAACATTTGCGCCAGTCAATGATTTTGAAATCGAAATTTACCGTTATTTACGCAAAAAATACGGCAGGGTTTCGATTGAACATTTGATGTCCGGCCCGGGCCTCGTCAATCTTTACGAATCGATAAGCCACATTAGAGGCGAGCCACATAAAGCGCTGACGCCTGCGCAAATCACGGATATTGACGGCATGGACGCCCAAGGTTGTCGTCACACAATTGATGCCTTCATTGATATTTTGGCATCTGTGGCGGGTGATTTAGCGCTTTTGCATGGCGCGTTGTCGGGGATATTTATCGCGGGTGGCATTATCAATCATGTCGTTGACAAAATTGATCATCAAAGATTTCGTGCGCGTATGGAAGCCAAAGGGCCAATGACTAATTTGGTAAAAGCCATTCCGTCGAAAATTATTATCAACCCCCATGCAGCGCTGATTGGTGCGGCCAATGTGTTGACAATAAAACAGATTTTAGAGGCTTGATAAATTAATATGCCCCAGAACCCAATTATTGAAAGCTTTATGAAGGCTGGCCCAGTTTTGCCAGTAATGGTCATCCCATCAATTGAAATGGCATTGCCATTGGCGGATGCACTTATGGCAGGCGGGATATACGCCCTCGAAATCACATTGCGCACGTCCTGCGCGCTTGAGGCAATCGCACTTATCGCCAAAGAACGCCCAAAAGCAATTGTTGGCGCTGGCACAATATTAACGCCACGGGACGCCGAAAATGCTGCCAAAGCTGGCGCGAAATTCGGGGTGTCACCTGGGCTTACTGAGGTATTGGCCAAACAAGATGCAATTTGCCTATTGCCAGGCGTGGCAACGGCTTCAGAAGTTATGCAAGCACTTGAATGGGGCTATAATTATTTGAAATTCTTCCCCGCAGTTGCCGCTGGCGGTGTTGCTGCCCTTAAAGGTATTGGCGGCCCAATCCCACAAGCCAAATTCTGCCCAACTGGTGGCATTGATGCCGGTAATGCGGCGGCATTTTTGGCTTTGGATAACGTCCTTTGTGTTGGCGGCTCATGGGTTGCCCCGCTCCAAGCAATGGAGGAGGGCGCATGGGACGAAATAACGAGAATATCCAAACTAGCGGTCGATTCATTAGCGCCTAAGAACTAATCGAGGGGCTCATAGTGGCAGGCCGCGCACAACAAAGTACCGCAACAATAAGTGACGTTGCAACGCTTGCGCAGGTTTCGATAAAAACTGTGTCGCGAGTAATGAATGATGAGCCAAATGTTCGCGCGCAAACTCGTGACCGCGTAAAGGAAGCTGCCAAATCGCTAAATTATAATCCGAGCATGTTGGCGCGCTCATTGGCGGGTGGTAAATCTTACCTAATTGGTTTGATTTACGACAATATCAATTCTACTTACGCCCATGATTTGCAAACTGGGATGATTGCGCGGTGCCGCTTAAGCAAATATCATTTGATGTGCGAACCGCAAACTAGTGAAAACCCAGATTTAATCCAAGCGATTAGTAATTTGCTGGCGACCATTCGGCTCGATGGCATCGCTATTTCGCCGCCATTTTGCGACATGCCGCAAATCTTGGATATTATTGAAGCAACTGGCATGTCCTATGTTCGGATTTCGCCAAGCAAGGATTTAGGGCGCGCAGCTTGTGTGCGAATGGACGAATTTGACGCCGCATATAATTTGACAAAACACTTGATAGAGCGTGGTCACAAAGAAATCGGTTTTATTCGCGGCCACCCCCAGCATGGCGGTTCGCATCTAAGGTTTGAAGGATTTTGCAAGGCACTCAAAGACTACAATATCGATGCAAATCAGAACTGGATAAGCCAAGGATATTTTTATTTTGAATCGGGCCGCGAAGCCGCGCGGCAAATTTTTGAACATTCCAAAAGACCAAGCGCAATTTTTGCCGCCAATGACTATATGGCGTTTGGCCTAATGGCATATTTGCACGACATGGGTCTCAAAGTGCCCGAAGATATATCAATTGTTGGCTTTGATGACGTGCCGGGTTGCCAATTAGTTTGGCCGCATCTTACGACAATTCACCAACCAGTTACCGATATGGGCTATGCCGCCGCTGAGATTTTATTAAATAATGGCCCAAAAGAACGGGTTTTGCCATACCGCCTGATTGAGCGTGGTTCAGTCCTTAAGAAGGAATAGCTTCATTCAAAATCAAAGCGCGCGCAAATTTCCCGGGCGGTGAGCCATAGCTTAGAATTTCATCATTATAGGTTTTCAAGTCAAACCCTGCACCTCGGCGACGTTTTACGGCTTCGCGAGTTTCCATATGTTCGGCAAAACCAACAAAATAGGTTGAAAGTTGGGTGAAGGAAAGCTGCGCCCGCCGCCATTTGCCTGCTGCCTCGCGTTCTTCTTGGAACGCGGTTTGCGTTAACAAAAGCATCATTTCTTCGCGCGTCATGCCGTCAACGTGAATTGCTTGGTCAATTATGGAATTGCATATTGTGCGCAATTGCACTTTCAACTGGGTCAGTTCATATAATGGGTCATCAGATTTGAAACCTTCCTCAACCATCATTTGTTCGGCATAAACCGCCCAACCTTCAATGAATGAACCTGAACCCAAAATCGCTCGTAATATAGAGCTATGGCGATTGGCGTGAAAAAGCTGCACATAATGGCCAGGCATGGCTTCATGGACCGCGATGTCCATAATTCCGCGCATATTATATTCACGCAAAAATGAGGTGGTTTGTGCCTCGCTCCAGCCCTCTGGAATTGGCGACACCGCATAAAAAGTCTCAAGACCCTTATCGAGCGGGCCAGGGCTATCACAATATGCAACCGCAAAACCGCGTTGAAACTCGGGCATCAATATTATTTTCACCGGGCCACTGGGCAAAGTTATGAGGTTTTTTTGCAAAACAAATTGCCGTGCCACTTCGGTGGCATTGCTTGCAGTTTCCACCAATTTATCGGGAGTTGGTCTTTGGGCGGCTGCCAAATCCAATGCTGCTTTAATTGCTATTTGTTGCTGTTCGGCGCTTGGGTTTTGGGGCAAAACCAGCGTATTGTCAGTATTGGCAAGCACCCTTGCCGCAATTTCATACATGCGGCCACGAACCCGAATAATCGCGGCATTGGCACGTGCGCGAATTTCTTGGCGACTCAAATCAGACACCAATGTGAAGCCCAATTGTTGGTCAAATTTTTCGGCGCCCACTCTAAAATCGGCTTTTGCTGCGGGAACCAGCACAGTGTCAATCCAAACCTGATGCTCATCAACTGCTGCATTATATATGGCGATTGCGGCGTTAAGGCGAGCAAGCCTTGCGCCCCGTAAATGGTGTTTGTGCGGAGTAATCATTTCGTCGATAATTGACTTCAAGCCTTTGTTCTGGGCAGAATATGTCTCGGCATGTGGAGCTGGCACGCTAGGCGGATCCAAATTTTCACGCGCTTGACGCAAAAGGGTCGGAATTTTTTCCATTCGGCTTGTGGCATTGGCAAGGCGTGATTTTATCGGCGCAAATTCGCGCGCCATTAAATTATAAATCGCACCACCTGCGACGGATTGATAAGAAAGCGGGTTCCATGCCCAATCTTCAGACGCATCCATTGTCCAGATTTGACCGATTAACGCGTTCATCAAAATCGCGAAATCAACTTGGTTGTCGCGCGATAATTTTTGCTTATCTATTCTATCCAATTTTTCGCGAATCGAAAAGATGAAGCCTCGGTTGCGCATTCGGCCTTCAGCGCTCATATCATCAAGAAGTGCATCAAACCTATGTTCACCGATTTGAGTGGAAGAAACTGGGCTTAGACGAAGCGAACCCGATATCCAATCGCGCACTAATCGCGCAAATTCATTATCTACACGGCTTTGGCTTTGCGCAATTGATTTTGCTGACCATGCAAGTGCCGCCATGGAAACAAACCCCCCGGTGAAAATTCGGCGGTTGGATGTAAAACTCGTCATGTTTGGGCTGCCTTCCTATCGTTCTTGGTCTTCACACATTCGTCGATAATAGTGGCAATTGTCCATAGGGCGTAACATTCGATTGTCTTGTAACTGCCACGATGTTCAGATAGATTGAACGCTGGTAAGTTTCCCAATTCAAGATAATTTTACCATACCAAGGAGTAAATATTATGAGCTTTTTCGACAAAATTAAAAATGCGATTTTCGGCAATAAAGCGCATGCCGCGCCAGCACCGTCGGCTGCTGTCCCAGCGGCTGCGCCTGCGGCTGCTGCGCCTGCGGCACCAATTGATATTGTGCCAATTCTTGATCATGCAGCAACTTTGGTGAATTTTGAAACCAATTGGCGCGTGTCTATCGTCGATTTGATGAAGCTTTGCGGCCTTGATTCAAGCCTTGCCAATCGCAAAGAATTAGCAACTGAACTTGGTTATACTGGCGATATGAATGATAGTGCGACTATGAACGTCTGGCTTCATCGCCAAGTAATGAATAAATTGGCGGCGAATGGTGGCCATGTTCCTGCGGATTTGAAGGATTAACTTAAATCAAAGTCTCAAAGTCTCAAAGTCTCAAAAGCCCTGCAAATAAAATGTGGGGCTTTTTCTTGCGCCTCAAAGCAATATTGCAGCATTTAGAGTTGTCCTTGCCCCAACAATATGAAAACAATTGGAAAGCGAGCGTAAAGGACATTCGATGATTAAAACCGAGAGCTTCAAGTTACAACCTGCGCCTGATTGGGTTGATGAATATGATTGGTCAGAAGTTAAACCAAGCACAAGTCGGCAAGGAATAAATGTCTATCTCAGTGACACAATTATCAATGTTTGCGAGCCAGATACATGCCATTATTATCGCCAAGTGGAACAAGCGCTTTCGACTCAGGCATTGGAAACAATTGGCCACTTAAATCTGACTTTCAATCCATTTTACCAACAATTGCTGATTCACAAGGTTGCGCTTTTTCGCAACGGAGAGGCGATTTGGAGCGCAGAATTAGAACATTTTGAAATATTGCGCCGCGAAAAGGACATTGAACGACGTGTGTTTGATGGTTGCCTAACAGCCAGCCTAATTATTCCCGGTGTGCGAATTGGCGACATCGTTGATTATTCTTATTGCATGATTGGCTCGCAACCGATTTTGCGCGGGAAATTCGATATTAAAACAAGGTTTTCTTGGGGATATTGCGCTGCAAGGCAACGATTAATGGTAATCCTTCCCAAAGGCAAAGAAGTTGCGATGCAGCTTAATAATAATGCGCCTGAACCACAGACACAACTCAATGGCGAGACCAAAATTTTATTATGGGAACTCGAAAACACACAATTGGAAAAGTTTGAAACTTCCATGCCGCCAGGGTTTGATCCAAGCCCCAGTGTTAGTATTTCGGATGCTAAGTCTTGGGAGCAAATTGCAGATATATTCAGACCAGCATACGAAAACGCGCATGAATTACCAGTTTCATTGATTGAAGGCGCGCAAGCAGCGAAACTTGATTCAAAAAGCGAAAAAGACACGATTTTGGCGCTTTTGCGCTTTGTCCAACGTGAAGTGCGGTATTTAGCGGTTTCAATGGGCGAGGGAGGTCTGATCCCGCGCAACATAAATGAGATTTGGGCCAGCAGATATGGCGATTGCAAAGACAAATCATTGCTGCTCACCTGCTTATTGCGTCACTTTGGAATTGAGGCTAGCCCTGCGCTTGTAGATACTGTCTCGAGAGAATTTGTGGACGCCCACCCAGCACGTGTTTATGCCTTTAATCATTGCATTGTTCGCGCAAAAATAGGCGATGAAATTCGTTATTTTGACCCAACTTTTCCTGACCAAGCTGGCACATGGGAGACAATCACACCACCCTATTATGGCAAAGCATTGCCATTGATAGCGCAATCCCAATTGGAAGTGATAAAAGTTCATCCACGGCCATATGTTGTTGAAGCTGTGGAAAATTGGAAAATCGAAAATTTAGTTAATCCAAAAATTCACGTCGAAATTCAGACTTTTTGGCGCGATTACATGGCAGATGGGGCAAGGGCAAAACTAAAAGAAGACGGGTTGAAGGCGCTATCCGATGACTATGCTGACTTTTACGACAGGCAATATCGTGGAGCCATCAGAACGAAAGAAACACAAATTATTGATAGGCCCGAAAAAAATGAACTTGAAATAATCGAATCTTATGAATTGACAAACGGCTTTACCGCCGCCACCACTGGTAAATTATTGAACTTCCTGTGGCGTCCCGAAGAACTCCTTCCTGATTTTATGGTAACGCAAACCAATGAACGAGCGACGCCAATTGACTTAGGTCTTGGACGACGGAAATCAAGAACCGCGATTTTTGCCCTGCCAAAAGAACATTTTTCCACCGCCAAGAATGACAAAATAGAATCGGATGGGTGGAGAATGGAGTGCGATTGGGCTGTTGTGACCCCGTTTGTTTTGAAAATTCGAAATGACTTCGAGTGCGAAGGCAAGATAATTCCGCCAAAAAAAGCTCAAGAATTTTTTGATCAACTTGCAAAGTCGGACAGTTTAACTGGCTTTTCATATTCCATGCCGATTTATACTAGCAAGACCCAGTCATGGTTCGAAGAAAATTGGTTTCGCATTATTTGGCCATTTGTAATTGTGGCTTATATAATTGCAGCGATTTATACTGGAAATTGAGCCATTTCGGCGCAAGTAGAAAATATTTCTTTTGAATTCGACCAAAATAGCAAATATCGCCAATTTATTGGCTTGATACCCCAGTGCGGAAATGAAATATAGTGTAAAATTAAATAGATAGCACAGTTAAAATTTAGAATTATTTTCTATATTTTGGCTGAATTGGTTGAAATCACACTATATGAAAAACAAAATTCCCGCACCTGCGATTTTGAGCGCACATGATTTGCGTGAAGGCTATGTTGCCTATTGGACAGGCAAAATATGGTCACGCGACATCAATCAAGCAAAAATTGCGCATGCGGACGACGAAATCGTTGAAATGGAAACTGTCGCAGCCTCATTCATTGCGCAAAATATCATTGTCGATTTTGCGATAATTCCAATTGCACATATTGCATACAAAATCACCTCAAAAACCTTGCGTGAGAGCTTTCTAATTTCGGGCCCTACTATTGAATATGGCGAGCCATCGATTGAAGGGGTCGAAAATGTATCGATATGATGAATTTGATGCGGCATTTGTCGCCAGCCGCAATGCGCAGTTTGCAAATCAAGTGGCGCGGCGCTTGGACGGCAGTTTAAGCGAAGATGAGTTTCGGCCCATTCGACTTCGAAATGGGGTTTATTTGCAACTTCATGCTTATATGTTGCGCATTGCAATTCCTTATGGGACTTTGAGTGCCAAGCAAATGCGGGTTTTGGCGCAAATTGGCGCAAAATTTGACAAAGGCTATGGCCATTTCACCACGCGGCAAAATATCCAGTTCAATTGGATAAAACTGATTGATGTGCCGCAGATTTTGGCCGAATTGGCAGAAGTCTCCATGCATTGCATTCAAACTTCTGGCAATTGTATTCGTAATGTCACGGCTGATCATTTTGCAGGTATAGCAAAAGATGAAATAGCCGACCCACGCCCGATTGCAGAACTTATTCGCCAATGGTCCACCGAGCACCCAGAGTTTTTGTATTTGCCGCGCAAGTTCAAAATCGCGGTCACTGGTGCAAGCGCCGACCGAGCAGTAATTCGCGCCCATGATATTGGCATACAAATTATTGACGATGTGAAACGAGGAATTGGTTTTCGCATTTATGCTGGTGGCGGCCTTGGGCGCACGCCAGTCATTGGCAAAATCATCAAAGAATTTGTGACGCACGAAAAACTACTTGGCTATCTCGAAGCAGTTTTAAGAGTCTATAATTCGGAAGGCCGGCGCGACAATAAATATAAAGCGCGGATTAAAATATTGGTCAATGAAACTGGCCTTGAAGAATTTATCAAACAAGTCGAAGCCGAATATGCAATTTCGGACACTTCATCGGTGGATGTCGATGCCGATGAAATCGCGCGGATAAACGCATATTTCGCCTTGCCAAAATTATTAGGGCGCAGCGAAACAAAATATGATGCTGCGCTTAACGACAGCGCTTTCGCAGACTTTGCCAAATATAACACAATACTGCACAAAATCGACGGCTATGTCGCAACCACGATTTCCCTGAAGCCAATTGGCGGCATTCCAGGTGATGCGACTTCGACTCAAATGCTGGCAATCGCCGATTTGGCCGATAAATATTCAAGCGGCGAAATTAGAATTACCCATCATCAGAATATTGTGTTTCCCCATGTTCCAAAAGATGACCTTCCTGATTTATGGGCGGCGCTAGGCGCACTTGGGCTTGCCACCGCCAATATCGGATTGATATCCGACATTATTGCCTGCCCAGGGCTTGATTATTGCGCACTGGCGACGGCACGTTCAATCCCGATTGCGCAAGAAATCTCAAAACGCTTTGCCGACCTCGAAAAGCAGGCCGAAATTGGCAATATCAGTATCAATATTTCAGGCTGCATAAATGCGTGTGCGCATCATCACATCGGCAATATCGGCATTTTGGGCTTGGAAAAATCAGGGCGCGAAAACTATCAAATAACAATTGGTGGTGATGCCACTTTGGACATGGCGTTAGGTGAAAGACTGGGCCCCGGTATTGACGCCGAAGATGTTCCCGACACCATTGAACGCATTATCAATCGCTATCTGCATTTACGTGAAGAGGGCGAAGAATTTATAGACACCTATCGACGCTTGGGTATCGAACATTTCCGAGTTGCATTTGCCAATCAAGGGCAAATTTTAAGCGAGGATTTGTAAAATGCCGATTATTGACAAAGAAGGTAATTTTCTTGCCGTCGTTGGTAACATAGAAACTATAAGCAATTCTGCTGCAATTTCCGATGTGATGGCGCAATTTGCAAATGCCGAGATTTTGGGAATTATTTTTCCCGTTCACCATGATGGTCGTGGTTACAGCCTGGCCAAAAAACTGCGCTGTGCGGGCTTTAATGGCAAGTTGCGCGCGATTGGCCCGCTAATTCCCGATCAATTTTCAGATTTAATTGCTTGTGGCTTCGATGAAATCGAAATTTCCGATGAACAGTCTTTGCGCCAACCTTTGGCGCAATGGCTAGCGGCGAAGGAAATATCGCAACATTCATTTCAGAACAATAATTCAAGTAAAATTTCGATATTTCAAAGTCGGAGGCAAAAAATTGCCGCCAATCGCCAATTGACTTCGGTGCGCGAATTGCCATGAATATTCAGCAAATTTCAGAAACCTTGAATGGGCTTGCGCTGCCCCAACGCTTGGCAAAAATCCGCGAATTGGCTCGAGGCCGCATCACTTTTTCAACAAGTTTCGGGCTTGAAGATCAACTGATTACCCATCACATCGCCACGCAAAAACTGGCGATTGATATTTTTACACTCGATACAGGGCGGCTGTTTCAAGAAGCCCATGATTTATGGCAAACCACCGAGGATAAATTTGGATTATCCATCAAAGGCTTTTACCCTGACCCTACCGCAATTGCCAAATTGGTGAAAACCCAAGGGACCAATGGCTTCTATCAGTCAGTCGAAGCCCGCAAAGCTTGCTGCAATATTCGCAAAGTTGAATCGCTTAATCACGCATTAGAAGGCGCAAAAGTCTGGATTTCTGGGCTTCGTGCCGACCAGTCTTTATCGCGTGAAAGTGTAGCAATTGCCGAATTTGACGAAAGTCGCAATTTGATAAAATTCAATCCACTATTTGACAAAAATCGAGACGAAATCCTTGCAGAAATCAAATCGCTAAAAGTGCCAATCAACCCACTTCACGACCAAGGATTTTTATCAATTGGTTGCGCGCCATGCACTCGTGCTGTTGCAAATGGTGAAACCGAACGCGCGGGCCGTTGGTGGTGGGAAGCCGAAGCGGGCGCACAAAAGGAATGCGGGCTTCACCTTAATGAACAAGGTCAATTGGTAAGAAATAAAAATTAAAATGAAAACTCTCACCCATCTTGATAGGCTTGAAGCCGAAGCAATTTCAATCATGCGTGAAGTGGTTGCGACCGCTGAAAAGCCAGTAATGCTTTACTCTATTGGCAAAGATAGCGCTGTGATGCTGCACCTTGCGACTAAGGCATTTTACCCCTCATTGCCGCCGTTTGTTCTGCTTCATGTTGATACCACTTGGAAATTCAACGAAATGATTGAGTTTCGTGATGCCACGGTGAAAAATTTGGGATTGCAATTATTGGTGCATATTAACCAAGATGGTGTCGCGGCAGGGGTTAATCCGATTGATAGTGGCTCACGAATTCATACTGACGTAATGAAAACCGAAGGCTTGAAACAGGCTTTGGACAAACATAAATTTGACGCCGCATTTGGCGGAGCAAGGCGCGATGAAGAAAAATCACGCGCCAAAGAGCGGGTGATATCTTTTCGCACTAAAGACCACCGTTGGGATCCGAAAAACCAGAGGCCAGAACCTTGGCACTTGTTTAACACCAATAAAAAACCGGGGGAAAGTTTCCGCGTTTTCCCTTTATCCAATTGGACTGAATATGACGTATGGAGCTATATAGCACGTGAAAATATTCCTGTTGTGCCACTATATTTTGCCAAAGTGCGGCCAGTGATAGAGCGCGATGGCGGCCTAATAATGGTTGATGATGAGCGGTTAAAATTACGCAATGGTGAGAAAATCCAAAACAAGCTCGTGCGTTTTCGCACTTTGGGCTGCTATCCACTTACGGGTGCAATACAAAGCAGCGCCAGCAATGTGAGCGAAATAATCGCCGAATTGCAAGAAGCCAAAACTTCCGAACGCCAAGGCCGCATGATTGATAATGATGGCGGCGCATCGATGGAACAGAAAAAAGCGGAAGGCTATTTTTAGATGTCCGCAAACCAAGAAACCGAACTTTTACGTTTCATCACTTGTGGCTCGGTCGATGATGGCAAATCGACTTTAATCGGACGATTGCTATATGATGTCGGCCAAGTGTTCGATGATCAAATGACCGCGCTGGACGATGCTTCAAATAAATACGGTACCCAGGGCCAAGAACGCGATTATGCGCTTTTGGTTGATGGGCTTGAAGCAGAACGCGAACAAGGCATAACAATTGATGTTGCTTACCGTTATTTTAGGACGCCAAAGCGAGCCTTTATTGCCGCAGATGTTCCAGGGCACGAGCAATATACGCGAAACATGGCGACAGGCGCTTCAACAGCCCAAATTGCGATTATCTTAATTGACGCTCGCAAAGGCGTATTGGCGCAAACCCGACGCCACGCATCAATTACTTCCATGGTTGGCGTAAAGAACGTGGTTCTAGCGATAAATAAAATGGATTTAGTTGGCTATAGTAAGGCCACCTACGACACAATTGTCACTGACTTCACACGCCACGCTAAGGAGCTTGGTTTCAGCGAAATCGCGGCGATACCAATCTGTGCGATATTGGGTGAAAACGTCACGACAAAGTCTGCCAATATGGTCTGGTATGATGGCTCGCATTTATTGGAATATTTGGAAAATGTCGCACCATTTCCAATTTCGCATTCAGAATTTAGATTTCCAGTGCAATGGGTAAATCGACCAAACCTTGATTTCAGGGGTTTCAGTGGAACTGTGTCGTCGGGCACAATCAAACTCGGCCAGCAAATAATAGTTTCATCCAGCTTGCAAACCAGTCGTGTCGCCCGAATTTGCACTTATGATGGCGATTTGAGCGAAGCAAGCCAAGGCCAAGCAATAACGATTGTTTTGGAAGATGAAATTGATGTTTCGCGCGGCGACGTGCTTAGCCTTGCCGGCAGCCAATTGCGCCCACGAAAAGCCTCGGATGCGAAAATTCTGTGGCTCAGTTCGGCACCGATGCGTCTCGAAAAAGACTATGTGATAAAGCATGCAACCAGCCAAACCAACGCCAAAATAACTAACATAAAAAGCGCTTTAGACTTTGCAACTTTGCAAGACGTGGCGGCGGACGGCCTTGCGATGAACGGAATTGGCAATGCCTCAATAAGCTTGTCACGCCCATTATTGGTTGAACCATATGAGATAAATCGAGATTTGGGTAGTTTCATTTTGATTGATAAAATCAGCAATGAAACTGTGGCAATGGGCTTGTTCCAAGGGCAAACCAAGCCGACTTCAAATGGAAGAAAAACGCAATTTGAAAATTTGGCGAAGTTAGCATTTCCCAATATCGAAAACCCCAAACAAACGGCACAAAAAGCGCTGTATGGTTTAGCGATTTCCAGCATTGCGACTTTTTTCATGGCTTTATTGGTCACCAATAGCTCTGCAATTTCGGCGATTTTGGCATTTTTGGATTTTGCTTTTAAGCCAGTGATTTGGTTCTTATTTTTGCGCGAAGCCCGCGAAAAAGCCGAAGCCGCACTCGCAAATATTGATGGTTCGGGCATATGAGCAAATCCCGAAGCCCGGAAATAATCACGCCCAAAAGCATTGGCCCACTTGCGTCATTGCCTTTGTTTCATAACCTTGAAGGTCGCAAAGTGCTGGTTGCAGGGTGCAGTGAGGCGGCGATTTGGAAAGCCGAATTGGTCGCGGCGGCAGGAGCCAAAGTCGCTGTATTTGCAGGCGAAAACCCGAATATAGCGGCAATGGAAAATGTCGAAATTATTGCCCAAAATTGGCAAATACGCGATTTTGAAGGCGCGGCATTGGCAATAATTTCGACCCAGGACGATAATGAAGCAAAAGCATTTGTGATGGCGGCGCGTGGGTATGGCGTGCCTGTAAATGTGATTGACACCCCCGCACTTTGCGATTTCCAATTTGGCGCAATTGTTAATCGCTCGCCGCTCGTGATCGGAATTGCGACCAATGGCGCCGCGCCCGCATTGGGGCAGGTTTTGCGCGGTCGGCTTGAAGCAATGTTACCGCAAGCCATAGGTAATTGGCTGCGGATGGCGCAAAAATGGCGGCCTTTGATAAAGCAAAGAAACCTCGATTTTGGGCAAAGACGCGCATTTTGGCACCGCTTCGCTAGCCGTGCTTTGAATGAGCCAACCAAGACGCCGCGAGACGCCGATATGGAAAAAATGCTTGAAAACGCGCCCGTGCCAACTGGCGAAGTTGCCTTGATTGGTGCCGGGCCGGGCGACCCTGAACTTCTGACATTAAAAGCAATGCGCGCGCTGCAAAGGGCTGAAGTTGTTTTGTTTGACGATTTAGTCGAACCCTCGATTTTGGATTTTGCTCGCCGAGAGGCCAGGCTTATTGGGGTTGGCAAACGTGGTGGCGGGCCATCTTGCGCGCAGACCGAAATAAGCGCGCTTTTGGTGAAATATGCCAAACTAGGCAAATATGTTGTGCGCGTCAAAGGTGGTGATCCGTTGATTTTCGGGCGCGCCACCGAAGAAATTGCCGCATGCCGCGAAGCCGGTGTGACAATCGAAATTATCCCTGGTATTTCGGCGGCACAGGGCGTTGCTTCGTCGTTGGGTTTCTCGCTCACTGACCGCGAATTTGCCCAACGTGTGCAGTTTGTCACGGGGGCCAGCAAAAATGGCGGCCTGCCACAACAAATCAATTGGCCAGCAATTGCCGATAATTCCGCCACGACATTTGT
>ERZ1292633.2528-Hain-H41-02um-R1-2528-length-18660-cov-5_pt2 | contig 13806 bp, 14 predicted proteins | sample MGYA00564406_ERZ1292633 | MGnify/ENA primary metagenome ERZ1292633 (study PRJEB36523, sample SAMEA6512639) | groundwater metagenome | collected 2019-01-08 | study: AquaDiva: Metagenomics assemblies of 32 groundwater samples
TTCAAGTGGTTGAAGATTTGAATCTATTTGTTGGAGATTTTGTTGAATCTCTGCTGATGCATTTGTTTTAAAAACTTCAGTTACTATTGCTTTTACAGTTACTTGTCTTTTTACGCTTATTGATTTTATTGAACTCATAATTTATCCTTTCAAAAAAAAGTTACAAACAGAATCCATTATACTTTAATAACTATATTATGAAAAGAAAAGATTATCATTGAATATATTAAAAATAATATTTTTTTGTTATAAAACAAAAGATTTAAGAAATAATAAGTGTTTTCCTTATATTAATTTTATAACCCTAAATTCTTATATTTATTAATATTTCTAGCTTATTTTTATGATAATATGTTAAATCAATTATTTAAAAAGAAAAAAAGGAATTAAAATGGGTTTTATTAAAGAATTTAAAGAATTTGCAATAAAAGGGAATGTAATTGATCTAGCTGTTGGGGTTATTATTGGAGGAGCTTTTGGAAAAATAACAGCTTCAGCAATTGAAGATATTATTATGCCTCCAATTGGGTTAGCATTAGGTGGAATAGATTTTAAAGATTTAAAAATTGTTTTTAAAGCTGGAATACAAGCAGTTAAAGAAGGAGATAAAATAATAACCCCTGAAGTTGCCGAAGTCGCAATAAGATACGGAAAATTTATTTCTACTGTATTAGATTTTACTATATTAGCTTTTTGTGTATTTATGATGGTTAAAGCTATTAATTCATTAAAAAAATCTCAACCTCCAGCTCCAGCAGTAGCTCTTGCACCTACAAAAGAAGAAGTTTTGCTTACTGAAATAAGAGATGCGATAAGATCTAAAAATTAATTTTGTATAAAAATTGTTTGTATAAAAAATTATTTGTTATTATAATTTTATATGAAGGGTTAATTATGGGTTTTTATTTGATTTTTAATAGAGGTAAAAATTATGGGGTTATTTAGTTTTTTTAAAAAATTAATTTTTTGGGAAAGTGCTTCTGATGATGATATAGAAAAAACAGAAATTAGTTTTGCAGCAGATGAAGAGGAAATTGCGGGTTTAAATTTCAAAACAGCTATTGAAGCACACTCTCAATGGAAAGTAAGATTATCTGTTTATTTAAGAGGCGGAAGAAATGAAGAACTAAAAGTTGAAAATATTGAAGTTGATAATAAATGTGTTTTAGGAAAATGGATATATGGAGAGGGTGGCGAAAAATATGGCTCTGAATTAGATGAAATAAAAAAAGTTCACGCACATTTTCATAAAGAAGCTGGTCTTGTCTTATCTACATATTTAAATGGAGATAAAGATAAAGCTACAGCATTGTTGAATGATGGCGATTACTCAAAGTATTCTGCTAATATAAAAAGAATGTTAATGCAATTATACATAAAACTAAAAGATAAATAAATTCTAGAGTACTAGAAACTCTTTTTGTATTAAAATAAAAGCAAAGCTTCAATGTATTAATTAATAAAATAAATCTTTTCAATAAAAAAAGAACTCTTGTTAGAGTTCTTTTTTTTATAAACGATTAATTATTTCTTATTTACTGTTATATCTTTTTCTGTACTAAAAGTAGCAATTATAGGTAAATGATTAGATGTTTTCAAAAATATATTACTTGGAGTAATTACTCTTGCTTTATTATCTATTTGAACAGTTTGTCTTATATATTCTTGATACATTCCACCTGAAGGCATTAAATAATCCATTCTACCTTTTTTATTAGCTTTTGAATAAGAAAAAATATCTTTTCCTAAACCAATATCTTCCACAACAAGATCATGGAAAGTAAGACCACTTGCTCTCGGATCAAGCATTAATAACATTTCAGATGAATCTGGTTCACCAGTAAAATCACCCGCTAAAAAATAATTTGATAATCTATCAGCTTTTTCATAAGCTCTAAAAAACTGTCTTACTTTTTCAACTTTATCTGCATCAGCTAAAGGACTTCCTTTTGCAGCATCTATTTTACCTACAAACATATTAAATTTATAGTTATCATTAGCTTTTAATCCTACTTGTAATAAGTTAGTAGAAATATCTGAAGGTATTTCAGTTTTTACTTCTGTAGTAGGTAATTTTGTTAATAATGCTAATTTTCCGCTTTCATTATTAATGATAGTATATTGCATTGTAGAAAGATATTTATCTACAAAAGATTTTAAATTTTCTTTTGATTTAACTTCCTGTAATGCTAAAACATCTACATTCATTGTTTTTATTGCTTCAGCTAATGAATTTAAGTCAGTTTTTTTAGCAGGATCAAATGCATTTTGAGCATTGTATGTTGCAATTTTTATTTGATTAAAAACAGCGATTGATCTTGAAAAAGTATTTACATTATCACTTTCAAGATTTATTGGATTAGAAACTTCTTGAGAACACGAAAAAGAAAGAACTGAAAAAACACTTGCTATAAAAAAAGATGTTAGCCTATTCAAATTCATTTTTATTCTCCGAAAATCCCTAAATCTACATAATATAATATTCTCTCATATATTAGTTAAAAAGTAGTTATATAATGGTTAAGAAAATATTATTTTTTAGTTAATTAACATCTTTAATTTATTGAAAACACAATAAAATATTGATTTATAATTTTTTTGCACTAAAATAAAAGTGAGTACTTAGATGAAATAAACAATATTTTACAAGAATCTTTTACTTTTATATTAAGGAGTAAAAATGTCATTAGATACATTTGATAAAGAAAAGAGTAAAAAAAATATTCCTTTTCCTTTATTTATAATAATTTTAATTGTATTGAGTTGGTTATCTTATACCGCTTATAAAAAACTAAAACCCATTGTTTTGATTGATAAAATAGAAGTAAATGGAACTTTAGAAGCAACAGAAATACAAATAAGTTCTGAAGTATCTGGAAGAGTAGAAAACTTTCCTTTTGAAGAAGGGGATTTAATAAAAAAAGATCAAGTTTTAGCAACAATAAACTCAGATATTTATAAAAATCAATTATTACAAGCAAAAGCAAATTTTTTGGCAAATAAAGCAAAATATAACAGTCTTAAATCTGGCGCAAGAAAAGAAGAAATAGAACAAGCAGATTTATTAAAAGCACAATCAGAAAAAGTTTTATCAGGTTCTACTAAAAGTTATAATGATTCAAAAGAAATTTATGATAATCGAAGCATAACTAAACAACAGGTTGATAATGCAGAAACACAATATAAAACCTCAAAAAATCAGTATGAATCATCAAAAGCAAATATTGATCTATTAAAATCATCTTTAACTGTAACAAAAAATAATTTTGAACGAACAAAAGGTTTATACAATAAACAATCCATTAGTAAACAACAATTAGATTTAGCTCAAAATCAATTAGATATTATCTTAGCTCAGCTAAAAATAGGTGAGCAAAGTTTAATTCAAACTAGAGTTAGTATGGAAGGAGCAGAAAAAAATTTAAAAAATATGAAAAATATTTATGAAAATAGAGCTCAACAAATGCTCCAACTTCATAGTGCAGAAGTACAAAAAGAAGTAGCTGAATCTAATCTTGAAATATCTCAAAAAAAATTAGAATTAGTTAAATCTTCTGCAAAAACGGAAGATTTAGAAGCACTTAATTCTATAGCTCTACAAGCTGAAGTAGGAGTTAAATTAGCTCAATTACAATTGGATAAAACAAAAATAAAAACTAATGTAGAAGGAATATTATTAATAAAAAGCGTTGAAAAAGGGGAATTAGTAAATCAAGGAACAAATATCGCAACTTTAGCAGATCTTTCAAAAATATGGTTAAGAGTTTATGTACCAGAATATCAAATAAACTTAGTAAAAATAGGTAAAACTGTTTCAATAAAAACTGATTCTTTTCCTAATAGAATTTTTTCAGGTAAAATTACTCAAATATCATCAAAAGCTGAATTTACACCTAAAAATGTGCAAACCAAAGAAGAAAGAGTAAATCAAGTTTTTGGAGTAAAAATACTTATTCCTAATGAAAAACTAGAACTAAAAGCAGGTGTTCCTGCTGATGTCGAGATAAAAATCTAATAGAATTTATAATTAGTTAATATCAATTTTTTGTATAAGTGAAGGGTGAAAAGTGATGAGTAATGAGAAAGAATCTTGTATGGATTTGATGAATCAAATCCTTTATATAATTTCAGGACATTATTTAATTTCTGATTCTAATAGGTATTTTTTATGAATGAATATGTAATAGAAACAGAAAATTTAACTAAAACATTTGGTAAAACAACAGTTGTTAATAATATTAATCTTAAAGTAAAAAAAAGTGAGATTTTTGGTTTTTTAGGTCCAAACGGCTCGGGTAAATCAACTACAATAAGAATGTTATGCGGAATTTTAAGCCCAAGTAGTGGAAGTGGAAAAGTATTAGGCTTTGATATAATCAAAGAACCCGAAAAAATAAAGCTTAATATTGGTTATATGACTCAAAAATTTAGCTTATATGAAGATATGACAACAGAAGAAAATTTAGAATTTTTTGGTCGTGTTTATGGTTTAGATTACGAAAAAAGAAAAAAAAGAAAAGAAGAAATTATCACCATGCTTGGTTTGGAAAGTAGGAAAAATAGTATTTCAGGAACTTTTTCAGGAGGTTGGAAACAAAGATTAGCATTAGCTTGTGCATTAATTCATAATCCACCATTACTTTTTTTAGATGAACCAACTGGTGGAGTAGATCCCGTGTCAAGAAGACAATTTTGGGAAATTTTATATATGTTAGGAGATATGAATGTAACATCCTTAGTTACAACACATTATATGGATGAAGCAGAAAGATGTCATACATTAGGTTTTATTCATACTGGAAGTCTTATAGAATATGGAAAACCTCAAGAAATAATTAATAAAAAAACTAAAGATTATCTTTTAGAAATAGAATGTACTCCTTTAATGAAAAGTTTGAAAATATTGCAAGAAAATTCTTTAGTAAAAAGTGTATCCTTACACCGTGATGGACTTCATGCAATTGTTATTGAAGTAGAAGAAACTAGAAAAAAAATCCTTGAGATGTTAGAAAAAAATGAAATAAAAGTTACTTCTTGTAAGGAAGTTCACCCATCTTTAGAAGATATTTTTGTGTCTTTAACAAATAATAAGGGGTTTTAATGAATTTAGAAAGAATTTTGGCTGTAGTATTTAAAGAATTTATTCATATAAAAAGAGATAAAACAACTTTAGGAATTATTTTTGCTTTTCCTGTAGTTATGATGCTTTTATTTGGTTATGCAGCTTCAACTGATGTTGATAAAATGACTACCGTTGTTTTTAATCAAGATAATAAACAAAAAAGTAGAGAATTATTAGAAAAACTTCAACAATCTACCTATTTTAATATTATTTATAATGTAAAAAATAATAAAGAAATGAGAGATTTAATAGATAAAGGGGAAGCAAAAATAGGTTTTATTATTCCACCCGATTATTCTAAAAATATTTCTAGAAATGTTCCTGCTCAAGTTCAATTAATACTTGATGGTTCAGATCCATCAATTGCAAGAACTGCATTATTTACAGCTAGTTCTATTGTTCAAAATTATGGAAGTGATCTTTTTATAGAAAAACTTAAAGCTAAAGGATCTGGCACAAAAATTTCTTTACCCATAGATTTAAGATCAAGAGTTTGGTATAACCCCGATATGAAAAGTATCAATTTTAATATTCCAGGTCTTATTGGGTTAATACTTCAAAATATTACTGTAATTTTAACAGCTTTTGCATTAGTTAGAGAAAAAGATAAAGGAACTTTAGAGCAATTAATTGTAACCCCTGTAAAACCACTTGAATTAATAATTGGAAAACTAATTCCTTATGTAATGGTTGCTTTAATAGATGTAACGTTGGCTATATCTGTAGGAACACTTTGGTTTAATGTAAAAATAGTTGGTAGTTTAACTGAATTATTTTTATTATCTTTTATATTTTTAGTTGGTGCTTTAAGTATGGGGTTATTTGTTTCAACTGTTGCAAAAAATCAGCTACAAGCAATGCAAATGGCAATGGCAATAATTCTTCCTAGTGTTATATTATCTGGTTTTGCATTTCCAAGAGAAGCAATGACTGGAATAACATATTATTTGGGTTATTTAATACCTTTAACTTATTTTTTACAGATTTTAAGAGGCGTTATTTTAAAAGGAATTGGTATAGAATATTTATGGAAAGATGTTCTTTTACTTGCTATTTTTGGTATAACAGCTTTACTTTTATCTGCAAAAAGGTTTAATAAAACATTAGATTAACTAAAACAATCAAAAATTTACTTAATTTATCTATTTTTTATAATGAAATTTACATTTTACTATTATTATATTAGAATTTTCTATAGTGTAGATTAATCTATGCTGATCTGTTATTCTTCTTGATATTAATCCTTGAAAATCACCTTTCAAAATCTCAGGTTTACCTAAACCATTTTTATCTGAAGGATTTCTAATTATATCTTTTATTAAAAGATTTATTCGCTTTAAAATATTTTTGTCTGTTGATTGCCAATAAAGATATTCTTCCCAAGCTTTATCATGAAAAGAAATAATCATTATAATAAATCCTTTTTATTGAATTTACCTTTTTTAATATCATTCATTCTCTCTAAAATCTCTTCAGAATCTTTTTTATTAGATGAAATAAAAGTTGCTTCTTGCAGTGCATTATATTCTTCAAGAGAAATAAGAACAACATTTTTATTATCTTTATTCGTTATTATTAAAGGTTCATAATCATCACATACCTTATTAATTAAGGTTTTTAGATTATTTCTTGCATAAGAGTAATTTGTGGCTTGCATAATAAATACCTCCTAATAATATTGTACAACATATTGTCAAGTTTTTTATTAGATATTATCAAAAAATATTTTTAAATTTCATTATTGAAAGTTGTTTAAGTTTTATTAATTAGGGGTATAATTATATAAAGATTTGTTTTAATTTAATGAGGTAATTTTATATGTCTTTTGATGTAGGTTCAAATACTGCTGGAATGATGAATAAAGGAGTTAATTTATATGATAAAACAGTTGAGCTTGCCAAAAAAGGAACTTTGACTGAAAAAGATATAAATACAATTGAAGCACTTGCTAAATCAGATGGTAATTATACAGGAGTTGAACGTGTTTTTGTTGATTCATTAAAAACATCTGGAGGACGTTCAGCATTTGTAGAAATAGCAAAAGAAGCTAAATTTACACCTAATTCATTTAGTTGGAATGTACAAGATGCAAAAACAACCATAAATTCCTCTGCTGGAAATAAAATAGAACTTATTTTTTCTGATGCTCCTTCTGCTTCAAAAGAAATAAAAGGTGATATTGCATCTGCTAAAGATAATCTAACTAGTATCATTCCTGAAGATAAAAGAACTGAATGGGAACAAACGGATAAAAATAATGTTGTTAATGTAAAAAGTTTTATTGATGGTTTAAATTTAAGCCCTGATGATAAAATTAAGTTCGTTCAGAACTATATGACAGCAAATTTTAATCATCCTGGAGTAGATATAAAATGGAATGGTTCGAGTTTACAAGATGCAATTGATACAGTTCCTACAGATGATAAAGGAAGAAAATATCTTGATTGTGAAGGATTTGCTAAATTATCAGAAACATTATTAGAAGGGAGTGGTAAATTTACTACTTTAGGAGTAGCATCAGGATCTAATGGTGATAAAAGAGATCATCAAATTGGTGTTCAAAGAAATGGAAATGATGCGTATGTTATAAGCAATAATGAAATTAAAAAAGTTGTTGGTGGAGCTTCTAAAAGTGATGATGATTTATTAAAAGAAACCTATCCTGATTTTAAAAATGTTATAGAAGATAAAAATGGAGCAATGAAAGCTGATACAGGAAACTATGAAGTCGGGCAAACTCTAAATTCTGATGATGGAAGTAGCATTAAAATTGAAAGTATTGATACTGCAACAAAAATGTCAGCAATATTAGATGATGGTGCTGGAAATAAATATCATGTTAAGGTTATTGTTGATGAAAAAACAGCTGATTATAAATCTATTCCTGATTTTAAAGCAGGAGATCAAGTAACAACTTCAATGGGTGTTGTTATAAATTTTAATGGAAATAATACAGGTGTTGCAACTCTTAAAAATGGTAATACGGTAAATATAACTGCTTCTGTAGATCCTGTAACGGGAGAACCTAGCTTTCAATAATATTAAAATATGAAATATAATCCTGAAAAACATCATAGAAAATCTATGAGATTAAAAGGCTATGATTATTCTTCAAATGGGGGATATTTTGTAACATTAGTTTCAAAAAATAGGCAAGATTTTTTTGGAAAAATAATTAATGGAGAAATGAATTTATCAGAAATTGGGCAAATTGCTTATGATAATTGGAAAAATATTTCTGAACATTTTAAAAATGTTGAAATTGATGAATTTGTAATAATGCCAAATCATTTACATGGAATAATTGTTATTAATTCTGATAATGCAGGGACGTTTCATGAAACGTCCCTACAGCATGAAACGCCTCTACAAAATAATGAAAATAATATAATATCTGGAAAAAATGAATTTTTTTCAAATTTATCACCATCAAAAAATACATTATCGGTTATTATTAGATTATATAAACAATCTGTAACAATGTGGTGTAAAAAAAATAATCATGAATATTTTCAATGGCAACGAAATTATCATGAATGGATTATCAAAAATGAAAATCATTTAGAACGATTCAGAAATTATATTTATCAGAATCCATTAAAATGGGAAATAGATTCAGAAAATCCAAATAAAAAATAAAATTAATTATTGTATAATATTGATACCGAAGCGTTTCATGCGGTAGGGGCGTTTCATGAAACGCCCCTACTAAAAACCAAATAAATAAAAATATAAAAATTACCCATTTTTTAATCAATAATTAATTTTTTCAAAAAACAGTTATTTATGCTAATATCTTTACTGAATAAAAAAAATTATTTAGATTTTGAGATAAAAAAATGGGTTTTACTGAAGAAGAAATAAAGCAAATAAAAGCTAATGATTTAACTGTAGAAAAAGTTGAAGAACAAATAGAAAATTTTAAAAAAGGGTTTCCTTTTACAAAATTACATAAATCATGTTTTTTGGGAAAAGAAATAAAAAAAATATCTGATTCAGATTTTGAAGAAATAATTTCTTATCACCAAAAAGCTCAAAAAAATGGAAGAATAACAAAGTTTGTACCTGCTTCTGGTGCAGCAACAAGAATGTTTAAATCTTTGCAGTTTTTCTTTAATAATTATGATCAATTTTCAGCCATGAATTTGGATGATTTAGCATTAGGAAATACTGATATAAGCGAATCACTTAAATTTTTTGAAAAAATAAAAGAATTTGCTTTTTTTGAAGATTTAGAAAAAATAATAAGTAAATATAGTTTAAATATAGATGTTTTAATAAAAAATAGAGATATAAAAACATTAATAGATTATACCCTTAATGATAAAGCCCTTAATTATTCAAATTTACCTAAAAGTCTTATAAAATTTCATAAATATGATAATAAAGCAAGAACTTCTTTTGAAGAGCATTTAGTTGAAGGTAATTTATATGCAAAAGATAAAAATGACATAGTTAGATTACATTTTACGGTTTCTGAAGAACATTTAGAACTAGTAAAAACTCTTTTTGAAAGTGTAAAAAAAGAATATGATTCAAATTTTGAACTAAGTTTTTCAATTCAAAAAAGTTCTACAGATACTATCGCTGTTAATCTTGATAACACTCCTTTTAAAGATAAAAATGGAAATTTAGTTTTTAGACCTGCTGGTCATGGAGCATTAATAGAAATCCTTAATGATTTAAAAAGTGATATTGTTTTTATAAAAAATATTGACAATGTTGTTCCTGATAAAATAAAAGAAACAACTGTAATCTATAAAAAACTTATTTCTGGATATTTATTAAAAACTCAAGCTAAAATATTTAATTATTTGAATTTAATCGAAAAAAATGAGTCTTATGACTTAGAAGAAATTAAATTATTTATGAAAAATGATCTTAATATTGAAATTGATAATAAATTAAGTCAAGAAAATCAAAAAGAAGTTATTTTTTCACTTTTAAATAGACCTTTGAGAGTTTGTGGAATGGTAAAAAATGAAGGTGAGCCAGGTGGTGGTCCTTTTGTAGTTATTGATAAAAATAATAATTTATCATTACAAATTGTAGAAAGTTCTCAAATAGATTTAAAAAATGACTCTCAAAAAGAAATATTAACAAATTCAAGTCATTTTAATCCTGTTGATTTAGTTTGTGCTTTAAAAGATTATAAAAACAATAATTTTGATTTAAAAAAATATATCGATTATGAAACAGGTTTTATTTCTTCAAAATCTAAAGATGGAAAACAACTAAAAGCAATGGAATTACCTGGTTTATGGAATGGTGCTATGGCTAATTGGAATACAATATTTGTAGAAGTCCCCATAATCACTTTTAATCCTGTAAAAACTATAAATGATTTATTAAGAAAAGAGCATATATAAAATGTCAAAACAAGTTAAAGATAAAAAATTAGGTGTAACTCTTCAAAGTGAAGATTATTCAAAATGGTATATTGATGTAGTTGAAAAAGCTGAATTAGCTGATTATGGTCCAATAAAAGGTACAATGGTAATTAGACCTTATGGTTACGCTTTATGGGAAAATATTCAAAAAGTTTTAGACAAAAAATTTAAAGAAACAAATCATGAAAATGCTTATTTTCCTATGTTTATACCTATGTCTTATTTACAAAAGGAAGCTGAACATGTAGAAGGTTTTGCGCCAGAACTTGCAGTAGTTACACATGCAGGAGGTAAAGAGTTACAAGAACCTATGGTTGTTAGACCAACTTCTGAAACGATAATTAATTCTATGTTTTCAAAATGGGTTAAATCTCATAGAGATCTACCTTTATTAATAAATCAATGGGCTAATGTTGTAAGATGGGAAATGAGACCAAGATTATTTTTAAGAACTACAGAATTTTTATGGCAAGAAGGTCATACAGCTCATGCTACACAAAAAGAGGCTGAAGAAGAAACACAAAAAATGTTAGATGTTTATATCAATTTTGCAAATGATTATGCTGCTATTTCACCAATTGCAGGACAAAAATCTGAATCTGAAAAATTTGCAGGTGCTGTAAAAACTTTTACTATAGAAGCTATGATGAAAGATAAAAAAGCCTTACAATCTGCTACTAGTCATTTCTTAGGGCAAAATTTTGCAAAAGCTTTTGATATAAAATTTCAAGGTTCTGATAATAAATTAGAATATGCATGGCAAACATCTTGGGGACTTTCTACAAGAATGATAGGAGCAATAATTATGTCTCATGGAGATGATAAAGGTTTAGTTTTACCTCCAGAATTAGCTCCTTATCAAGTAGTTATTATTCCTATTATGAGAAATCCAGAACAAGCTTCAATCGTTGCACCTGTTTTAGAAGAAATAAAAAAAGAGCTTCTTTCTGCTAATATAAGAATAAAAATAGATGATAGAGATAATATTAGTGCTGGTTTTAAATATAATGAATGGGAAATGAAAGGAGTTCCTTTAAGACTTTAAATTGGACCTAAAGATGTAGAAAATAATCAAGTTGTTTTAGCAAGAAGAGATAATTTTGAAAAAAATACAGTTTCAAGAGATGGTATAAAAGAAAGAATAGTTAATTTACTTAGTGAAATACAAAATACCTTACTTGAAAAAAATAAAAGATTTAGAGAAGAAAATACCAAAAATATCAATTCTTATGATGAATTAAAAGAATTTTTTTCGCAAACTGAAGAAAAAAGCCCTGGTTTTGCATTATGTTATTGGAATGGAAATTCTGAAGATGAAAAAAAGCTAAAAGAAGAATTTAAGATAACAAATAGATGTTTTCCTTTAGAACAATCAAATGAAGAAGGTGTTTGCATTTTGACAGGAACAAAAACAAGTAGAAAAGCTATTTTTGCTAAATCTTATTAGAAACAAAAAAATGTTTTTTATAAAAACTATTTTTTCAATAGTAATATTGTTATGTATTTTTTCTACAAGTGTTTTTGCTTCAGAAAAAATATTAGATGGAAATATTACTATTGAATATCAAAAAAACGATGAAAAATTAGCTTTAACTATAAAAAAAATGGCTAGAGATTCTTTTGATGAACTTAATAAAAAAATTCCTTTAAACAAAAATATTAATTTAGAAATAAAATTATGTGATAAAGATGAATTTAGAAAGTTTTCAAATGATCAAAATGACTCTATACAAGGATTAGCTTTTTCTTCAGAAAATCTAATAGTTTTGAAAAAAGAAAATATTTTTAGGAATTCTAAAGAAGATATTGTAAATCTTGTTTCACATGAAATGTTTCATATTTTTTTAGGTAATAGTATTGATAAAAAAAGTGGTAAAAAATTACCAAGATGGTTTAATGAAGGTACTGCTTTATGGTATTCATCAGGAATAAACGAAATATTTTCTTATAATTATCAAAATAGTTTACAAACGGCTTTTTTAAATGATAGTTTAATAAATTTTGATTATATTGAAGATAGTTTCCCTAATAATCAAGAAGCTATGACGTTAGCTTATGCTCAAAGTTTAAGTATTATTGATTTTTTGGTAAAAAACTATGGTGAAGAAAAGTTTTGGTTATTGATAAAAAATATGACTAAATATGAGTTTTTTTATGATTCATTTCAAAATACATACAATATTGATTTTTATTCTTTTCAAAAAATATGGAAGATAAATAATAGTAAATCGATTTATACATGGGATTATTATTTAAGTACTCATATTAATAACTTTATTGAGGTTTTAATTGGTTTAGTTGCTTTTTTTGTTTTTATTTCAATGCATTTTAGAAATAAAAAAAAGAGACGAAAACTTGAAGAAGAAGAAAATTAAATAATTTACCCTAATATTATATAATATTTAACCTTATCATAATCTTGTTTAAGCATTTTTTTATAATAAAAGGCTAAAATAATAATAGATATATTTTTTGAAGGATAAAATTAGATGTCAGGCATAACTCCAGTTCAACCCCCTCCTAATGGTGGTTATTATAACCAAGTAAGCCAAGGCGTTCAGAATTTGGCTACAAGTCAAGCTGTTACAACAGTTTCGTCTTTACCTTCAGATACCTTGCAAATAGGAGCTGTATCTCTTTCTACAGGGATTAATATTTCTAAACAAATAGTAACAGCAAGAAAAGGCGAAATGCCTAATGAAGAAATAAAATTTCATTCTGGTGCTGGTGTTTTTAAAACAGGTAGAAATGCAGCCATTGTTGGTGGACTTATATCTACAGGACAAAATTTATATCAATTTGTAAATGGTAAAGTTACTGGAGCTCAAGCTACAGGAAATGTAACTGCTGATGTTGTAGGTGCATTAGGAAGTGGAATTGCAGCCGCAGGTGTTGGAACATTGGCAACAAGTATGATTGCTTCAACAGCAGGTGCAGGTATTTTAGGTTTGGTTGTTGGTGCAGCTACATTTGCAGGTACAGAGTTTTTATACAGAAATAGTGGTGTATATACAAGTGTTTCAACTGGTGTATCTAATTTTGTTCAAAATGTTCTTAATAGAATAAAACCTGGTGGAGGTTGGTAATTATGGATGGAGTAAATAGCCCTTTACCACCAACTTATACCCCACCTGTTAATAATACCCCACCTGTTAATTCAGGAACACCTGTTAATAATTCTCCGCCAACACAGAACTATACTCCTGATGCTTATTCGCCTACTTCTACTTATGGTTCGGCTTCAGCTCCGACAAGTTACCCAATGAGTCAGCCTATGTATGAGCAACCAACACT
>ERZ1292633.4050-Hain-H41-02um-R1-4050-length-13801-cov-4_pt1 | contig 13801 bp, 15 predicted proteins | sample MGYA00564406_ERZ1292633 | MGnify/ENA primary metagenome ERZ1292633 (study PRJEB36523, sample SAMEA6512639) | groundwater metagenome | collected 2019-01-08 | study: AquaDiva: Metagenomics assemblies of 32 groundwater samples
CGCTCGTTCAGCACGGCGAGAATCGGACCGTACGCGAACTTCCGGAGCACGATAAGGAGCACGAGAAAAACCACCACCTGCCAAAGGAGGATGCGCCAGTCGATGCCGAGGGTGTTGATCAATTCCATACGTGCTCCTACGACGATGCGAGATTTAGACGAACTTGATGATCAGCGCCATCACGAAGGAGTAGATGGCGATGGCCTCTGCGAACGCCACGGTCAGAATCATCGGCACGAAGAGTTTTCCGACGGATTCCGGATTGCGACCGATGGATTCCATGGCTTTCGAACCGATCAAACCGACCGCCAATGCCGGCAACGCGCCGCCCACAGCGATCGTGACGCCAGCCATCGCGGATTTTACCGCGTCGACATTCGCCAGGGCGCCTACGGCAACCTGGACGGTTTCCACTGCAGCTTGTGCTGCCATATGTGTCTCCTGCGCGCATCGGTGGACGGTGGCTGTTGGAGTTTAGCGTCCCCTGCACGTCAGTGAATGATGTGCCACCCCGCTCGTCCCAATGATGTTTGGGAAAGGCGGGGCGGACCATCACGCGTGTTCCGCGGCGTAATGCTTCTTGATGTCGATCTCGTGGGCGAGGAGCTTCTCGTCCTCCGCGCTTCCGTGACCTTCCTCATCGTGACTCATCGTCGCGATCGTCAGGAAGACGGTCGTCAGGAGAGAGAAGACGAGCGCCTGCACCAGACCAACAAATATCTCCAACACAAGAAACGGTAGCGTGCCGCCCATCGGTGCGAGTGAACCGACGACCATCAGCAGAATTTCTCCGGCAAAGACGTTGCCGAACAACCGGAAGGAAAAGCTGATCACTTTGGCGAACTCGGAGACAAGTTCCAGGATGCCCACAAAAGTTCCAATCAGATACGGCGACTTCCATGGCGGCACGAAGAACTTTCCCCAGTGCCCGAAGAAACCGAGATGCTTCATGCCGTACCACTGCGCGGCGAACACAGAAAGCAATGACAAAGCGATCGTGAAGTTCAAGTCGGCGGACGGCGCGCGCAGAAACGGCACCAACTCAATCTCGCCGTGAATTTCCTTGTAGATCCCCAATGAGCCGAGTCCTGGCAGCAATCCGGTCCAGTTCGAGAACAGAATGAACAGGAAGAATGTGGCGATGAGCGGAAAGAACTCTTCGGCTTTTTTTCGATCATGCGTGATTCCCTCGATGGTCGAAAGGAGCACCTCACAGATTGTCTCAACGATATTTACGACAGCTCCCGGAACGCCCGATGTCATCTTCGGTCGGAGCAACACGGCGGCGACGACCAGCGCGACAAACACGACAACGCCGACCAGCACCGCATTGGTGACGGGAAGCGTGCCGAGCATGAAGAGTGGTTCCGCTGCCAGCGAAACGGTCATATGTGCTTCTGCCCCATCGGTGGGGAATCGAACAGCTTCATGTACTGGTCACGCAGTGTTCTGGTTCGCTGAACAATCCAGAACGTGGTGATGATGCTTGCCAGGAGCACGCCGCCCAAAAGGAATACCGGCGACGTTTGCAGAGTCTTATCTAACGCACTCCCACCGAGCGCGAAGGCAACGATCGGCAAGGCGATCATGAAGCCAAGTTGGCCGATCAGACTGACAGCAAAAAGCCACACACGGGACTTTTGCTCCTCCGGCAGTGATTGCGTCGGTTTCGTCATGCAAACAAAAAATCGCATCTATCATAGGAGCGATTCTTGGCAAGGTCAAGCCCTTTTTTCCGAAAACCCGCTTATACAGCCATTTTGCGAAAAAGAGCTTGTGCGTTAGCCGTTGTTTGTGCCGATATGACCTCTTCCGTGACGCCGCGCAGCGACGCCAGGTAGCGGGCAACGTGGGCAACGTGCAGCGGCTCATTCCGCTCGCCACGATGAGGAATCGGCGCCAGATACGGCGCATCCGTCTCCACCAGAAGCCGATCGGTCGGGACGTTCTTAGCCGCTTCCTGCAATCCCAGAGAACCTTCGCCGGTTTTTCGCGGCGGGAAGGTCACGATGCCGGAAAACGAGATGTACATGCCGAGTGTCAGGTATCGCTCGGCGGCTGGCCAGTCACCGGTGTAGCAATGCATCACGCCACGACGCGGGTTCCGGCCGCGCGAAAAATGTTCCGCGAGGATGGCGGTCAGATCAACATGCGCGCCTGTGGTGAGCGGCGTCGAACCATCGCGGCAATGGATGACCACCGGCAAATCATGCTCGTGCGCGAAATCGAGCTGCATCGAAAACTGCTGACACTGTAATGCACGCAACTCGTTGAACGGGATTTTTTCCGGAAGATGGAAGTAATCAAGTCCACACTCCCCTACTGCGACTGTTTTGGGATGTGCGGCCAGCGGCGCGTAGTACGCAGCATCAAACCGTTCGTCGCGTGTCTTCACGGCGAGCTCATCTTCGTCGAAGTGCATCTGCGCCAGATGGCTGGGATGCAACCCGATGGATGCAAAGACGCCGTCTCCAAGTCGTTCGGCCGTCTCCACCGCGTTCTTCGATGTCGTGGATTGGGTGCCGATCAAATTGACCCAGATGCCATCAGCCACGGTCCGACGTAACAACTCGTCGGTTTCTCCGGCGAAATCTTGGAACTGGACGTGCGCGTGGGAGTCGATGAGCCGCGGCATGTTTAGATGCCGGCCGTACTGCGGAGTACCCGGATGGCAGCCGGAATGAGCGGGACAAGCACCGACGCTGCGTTCATCAGCCAATGAGCAACGCCAGAAGCGGCGATGTACTCACCAACCGGCGGAAACGGAAAGCGGCTGGCGAAGTACAGCGTGAGTCCGATGACCAGCACGCCTTCGATGAAGCCGAGAATGCCCCCGAGCAAACGGTCGATGGTGCGGAGGAACGGAATGATCGTCAAAAACTTGAAGATCTTTTCCACGAACCAGAAGGCCAGTCCGATCAGTCGGTCGACGAGCACAAAGACCAGAAGGAATGCCACGACGCGCTCCAGGTTGAGCGAGCCGCCGACCAATCCGTGGGACCATTGCGCGATCGGTTCAAACAAGCGCGCCGCGACAAAGGCGCCGCCGATGGTGCCGATGAGCGCACCAAGCGCGTGAATGAAGCCGAACCAGAGCCCGAAAAGGACGAATCCGCCGAGGAGAATGATGATGGCACCGTCTACCAAAGGCATATGCGGGAAGTTACAAGGTCATGTCTCGCCGCGGAAATAGGATCGCGCCGACGGCGATCGGCGTTCCGGGCTGAAGCGCTCCCCACACGCGAGCGGCCGGGAACGATACGGCAGCGGCGTCTACAGAGAGCGTTTCCAGAAGTTTTGCCGCGCTTGCGGGGATGACTGGGAGAAGTGCCATTCCAATATGGCGCAGCGCTTCGGTAAGCTGATACAAGAGCGGCCCGACATCTTCGCCTGCTTTGGCTTTTTTGAATGGCTGTTGCATCTCGATTTCCTTATTGCACGCGGCAACAAGCTCCTCGATGGCTTTCACGGTTTCATCGAATCGGAAAGAGCCAAGTGCGTCGTCATAGCTCTTCCAGAACGCCGCCGTTTCAAACACATCCGTTGCTGCAGCAGGCGTTTTGCCGTCGCAGTACTTGCCGATCATCGTGGACACGCGCGCCGTGAGGTTCCCGACGCCGTTCGCGAGTTTGGATCCATAGATGTCGTCGAAGCTCTGCTGCGAGAAGTCGCCGTCTTCCGCCGACGGCAGGCCGCCCAGCAGGAAGTAGCGCACGGGATCGGTGCCGTACGCAGCGACCAGGTCGTAGGGATTCACCACGTTGCCGAGCGACTTGGACATCTTCTGCCCGTCGGCGGTGATGAAGCCGTGGATGAAAATCTGCTTGGACAGCGGAAGTCCCGCCGAGAGCAGCATGGCCTGCCACATCGCCGACTGCTGACGCAGGTTGTCCTTGCCGGCCACCTGCACGCCCGGCCAGGCCGCCTTGAACGTCTTCATATCCGTCGGCCAGCCGATGGTGCTGATGTAGTTCACGAGCGCGTCGAACCACACGTACATCACCTGCTCCGGATCGTCCGGTACGTCGACGCCCCACGGTAGTTTCGACTTCAAACGCGAAATGCTGAAATCCTGCAACCCGCCAGCGACGAAGCCGCGGATCTCATTCAGGCGCGATTCGGGCACCACGAATTCGGGATGCGCCTCGTAATGCTTGAGCAGCGCCGGAGCGTACTTTGAAAATCGGAAAAAGTAGTTTTCCTCGTCGATGATTTCGATGTCGAGCTTGGGATGGATCGAGCAACGGCCGTCGACGAGTTCGGAGTCGGTCTTCTCCAGTTCGCAGCCCACGCAGTATTTGATCTTGTACGACTTCTTGTAGATGTCGCCGTTCGCCAAACAGCGCCGCCAGAACTCCTGTGCCGCAGCAACGTGGTGCTCATCCGTCGTCCGGATGAAATGCGTGTAGGAAAGATTCAGCGCGTCCTTCAAGCCGTGGAACCTGGCGGCAAAGCCGTCGCAATAGGCCTTGGGATCAAGACCGGCCTCCTGCGCGTTTTTCCAAATCTTCAGGCCGTGCTCGTCCGTGCCGGTGTTGAAGACGACGGCCTTTCCGAGCAGCCGCCAATACCGCGCGACAACATCCGCTTGGATGATTTCAAGCGCAAAACCGATGTGAGGATCGGCGTTTACGTACGGAAGCGTCGTGGTGATGTAGGCGATGTTCTTTGCAGCCATAGCAGCGGCACTCTAGCGGAAACGCGGGGTTTTGTCAGCGGCGAGCAGCTCGTTCCACGACTATCACAAACTCCCCCTTAAGCGGCGCCGCGCGGACGACCTCGAGAACATGGGCTACCGGACCGCGGACGATCGTCTCGTACACTTTGGTCAACTCGCGACCGATGCAGATCCGCCGTTTTGCTTCGAGAGATTCGGCCAGGGCGTCGAGTGTTTTTTCGATGCGATGCGGCGATTCGTAAAATACGACGGTTTCATCCGCGTCGGCAACTTCTTTAAAAAATGCGGCTCTTCCTTTTTTGTGCGGTGGGAATCCAAGAAAGAGGAAACGATCCGCGTAAAATCCGGAAACGGACAACGCAGTCACTGCGGCGGAAGGACCGGGAATCGGTACCACGTGCAAACCCGGCAGCGCAGCGTAGGCGCGGTCCAAAAAGTGCGCGCCTGGATCCGAGATGCCCGGCGTGCCCGCATCGGTCACGAGCGCGCAGCGCTCCCCCGCCGCGAGCCGCTCAATGGCGTTGCGAACGTCCTTCTCGCTGCTATGCGCATGAAGCGCCACGATACGCGGCGCCGGAAGGCCGATGCCCGACAACAGCGCCCGGGCCACGCGCGTATCCTCGGCGATCAACGTACCCACTTCAGACAAAACGCGCCGTGCGCGCAGTGAAAGGTCCTCCAGGTTGCCGATCGGCGTGGCAATGACGTACAGGGTGGAATCCATAAAACGCATGTAGGGGCGTATTGCAATACGCCCCTACCATATCACGTTCTGATCAGTTTTATTTCACCGCCGCGATCGCTGTATCAATCTGTGCTTTGAGCGAAGCATACGGAACGGCGCCGGAGACGGCGATGCCATTCACGAGCGTATGCGGTGTGCCCTGCACGCCGGCGGAGATACCCTGCTGATAATCGGCGTCGACGATGGCCTTGCCCCTGCCTGAGGTCACGCAGGTGCTGAACTTGTTGGTATCGAGACCAAGTGTTTTCGCGAGCTCCCCAAAGTAGCTGTCGGCAAATTTGTCTTGGTTGCCGAAGAGCTCATCGTGGTATTCCCAGAACTTGCCCTGCTCGGCCGCGCATTCGCTTGCTTCGGCCGCCGGCCGCGCAAACGGATGGATGGACTCCAGCGGGAAATGCTTGTAGACGACGCGGATCTTATCCTTGTACTCCGCGAGCGCCTGGGTGACCGTCGGCTCAAAGCGGCTGCAGAACGGGCACTGAAAGTCGGAGAACTCGACCAGCGTCACCTTGGCGTCCTTGTTGCCGCGGATGTGATCCTTGTCCGTGATCGCCACATCGACCGGGCCGGTCGGCGCCTCGGGCGCGAAGGTGTCGTCGACCGTCGGCGCAACCGCAACGTTGTTTCCGGAACCGCCGGAACTTCCGAGATTCAGTTTGTCTCCTTTGAGGAGCAGCGTCAGTACTGCAATGAGCGCGATCAGCGCCATGGCGCCGATGCCGAGAATGAGGCCGAAAACAAACGATGTCTTCGGAGGTGTCGCGTCGAGCCAATTCCGTTCTGCCATAGCGGATGTGTGCGTAGGGGCGTGATTCATCACGCCTGGACATGAATGATTACTACACAGTGTAGCAGCAAGCGCGAGCCACGTCAGCATTCGAGCTGTGGATAGATTGAAATGGGGAGCGTACACTGAACGTCCGAACATAACATCCACCTATGCCCTACGAAGCCAAACCGCTTCCCTTCGCCACGCTCTCCGGCATTTCGGAGAAAGCCATGGCCATCCACCACGACAAGCTGTACGTGGGCTATGTCAACAAGCGCAACGAAATCAACGACAAGCTCGCCACGCTCTCCCATGGCGGCGACGTCGCGTCGGCCAACGCCACCTACTCCGAACTGCGCGCGCTCATGGACGGCGCGACGTTCGCCACGAACGGCGTCTATCTGCACGAATGGTACTTCGCGGTGCTGGGCGGCAACCCTTCGACAAGCTCAGGGCAGGCGGCAGGTCCGCTCGTCGATGCGTTGAAGGAAAGGTACGGTTCGCTCGAAAACTTCCTCGGCTTCTTCAACGCCTGCGGCATGGCCGCGCGCGGCTGGGTGGTGCTCGCGATCGACTCGAAGGACGGCAAGTTGCGCGTCTTCACCGGCGACGCCCATAACCAAGGCGGCGTCTGGGGCTGTCTTCCTGTGATCGTGCTTGATGTCTACGAGCACGCCTACTTCATGGACTACGGCTCTGACCGCAAGGCCTACATCGTCGACTTCTGGAAAAACTTCAACTGGGACACGGCCAACGCGCTCTACGCACGCGCCCTGAAGGCCGCCGCCTAACCCCACCTGCATGATCCACCTCGGCAAACCCGCACCACAGTTCGACAACGTGATGAGCTACCACAAGGGCGAGTTCCACCGCATCTCACTCAAGGATTACTCCGGAAGGTGGGTGGTGCTCTTCTTCTACCCGCGCGACTTCACGTTCATCTGCCCGACGGAGCTGAAGGGATTCGCCATGCATGAAGCTGAATTCGAAAAGCTGAATTCCACGGTCATTTCGGCTTCGACGGACTCTGAATGGAGCCACAAGGCCTGGTTCGAGCGCGACCTGCCGATGATCACGTACCCGGTCATCGCCGACACCACGCAAAAAATCGCCCGCGACTATGACGTGTTGAACGAGGAAGACGGTTCGGCGGAGCGCGGCCTCTTCATCATCGACCCGGACGGCATCATCCGTTACGCGCTGATCTCGGCCGGCTCGGTCGGCCGATCCGTCAAGGAAATCCTGCGCGTCGTTCAAGCACTGCAGAGCGGCGAGCGCTGCCCCGTGGACTGGGAACCCGGCCAGAAGACGCTGGGCAAGGCCTAGAGCCGCCCCAGGAATGCCAGCAGCGTGCGGACCCCGAACCCAGTACCGCCTTTTGGCATGTAGCTGATGCTCTCGCGCTCGGCCCAGGCCGGACCCGCAATATCCAAGTGTACCCAGGGCAGATCACTCACGAATTCCTGCAGGAACAAACCCGCAGTGATGGCACCGCCGTAACGAACGGAGGATGAATTAGCCACGTCCCCGAACGTCCCCTTGATCAGGTCGCGGTATTCCGGAACGAGCGGCAGTTCCCAGACGCGTTCCCCTGCTTCGGCCGCTGCGCGTTTCACGCGTTCGCCAAGTTTGACGTTGTTCGTCATGAGCGCGGTGACTTCTTCGCCGAGCGCGACCATGGCGGCGCCGGTCAGCGTGGCCAGGTCGATGATGGCGTCCGGCTTCAAGTCCGAGGCGTAGCTCAAGCTGTCCGCAAGCGTGACGCGGCCCTCGGCGTCGGTATGGCCGATCTCGATGGTCGTGCCGTTCATGGCGCGCACCACGTCGCCTGGTTTGTAGGCGCGCGGTCCGGGCATGTTCTCGGTCGCGGCAATGATGCCATGCACGGCCACATCGGACCCGCGCTCCGCGAGCACCCGAAACAGACCAAGTACTGCGGCGGCGCCGGCCATGTCGAGTTTCATCGTGGCCATGGCGTGGTCCGGCTTGATCTGCAAACCGCCGGAGTCGAAGGTGATGCCCTTGCCGACAACAGCCACGGTCTTCTTGGCCTTCTTTGTGGGCTTGTAGGCCAGGTGGATGAAATACGGATCTTCGCCCGCGCCGGAGGCAACAGCCAAAAACGCGCCCATCCCCTTCTTGGCGCAGGCCGCGCGGTCGAGCACCGTGAGCGTTATGCGTTTGGGCGCCAGCGCGGCGATTTCCTTGGCGTGCTCCACCAGATGTTTCGGCACGGCGATGGAGGCCGGCTCATTCACCAAGTCGCGTGCCAGCTCCACACCGACGACGGCCACACGGGCCTGGGCAATCGCCGGGGTCGCCTGACGGACTTTGGCGGCGTCCTGCTCGACGATGATGAGTTCCACAATCTTCGGCTTGTCGTTTTTCGGCGGTGTGCGGTGTTTGTGGTACTGGTAGTTGGCAAGCCAGGCACCCTCGGCCAACGCCTGGGCGGCCACGGCGGCGGTGAGTCCGCCCGCGCCTGCGCCGTGTAGGACAGTGGCGATCTTCTGCACCCCGGTGTTACGGAAGCGACGCACGACCGTTCCGGAAACACGGCGTGCGGTCTCGGCGTTGAACGACTTCTTTGGTCCAAGTCCGACCACGACGACGCGCGTCGCCGGCAGCGTGCCGAGCGTGGATAACGTCAACATCTCGCCAAGCTTCCCTTCGAATTTCAGCTCGGCGATCTCGCGGCGGAGCGCGCCGCCCAGTGCCGCGTCCACGGCGCCGGTTGCGCCGCCGGGCGTGGTCACGCCCTGGAACAGGTTCACCACGAGCACATCGGCGCGGATGCCGGTGACGTCGTTCTTTTGGAGGGAAATCTTCATACACGCGCGGGTCAGGCGTCTCCCGCATATAAGCACGTCACAGCGGAGAACGAAAGCGGGGCCGGCGGGCCCCGCTTTTTCTTGTTCCATCTCAACTCTTCATGCCGCAGCAGTCCTTGTGTACGCCGTGAAATATCCAAGCAGCTGCGAATCCGTAGGCGAAGCTGAGAACTCCGCCCCACAGCATGCTGCCGACGTCGAATCCCTGGAAACCAGGCAGCCACAGCTTCAGGTTCATCAGATGAAGCGCGGCAAGCTGCGGATCCGTGATCATGAGCTTGTATGCAAGACAGATCACGTAAAAAATAACGACGACGGCTCCGACGTACGCCGCATGGCGCATGAGCTTGGGATTCTTCATATCCTCCAAAGATGTGAATAAGTGACTTGTATATCATACTCCGCCGCGCGACGGACCACCACACCCACGTAGGGCGCTTTCGTATTTGGCTTTTGCAGATACTAGACCCGCATGAACAGTTTTTTACGGATGAAAACGATCATGTATACAATCATGAATCCTAATGCTACCAGCGATACGATAAGGCTGAATTGTTGATTTTGCCCACCGACAAGTAATCGGGAAGTCAGATGTGGGGATGAATGAAAAATGATAAAAAAGGTTCCCAATGTAAAAATTCTTGCTTGCAGCCACCGCTGTTTATCAACACATGCAGTAAGGAGCGCAGAGGCAAGCACGGCGATGTGAAGTATCGAAGATTGAAACCCGAAATTCAGGTACACGAATCCCCAATTCCATAACGTATACCCGATAATCCACGACAAGGTCATGCCGCTCCAGCATAAGTCCTTCTGCTTTCCCGTGGTGTCAATATGTACGGTCCGCAGCTTTTCAAGTGTTGCGATTAACAACAGGCCGGCGAGTGCGCTGAAATAATGTGCGCTGCTGCCAGCTACCGCATCTCTCACGACTGCCTCAAGGATATTCACGACAAGAAACGCATACACCGTTAGACGGATCAGCGTTGCGTTGCTCCCGAGTCTCGTGGTTCGCAATACAGAAAGTACGATGATTCCGCTTGCAATGGAGAATACTTTAAGCCAGGCAAACCAGTCCTCGACTCCTATTAACAGTACCCAGCAGGGAAATAAAATTATTGAGGCAGTCAAAAAGAATCCGAGTGAAAATCGCGGATATCGATGAAATATCTCCTGTGAGATAACGAGCCCAACGAATAAAAGCAGGGCGGACAAAAACAGAGCGAGCGTCATATGTCTCTCACCGATAAATCAGAAACTTCTCCCCCTTCGCGCATTGCGCGTTTCAGCACTTATTGGTTCTTGTATCGATGCCAAGCGCCTTTTGGAGCCAGCACCAGCCGATGAAACTCTCCACGAGAGCGATCCAGGCGACGACAAAGATGAGCGCGTTCACCCATGCGAACGAGTAGTGCGGCGCCCATGGTCCGAGCCACCAGAAGGCGAGGGCGAAACGGAGGATGCGATCGAGCTTGCCGAGATTGTGCGTCATACGAGTGATGAGTGGATAAACGAGTTAATCATTCCACATCCATCCCCTACCCTTCTTCGGCCAGCCGCGGAGCAGCAGCAACGGCCGGGTGCCAGCGTTTCAGCCGCGATGCGTTCAGCACCACGGAGAGCGATGACACGGCCATGGCTGCGCCCGCAAGAATTGGATTGAGAAGAATCCCGAAGGACGGATACAGCACGCCGGCCGCGACCGGGATCAGGACCACATTGTACCCGAACGCCCAGACCAGGTTTTGTTTGGCGTTGCGGATGGTGGCGCGGGACAGATCGATGGCGTCGGCGAGGGCGCGCAGGTCGCCGCGCATGAGCGTGATGTCGCCCGCATCCATGGCCACGTCGGTGCCGGTGCCCATGGCGAAGCCGACGTCTGCCTGCGCCAGCGCCGGCGCGTCGTTGATGCCGTCCCCGGCCATGCCGACGTGCAGCCCCTGCGCTTGGAGTTCCTTAATCACGCCCACTTTGTCTTCCGGAAGCACTTGGGCGCGGAATTCCGTGATGCCGACCTGCTGCGCGATGTGCGCGGCAACGCGCTCGTGGTCGCCGGTCAACATGATGACGCGCAGCCCCATGGCTTTGAGACGCGCCACTGCTTCCTTCGACGTTTCTTTGATGGTGTCGGCGATCGCCACGGCGCCGATGACCTCTCCGCCACGAGCCACAAGGATACTGGTTTTGCCCTCTGCTTCGAGCGTGGCAAGTTTCTCGTCCCAACCTGCATCACGTACGCCGTTGTCGCGCATGAGCTTGCGCGTGCCGACGAGCACTGCCACGCCGTCGATCGTGGCGCGCACGCCTGCGCCGGTCACGGCAGCAAAATTCGTGGGCTCGACAAGTGCAATCTTGTCCGCCTCAGCTGCGACGACAATGGCCCGCGCCAGCGGATGTTCGCTGGACCGCTCGGCCGAGGCGGCGACACGCAGAATGTCTGCGCGCGCACCAATGACGTCGGTGACCACGGGTTTGCCGGTCGTGATCGTTCCGGTTTTGTCGAAGGCCGCGGCTGTCAGTTTGCGCGCTCCCTCACGCGCAGGCGCGTCCTTGATGAGCACGCCCGTCTGCGCGCCTTTGCCGGTGCCGACCATGATGGCAATCGGCGTGGCAAGGCCCATGGCGCACGGACAGGCGATGATGAGCACGCCCACGGTGTTCAACAGCGCGAAGGTAAGCGCCGGCTGCGGGCCGAAGAAGAACCAGACCGCGAAGGTGAACGCGGCAATGCCGAAGACGATCGGCACGAAAATCGACGAAACGTAGTCTGCGAGCCGCTGGATGGGCGCTTTGCTGGCCTGCGCCTGCTCTACCATGCGCACAATCTGGGCGAGCACCGTGTCTGCACCGACCTTGTCTGCCCGGAGCACGAGCATTCCCGTCTGGTTGACGGTGGTGCCGATGACGCGATCACCGACCGCCTTATCAAGAGGAATTGATTCGCCCGTGACCAGCGACTCATCCACGGCAGATGCGCCCTCCGTCACCACGCCGTCAACCGGAATTTTTTCCCCCGGGCGCACACGCAACAGATCACCGACGCGCACGGCGTCCACGGGGATATCCTCTTCTTTGCCGTCCGTGACGCGATGCGCAATTTTCACCTGCAATCCAAGCAATTTACGAATGGCATCATTTGCTTTGCGTCGCGCCTTTGCCTCGAGATAGCGTCCGAGCAGGATCAGCGTGACAATGACGGCCGCAGTGTCGTAGTAGAGATCCGGCGCGAAGCCGCCTTGCGTGAAGAACTGCGGTGCGACCGTGGCTGCGACGCTGTAACCGAATGCCGCCAGCGTGCCGACGGACACCAGCGTGTTCATGTCCGCCTGGCGGTGCTTTACGAGCAACTTCAATCCTGCATAGAACGAGCTGCCGACCCAGAACTGCACCGGCAGCGTCAGCAACAGGAGAACGTATCCGTTGGAGAGCGCGGCCGGCAGGAACGGGAAGAACTGCGGATAGCTCCCGATCATGATGACCACGGACAACACGATGCCGGTCCAGACCTTGCGCTGCATGTCTTTCGATTCCATCTCGCGCAGCATGGCGGCGTGGTCATGCCCTGGTTCGCCCATGACCGGTCGTCCGGCGCCATGTTCCCCGTGTGCGGGCGGAGCATGCATCTCCCCCATGGAATCAGAAACATCCAGGTGATATCCGACGTCTTTCACGGCTTTGGCCAGCGTTTCGGGTTTCACGGCTGATTCGTCGAAGACGACCTGCGCTTTTTCCGCGGCCAGATTGACGCTGGCCTTTGTGACGCCGGACACCTTACCGAGCGCAGTTTCAATCGTCCGCACGCAGCTCGCACAATGCATGCCGTGCACGGGATAGGTCTTGGTTATTGTTGCCATATCAGGTTTAAATCACCGTAAACGAGCCGCGGTACATGCCCATACCGCAGCTGAACGCATAACGGCCGGGGTCCTTCGGCGTGAACGCAATTTCCGTGACACTGCCTGTTTTCAGCACTTTGTTGATACCAAGCTTAGGAATGATGAACGTGCTCAAACACCCGCCTGTTTTTCCGGACAGACGCAGCGTCGCCGGCACGCCCGCGACAAGCGTAAATGTCTGTGGCGAATAGCCGTTGTTCACGAGGATGTTCACTGTACGAGCTGTTTCACGGTCCATCGGACCGGACACGACTTCTTTCGTCTGCGCACCCCATGTTGGCAACTCGATCGGATAGCCGGCAACGGCCAACCCATTCTGCACATTCCAGACGCCAAGCACGGCAACGAGCGCACCGGAAAAACGCAGGAAGAACTTTCCGGCACGGCCCTTGAGCGCCGACGACGCCCAACCAAGCGCGATAAGTGCCGGTGCGGTACCGAGCGCGAAGGCAAACAATGCGGTAGCGCCGCCAAAGAAGCTCCCCGTGGTCAGCGCGTACAACTGAAGCGATTGGGTGAATCCGCAGGGCAGGAAGAATGTACCGGCGCCGAGCAGGAGCGGCATCACGGGATGTTGATTGCCTTCGGCATCCAACACACGATGTGCCAATGCTTTTGGCATGCGCGGCAGGACCCGCTTCAGCCACGACGGTGCGATACCAACCATGTCCAAACCCATGATGAGCATGAACACGGCCACAACAACGGTGATGAGACCGGTCACGAGCGGCGGCGGCGCAATGGCTTGGCCGATCAAACCAATGAGTCCACCGAAAAAGCCATAGCCGACCAGACGCCCGGTAACAAACAGAAGGACCGGTTGCAGAAGTCGCGCGCGGGAGGCTTTGGGGTGACGCGTCGCAAACGACGTGACGCCGGAGA
>ERZ1292633.3068-Hain-H41-02um-R1-3068-length-16554-cov-45_pt1 | contig 13796 bp, 16 predicted proteins | sample MGYA00564406_ERZ1292633 | MGnify/ENA primary metagenome ERZ1292633 (study PRJEB36523, sample SAMEA6512639) | groundwater metagenome | collected 2019-01-08 | study: AquaDiva: Metagenomics assemblies of 32 groundwater samples
GCTTTTTGATGTTATCCACAAGAAGTGAGGGTGTTGCATTTCCGAAGTCAGGAAACGATTGCACGACATCCGGCGTCGCACCGACTACATAGCCTTTTTCAAGCCGAAGCGCAGATTCGAAAACCTGTACCACGGCGTGCTCTTTGAGCAGATGTACCGTGTCGACGGCCCACTGCTAATTTTCGAATAGGATGTCGGTATCTAGCCATGCGACGCATGCGCACTCGGGGGGCAGCCAGCTTGCGGCAAGATTGAGCAAGCGCTCTTTTTGCCACATGACCGAATTGCTTCGAAAGCGAACGACATCTAGGCTGGCAGGCAGTTCGAACTCGTCGTCTCCGAAGGCGCATTCGACCGTCAAGATCGGGATTCCCGATCTTTTCAGTGCATGCGCGAACAGGTCATACGCTACGCGACGCGTCGCGTAGCGGCAGGGGTTGAAGTAGGCGGTGATGACCCATAGACCCGGGACATGCGTGTACCGAGGTATCCTCAGTTTCGCCAACTGGCGATCCGGATGATTAAACATCGGATAGATACTCCTCTGTTGGTGGTGACAGATATATGTTTGTCGAAGAACTAAATCCTGAATCTTAAATGCGGACGCTTGATTTCAAGCATTTCCGCACCCAAGACGGACCGGCTCGGTATTGAGCGGGTCGAGGAATGCCATATTTATAGGCACTTCTCGACCCGTTCAATGAGCTTACTGTCAAAAAACGGCTTACTTACTATATATCGTACGATCTTCCGCACTTGGTGGAATATAGAAAAGTACTAAATTACGTCTAAATCAATACTACTACTTAGCGACCCTCGTTGCCTCCTCCAGCTTGACCGATAATATCTTCGACACCCCGTTTGAATCCATCGTAACGCCGTAGAGTTCGCCTGCGGACGCCATGGTGGCACGATTGTGCGTAATGACAATAAGCTGACTTTTTTGTCCAAGCTCCGTTATCATATCGGCATAACGCTTGCTGTTGGCTTCATCGAGTGCCGCATCCGTCTCGTCCAAAATCAAAAACGGCGGAGGATTCACTTGTGTCATTGAAAATATGAGCGCTATTGAGGTAAGCGCACGTTCGCCACCGGAGAGACTCTCCAGTCCGCGGATTTTCTTGCGCGGGAGCGATACATCTATTGCAAGCCCTGCATACAACGCATCCTCTTCTTCAAGAATAACGTCTTCATCCTCGTCATCTTCGAGGCCTGCCCCGTGGCGCGCTTCGCGCGCTTTACGGGGCTCTTCTATAAAAAGTTTGGCATGTCCACCCCCAAAAAGCTTCTGAAAGAATCCGGCAAGTGCTTCGTTGATTTTCTTTAATCCATCGTGGAAACTGACATCGATAGTTTTTTCTAATTCGACAATGATACCTTTGAGCGCGGAGGCGGAGCGCTCCAAGTCTGCAAGTTCTTTAGCAAGAAATTCATCGCGCTCTTTCGTCTGCCTAAATTCATTGACTATCTGATCCCCGCTACCGACGCCCGACTCCTCTATCTTTATCTTGAGACGCTCGATATCACGTCGTCTCTTTTCTTGCACGTTTCTGTCTTCTGATAAAGCGCCGAGCGGAATTTCTGCATTATTCCAAGAGTGAATGTCGGCGCCCACAAGAACTATGCCCTCGCGAACCTCTTCCTCGAAACGGCGTTTCGCTTCCGCAATATTCGCACGCGCTCCCCGCACAGTCGAAAGCCTGCCCTCTACTTCGCGCACCGAAGATTCAAGAGAGATCAATTCTCGTTCGGCACTAAATCCGCTCTCGCGCGCCTCCGCGATCCCACGTCGCAGAGATACCAGATCTTCTGCAAGATTCGTCTCTTCTAACTGCACGCGCGCAAGCGAATCTGCAAGCGACTTTACCTGACGCTGGATTTCATCGTCTGTGGCCGGAGCGGCACCTGCGAGCCCCTCGATGAACGACTTGATTCGAGAACGAATATCTTTAAGTGCCAAGCGCAAATGAATGAGGTCGTCCATGTGTTCAATATCTGCAACGGCCGTGTCTAACTCGCGCACAAAATTCCTTACATGTGGCACCGGAGTAATCGCTTCCACGGTAACATTATTAGCTTCGAGTGCGCCTTCTGCGCGGCCAAGCTCGCGCGCCAAATGCTCGCTCTCGCGCCGTGCGCCGACAAGATTGCCCTCCCGCTCCGCAAGCGTATCCCGCAATCCCGCAAGAGCGGTATCGTTTACGCCCAAATGCCTGCCACGCACCGCACTCACATTCTCCGAGAGATTCCGCAGATCCGTTTCATGCGCACGCATCTCATCCAAAAGACGCGCGTCCTCTTGAGTTATCCACGCATGCTCGCGCGCCAAATACTCGTTGAGTTTTGAGGCTAACTGCTCTTTGAGCTCGCGGGCTTTCTCTATTTTCTCCACCTGCACGCGAAGAAAATTGATGTGCGGCGCAAGCTCCCGCCGAAGCGATTTGGTTTTGTCGATATTGACTCCTGTTTCTTCGAGTTTGCGTTCGCTTTCGGTCTTCTTGTGTTGATAGAGTTTTAAACCAAGCGCATCTTCAACCATCTCTCTACGCTCGCGAGACGAAGTGTTTAATATTCTGTCCGCTTCGCCCTGCGAAATGATTTGGTATCCGGAACCGCCGATATTGGCCCCTGAGAGAAGACGAATAACGTCTTTGAGACGCACTTGTGTACCGTTCAAAAGATACTCGTTTTGTCCGTCGCGATGGACGACTCGTTCTATAACGACTTCTTTGAAATCAATATCCAGCAAACGGTTGAAATTGTCTAATACTACTTTCACCGCACCGCGATTAGCTCTTGCAAAACTTGGGCTCCCGGCCCAAATAAGATCCTCGCCTTTTTTTGAGCGCAGAGATTTCATCGATTGCTCGCCTAGACAGAAACGGAACGCCTCTGCAACGTTCGATTTTCCTGATCCATTCGGCCCAACCACCGCAACTATGGGACTATCGAAAACAATTTCCGTCTTCTTGCCGAAAGATTTAAAACCTACAAGCTCAATAGACTTCAAATACATTACCTGGAATTGTACCAAAAATTATTGCCTATTGATGGGATGGTTCCGGTATATCGGACGAAACAACCAATCCTTGCTTCGGGATTCGCAAGCCCACCTCATCTGGACGTACATTTCCATTTGCTATTTTCTCTTCTCGCTCATATAGATCATCATTGTTCATACAATCCCTTACGGTCCGAACTTCCATATGCCACTTCAGAAACATTGCTTCACTATATCATCGGCATAATCTGGAATTTGTATCGTATTTAGACCACTTGGAGAGCCAGTACGAATAATAATCGTGTCGTCATGGACGTTGATAGCATGCATATTTTGATCCCACGCCCCATTGTTTATGGCTGCATAATCACCAACAACCGCATTCGAAAGATAAATCACATCGATTGGTATGTCGTCCTTTTCAAATTGCAACGAGATAGATTTAAGAGAATGTCGGCCCTCCAGATCTCCACGAATTGGGATAAGTCTACCGTTTTCATACATGCGAACAATACGCGCAATTGACGCTTCGTCTGTAACCCATGAACGATACGCGGATTGCTTTGATTTTAGAGAAAGATATGATTTCAACTCATTTGACTCAATGTTACTTTCAATATATTTAATATCGTCCCCAGAAAATTGATTTGCCAACATTTCGATCGTCCAACGAATGTTTTTCGGGGAGACATATGCAATAAACTCATCGGGAGTCGGGTATCTTTTGAACAGCTCATGATGCCTCCTTCCAATCTCCAGGAAAGCGCGGGTTGTAGCCGAAACTGCAGGACTAGCGTCTAAAGCAACAATCCTTGCACAGTTTTCGTGTTCACAGCGAAATCAAGCGCTTGATCTGAACCTACAGCGATGAGCGCGCCCTTGCAATGCTGGAGATACGGAAATGTTTCAAAAAGCGACGGCTCATTGGAAGTTATAAAATCCATTCCATGAAAAACACTCGATGATTCATCATATTTATTGGAACGGAAAAGCTTGCGATTAGGTTTGTCCCGCTTAAGAACTTACGCTAATAGATAATGGGGCAGGTCGCTTGCATTGCGCTTTTCTAAACTTCGCTCTTCAGCAAGTTTTTGTCGAGCACCTGCAACGTTTCCACTCTGTCGTAAATCACGAAGCCTATTCGAGAGATCTGAGCGATACAAATCTGACTCCTTCATAATTACCACCCTTTTACCAACAGAGCTTTTTGGGCCGCGTCTTGTTCCGCTTCTTGCTTCGATTTCCCTTCGCCCGTTGCGACACGCTCGCTTCCGAGTCGCGCGGTAACAACGAACTTTTTGTCGTGATCAGGACCGGATTGATTTGACACTTCGTAGGTCGGTGTCACGCCAAGAAACCCCTGCGCGGTTTCTTGAAGCCGGCTTTTTGAATCTTGCCACAGACGTTTTTCCACTACCTCGTCGGTCTTATGAAAAAGCTGCTTGCCGATGAAGTCTTTTGCGCTCTCGTATCCAGAATCAAGATATATAGCGCCAATTAGAGCTTCGAATGCATTTGCGAGAATTATTTGCCGTGCGCGACCAGTATCGCGCGCCTCACCGCGGGAAAGCAGAAGAAATTCATTCATGCCGAGCTTTGTGGCAGCATCCGATATCGACTGCGTATTCACCAAAGCGGCGCGATATGCTGTCAAATCCCCCTCCGGTTTATCAGGATATTTTGCAAAAAGAAATTCCGTAACAACAAGTTCCAAGACGGCATCGCCCAAAAATTCCGCACGCTCGTTGTGTTCACGGCGTGCCCCTGCATGCCCTGCATGCGCAGGCATGGCAGGCATGGCAGGCAGGCGATTTTCATTGAGGTACGAGCGATGAGTGAAAGCGATTTCAATAAACCGCTTATTTTTAAACGAGTAACCGATTCTTGTTTCAAATGTCGAGAAGTCCATACGTAAGGATATTAGCGTCAATCCGATTTAGTGCTTTCGCCTGCCTCCCCTGCTTTCAATTCGCGCCTCCCAAGTTTCTTCGCGTTCTTCAACAGGCTTTTCCGTTTCTACCGGCTTTTCGGCATCTGGCGTCTTTCTGGCAAGCGCATTTATCGCGGGGATGATGATCTTAAGCGTATCGTCATAAAAATTTAAGTCGCCGATCACGGAGAGCGGAAACCATTGTGCGTCATCGAGCCCGCCCGAGGATCCTAATTTTAAATCTGTGAACGGCGATTCCGCGAGAAAATACGTTACTCGTTTGCGCTTCTTTCCGCCTTCGACCTTAGAATCGTTCGCGACATACTCATTGACACCGAGCTCCTCAATTATCGATATGTCGAGACCAAGTTCCTTTTTTATCTCACGCACAACACCTGCCCGCGCACCCTCTTTCTCATCGATCGTGCCCTTGGAAATGGTCCAATGGCCGAAAATGTCATGGACGAACGCAAGATATGTTACATCGCCCTGTTTGGCATAGACTACGGCTCCTGCAAGATGTTCGGTGAGAATTTTTCCAGACTTTGGCGCCGTGTCTTTACGAGTTGTTCCTTCGCTTTTTCCCGGTTCTCCCAATTCCAAATAAACAGCCCCCAAAACGCCGTTAACGAAACGTCCCGAAGAATCACTGCCAAATGATTTTGCGAGTTCTATTGCTTCATTGATGGCGACTTTTGCAGGCACTTGAGCGCGATCTGCAAAGAGAAGTTCCGTGAGTCCGAGACGGAGAACGTTTCTGTCGATTATCGCTATCTTATCGAGCGGCCATTCCGGCGCCGCGCGAACAATGACATCATCTATCTCGCGCTGTTTCGCGATGGCAATCTGGAGAAGTTGCTTCATGAAAGGCATGTCGCTTTCTCGCGCGCCAAATTCCAATGCATAGTCCCCCAAACGTTTCTCCGCATCCTGTAAGGTCATATTTGCACCGGAAGTGTCCCGTTCAAAAAGAACTTGAAGGACGACAGAGCGGGCTAAGTGACGATTTGCCATGATAAAAGATCAGAGAAGCAGGATGCGAACTATTAGTGGTATCGATTATTTTTCTTGCTTTTCAGCATTTTTAGTTTCGGTAATTTGTCCGCTTTCTTTCAATTCTTTTTCACGACGCTTGGTGCGACGCGCTTCGCGCGCCACAAGAGCCACAACGTCGATCACAACTCGGCCTTTGTATTTTCCACACTCGGAACAAGCGTTATGCGGACGGCGAAGCGCGCCACATTCGCATTTTGAAGTCTGGACGGACGTAAGCGCATGATGGCTTCTGCGCTTCGCTGTCTCAGAGTGATTTCTACGCATTCGTACAACCATATTAGGGGCATTATATCAATCCTGTACCAATGTGCAATCTCGAACAGAATGTCGCACGATGCATTTCCGAAAGTCCATACCGCGCAATTGCCGACAGATGCAAAGCGGTGCCATATCCTTTGTGCTTCTCAAAATTGAACGTAGGATATTTCGACGAGATACGCTTCATCAATCTATCGCGCGTTACCTTAGCCATAATGGAAGCGAGAGAAATGATAGGTTCGCTTTCGTCACCTCTAATAATCGTTTCTTGGTGAATGTACTCGACGGGTGCCTTTAGACTTCCATCCAGCAGTATTCGACATTCATTGGGCGCAACTTCTAGCCGAGCAAGTGCCTCATCCAACGCGCGTTTAATTGCATGGACTATTCCATACTTATCGATATACGTTGCGGAAGACGTGGACACCGCAAAACGCAATAGTGAGCGATTCTCCAGTTCGCGTGCAGATTCATAAATCTTTTCACGCATTTTTTCCGAAAGCTTCTTGGAATCTCGTACATTCTCTAGGAGACTCCAATCGAAATCCGCAGAAACCATTACAGCCCCCACGGCGACAGGTCCTGCAAGAGGTCCCCGCCCCACCTCGTCAATGCCAATTATGCATCGGGCCATAGGGGTGTTTTTTCTTTCTCGGCCATTCTTTCTCTTTCTCTTTGTTCGCTTCGCACGTTCTCCAATGTTTTTACAGCATCCGCGACCCCCGTCCCCATTTCTTCCGGCTTCAATTCACCAGATGGATCTAACGCATTATTTCTGAGCCCCTTTTCATACAATTGATCAAACTCATCTCTTACTTCTTTAACAGCATTCTCTTCCTGTGTTGGCGGATCCTTAAATACTGTACCCGCCTTCTCAATCGCCCGCTTGCCCAATCTCCCGAGTTTTTCGAAACCTTTCATGCTCCGATTATAACCTGTCCCTGCCCATAATTCACTAGAGTATACTGCTCACATGAGCGCGCGCGAATTCGTCCACCTGCATACGCACTCGCATTATTCTCTTCTCGAGGCGATACCAAAAATACCTGAACTTGTCGCAGCGGCGGCAAAAGACGGACAGCGCGCGCTCGCACTCACCGACAACGACAATCTTTACGGTGCGATAGATTTTTATAAAGAATGCAAAGACAACGGCGTCAAGCCGATTATCGGCGTCGACTTTCACGTCTCGCCACGCAGAAGGGACCAAAAAGAACACGGCATAGACGACCAGCTATCACGTCTTATTCTTCTGGCAAAAAACTTGACCGGTTACCGCAATCTCATCCAGCTCGTATCCTACGCACATATTGAAGGCTTTTATAATCGCCCGCGCATCGATAGAGAACTAATCGAACGATATCGAGAAGGCATGGTTGCGATACTTCCCTCATATGGAGGCGAACATGCCTATGCGCTCCGGCACGGAAACATCGCACGCACCGAGGAAGCATTGCACTGGCACAAAAAAATTTTTGCCGGCGATTGCTACGCGGAAATCACGCGACATCCTGAGATTGATGGACATGAAGAACAAATGCAAAAGATATTGGCGCGTGCAGGGGACGCCGGAATGCCGACACTTGCTTCCCAAGAGGTGTATTACCTCGCACAGGAGGATTCGCTCGCGTGCGATCTCGTCAACAAAATTCGCACTGGCGGTACCCTAAGCCGAGACGGCGAAACTGCACCGCGAGATTTTTCTTTCATGTCTCGCGAGCGCGCGCAAGAAAAATTTGCGGATATTCCGGAAGCAATCGACAACGCCCTGAGGGTGGCGGAGTCTTGTAATCTCGAATTGGAGCTTGGATCATGGGTATTTCCGGATTTTCCAATCCCGCACAAAAGTTCACCCGATAAGGAGTTGCGATTACTCGTCGAATCGGGATTAAGAAAACGTAACATGGAAAAAACCGAAGAAGTAAAAACGCGCATCGATTATGAACTTTCGATCATAGGAAAAAAGGGGTACACGCCATACTTTCTTGTCGTCGCCGATCTTTTACGGCATGCGCGAGAACAAAAAATTCTTACCAACACTCGTGGAAGCGCGGCGGGCTCTCTGGTTTCTTATCTATGTGGCATAACAACCATCGATCCGCTCGAATACAGGCTTCCCTTCGAGCGTTTTCTAAATCCAGAACGCCCTTCTCCGCCCGATATCGATATGGATCTAGCGGATGACAAGCGTGACCAACTTATTGAATATGTTCGGCATAAGTACGGAGAGGACAGAGTCGCGCAGATCGGCACTTTCGGCACAATGATGGCGCGCGCCGCGGTTCGCGATGTCGCGCGTGCACTCGGACACTCCTACGGCACGGGAGATCGAATAGCTAAACTCATTCCATTCGGCAAGCAGGGATTTCCCGTCTCAATCAAGAGCTCTATGGATAGCGTGCCAGAGCTCAAGCAAGCATACGAAAACGATACCGCGAGCCGCGAAATATTAGATCTCGCGCAAAAAATAGAGGGCAACGCAAGACATGTCGGTGTACACGCGGCAGGCGTCGTCATCGCCCCCACTTCTGTCAAAGATTACACGCCTATCCAATTTGACCCCAAAGGAGGAAAGACTATCACGCAGTACGACATGTACGCTGTCGAAGAAGCGGGACTTCTAAAATTCGATTTTCTCGGTCTTAAAAATCTTTCCGTACTTGCCGATGGAGTTGCAAGAGTTCGAGAAAGACTTGGAATTGAGATCGATTTGGACAAACTTCCGCTCGACGACGCGAAGACATACGAGATGCTTTCTCGCGGAGAAACACTGGGCGTATTTCAACTCTCTGGAGGCGGAATGACAACCCACCTTATCAATCTGGAGCCTTCGACTATCCACGACATCAATGCAATGGTCGCTTTGTACCGTCCGGGTCCGATGGCATTCATTCCGGCGTACATTGAACGCAAAAAAAACCGAAAGCTGGTTGCATATCTCGATCCGCGCATGGAGGCAATCCTAAAGAATTCCTACGGAATAATCGTGTACCAGGACGACGTATTGCAGATTGCACGCGAGCTCGCTGGATACTCTTGGATGGAAGCCGACAAATTGAGGAAAGCGATGGGCAAAAAGATACCGGCGGAAATGCGCGCGCAAAAAGCGAAATTTCTTTCAGGTTGCGTAAAGCACGGAATGAAAAAAGAGACCGCGCAAACTCTTTGGGAACAAATAGAGACGTTCGCCGCCTACGGTTTTGGAAAAGCACATGCGGCAAGTTACGGCAATCTCTCATATAAAACGGCGTACATGAAAGCGAATTTTCCGGTGGATTATATGGCGGCTCTCCTTACCGCCGACGCAGGCGACGTGGAGAAAATCTACGAAATCGTCGCGGAGTGCAAACGCATGAATATCAAAGTGTGGCCTCCTTCGGTGCAGGAAGGCAAAGGAAATTTCACGGTCATTGACGGACAAAATATCCGTTTTGGCCTGTATTCAATAAAGAATTTCGGTACGGGCGTCGCGGATTCTATTATTGAGGCACGCGGCCTGGAGTGGGTGTTCAAGGATATCGCGGATTTTCTTTCGCGTATAAAGGATAAGAATTTAAATAAAAGACAACTTGAATCACTCATAGAATGCGGTGCCCTGGACGAGATTGGAGAGCGCGGACAACTCCTCTTCAACATCGACCTGCTCCTGAACTATCATCGCGAATGCACGAAAGCGCCGACAGATCAAAGTTCACTTTTTTCCCCGACCACACTAGACATAAGCAGTCCCGCCAAACTCAAATTGACGATTGTACAGCCTGCCACACTCGAAGAACGTCTGAAGTGGGAAAAAGAACTTCTCGGACTATATATTTCAGGACATCCTCTGGACAAACACAAATCGAAATTTACCGATCCGAAGAAAACAATAAAATATGCCAAAGACAGCTTGCGCGGAGTCGAAACCGTAATTGCCGGATTCGTCGAAACTACGCGCGTCAACATGACAAAAAACGGCGAGAAGATGGGGTTCCTGAAAATCACCGATTTCTCGGGCGGGATAGAAGCGATCGCGTTCCCGCGCACATTCAAAGAATACGAAAACATTTTGATCCCCGGTTCGTGCATCGCGATCAAGGGAAAAATATCCGAGCGCAATGGCGAATCCAGTTTTGTCATCGAAAAAGCGAAGGTGCTATAGACCATCATCACAATTCATGTTATCTTCTCGGATGAGGGTGCTGGTGCTCTCAAAAAAAGAGAGGGATAGGATATGCAAGATCTCGACTTGCATCTTGACATTCTAGTTGACATGGCGAATCAACTAGAGGGATTCTTCAACGGAGAGCAGGTATGCCCGTACGCACTCCTGCTGGGAGCGACTTCCCTTGAGGGTTTGGCACACTCGTGTGCCGAACACGAAGAATTCGCGAGCCTCGTAATAAGCTCGATCTCAGTTTGTGTGGAAGCAGAGGAGTTTACGTTCCAAATAAATTCGAGTTGCGCAAAAACTTCATTGCTTCATCTAGCAAATATAGTCCAGGGCATGTCGTCATTCAAGCTCGAGCTAGATGTTCATCACAATCACGTCATGAGCACATTGTTCTTTTCGAATACATTCTTGCCTCAATTGGAGGCATTCCTGAACTCGATGCAGGAAACGCCCAACACATAATCGTGTTTGGGGACCAACAATCGTGGCGGCTTACGAGCCGTCGCGATTTTATTTTTCGATAAACCTAGGCTATGATGAGTGCCACTATGGCTGAAGAGAAAAATCTTTCCGATCATCTTACTGAGCGCGATCATAAAAAACTTGGACGCGAACTCGGTCTTTTTACCTTCTCCGATGCCGTGGGAAAAGGACTTCCACTATGGACAGCAAAAGGTTCCGCTATCCGGCGCGAACTTGAGCGCTTCATAATTGACGAAGAGATACTGCGGGGATACCAACACGTGTACACTCCCGACATCGCAAAGCTAGATTTATATCGAAAGAGCGGTCATTATCCGCACTATAAAGATTCTATGTACGCGCCGATCCAGATCGACGACGAGGAATATATGTTGCGACCGATGACATGCCCGCACCATTTCGAGCTGTATCTCGATCGTCCACACAGTTATCGCGAATTGCCCATGCGCATCGCGGAGTTGGCCAAGCTTTATCGTTATGAGCAGTCCGGCGAATTGATGGGCCTCCAGCGCGTGCGGACATTCTGTCTAGCCGACGCACACATCATCTGCGCCTCTGAAGAGCAGGCGGCGGAAGAAGTATCGTCCGCACTCGACCTCATCGTGTATGTTGCGAGCGTTTTCGGTCTCAAACAAAATAATCAGTATCACTTCCGGCTTTCTCTCGGAGACCGCGCCAATACCGAAAAGTATTATAAAAACGATTCCGCGTGGGAAAAAGGCGAGATACTTTTGCGCACTCTTCTCCAAAAACGCGGAGAAAAATTCGAAGAAGTGAAAAATGAAGCGGCATTTTACGGACCCAAGATCGATATTCAGATGAAAAATGCAAACGGCAAAGAAGATACTGCCTTCACCGTACAATATGACTTCTGCATGCCGGAGAAATTCAATCTCGATTACGTGGCACAGGATGGTTCCAAGAATCGTGCGTTTGTCGTCCACCGCTCATCAATCGGCGCGATTGAGCGCATCGTCGCATTTCTGATCGAGCACTATGCCGGTGCATTCCCTCTTTGGCTCTCGCCGGTGCAGGTGAAAATTCTTCCCATATCAGAAAAGCACGCAGGGTATGCAAAAGAAATATTCCAACAATTTCTCGTTGCGGGGATTCGTACCGAACTCGATCAAAACGATGCGCTAGGCAAACGTATTCGCAATACGAAACTGCAAAAAGTCCCCTACTTTCTCGTCATCGGTGATGAAGAAGTGGACGCCGGTACGGCAACATTGGAAGGTCGGATTGGAAAAATCGGCTCATTTGCTATTTCGGATATTGTCCACAGATTAAAAGAAGAAATTCGCACACGGGCGATGTGATAGACTGATGCTCTATGAAAAAGAAAAGAAATAACATGGATGTGCAGGAAAGTCTTGATTTCATCGTCCAGCACATGGCGACGAAGGATGACATCAGAGACATGGCGACGAAGAGTGATATTAAAGACATGGCGACGAAGAGTGATATTAAAGACATGGCGACGAAGAGTGATATCAGGGAAATAAAAATAACTCTTGCCGACCACACACGCCAACTGAGTACGATTCAAAACGATTTAGATATTATGCGCGACAAGCGCCTGCAATTGGAAGTGCGAACGGACGCAGTTGAGAAATATCTTGGCATTAAGCCTCCTATGGGAACGGTGTCTCGATAACAAAAACTCCCCAACTGGAGAGTTTTTGTTACTTTCTTTGCCCTCCCGAAGCTTCCTCGTCCTCCGTAGTTTTAACGAAGCAGGATAACGAAGGAGGGGGAGTGGTAGCACTCAACCTCTACTAATTACAATACGCGGAGCATCGCCATGTTTTCCATGCGCAATAGTCATTGAATCTTTCACGCCCGAGATATTATTCGCGGGAATGTTCTCAAAAGTTGCTACTGGATGCTGAACTTTTGATTCAACTTTTGATTCCACTTTGCTGTGCGAGAAAAACATTTCTGGAGTCGCAACTGCTTCTCCACCCCCGCTAATCACGCTAATCGATCGATGAATACGTGCGCCAAGTATCGATGGAACGAAGTTGGATACGCCACCCCTGTAGTAGAACACAAGGTAGCTCGCGGCTACAGCAAAGGATAGAAGTCCCATCCAATATATTGCGTTGCCGAATGTTCCGAAGTCAAAGCCCGTATACGGGATCTGCGAGAGCGCTACATATTGTCCGGAAACGCTTACGTACGCAGTACAAGTGCGCGTTCCGCCGAAGCCAGAAACCGTGAGCGTATATGTCGTCGAACGATTCGGACGTACTGCAAGTGTTCCTGTCGGAGCAACCATGCCGATACCGTCGGATAGCCATGCGGAAGTTGCGCCGTAACCCGTCCAGTTAAGGTGGGACGCTTGCCCATTCTGAACGTTGCCCGGAGAAGATGTGATGGTGCAGTAAGTATTTTGGTAGGTTGGCGTCGGAGTGTAGGTAGTCTGCGGAAGCGTGTACTGCACCGGATAGTGTACGGGATACGAACTTACAGGAGTAACCGGCGCGACACTCGTGTTGAAGCTACCGTTGATGCTGTTGTTTGTGTTTCTGGTAGTGTTGCAACTATTGTTCACACAGGAGTTCGTGGTCGTGACGACGTTGCTCGAAAGCTGTGTGCGTTGCTGTTGTTGCTGTTGTTGCTGTTGTTGTTGCGGATAACTTGGATTTCTCACTGTGATCGGAGTAGAACCGCCACCGTAACTATACCTAGGCGTCGAGTAACTTGGGGTCGAGTAGCTGGAACGCGGAGTGGAGTAACTCGGGGTTGAGCGCGAGGTCGTGTAACTCGGGGTCGAATAACGTGGCGTTGAATAGCCGTAAGAACCGTAGTCGTAACTCGGCGTGTATGAATATCTCACGCCATCATAGGAATAAGAGTAACCGGAAGTGTAGTAATCGTCGTAACCTGAGTTGTAATAACCGTCATCGTAA
>ERZ1292633.4053-Hain-H41-02um-R1-4053-length-13789-cov-5_pt1 | contig 13789 bp, 13 predicted proteins | sample MGYA00564406_ERZ1292633 | MGnify/ENA primary metagenome ERZ1292633 (study PRJEB36523, sample SAMEA6512639) | groundwater metagenome | collected 2019-01-08 | study: AquaDiva: Metagenomics assemblies of 32 groundwater samples
TCCAGCATTCGCAGCACCCCATCCGATTCCTCGGTTTCGATCACAACATCATAGACCCCTTCTGGAAGGTTGTCGTAAAGAGTCTTAGGGACAGAGAATCCCCACTCGCGCTGCCAGCTCCGGAACTGTTGCCTGAAATGGAAGGCGATGGAAGTGTCGTATCGGTGATCGTAGTGAAGGTGTTGTTTTAATTCGTCAAGACTGACTCGCCCCTTGAAGCTCGCGGACAACATAATGACTGCGAGCGGATGTCTCATCCCGTCATACACTACTCGCCCATTATGCATGATCTTGGCTTCTTTGACATCCCATTTTGGAGGTATCACCCATCCGTTATAGTCCTCCTTTGAGGAGTACTCGATCACTTTGAAAGGAAGCACCCCTTCAAGATAATAGATCGCCTTGTCGTAATCGGTCGAACAAATCCCTCGGTTGAGTGGCGCAAGATCCTCGAGGATCTTCATCATGGTCAGCATGGTTTCAGTCTCCCGATTTCAGCATTACTCTTATTTCCGACTACCGGCATCTCTGTCGCCCAACGCCTGTTTTGTCCAGTCATTGGGTGGAGCACTTCTCGATCTAGGCAAGTCGTTTGTATCAAGGCGTGGAAGCGCAAGTACATTATGGAGTGCCAGATCGGCGATAGCCACTTCAGTTGCAAGGCCAATAGCACATTTCCTACTTCTCAATATCGCAAGAAGCGATTGATTATAGCCTCCGTAGGGATAACACATCGCCCAGTTCTGGAGATCACAGCCCAGAGTTTCGAGAAATTCTAGCGATCGGTCAATCTCTCTTAGCTGGCCGTCCTCATCCAGCGTGTTCATCCAATAATGATCGTACCCGTGGCTCCCAATGTGCATGCCACTGGTCCGGATGTGCCTGAGCTGTTCCACGTTCATATAGAGATCGTTGGCGAACGCCTGCTCGTCATTCGTCACGAACTGCGCAAAGAGCTTGTCTACGATTCTGCCCCTCAACTCTTCGGGTAATGCTCGCTGCAACACTCTCTTGATAAAGACAACATCGGCGGTATCATATCGATTTGGATTGGCTAATTGTTCATAATAGACCTCAGGCCCTTCGAGTCCATAACGGGTCATGTTGTTTTGAATTTCAGCGAAGATAGACTTAATAATAAGCGACTTATCCTGAACCGACGCGAGAACAAAGTGGATCTTATTTACATCGAGAACACGGTGCTCGAGTATGGCTTTGGCAGGCGGGAAGAACGAGCCCTGAATGCGATACTTTTCCAGGACTGGAAAGACGGTTTCGAAGTGGTCGATGTATCCATCATCGAAGGTCAGGAGAATGGCTTTGGGCGGCAGTCTCCTGCGCTCGGACCGAGTCGCGCCAATTAGATCCTCTATTGTTATGGGCTCATAGTGCCTTTTGATGTACTCGATCTGTTCGACAAAATCCGCGCTATCGAGCCCCTTGATTTCGGGATATCGAGCGTTCTTAAGGACCCGTACGAAATGATACATGACTATTGTCACTCGATTCGGCATGTTATCTCCCCTAGCCGATGGTGTTTAATCTGTTGCGCACCTGCTTGGTGTGTTACGAACGATCTACCCTTCCCGCTCACCACACAGCCAAAGGAGACGGGTGAAAATACAACGCAGGAGAGGGCTTGTCGGATAAGAAGCGAGGGAGATACTAGACGGATAGCATCTGGGGAAGCTTCTCCGGTTTCTGGAAGATGGTGCAGTATCGGACGTCCCAGTCCGAGCGAGTGAAATCAGGCGGCTCCAAACCCCACCACTTCAGAGGCCAAGCTTTGATGGCGGCCTGGTCAGCTTGATAGATGTCCTCAAGGTTGCCGAGGATAGGTTTTAGTCCGAGCAACTTGATGGCTCGCGTCTTGATGTTCAGATTAACGCCCCAAACAACAAGCACTCCTCCCGGAACGACGAGCTTTTCGATGTTGAAAATGCACGCTTCGGCCACTTCGTCCTGCAAGTGAACGAGAAAGTTATTGGCCATTACAAGACCTTGCGGCCCGAGCGTCTCTAGCAATCGCTGGTCGCAGGCATCGCCCACTCGGAATGTCACGCCTTCGCGCAAACTCTCTTTAATCACTAACGCTCCATCTTTCCGATCAAACATGATGTCGAGCATTTGTGCTGGCAAGCCCTCCAGCTCCTTTGAGTCGTTTGCCCAGACACCTTCTCGTGCCGCGAGCACAGCAGCTTCAGAGATGTCGAGTCCTACGCACTGAACTTTCACCCCTGGGTAAGCCAAGCGCAGCGTCCGCGCAACTGAATAAACCTCCGCACCATCGCTACACCCAAGGATTGCCACTCGCAGCACCCCATCGCCTGCACCTTTCAATTGTAGATGTGTTAAAGCATCGAGTAGGGGGGGGTTCCGAAAAAAACGGGTATATAGGGCGACCTGCTTTTCCTGGTATCTACAGATCAAGCGAAATACTACATCGCCCATAACGTTTCGCACTCGATGCAACCTATCATTGCGGCTCATCTGCTTCCAGAATTCCTCTAAGCCCCTCACAAGATAAGTATTGACGGATTGTGGCAGCATATCGCGCACGACCTCTCCAGACTACACTTCACCTACTGTACAATTACAATGTGCCAGATAACAAGAGTACATGAAACGACCTGTTTGAGGGAGCTAGGACAATGACAAGCCTGGGAGAGAAAAATTACTAGCAGACGGGTCGGCAGGCTTCGGGCGGCGTTTGGAATCAAATAGGCTGGAGGCCTGCCCCTGCAGCTCTTTCTTCAACAGACCCACTTGGATCGGACGTACCATGCTCCCGGTCAACCTCGTCTACCGTCTTGACGGATCTCGGATCACCTCAAGTGCCACCTCGATCCTAAACGGCTCACTGAAATTCTTCAGGGTGCGCGTTTCTAGAGCGGTCATCACCACACGCTTAACCCCCCATCGACCAACAAGGTCTGCCCCGTTACATAACTGGAAGCGTCTGAGGCGAGGTAAATTACAGTCCCCACCATCTCTTCCCCACGAGCCATCCGGCCCATCGGTACTCTTGCTGAATACCGCTGCCTGAAGGTTTCGTTCTGTCCACTTTCGACACCACCAGGCGTGAGCGTGTTTACCCGAATCCCCTTGTCTGCCCAGTACGCAGCCAAATACTTACTTAAGCCGACAACGGCAGCCTTCGATGCTGAATAAACGGCCGGATTGCCTATTTGCCTCCCAAGATAGAAGGAGCCCTCGTAGATCCGCTTGTCCGAAGCGAAGACTCCGTAGATTGAGGCAGTCTGAATGATGCTGCCGCCCGTCCCCTGTTCGATCATACGACGTCCGACCGCTTGAGCAACTAAGAACATGCCGTCGATGTTGACTGCCATGATCTTGCGCCACTCATCCAGAGAGTAATCCTCGAATGCTGCGAAAAAGGCGTCCAGATTGGCTGACTTTGATGCAGCATTATTGTGGAGAATATGGACCTGGCCGAATCGCTCGACCACTGCCTGCATCATTTCTTGAACTGAACCAGGATCGGCAACGTCGCATTCGATCCCGTGCGCTTTGATGCCAAACTCGTTCGCCAATTGCACCGCATACTGATCCGCTTCGCTGCCATTCAAATCCACAACCGCCACATTGGCACCAAACTCAGCGAAACCCTGACAGAAGCGGCGCCCGAGCATCCCCAGCCCACCCGTTACTATCGCGGTTTTCCCACTCAAATCAAACAGATTTTTATATGCGTATTTCATGCAATGATACCTTCCTGCGTTCGTTGCACGCTAATCTGCCTGCGATAAGTAGCCGCATGACGGTCAAGGTGTGATCCGGCTCAATGGCTGGTACGCCGGTTTTGACAGACTGCACAAAATGCCATAGCAACCTGCGGAACATGCTGAAGTTATCAACAATCTCGTGGGACGTAATCTGTTTCGTCCCCAAAATGTCGATCCTAAAACACCTGCAAAGCTCCCCAAGTGCATCCCGCTGCAGGACCATCCCATCATCCATCTGGACCGCAACCGACACATGGGGAGCGTCGATCGCAACAACCGAAACCGGTTTGCAGCGGACAATGTTTAGTATGGCATCCAATAGGTGGATACCATACTTCTCCCATGAATTGAGAATCGCACCGCGGATCAACCGGATTTCGCCATATGCTCCCAACGACGCCCGTGGCTCGTCTAGCTCCTTCGCGTAACGCATTCCCGAACAGGACATAAGCTTCCCGCTCTCCAGGTATGGCCGGAAGGCTCTCAGTTCACCAACGTCCAGGGATAGGGGCTTATCCACAAAAACGGGGAGCCCTGCCTTCAGGAAAGGAATGGCCATGCTGAGGTGGTTCTCGTAGTCATCCCGGGCAATGATTACCCCGTCAACATTTCCAATCATATCCTCGGCTAGATCAACGGTATACTGAATCCGGCTGCTCGCGCACAGCTTACGTGTCACGTCCTGATCCTGCGTCCATGCATGAGTCACCTGAACCCCATCGAAACCGAACTCGGATAAGTCCCGTCGGCGCACATAGTCATAGATACCTGGCCACCCGGAATCAGCCAGACCGGAATCCGAGTACCCATTAATTATCGAAGAAAAAGAGAATGGGTGACCGTTTCCTTCGCTGAGACCTATCATCCCCAGCTTAATCACCATACAGCCCATCCGCCGTCAACACAGAGATTCTGGCCAGTGATATAGCTGCCTGCGTCAGAGCACAGCAGAGCTACAGCACCCTTCAGCTCATGGGGATACCCAATGCGTCCCAACGGGTTCTTTGACCCAAGCCGCGCCATGAACGTCTCGTGTTGCTGTGTAGGTGGGTGAGGAAATGCTCCTGGGCTGAGAGCATTTGCTCGGATCCCGTGCGGGGAAAGGAAGCTCGCCAGGTATTTAGTGAACTGAATCACACCAGCCTTTGCTGCGCCATAACTCGGTGAATTCGAGAAGTTCGTACCCTCATAGATCCGATAATCAGGTGCGACGTGGCCATACATCGAGGTGACATTGAGCACCACCCCTTTGGATTTCTGCAGATCCGGGAAAGCAGCCTTCGTAAAGCGAAATGCGGAGTTGAGGCTCATATCAATGTCATATTCCCAGTCCCGATCATTGATCGTCTCCCAGCTGTTTTTGTTGCCAGACCACGCATTGTTGATTAGGATGTCGATATGGTCGAAGTGTTGGTGGACCTGCTCAAAGCATCTGGCAATCGACTGTTTGTCCAGAAGGTCGAGGCCTATTGCAAGTGTGGCAACGCTGCCCTCAAAGTCACGAGCGATCTCTTCGCATCTTCCTTGACATTTCCCGAGGTCACGGCTTGCGATTATGACGTTGGCGCCAAGTTCAGCCAGCGTGTAGCTTATCTCGGTACCTAGGTAGCCGGCTCCACCGGTCACAAGAGCTGTCCGCCCTTTGAGCGACAAGAGATCATGAATGCTTTTCCGCATGAATGCCTCCGATCCTTAGTTTTCGGACTATTGTTTCAGCGATTTCGAAATCGAGATCGTCATCGATATCAACGGAACGCTCAGACGGCATTAGAACTACCCCCACTTCGCCGACCAACAGCGATGGACTGTCCGGCAGGAGGCGATCTATTCTGAACGCGTACACCGCGCCATTGAGCTGAAACGCTTCCGGCAGCTTTTGCCGAGGTAACCACGGTACAGCTCCTGGAATGAATACCTCTGGTCGTCCATCCAGGATCCTCCATGCCCGGTGCGGATTAAGATCCGCCCTCTTGAAGGTGGCGACCGAGTCCTTCCCTCCCTCAACGAGACGCTCCAGGCATTGGCGAATGTCGCCGACTGTCCTCAGCGGACTAGTCGGTTCAAGTAATAGCATGACCTGCGCTTGCTCGCCTTCATTCCTCAACGTTACAATCAAGTCTCGGAGAGCGTCGATCACTAGCGCCTCCTCCGTTGCGAGGTTAGCTGGCCGCCCATAAACTTCGGCACCATGCTCCAGAGCAACCGTCCGGACGAGATTATCGTCTGTCGAGACGATGACTCTATCGATCTCATCTACGGATTTGGCCGCTTCGATGGACCACGCTATCAGTGGCTTTCCTGCGAGAAGCTTGATGTTCTTTCGGGGAACGGTTTTGCTTCCACCTCGCGCCGGAATCACGGCGATGACTCTTGTATCGCTGTACATAGGTTGTGCCGGGTAGGATCTACGTTAAGATTGAGTTGAGCTGTTTCAGCGCGTTCTTGTATTCGACCCACTCCCCGGTATCGAGCCACGACTTGTCGCTGATCGGATAGACTCCGATCCTACCACCGGCTCCTTGCAGCTTCTCGATCAGATGCGTGATGTGAAAGAACTCGTTTTCTGGGATGAGTTCAAGGGCCTCTGGCCGCAGCAGGTACATGCCGGTGTTTACCAGAAAGTTGTACTCGGGCTTTTCCCGGATGCGGCTGAGCTTCCCGCCGTTTTCTATCTCGCAGATGCCGTAGGGAATATTATAGTTCTTAAGAGAGGCAACCAAGGTGATATCATTGCGGCTCGACAGGTGGTGATCCACGATGTCACGGTAATCCGCTTTGATGATGACATCACAATTGGTTACGATCAGCGAAGAGTTTATTTTGCCGCGCATATAGGTAAGGCTTCCGGCTGTACCGAGAGGTTCGTCTTCATGGATGTACTCAATCGCGTACGAGGGGTTCAGCTCCTCGAAGTAGGACTTGATGATTTTAGACTTGTAATTGATGGAAATGTAGAACTTCCTGATACCGCATCCCACAAAGGAGTCTATGATGACCTCGATGACCGTCTTTTCACCGAGCGGAAGAAGCGGCTTCGGCAGAATCCTCGTAAATGGGTCGAGCCTTGTGCCCTTGCCCCCTGCCATGATGACGACCGGCAATTCTAACGGCCTTGCCTCCTTGCGGACCACGCTTTCCCCGAAGACCTTCTCCCAGAACAAAACGTCGACCACTTCCCGGCTGGCATTGATGACCGGAATCGAACCGATCTTTTTTCCCAGCATCTCACCCTTGATCTGCTCGAGGTCATAGCCGCCATACGCCACACAAGGATTCGTGTTGCAGATCTTCTCGACTGTCCCATCGAGGCTCCCTTCCGCCAGAATCCAGCGTCGGATGTCCCCGTCGGTCAACGTTCCTACGAGGTGCTTCTCGCCGTCGACCACGAAGAGAGTCTTTCGCTCAGTCGCCTCGAGTTGCTTCAAAGCATCCTTTACCCGGGAACCGCACTTGATCATCAGCGCATCGATCATTGAAGCCCCTTCAAACAAAATCACGAAACTCCTTTCCCATCAGAAAGTCGGAAAGTGGGATAGCCTTAAGCGTATCTTTGATTCGTCTGGAGGTCATCCCGTCCAGGAATCTGTCGTAGGGGTTCTGCATTCCTTCGAGCGACCTCTTGAATGCGGGCGAAAGGGCCTGGGCTATGCCCTCCATAATCTTCTCGACGCTGTTCTCCACATCGATCACATTGGCAGCCCTGGTTCTCCCTTTCTGTCGAATGCCGACATTGACTACCGGCAACCTGAACGAAGGCGCCTCGATCAATCCACTGGACGAGTTACCGAGCATGAGATCGAGTGCTTTCATACAACTTAAATAGCGCACCTGTCCCAAGTTGTCGAAGAGTCTGAATCGCTCCGGACTGGAGCGACAGAAATCCGCGAGCCTCCCATTGATCACGCCGCCATCCAGATCCGCATTGGCCTTGGTAAAGATGGCGCGAATGCCAGAGGCCTCGATTGCAGTGAGCACGTTGTCGATCTGCTGCGACGCACGGCCTGGCTCGATCGTTACCGGATGATACGTGACCAACGCCACTGTTCCTGCAAGACTGAAGTCGAGCGCTGCTTCCGACTCTGAGCGACCGAGTAGAGAAAGCCTGTAGAGGGCGTCGAGACCCGGCGCCCCGAAATTGAAGGTGAGGGCAGGATTCTCTCCCATCTGCAGGATTCGTTGACGGTAAGGCTCGGTCGCCGCAAAATGGATTGACGCCATCTTGGTCACGGCGTGTCTGAAAGTTTCATCGATGGCCCCTTGGCTGATTTCACCACCGTGGATGTGGGCAACAGGCATCCTGAAGATGACCGCCGCAAGGGCAACAGGAACAATTTCGAAGCGGTCGCCGAGGATGACCACAAGATCGGGCAGGATCTCCTGCAGTGCGTCGGCAAGGGAAATCATCTCCACTCCGATAGACTTCACGACGGCTGTCTCGCTGCTGGAGGAAAGCAGCATTTCTATCCGCCGATCAATGCGAAACCCATCTCTTTCAATCTCACTTACGGTCATGCCGAACTCGGGAGAGAGATGGGAGCCTGTGGCAATAACGCTCAATTCCAGCTCCGGGTCCTCGTCTATCTCCTTCATCAGCCAGCAGAGAATCCCGTAATCGGCCCGGCTGGTGGTGACGACGCAAATTTTCCTCCTCTTTATACTAGACAATCCCACCTCAGCACTTCGTCTTCCACGATCCTAGTTTTTGCCTTCAATCCAATGACCTTCTCGATTTCCTTTGGTTGGATGCCGGTTCCTGGCCGCTTCACGGCCAGCTTGCCGCGCGTGATGACCTCGCCGGCCTCGATAGTCTCCGCTGCAACGATACTCTTACGAGCAATCCCTATGTTCTTCAGCTCACAGGCAGCCGGGCGTTTTATTCCGTCGCCTATTGCCTGCTCGACATTTCGAATTGCCTGAACCATGTGCCGAAATTCGTCGGGATTGAGCGAGGCCTTGTGGTCGGGTCCGTCCATGGTATTGTCGAGTGTAAAATGTTTTTCGATCACTGTGGCGCCGAGTGAAACCGCCGCTACCGGAATCTCAATACCTGGGGTGTGATCCGAGTAACCCACTTCATGGCCAAATGCGGCTCGAAGCGTGTTCATGGCGCTCAGATTGACTTGGTCATACGGAGCCGGATACTCAGTGACACAATGGAGCAGGATCAGGCGCGGGATATCAAATGCACGAAAAATCTCAACCGCTTCCTCCACGTCTCCCAGATTACACATACCGGTCGATAGGATGACAGGCCTCTTCTTTCGAGCGACATGTTTTAGAAACGGATGGTTCGTAATCTCTCCAGAAGGAATTTTAAAGGTTTCCATACCCAGGGAATCCAGAAGATCGGCACTTGCTTCATCAAACGGGCTGGACAGAAACTGGATCCCACAGAAGCGGCAGTGATCGAGCAGCACCCCAAAATCATTGTCCCGGAGTTCGAGTCGCTTTAACATCTCCGATTGAGAGTCCGCTCTTCCTGTGAAACGCTTTTGATACTCCGCCTTCTCAGCTTTTCGGGTAACCAATCTCTCAGTCTTAAACGTCTGAAATTTCACTGCATCGGCACCGCAGGCCTTCGCGGCATCCACAAGACGCTTGGCTATTTCCAGCGAACCGTTGTGGTTCACACCTGCCTCAGCAATGATGAGGCTCCTCTTCCGGCGACTCATCTTATTCTCTTCGCAGGGTTTCCGACGTATGTCCCCGGCTCGGTCACATCCCGTACGATGACGGCGCCGGCACCGATCAGGCATCCCCCGCAGATACTAATCGACTGGATGACGTTGGCTCCGATTCCTACCATGCAGTTATCGCCGATAGTCACGCCCCCACTGAGAGTGACGCCCGGAGCGATATGGACATTCTCTCCTACCAGGCAATCGTGCTCAACGGTGCTCCGTGTATTGAGAATGCACCCTCTCCCAATCTTCGTGCCGCTGTTGACTACGACGCCATCCAAGACAGCCGTCCCAGCGCCGAGCGATACTGCCTCATTGACGATGGCATGCGGCGAACATATCGCTGGGAAATTGAATCCGAGTTCACTGATTTCGTTTAGCAAACAGAGTCTCAACGGTGACACATCCACCTTGCCTATGCCGATAATCGCATTCATTGCTGGGGTCTTCCTGACAATATCTCTGAGAATACCGTCTTTACCGAGATACGGGACACCAAGAACAACTCCGTGGTCTTCATTATCTGTGTACCCTTGTATGAGATAACCGACCTTCTTCAGTACGCTTATCAGAACCTTTGCATGTCCACCGCCACCAATGATCACAATCCTATCCACGGCGAAGCTTTTCCGTTACGTACTCGATATCGATTTCACTTAGGTTCACGCTGCACGGAACGCACAACGTCGATTCGAGCAGTGCCAACGCCTTCTGTATGCGATAGCTCTGACACATGCGGTAAGGGGCCTGCAGATGGTTGAGATACCACACGGGCCTTGTTTGGATGCCGTGCTCGTTCAGGAACCCCATTAGTTCTTCGCGGCCCTTCCCGTAACGACCAATATCAATCTGCAACGGAACCATCCAATGGTTGTTCCTTGCATAAGCTGGACTATCTGCGACCGACACCCCCTCGATTGAACAAGCTTTCTTCTTGTATGTGGCGTAGATCTTGCGCTTCAGCTCAATGAATTCCGGCAAGCATTCTAGCTGGGCGACGCCGATCGCTGCCTGGACGTTCGTCAATCGGAAATTGAACCCTATCCCATTGTGCACATATCTAACTTCATCGTCCTTGGCTTGCGTGGTCAAATACTTCGCTTTCTTGGCATACTCGGCAACGTCGGTCACGATCATGCCGCCCCCACCAGCCGTAATGATCTTGTTTCCATTGAAGGAAAAACAGCCAATATCACCCACGGTGCCTGTATGCCTGTTTTCGAGCGCAGGATTGAGGTAATAGGTACCGAGGCTCTCGGTCGCATCCTCGACGATCCGTATATTTCGCTCGCGACAGATATCGACAAGTCTATGAAGCATTGCCGCATTGCCAAAAACATGAACCGGCACAATCGCGGCAATTCTTCTCCCAGTACTCTTATTGTAGGTATTTCCGAGCCTATATTCCGTCTCCTTAGCTAAGAATTCTGCAGTCTTGTCAACGTCGATATTGTAGAAATCGTCGCAATCCATGAAAACCGGTTCTGCCCCCACATACCTTACTGCGTTGACAGTGGCAATGAACGTGAGGGTGGGGACAAGGACTTCCTCACCCGGAAGCACACCCACGGTCAAGAGCGCCACGTGAAGCGCCGCCGTGCCATTCACGCAAGCGACCGCATGCGGCACATGCACAAACGCTGCAAGGTCGGATTCAAAGCGCTCGACGTAGGTTCCTGCTGAGGAAATCCATTCGGTGTCCAAACATTCCTTGACGTATTTCCATTCATTCCCCCTCAGGGAGGGTACTGACAGTGGTATCATTTTTCGCTTTCTTGTGAGATTTTTAAATGTTGTAGATATTCGACTTATACGGCTTAAGGTTTTCTGGAAGGGTGAACCATTCGATCGTCTGAGCAAGACCCCTTCTAAGACCTTCCCGCCCCGTGTATTCCGATTTATAGCTCAAGAGCCTCCGGGCCTTCGTGGTGTCGGCCCAGAGCCTCTCGACCTCACTCTTACTCGGCCTAAGCCTCTGCTCATCTGTGACGATCTCGATATCGACTCCCATAATATCGACTATCATCCGGGCAATCTCCCCCATGGAGATTTCATAATTACTACCAACGTTAATCACTTCCCCCACAGAACTGTCGCATTCAGCGGCTGCGATGAATCCCGCAACCGTATCTGTGACATAGCTCAAATCGCGGGTTGGATGTAACGCCCCAAGTTTAAGTGTTCGCGCACCTGACGCAATCTGAGTGATCACCGTCGGAATGAAAGCCCGTGCCGATTGTCTTGGCCCATAGGTATTGAAAGGACGGATTATGGCCACCGGGGTATCGAATGAGCAGTAAAACGACATGGCAATCTGGTCTGCCGCAATTTTTGACGCGGAGTAAGGCGACTGCCCCTGCAGCGGATGGTCCTCTGTAATTGGGACAAAGCGAGCGGTGCCATAGACTTCGCTCGTTGATGTATGGACTACTTTCTCCACCCCAATCTCCCGAGCTGCCTGGACAACATTCAGCGTTCCTTTAACGTTAGTCTCTATGTAGGTATCGGGAGAATGATAGGAAAACGGAATAGCTATGAGAGCGGCGAGATGGAGGACCACATCGCAATCCTTCATCGCCTGCTTCACACCGTGCGGGTCGCGAATATCTCCGGGGAACACGTCAAGCGATTTCAACAGTGCGGAATCTGAGTGATCCAGCCACCCCCATGAGTTGAACGAATTATAGTTCACCAATGCTCGCACATCGTACCCTCGGCGAACAAGCTCTTCAACCAGGTGCGATCCGATAAATCCATCGGACCCAGTAACGAGGATTTTTTTGCTATTTAGATTCATTGCCGCCTGCTCTTAGGCATAGGTACCTATCACCTCTCGTTATCTGCATTACACCTTTCCCCATCCGCCTACTTGCTCCACTGATACATCGGCCGCAATTTGGTCGATTATTACATTGGGCAGCCTCATCGCCTCGTCACATCGTCTCTTGGAAACACTCCGGATTCTCTCCCTCAACAGATCTCCCTCGTCGAGGTACTTCCTGGCTACACCAATCATTTCATCACATTCTTCCGAGGATGCAAAGACCGGAAACTCGCGGATGTAATCGTACTCCAGAACCTCCTGCAGACTTCGCATCTTGTGAGCGCTCGAGCCGAGGAAAATGCACGGCGTCCCACCGAGGGAAGCAAGGATCGACGGATGGTACCGTCCTGATATGAAGAGTCGCGCATTGGCGAGAATCGCCCCCGCCGCAAAAATCGGTGTATTCACCGGAATGTACGCAGTTCCAGTTTTCGCTGCAACAGACCTCAAGAACACATCCCTCCCGTCATTTTCGGTCAGGTAGACCTCATAGCCAAGCATTTTGGCTTTTTCAACGATTAGCGAAAAATGCTCAACGGCTTTATCATGATTCCCTACGGCCGCAGCGCTGCCACCAACACAGATGTAGGGCTTCGAAAAGTCGATCCTTCCGAGATTTTCCCGCTGCTCTGGAAAAGGCATGAGAAGGTCTCCGTTCGCAGGGATCTCTGAGCGGTACCTGTCTATGATTGGATACCACGTAAAGAGCGAATCCGGTATGAGATCCGGAACTACCTCTGGCATTTCTTTCCTCACGTACTCATATGACTCCCTGTCTCGCAAAATCACTGGATTGCATTCTGATAAAACTCGCCGAGCCGCCGAGAACACATCGAGGTTTCGACCAGTTGAGGGGCAATCCGACACCAGCGCATTTACAAACGCCACCTTTTTGCCGAGATGAATCCCAAGGGCCGCCATTCCGAGGAGAAACAGAGCTTCCCTCCTGGGCGGGGTTGCAAAGACCATGTCCCCTTCACCATGAACAACCACCAGGTCCACATTATTAACTTTGTTAAATATTTCACCTATTCCCCGATAGCTGTCCTTGAACGCAAGAATGTTGCGAACCGTTTCCGCCGGATCAAGTGAGACAACATCCTTGGCTCCAAAGAATTCTGCGAATCGCACGATATAGTCAAAAATCTTTCTTTTTTTACGGTTTATCACGAGATGCAGGAATACCCAATCATATCGATTTGGAAACAGGGTATTGATATAGCCGAGCCCGTCACTACTCAGGGAGAAGGAACTTCCACGGATGGACTCCGAGACAATAAATTTCCTTTGCAGCATGTCATAGAGAGCCATGCTGGCACCCCTGCCCCCCCAATTTGGGTTCGAACTGTTATCTCCCACTAATAGCACTTTCAACTCCGGCTTCCCTCCGTCCTGATTGTATCGCCAAGAAATAATCTGAGACCCGACGGAGTAGGAATGATGGTTACCCCGCCCCCCCTCCACAGAACCGGACGGGCGGCATTACCGCATCCGGCTCCCACCTTAGGTGACGACGCCAAACCGGGCCAAGGGATACG
>ERZ1292633.4054-Hain-H41-02um-R1-4054-length-13787-cov-8_pt1 | contig 13787 bp, 22 predicted proteins | sample MGYA00564406_ERZ1292633 | MGnify/ENA primary metagenome ERZ1292633 (study PRJEB36523, sample SAMEA6512639) | groundwater metagenome | collected 2019-01-08 | study: AquaDiva: Metagenomics assemblies of 32 groundwater samples
CCCATATCCCCTCGTTCTTTTTTTCCTGAAAATAATTTTTTTTACGGAAGTCGGGCGTAAAGCCGATGTGACACAAGTTGGTCCTGATGTTACGGCTCATGAAATGTATAGAAAACGTAAACGTGCAAAAAGAGACGGTGTTACTCATACGCTAGATCAATTGCTTCAAAAAGCAGGCAAGAAGAATTTAGCAACGCGTGAGGCTGCAACCAGAATGCGCCAGGCTATGGGATTTGGTAAACAGTTGCCAGGACAACCTGAAACAGGGCGCTTGGATGTGACCAATACACGCAATATGGCCGATCGTATTGCCGACATACCTTTTTATCCACATGAAAAGCCAACAGTTGATATCAGTAAGATTTTTTGTAATGCTGGTCATTGTTCACATTCTATGAGTGGCACTACAGGATAATAGTCGGACAAATTATTGCGGTGTTTGTAATGCAGTATCACATCGCCTGCAAACAGGGTGGGCGGGAGTGACTTCTTCCAGTGTTTTCCAGCAGCGATCGCACTTGTGGCCTGTGGCTAGCTCAACCTTTATCGCATACATGCCATCGATTACAGCATCTTTTGGAGGTGTTTCTGGGTGATGTTCAAGGCTAGAGGTAATGCACAATTCATTTAACAGCCCTGGCAGGCAGGGCAGCGTGTTTGCGTAAACATAGACGTGTGCTTCTAAGCTTGAGCCAATCTTCTTTTCTGTGCGGGCTTGTTCAAGTGCGTTGGTAATAGCCGAGCGTGCTACTTTAATGTCTTCCCATTTTTTATCAAGTTTATCATTTTTCCATGCATGATCTGGGGTCAAGAAGGGGTGCATGTGAATGCTATCTCCGCCAGATGTGTATGTCTGCCACGCTTCTTCTGCCGTAAAACTGAGAACGGGGGCAAGCAGGCGCACGATATGATTAAACAGATAATGCATCATTGTTCGGGTGGCCCGATGTCTTATGTCGCTAGGCGCATCACAATACAAGCTGTCTTTACGAATATCGAAATAAAATGATGATAGTTTGCTTGAGCAAAAATTATGAAGTTCGGCATAAAATCGACGAATATCGAATTGATCAATGCATTGCTGATGTAGGGCGCACAGCTGATGTAATTGATGTAGCATATACTGCTCAAGTTCTGGCATTTGATCAAATGGTAGTAAATCATCCGTGTTGAATGTGTGCAATGCACCAAGCAAATACCGTAGGGTGTTCCGAAATCTACGATAAATCTCTTCCTGGCGTTTTAAAATTTCTTTACCAATACGCACATCTTCCGAATAATCTACCATCGAAATCCATAACCGCAGTACATCAGCGCCGTAATCTTTAATGACATCTTGCGGGGTTACCGTATTGCCCAAAGATTTCGACATCTTATAACCCTTTTCATCCAAGACAAATCCATGCGTTACAACATTTTTATAAGGGGCCTTGCCATATACACCAACCGATTCAAGTAAGGACGACTGGAACCATCCACGATGCTGATCGGATCCTTCCAAATATAAATCGGCTGGCCATTCTTGACCGCTGCGATGCTTTAATACAATTTCGTGCACGCAGCCACTATCAAACCACACATCGACAACATCTTTTACTTTGTCGTAATCATCAGAATTGTACGCATCGCCTAAAAATGTTGCATTAGGTTCTGTGAACCAGTAATCTCCGCCGTTTTTTTTGACCAGTTCTACAATGTGGGCATGCACTGTAGCATCACGTAAAACTTCGCGGGTTTCTTTGTGGACAAACAAAGTGATAGGTGTACCCCATACCCGTTGCCGGGAGATGCACCAATCAGGTCTATTTTCTAACATGGATCGGATGCGATTATAGCCTTCTTTTGGAAACCAATTAACTGACTTGATAGTTTCTAAGGCTTTTTGTCTGATGCCAGATTTGTCGATATCAATAAACCATTGACTTGTGGTTCGGAAGATCACTGGTTTTTTAGACCGCCATGAATGAGGATAGCTGTGCTCTAATTTCGTTTCCGATAAAAGTGCGCCGCGCTGTGTTAATGCGGCAGACATGTCAGGGGCGACTTTGAAGATATGCTTACCTGCAAACAAAGGTACATTGGCACGGTAGATGCCTGCATCATCAATAATGTCTGGCATTTCTAGATTGAATTTTTTGCCCAGTCCAAAATCGTCTTCACCATGAGTTGGCGCTGTGTGTACCAAGCCTGATCCTGCGTCAATGGTGACGTAATCAGCTGGTAGCAAAGGAACATCGAAGGTGTATCCATCTTCCCATAGGGGGTGGTGGCATTTGAATTTCGATATGTCATCTTCGAGCGGACGCGTAGCGACCGCAGTGTCACCTTCGTGTAGGTGAAGATCTAGGGCATCAATAAATCGGTCGACGCATTCTTTTGCAATAATATATTCGTTACTGTGGTTGCTTGTAAATGGTTCCTCGTTTTCGCGAAGATGCCGAGACGGTACAGTCACTACAACATACTCAAGCTCTGGATTGTACGCAATCGCGCGGTTGGCGGGCAGTGTCCAAGGTGTTGTGGTCCAAATCACAGCATATAAATTTGCGCGCTCTTGCACAGGAAACGCGACATAAATAGAGGGGCTGGTGATGGTCTTATATTCAATTTCTGCATCCGCCAAAGCTGTTTGTTCAACAACAGACCAAAAGACAGGGCGAAGGCCGCGGTATAAGCTACCATCCATTAAAAAATGTCCCAACTGTTCTACAATCAGACCTTCGGTGTTAAAATCCATGGTGCAATAAGGTTCATCAAAATCGGCAATAATGCCTAAACGTTTCAGTTCTTCCCTTTGTATATCTAACCATTTGGCCGCAAATGATCTGCACATCCGTCTGAATTCTAAAGGATCGATGTCTTCTTTTTTTTTGCCCTCGGCCCTGAAATTTTCTTCTACTTTCCATTCAATAGGTAGACCATGACAGTCCCATCCTACAATCATAGGCACATCGAAGCCTTTCATTTGATAGGTTTTGGCCAAAATGTCTTTCAGAATGTAAGACAGTGCATGTCCGATATGCAAGTTTCCGTTAGCGTAGGGGGGGCCAAAATTAATGATAAACTTTTTGCGTCCTTCAGATTGCGCGCGTAGTGTTTGATATATGTTTTTCCATGTGATCAGAATCTGTGGTTCTTTTTCTGGCAAATTCCCGCGCATGGCAAAATCCGTTTTCGGCAGAAAAACTGTATCTTTGTAAGACATGTTTTATGATCTATAGAGTGGCTGAGTTAGTATAGCCCGGTAGATATACCATGTGCTACAATCGCATTTGATATTTGCCTCGGATGGCTGTAGTATGAATCTGTGTTGTTGTTAAACTAAAGAAGAGCATTGTCAAAGCAAGCACAAAAAATAAGAATAACGTTGAAGTCCTACGACCATGTTTTGTTGGACCAATCAGCAAAAGACATTTGTGAAACGGCACGGCGCAGTGGCGCTGACATTACAGGTCCGGTATACATGAAAATGCGTATCCGTAAGTATTGCGTTCTTAGATCGCCTCACATTGATAAAAAATCACGGGATCAATTCGAAATGCGTGTTTACAAGCGTTTGATCGATATTAAGTCTGTTGACAATCAAGTGATGGATGGCCTTATGAAATTGCAGGTACCCTCCGGCGTGAACGTGGAGCTTAAAGTACAGGGAGAGACCCTATGATAAAAGGCTTCATGGCGAAAAAAGTGGGTATGTCGCAAAAATTCTTAGAGAATGGCGATCATGTTCCCGTGACTCTTCTTGAAGTAGAAGATCACGTGGTGATCAATAAAGGCATTGGGCGTGTAAGATTGGGGACAGATGTTACCAAGGAAATGCGTATAAATAAGCCGCAACGCAATTATCTGAAAAAATACAGCCTTCCTATGGTGCGCAAAGTTAAAGAGTTTGCGTGCGATGATGTTGATTCGTATGAAGTTGGTCAAACCGTTACAGTCGATGCGCTGTCGGCTTTCGAGTATGTGGATGTTACGGCGTACACGAAGGGGCGTGGTTTTACCGGCGCGATGAAGCGTTGGAATTTTGCAGGATTATGCGCCAGTCATGGTGTGTCGGTTTCGCATCGTTCACACGGATCTACCGGCAATCGTCAAGATCCGGGACGTGTATTTAAAGGTAAAAAGATGGCTGGTCATTATGGTGCTGCGCAAAGAACTGTTCAGAATCTAAAGGTCGTTGAAATTATTCCGGGCAGCAAGCTTGTTTTGGTAAGGGGCGCAGTACCCGGACCAAAAGGTGGGCTTGTCTTGATTAAGAAAGCCGTTAAAAAAGGTGGGAGATCATGATGACAAAATGGCAATCCATTGATACGAATGGAATCGACTTTTTTAAGGGCCTTGCTGCACTTAAGCTTAGAAATGATTTGATGGCGCGTGTTGTTCATTGGCAGCTTGCAAAACGCCGTCAAGGCAGTCACGAAACGAAAGAAGAAGGCGATGTGCGCGGTTCAACCAGAAAGCTTTTCAAGCAAAAGGGAACTGGTAACGCACGTCAAGGTGGTCGTCGCGCGCCACATATGCGCGGTGGTGCTGTCATTTTTGGTCCGCACAATCGTTCTTACGATTATGCATTGCCAAAAAAGATCAAGGCGCTTGGGTTGTTGCATGCCTTGGCAAGCAGGACGCAAAGTGATGGCCTTAAAGTTTTCAAAGATCTTACCCTGGATAGTTTTAAAACAAAAGATATTGCCAAGTTGGTCAAAGATCAGTTTGGGGATAAAAAGGTTTTGTTTGTCGATGATAACAATGAAAATTTAATGTCAGGTGTGCGCAATTTGTACGGCGTTGATATTCTGCCTGTTATTGGGCTTAATGTTTATGATATTTTGAAGCATGACATTGTGGTTTGCAGTGAAGCGGCTGTGCATGGCATCAAGGAAAGGGTGGCAAGAGTATGTTAAGCAGTCATTTAATTAAAGGCGTTGTGCTGACAGAAAAGGCAATCGCTTCTGAATACTCTGGAACGGGCGCGAAAACTTATGTTTTCAAAGTAACACTGCAGGCTAATAAGCCCGGCATAAAAAAAGCCATTGAAGAGGTGTTTGAAGTCAAAGTAAAGGCTGTCAACACTTTAATTCAAAAGGGTAAACAAAAAATGACGCGAGGTCGCTCTGGATTTCGGAAGGATTTTAAAAAGGCGTATGTTACTTTAGAATCTGGATATTCCATTAATTTAGAAGGGAGTATGTAGATGGTATTAAAAGTTAGTAAACCCTATACACCAAGTCGTCGTGCTTACGTTACAGAATCGCGTGATGATTTGTATAAGGGGCGTCCTTACAAGTCTTTGACAGAGTCTATTGAAAGATCTCATGGTCGCAATAACCACGGTCATATTACATCACGTCATCGCAGTGCAGGTCATAAAAAATTGTATCGAGAAATCGATTTTGGGCGCACAGTGCGTGATATACAAGGTAAAATCGAACGTATTGAATATGATCCGAATCGTTCTGTACGTATTGCCTTGATCGATTATGGTAATGACAAAAAGCATTACATATTGATGCCATCAGGCTTGACTGTAGGTGATTTGATTATGTCATCTAATAATCGCTTGGATCCGTTTCCGGGTAATGCGATGCCGCTTCGTCATATTCCTGTAGGCGTACAAATCCACAACATCGAATTAAAAATCGATAAAGGTGGGCAGCTTGCGCGCGCGGCGGGTACGTTTTGTACATTGATGGCGAAAGATTCCGTTAATGCAACAGTGCGTATGGGATCTGGGGAAACGCGTTTGATCAATCTAGACTGTTTTGCAACGATCGGTGTTTTAGGTAATGCCGGTCACAAAAATGAACAGATTGGTAAAGCGGGGCGTTCACGTTGGCTTGGCAGACGTCCTAGTGTTCGCGGCGTTGCCATGAACCCTGTTGACCATCCACACGGCGGTGGTGAAGGTAAAACATCGGGTGGTCGTCACCCTGTTTCACCTTGGGGCAAACCAACGAAAGGTAAGAAGACTCGTCATAACAAACGTACGAACAATATGATTGTTCGTGATAGAAGGAAGGGATAATTTATGGCACGCTCAGTTTGGAAAGGTCCATTTGTGGACGTATCGGTTCTAAAAAAGGCACTAAAAGTGCGGGATTCTGGTCGTCGTGATGTGATTAAAACATGGTCTCGTCGGTCAACGATTATTCCTGAATTTGTAGGTCTTAATTTTGCTGTGCATAATGGACGTCAACACGTACCTGTGCACGTTGTTGAAAACATGGTGGGTATGAAGTTTGGTGAATTTGCACCAACGCGTACGTATCACGGTCACGGCGCAGACAAGAAAGGGAAGAAATAGTCATGATTAAGGCATCTTTAAATCGTGTCAAGATCTCCCCTGATAAGGCGAATCTTGTGACAAAAATGGTACGCGGGATGAATGCAGGTGATGCTTGTGATGTGCTAAAATTCACACGCAAACGTATCGCTGCTGATATTCGCAAGCTTATTATATCTGGCATCGACAATGCACAGCGCGTCGGCGTTGGTATGGGCGGGCTTTATATTAAGGAATTATACGTTGGGAAATCTGTGGTTTTGCGTCGTATGCATTGTCGTGCGCGTGGACGGGGTAATATTATAAGGAAACCTTATAGTAATATTTACCTCGTTTTAGATCAGAAATAGGGGGAATCAGATGGGACAAAAAGTTAATCCGGTTGGATTTCGCCTAGGTGTGAATGAAACCTGGCGCTCAAGTTGGTATGCAGAAAAAAATTATAAAACGAACCTGATCAACGACATTCGGATTCGGGATGCTGTTAAAAAACAATTCAAGAATGCGGGTATTGATAGAATTCTGATAGCACGTTCTGCCGAACATACAAAAGTGCAAATTCATGCCGCGAAAACTGGTGTGATTATTGGCAAAAAAGGTGCAGAAATTGATCGTTTGAAGAAAATATTAGAGCAATACTCTGACAAGCCAGTTAGTTTGGATGTGGTTGAAGTACGCAAGGCGGATTTGTCTGCTGCTATTCAGGCACATGGTATTGCGCAGCAACTTGAAAAACGTATTGCATTTAGGCGTGCGATGCGCAAGGCGGTTGTTAATGCATTGCGTGGAGGTGCCAAGGGTATTAAAGTTCGTGTTTCTGGTCGTTTGGCTGGCAGCGAAATTGCCCGCGCGGAATGGTATCGTGAAGGACGCTTGCGTTTGCACACACTGCGTTCTGCTATTGATTACGCGCAAGACGAAGCCCATACAACGTATGGCGTTATCGGCGTTAAAGTCTGGATTTATACAGGCGAACGCGCCACATATAAAACATTTGGGTAGGAGATTGTCATGTTAGCCCCGAAGAAAACAAAGTTTAGAAAAGCGTTTAAAGGACGTATTCATGGCAAAGCTCAAACCGGTAACACAGTTGCGTACGGTTCTTTTGGCATGAAAGCCCTTGAACCAGGACGTATTACCGCACGCCAGATTGAATCGGCACGCCGTAGTATGACGCGCTGTATGAAACGTGCAGGCCGCGTATTTATCAGAATCTTTCCTGATATACCGGTTTCTCGGAAACCTGCTGAAGTTCGTATGGGCGGTGGTAAAGGATCGCCTGAATTTTGGATTTGCCGTGTGCATCCTGGCCGTGTGATGTTTGAATTAGATGGTGTAGATGAAACTGTGGCCGCAGAAGCGTTTGCGCTGGCTGCAGAGAAACTGCCGATTGCTGTTAAGATTATAAGGAGATCGATCCATGGCTAATCCGACAAAATCCAAGTCGACCCAAACATTAGGTGAAGTGGACAAAAAGATGGTATTATTGCAGATAAAGAAGAAAACGCCCGCCGGAAAGCAAGAGCTGAGGGCGTTAAAAAAGGAGCGTGCGGAGCAAGTGAGGTCGAAAAATAATGGCAAATAAATTATTAACGGGTAAGGTTATTCGGGATAGCAACGATAAAACAATCGTTGTGTCTATTGAGACGAATCGTTTACATCCTGTTTATGGAAAATATTTGCGTTCGACACGTAAATATCACGTACATGATGAACATAATAAGTACAAAACCGGTGATCAGGTGAATTTTGTTTCATGCCGTCCTCATTCAAAGATGAAGGCATGGAAAGTGGTTGAGGGGTAAAAACATGATTGAAATGCAAACCAGATTACGGGTGGCTGATAATACAGGTGCACGTGAAGTCATGTGTATCAAAGTCCTTGGCGGATCCAAGCGGCGTTATGCCAGCGTGGGGGATGTGATCGTCGTATCGATTAAAGATACGATCCCAAACTCTCAAAAAGTGAAAAAAGGTGATGTTATGCGCGCTGTTGTTGTGCGCGTGAAACAGCCAGTACGTCGTTCAGATGGTTCGTTCATGCGTGCTGACACGAATGCTGCTGTGCTTTTAAATAAGCAAAATGAGCCAATCGGCACACGTATTTTTGGAACAATTTTCCGAGAGCTGCGTGCTGCAGGATTTATGAAAATTGTTTCTTTAGCGCCGGAGGTTGTGTAATGAAGGTTCATGAAAGACAACCGACAAGATACGGTAAAAAGTTCAAGATCAAAAAGCATGATCGTGTTTTGATTTTGACTGGTGTTTTTAAAGGCAAAGTGGCGACAGTGAGCCGGGTTGATAAAGAGAAGGATCGCGTTTTGCTTTCGGGCATTCCAGCGGTTATTCGTCATACCAAGCCTAATCCGGTTTTGGCCCCAGAAGGTGAGGTTCATCGTACGCGTTCTGTTCATATTTCGAATGTGGCCTTGTTTGTTGAACAAGATGGTAAAAATTTGCCGTCAAAGGTGCGCATCGAAAAAACAGAGAGCGGGCGCGCTCGTGTTTTAAAGAAAACCAATGCAACGGTGAACGAGGAGCAACGCTATGCCTAAAGAAACAATGACAGAAACAACAGTTAAGAAAACAGCAGCTAAAAAGCCGGCGGCTGCTACTAAAAAGGTAGAAGGTCAGGTTTTTAGTCACTATCAAAACATGTACCGTGATACAGTTCATGCGCATTTGATGAAAGAATTGGGTCTGAAGAATGTTCATGAAGTGCCCAAGATTAAAAAAATTGTGCTGAATATGGGCGTGGTTGAAGCGGTAACTGACAATAAAATCTTGAACAGCGTTCAAGAAGAGTTGTCGCTTATTGCAGGGCAAAAGGCGGTTCAAACCCGCGCTAAGAAATCCATTGCTGGATTTAAGATCCGTCAGGGAATGAAGCTTGGTGTGAAGGTAACTTTGCGCAAGCGCCGGATGTATGAATTTTTAGAACGTCTTGTAAATATCGCATTGCCGCGCGTGCGTGACTTTCGTGGTCTTAGCCCACGGTCATTTGACCCTCAAGGTAATTATAGTTTTGGTATTAAAGAGCACATCGTGTTTCCTGAAATCAACTATGATGCAATCTCGAAAATTCGGGGATTGGATGTTACGATTTGTATAGAATCAGGATCGAAAGAGCATTCGTTAGCCTTGCTCAAGGCATTTTACATGCCGATAGGGGGATAAATTATGGCAAGAAAAGCACTGATAGAAAATAATGAGCACAGAGCACGCCTGATTAAGCGTTATGCAGCGAAGCGTGCTGAATTGAAGGCGATCATCAATGTTCGTGATGATTCTGATGACGCTTTCAAAGCACGCATGAAAGCGATGCGGAAACTGGCTGCGTTTCCAAGGAACGCCTCTCCCGTCCGGTACCGGAACCGTTGTGGTTTGTCTGGCCGTTCAAGAGGATTTTATCGTCAATTTGGCATATCACGTATAGCACTACGTGATTTGGCTTCTCAGGGCCAATTGCCTGGTGTTAGAAAGTCGAGTTGGTAGCATGATTACAGATAAAGTAGGCGATTTGATTACACGTATCCGCAACGCCCAGCGTGTGGAGCACAAGGTTGTGCAAGTGTATAAAAGTAATTTTAATAACAAAATCCTGGATGTCCTGCAAACAGAAGGATTTATCGAGACGTACCAAAATCGGGAAGACACCTACATGACGGACGTAAAGTTGCGTTATGCTGAGGGTCAACCCTGCATTAAGAGAATCGAACGTGTTTCTAAACCGGGACGTCGTGTGTATTCTCAGGTGCGTGATTTTAAACCGTATTTTAACGGCTTAGGTGTTAATGTTTTGTCGACCTCACGTGGTGTAATGTCTGATTATGAAGCCATTAAGCACAATATCGGTGGCGAAATTTTGTTTAGGGTGTTTTAATATGTCGCGCGTTGCAAAATCCAAAATGGCTATCCCAGCTACTGTTGAAATACAGGAGAAGGATGGAATTGTTACAATACAAAATAAGGCAAACAGGAATTCTGTTTGCCGCTATGTTTTACCTAAAGGATTTGCGATCAGTGTGGCCGATGGTCAGTTGTCGATCTCTGCCAATGAAGCTGTGCAAGGCAATATGGCGATTTGGGGTACAACCACACGCAATATTTTCAATCGCGTTAAAGGTGTGGATAAAGCCTTTACCAAGAATGTAAATCTTGTTGGTGTGGGTTATAAATGTCAGGTTCAGGGTAAGAAAATGACATTTGATCTTGGTTTTAGCCATAGAATCGAATTTGATTTGCCAACCGAAGTTGATTGTACGGTCGAAAGAAATACGGCTTTGACATTTACATCTTTCGATAAAGAAAAATTAGGCCAAACGATTGGTGACATTATAAAAATGCGTCCACCAGAACCTTATAAGGGTAAAGGCGTCATCAAAGAAGGCGCGATTTTGGTACGTAAGGAGGGTAAGAAGAAAAATGGCTAGTATGGATGCGCGTAAAAGACGCCAGGTGCGCGGGCGCTTTAAAATTTGGAATACAACAGAACGTCCTTATTTATTGTCTGTCAAAAAGACCAATCAATATGTGTATCTGCAGTTGGATCGCGTTGCTGATCGGACAACTATTTTGTCGATGAGCTCGAAGAAAATGACAGATAAAAAAGTAACCGTTGAAGAGGCAAAGAAATTTGGTGAGTTTTTTGTCAAGCACCTGAAGACTTTGGATGCTTTTAAGGGTGCGTTACCGCAAGTTGTTTATGACCGTGGTGGCTATGCGTATCATGGAAAAGTGCAGGCCTTGGCTGAAGGCGCAAGAGCAGGGGGGCTAGAATTCTAATGACAGATGATATTCAATCAAAAATCGAAGCTTTAGAAGAACAAAATGTTCGAGATGAGCAAAAGAAAGGCCGCGGTGGTAAGCAGCGTCGTCCAAAAAGGGATGAGCCTAAAGAACAACGCGTAGAGGGAGAGTCTTTGGTTGAAAAACTAATTTCTATCCGTCGTGTGACCAAAGTTGTTAAGGGTGGTAAAAACATGCGTTTTTCCGCTCTTGTGATTGTTGGTGATGGCAAAGGTAAAGTTGGTTATGCCAATTCGAAAGCACGCGAAGTTCCTGATGCGATTAAGAAAGCAGTAGGTAAAGCGAAGAAGCGTTTTATTAAGGTGCCAATGAAATTTGGGAAGACAGTTCACCACGATGTGAATTATTATAAAGGGTCATCGCGCGTGATCATTCGTACAGCCAAGGCTGGTACTGGTGTGATTGCAGGTGGTTCAATGCGTTCTATGTTTGAAGCTGTGGGTATTCACGATGTGGTTGCCAAGGCTATTGGGACAAACAATTCCTATAACGTGGTACGTGCAACTTTTAATGCGCTGAAAATGACAGAATCTCCTCGTGATGTGGCGAAACGTCGTGGACTTGCGATTCAAGATCTCAATCATCGCAGAAAAGTGTTATCATCAAAAAGGTGGATTGATGAGGTTCCTGCATGAAAAAATTGTTGATTAAGCAAGTGGGTAGTACAGCGCGTTGCCATCAAAAGCAGGTTCTGTATATGAAATCCTTAGGCTTGCGCCGTATTGGCGATATTGTTGAACGGGTTGATAATCAAATCAACCGTAAATTGATTGAGAAACTTCACCATCTGGTTAAAGTGGTTGGAGAAAAACAAGTGATCGTAGGAAAAGAGGGCAAATAAGATGACAACACTAAGTACGTTAAAAGATAACAAAGGTGCCCGCACTGTTCCTAAATTATTGGGACGTGGTATTGGTTCTGGTTTGGGTAAAACTTGCGGCAAAGGTCATAAGGGACAAAAGGCGCGTTCTGGTGGACAGGCATTGAATGGCTTTGAAGGTGGTCAAAACCCTATTTATCGTCGTTTGCCAAAGCGTGGATTTAATTCCCATGCACCACGTTGTTATGTGCTGAACTTCCAACGTTTGGACAGTATGATGAAAAATGGTTTGGATGTGTCTAGTGGCGAAATCAGTTTGTCGCTTTTGAAGGCGCAAGGCTTTGTACAGTTCTATTACGAACGTATCCGTCTTGTTGATTCAGAAGGTAATGTTCCCGCAGTGACTTTCAAGGTTACTGGTGCTTCTAAAACAGCGACAGACAAAGTAACAAAAGCAAAAGGCAAGATTGAGATCTTGGTTTCTAAAGCGGCACCGAAAGAAAAGGTTGCGACGGCTTAACGTCATGATTAAAGATCAAATTATTAACATCATTACCTCTTACTGTGATGCGGCATTTAATCAAGATGCCGTGATGCTTGTGCCACCGCCTAACAGCGCGCATGGTGATTTGGCGTGCAATGCACTTTTGATAGCAGCGAAGGCTCTTGGCGGTAAACGTGCAGAGGCGATGCAGGCTGTGACTGCGCAACTTGCAAAAGAAGAAGATATTATCAAGGTGGATATTGTTGGACCTGGTTTTATCAATATCTTTTTCCGTCCCACTTATTGGCAAAAACAATTAAAAGCCGCGCTGAATTTGGGAGAGCAATTTGGTCACGCATTGGTTAAAAAAAATCATAAAGTTAATATTGAATTTGTGTCTACAAATCCAACAGGGCCATTGCATGTAGGGCATGGCAGGTCGGCAGTGCTTGGTGATGCTTTGGCGCGATTACTTGAAGCCACAGGGCATATTGTGACTAAAGAATATTACATCAATGATGCAGGTAATCAGGTGAATCATTTGGCACGTTCTGTTTATTTGCGGTATTTAGAAGCACTTGGTGAAATCATTCCTTCCGATCAATTTACGGCAGATATGTACGGCGGTGATTACCTAATTCCACTTGGCCAGCATATTGCCAAGGTTGATGGGGATAAGTGGTGTAGAGAGGATGACAGTGGCGATGCAAGTCTGACCTATTTTAGAAAGTTGTCTGTTGATTTTCTGATGGATGATATTAAAACTGATCTAAAATTATTGAGTATTGATTTCGACGTCTTCACATCTGAACGGCAATTAATCCAAGAAAACCGAGTTCAGCAAGCCATAGATCATCTAGATGCACTGGGTCATTTATATACTGGCATTCTTGAAAAACCAGAAGGACATGAGGATGACACCTATGAAGCGCGCCAGCAATTGTTATTTAAAGCCACAGATTTTGGGGATGACAAGGATCGTGCACTGATCAAATCGGACGGAACGTGGACTTATTTCGCCTCTGACATTGCTTATCACTTTGACAAATACAAACGGGGATTTGATACGTGCATCAATGTTTGGGGTGCTGACCACATTGGATACGTCAAGCGTTTGAAATCCGCGACGAAAGCTGTAGCTAATAAAAACTTAGAAATCATCATTGCCCAAATGGTTAATTTCATGGAAGATGGTAAACCGTACCGTATGTCCAAAAGGGCAGGAACATTTGTCACATTAAGGGACGTTGTGGAAGATATCGGTGCGGATGCCTTTCGGTTTATGTTGCTTTCACGGCAACAAGATTCTAAATATGACTTTGATTTTCATGTTGTACGGGAACATTCGAAAGATAATTTAGTTTTTTATGTACAGTACGCCTACGCCCGTGTTT
>ERZ1292633.4055-Hain-H41-02um-R1-4055-length-13786-cov-6_pt1 | contig 13786 bp, 10 predicted proteins | sample MGYA00564406_ERZ1292633 | MGnify/ENA primary metagenome ERZ1292633 (study PRJEB36523, sample SAMEA6512639) | groundwater metagenome | collected 2019-01-08 | study: AquaDiva: Metagenomics assemblies of 32 groundwater samples
GGATGCCAAACCCAAGCATAAGGCGGCGGCCGGCGACCAGCTCATCATCGACTTTGCCGGCAGCGTCGATGGCGTGCCGTTTGACGGCGGCACCGGCACCGACATGGCGGTGGAGATCGGCTCAGGATCGTTAATTCCAGGTTTTGAGGACCAGCTGATCGGTGCCAAATTGGGCGAAGATCGCACGCTCAAAGTAACATTCCCCGACGATTATACGGTCGATGCGTTGAAGGGTGCTGCGGCGCAATTTGCGATCACGGTCAAGGCGCTCAAGGTCGCGGCAGAGGCCAAGGCCGACGATGATTTCGCCAAACAGCTTGGCCTCACCAGCCTAGAACAACTGCGCGAAATCCTGAAAGGGCAGGTCGAACAGGAACTGAGCGGCCTGACGCGCACGCACATGAAGCGGCGCTTGCTCGATCAACTTGCTGCGAGCCACGACTTCCCGGTGCCGCCAACGATGGTCGAGGCCGAGTTTGACCAGATATGGAAACAGTTGGAGCAAGAAGCGGCGCAGGAGGACGATCCCGAAGCAGCCAAGGCCGAACTGGAACGCGACAAAGATGATTATCGCGGCATCGCCGAGCGTCGCGTGCGGTTGGGGTTGCTGCTCTCCGAAATTGGGCAGGCTAATAAAGTCACCGTCAATCAGGCGGAAATGAACCGATTGGCGGCGCAGGCGGCACAGCAATATCGCCCCGAGGATCGCCAGCGCTTCATGGAATATATCCAAAAGGATGCGCTGGCTGCGGCACAGATTCGTGCACCGTTGTTCGAGGACAAGGTTGTCGATTTTCTGTTCGACAAAGCGACCGTCACCGACCGCGAAGTGACGCGCGCTGAGTTGGAAGCCGCGATTGAAGCGGACGATGACGATGCTGGCCATGTCCACGGCCCCGGCTGTGGTCATGATCATGGCCCAAATGCTGGTGGGGCCAAGCCTGTAAAGAAGCCTGCGGCTAAGAAAGCGGCACCAAAAAAGGCCAAGGCTGACGACGCTCCTGCTGCCGAAGCTAAGCCCAAAAAGGCTCCTGCAAAAAAGGCAGCAAAGGCTTAATCATTGCGCGGCATAGGCTTGGGCCCGCTTATAGGACTTGAACCCGAGGCTCTGCCGCCCGATGTAATGGCACGGACAACAAGGATACGCCACATGTACGACCCGCGCGACACGCTTACCAACGCCCTCGTTCCCATCGTTATCGAGCAATCGAGCCGTGGCGAGCGCAGCTTTGATATTTTCTCGCGGCTGCTTCGTGAACGCATCGTTTTTGTGACGGGCGAGGTCGAGGATAATATGGCGTCGCTGATCGTGGCGCAGCTGTTGTTCCTCGAATCGGAAAACCCGGCCAAGGATATTTCGATGTATATCAACTCGCCGGGCGGCGTGGTTACGGCCGGCATGGCGATTCACGACACGATGCAATATATCCGGCCAAAGGTCGGCACGGTATGCATTGGACAAGCCTGTTCGATGGGTAGTTTCCTGCTGGCGGCGGGCGAACCGGGTATGCGGGTTGCCATGGGCAATGCGCGGATCATGATCCACCAGCCTTCTGGTGGCACACGCGGCATGGCGTCGGACATCGAGATTCAGGCGCGCGAAATCCTTCGCATCCGGGCACGGATGAACGACCTTTATGTCAAATATACTGGCCAGACGCTCGACGTCATCGAAAAGGCGTTGGATCGCGATAATTTCCTCGAAGCCGATGAAGCCAAGGCATTTGGCCTCGTTGACCATGTGTTTGACAAGCGGCCAGCGGCGGCGGATGCCAAGGCGGATTGATGCGGCATCGGCGTGGCAGGGCAAAAACTGTCCCGCTTAACCTTATGCATTCACGCAATTGTCTTATTGTATTTGCTACGCCGCTGCTTAACATGGGTTTTGGCGGATCCCTCCGCGCGTTGAATTGAGAGATTTATGACGAAGTTGAGCGGCTCAGACTCCAAGAGCACCCTCTATTGCAGCTTTTGCGGCAAGTCGCAGCACGAAGTGCGCAAGCTGATTGCTGGGCCTACGGTGTTCATCTGTGATGAATGCGTCGAGCTGTGTAACGACATCATCCGCGAGGAAGCAAAAGGCGTAAGTCCTGCACGCAAGGGTGGCGGCGTGCCTAGCCCGCGCGAAATCTGCGATGTGCTCGATGATTATGTCATCGGCCAGCAGTCGGCCAAGCGCGTGCTGTCGGTGGCGGTGCACAACCATTATAAAAGGCTCAACCACGGCGCAAAGGGCGATGAGGTCGAACTCGCTAAATCGAACATCCTGCTGGTCGGGCCGACGGGTTGTGGCAAGACTTTGCTCGCGCAGACGCTGGCGCGCACATTCGATGTGCCCTTCACCATGGCTGATGCGACGACGCTGACCGAAGCGGGCTATGTCGGCGAAGATGTCGAAAACATCATTTTGAAGCTGTTGCAAGCCGCTGACTATAATGTCGAAAAGGCGCAGCGCGGTATCGTCTATATCGACGAGATCGACAAAATCAGTCGTAAGGCTGAAAATCCGTCGATTACACGAGATGTTTCGGGTGAGGGTGTGCAACAGGCGCTGCTTAAAATGATGGAGGGCACGGTCGCAAGCGTCCCCCCACAGGGCGGTCGTAAACATCCGCAACAAGAGTTTTTGCAGGTCGATACGACCAACATATTGTTCATTTGCGGCGGAGCGTTTTCAGGACTTGAAAAGATTATCGGCGACCGATTGCAGGGTAAATCGATTGGCTTTGGCGCGCATGTCGCTGGGCCTGACGAACGCAAGACGGGCGAAGTGCTCAAGCATGTCGAGCCCGAAGATTTGCTCAAATTCGGGCTGATACCAGAATTTGTCGGCCGCTTGCCAGTCATCGCCACGCTCGAAGATTTGGACGAACCCGCGCTAGTTAAAATCCTGTCCGAACCAAAAAATGCGTTGGCCAAGCAATATGCTAAGCTGTTTGAACTTGAAGAAGTTGGCTTGAGCTTCACCGAGGACGCGCTGGGTGCGATCGCGCGAAAGGCGATCAAGCGCAAAACTGGTGCGCGGGGACTGCGGTCAATCGTCGAAGCGATCTTGCTCGATACGATGTTCGAATTGCCCCAGCTTGAAGGGGTCAGCGAAGTCGTGATCGACAAGGATGTCGTTGAAGGGCGCAAGGAACCGATTCGCGTTTTTTCCGATCTGCCGCGTGCCGAAGCGGGTGACGCAGCCTAAGACTATTAGAATCTTTCAAGCTGTTGCATTTTTGCATCGCCGATGAATCCCAGATTTCCGCGTGTTTTATACGTGGCAGCATAATCCATCCACAGGCAAATTTCCGCTTGGCGGTGACGTCGTGATTTTCTCCGACTAGAGGAAAACTATTGTAACAAATTAGTCGCGTTCGCTCGCCATAGGGTCAAGCGATTGTGAAGGGTTTGTCTGCACAATGCGCTAACTGTGAACGCCGCAAAGCGGCGGGGCGAGCAGCATTGGGTGATGAGGTCGGGTGGAGCGTGTTTGCGCTCCACTATGGTGTGACATTCGAATGCGCTGCTATATGCGCTAAGGGGATTTTACTATGAATTTGCGTTATTATCTTGCCGCCAGTGTTGCTGGCCTGTCGCTCGCCACAGCCATTGCGACGCCAGTGGTTGCTCAGGAAACTACATCCGCTGTTCGCGGTACGGTTGAGGGCAATGGTGCCCCCGTCGCTGGTGCCACCGTCGTTGTGACGCACGAGCCATCGGGCACAGTTTCGCGCACCACCACCGATGCTAATGGCGGGTTTAACGCCAACGGTCTTCGTGTCGGCGGCCCGTTCACCGTATCGGTTGATGCGGCAGGATTCGAAAATACGCAGGTTACCGACCTTTTTCTGCAAGCGGGCCAACCTTTCCGTTTGCCGATCATGCTTCAGAGCAGCGATGACATCGTCGTGACAGCCGCTGCACTGGGCGGCGCGCTGGAAACCTCTACGGGGCCGATTACCGCTTTGGGGCGCGAGGAAATTGAAGGCGTAGCCTCAATCAACCGCGACGTTCGTGATTTGGCGCGCCGCGACCCCTTTGCGACGATCGACCTGACTAACAACCGCACGATTGAAATCGCTGGGCAAAATGGCCGCCTCAACCGCTTTTCGGTTGATGGTGTTGCTTTTGGCGATGACTTTGGTCTCAACAATGGCGGCCTGCCGACCAACCGTGGTCCGGTGCCTCTCGACGCGATCGATCAATTCTCGGTCAAGGTCGCACCGTTTGACATTAGCGAAGGCAATTTCCAGGGCGGGGCGATCAACGTCATCCTGCGTTCGGGCGGCAACCGCTTCCACGGTAGCGCTTTTTACACCTACACCGACGACAGCCTGACCGGCGATACCACCTATGGTGTCGGACCGCTCAATATTGAGCTGAGTTCCAAGCAATATGGAGCGCATATTTCGGGTCCGATCATCCGTGACCGACTGTTTTTTGCGGTGACCTATGAGCGTACCGAAGAAAGCATCCCGTTCGACAGCGGCCCACAGGGCTTGGGCTTTGCTTCACCGATCCCGGGCCTATTGCAAGGGACGGTTGATCAGGTCAGCACGCTTGCTCGGTCACGTTTTGGATATGATACGCTTGGCGTCATCCGTAATGCCGAGGAAGGCGATGAAAAGCTGTCGGTCAAGCTCGACTGGAACGTTTCGGACGATCATCGCGCGGCGCTGACCTTTTTCCACAGCGTCGGCAGCAATGGGTTCCAGCGTAACACATCGACCAGCAACACGTCGCCGTCGCTGGGCCTGTTTTCGACGGGGTATGAGCTGACCGAAGAGATTAATTCGGGCGTATTCCAGCTCAATTCGCGTTGGTCGGACGCGTTTTCGACCGAAGTGCGCGCCAGCTACCGTGATTATAATCGTGGGCAGACGCCGTTCGGTGCGCTGACTGCGGGTCAGGTTTCGGTGTGCACCGATGCGACCTCGGTGGGAAGCACTTCATCCTGCACTACCGGCGTGCCGCGTGTTGTTTTTGGCCCAGATCAGTTTCGCCATTCGAACGCGCTCAACACCGACAATCTAAACGTTGAGTTCAAGGCGACATTGGAAGCAGGCGCGCATGTCTTTAAAATGCTGGCGGGCTATAACGACCTTGATACCTTCAACCTTTTTGTTCCCAACAGCCTTGGCACCTATTATTTCGACTCGATTGCCGATTTCACAGCGGGCCGGGCCGGCAGTCTGACGATTGCCAACGCAGTGCCAAGCCTTGACCCGAATGATGGGGCGGCCAATTTTACAGCACAAACCTATACCTTCGGGGTTCAGGATGACTGGCAAGTCACCGACAGCTTGCTGGTAACGCTGGGTGTGCGCTATGACTTGCTTGGTGACGATGGTTCGCCGACGCTCAACACCAATTTCCTCGCGCGGCATGGTTTTTCCAATCGCGCGACCTTTGGCGGGCGCGGGGTGTGGCAACCACGGATTGGATTCAACTGGGAAGCGACTGATCGTTTGATCGTGCGCGGTGGCGTCGGCGTCTTTGCCGGTGGTTCACCCAATGTGTTCCTGTCGAACAGCTATTCGAATACAGGGCAACTCACCAACTCGATCTTCATCAGCCGCAATTCAACGTGCGACACGACCGCGCTATGTGCTGCTGCATTGACTGGCATTACCAATCTGGCGACCTTCTCGCCACTCGTGACGACCGAACTTTCGACCAACATCGCATCACTGGCGCTGGCACCGGTTAATGCCATCGACCCTGATCTCAAACTGGCGAGCCAGCTCCGTGCAACGCTGTCGGTCGATTATGAGGCGGACCTTGGTCCTTTGGGTGATGGCTGGCTGTTCGGTGCCAACGTCCTTTATGGCAATGTCTTGCAGGCCTATCAGTGGACCGACATCCGTTCGGCACAGATTGGCACTTTGCCCGATGGTCGCCCACGTTATGGCAATCTGGCCGGCACCACGGGGACCAATCAGGACCTGTTGATGACCAATGACTCGCGCGGTCGTTCCTATATTGGGGTGCTGCGCTTCGACAAGCGTTGGGACTGGGGTCTGCGTATCGGCGGCAGCTACACCCGCTCTGACGTCAATGATGTCAACGCGATTACGTCTGCGACAGCATCGTCGCTCTATAGTGCCAATGCGATGATTGGCACCAATGAGGCGGCCTATGGGCGGTCGATCTATGAAATCCGCGACCAGTGGAAGTTCAACGTCAATTACAGCACCGAATTGTTCGGCGACAACGAAACGCGCTTCAGCCTGTTCGGCGAATATCGTTCGGGCCGCCCGTACAGCATCACCCTGCTCGATGCGACCGGCGGACGTTCGCCGGTGTTCGGCACGGTTGGCACCAGTGGTCAGGCGCTGCTTTATATCCCGACATTGAATGATTCGCGCGTATCATTCAATACGACGGCATCGGAAACCGCGTTCAATACCCTGATCACGCAATTGGGCTTGGACGGTCAGCGCGGCAGCATCGTAGCGAAAAACTCGCAAACGTCGCCTGACTTCTTCAAGGTTGATTTGCACGTCAGCCAGGAATTGCCGCTGTTTATAGGCGGAGCGAAGCTGCAGCTGTTTGCGGACATCGAAAATGTCCTCAATCTGATCGACAGTGATTGGGGTGCCTTGCGTCAGGTACCGTTCAACTACAATGCGGGTGTCGCGACGGTGGAATGCCTCAGCGTGGCAACACCGACCGGCACGGCACCGGGCGCAGGCGTCGTCAACACCAGTTCGACTGGGACGTGCGCGCAATATCGCTATTCTGGCGTGCGTGACCCCAATGTCAATTTGGTCTCGCGCCAGTCGCTCTACGGCATTCGTGTCGGGGTGCGGGTTCGCTTCTGATCGCCACCTAAACTGATAAGGGAAGGGCGTGGGACTTTAAGTTCCGCGCCCTTTTCTCTATATCTGTGCTCCGGCGAAGGCCGGAGTGTTGGTGTCAGAACATAGTGGTGAGTTAATTGGCCAATGCTCCGGAATAAATCCGGAGCACATCGATGGACTCGGTGTTAATTAGCGCAAGCAGCTATCCAGTCCGTTGCGCTGAACCACGCCAATCCGCGCGGCGATGCTGTTGCCATAGCGCCGCGTAAAGCCGTGTGGGTCAATCGCCCCGCGATGTTTGGGTAACGGCAGGATAGCGGCAATCCGCGCCGCTTCGCTGCGGCTCATGTGGCTGGCGTCGTGATGAAAATAGCGCTGTGACCCCGCATTGACGCCATAGGTGCCGATACCGGTTTCGGCGACGTTGAGGTAAACTTCCATGATCCGGCGCTTGCCCCAGACATTCTCGATCAACAGGGTGAACCACGCTTCGGGGACTTTGCGCGCATAGCGGCTCAGCGCACCGCTGCCCTGCCATAGGAATACATTTTTGGCGACCTGCTGGCTGATGGTTGATCCGCCGCGCATCCGCCCGCCACGCGCGTTGCGGGCAAGGGCGGCGGTGATGGCTTCGCTATCGAAGCCTCCGTGCTCACAAAATTTGCCATCCTCTGCGGCGATGGCAGCGCGCGCCATATTGGGGTCAATGTCGCCAAGCACCATCCAGTCGCGCGCCGCACCATTGCTGTCAAGCAACATGGTTGGCGTTATCGGCGGTGGAATGACCGCATAGAGTAGCACCCATGCCAGTGATAGGCCTGTAAACCATAGCAACGACAAAAAGAACCAACGAATGAGGCGGCGCATTACACTATCGTGCCCCGAATATGGGGGCGATTGCAAGCGGTTCGATTCAACCCGCAGGCAACAATTTGCGTTCGCCGGCGACAGTCATGATCGCCTTCTGCAGCTTTTCGAACGCACGCACTTCAATCTGGCGGATACGTTCGCGACTGACATTATAGACTTGGCTCAAATCTTCGAGCGTTTTCGGATCGTCGATCAGGCGGCGCTGCGTCAAAATGTCGCGCTCGCGTTCGTTGAGGCGCGCCATTGCGTCACCCAGCAGTTCGTGTCGTTGGCTTTGCTCTTGTGCTTCGGCAACGCGCTCATCCTGCAACGCGCCATTGTCTTGGAGCATGTCCTGCCACTGGCCGTCGCCATCCTCGCGCATCGGCACGTTGAGCGACGCATCACCGCCCATCGCCATACGGCGGTTCATCGAGATCACATCCTCTTCGCTCACACCCAAGTCGGTGGCGATTTTGGTCAGCGTTTCGGGGGTTAAATCGCCATCTTCGAACGCGGCAAGGTTGTTTTTCATCCGTCGCAGGTTGAAGAATAGTTTTTTCTGGGCTGCTGTTGTGCCGAGTTTGACTAGGCTCCAGCTACGCAGGATAAACTCCTGAATGGACGCGCGAATCCACCACATCGCGTAGGTGGCAAGCCGGAACCCGCGATCTGGGTCAAACTTTTTAACCCCCTGCATCAGGCCGATATTACCCTCAGAGATAAGTTCGCTGACCGGCAGGCCATAGCCGCGATACCCCATCGCAATTTTTGCCACCAATCGTAGATGCGATGTGACAAGCTGCGCCGCAGCATCTTGGTCCTGATGTTCCTGATACCGCTTGGCGAGCATGAACTCCTGTTCCGGCGTTAACAGCGGGAACTTGCGTATTTCGGATAGATAGCGGTTAAGTCCCGCTTCCCCGCCAAGGGCGGGCATCGTTGCCGGAACATTGCTACGCGATGTCTTCTGAAGACGTGCCATTGAAACTTTGTCTTTCCCTGAACATGGTTGGGAGATGCTATCCGTCTTATATGTGCGGATTATAGCGTCAGCCGGGTGAACAAATCCTGCATATCATTCGGCATATCGGTGTCGAAAGTGACACTTTTGCCTGTAACGGGGTGAATAAACCCCAGTCGCGCAGCATGCAATGCCTGTCGTGCAAAGCCGAGTTCCTTTAGCAGCGCATTGTGACGCGTGGCGCGACCATATAACGGGTCGCCGAGCAGGCTATGCCCGATGTGCGCCATATGGACGCGGACCTGGTGCGTGCGCCCAGTTTCCAGCCGACACTCGACGAGAGCGGCATTGTGAAGTGGCTGTAACATGCGGAAATGCGTCACTGCGCGTTTGCCGCGACCGCCCGTAGTGACGGCAATCTTCTTTCGGTCGCTGATCGATCTGGTTAGCGCGGCGTCGATTTTTCCACTGGGTGGAATGGGCACGCCGCCAACTATGCACAGATAGATTCTCTCTATGCTGTGATCGAAAAATTGTTTGGCCAGCCCCGCATGTGCGGCATCGGTTTTGGCAGCAACGATCAACCCAGAGGTATCCTTGTCGATGCGATGGACGATGCCGGGGCGTGCGACACCGCCGATCCCCGATAATTGCCCAGCACAATGGTGCAGCAGCGCGTTGACCAATGTCCCGTCAGGATTGCCGTTTGCTGGGTGAACCACCATTCCCGCAGGCTTGTTGATGACAATCAAATGCTCGTCTTCATATGCAATGACGAGCGGTAATGCCTGCGCCTGAGCAATGGCAGGGCGTAGCAAGGGAATTGCTAGGGTGACGGACATTGGATGGGTGACCTTTGCCGATGCTGATGGCAGAGGAATGCTGTCCGCACTGATGGCACCTTCACCAAGTAGCGCCTTTATTCGTTCTCGCGATAGCGACGGAACGGCGTCCGCTAGCGCGCGGTCCAGCCGCATGCCGATATGCTGCACGCCCAGCGATACCGAGATTATATTGTTCCCCCACTCCATTGGGCTAATAGATGGTGTAGATTGTTTGACTATCAAGAGCCGTTAGACTTGCCACTGAAGATGGCGCGTCCTAACAGCCTCGAAACATTTAGTATGTCATTACGGGGCGTTATATGGCGGATGAGACGATAGATTTTGCCAGCATGCTGTGTTCGCGCTTGTGCCATGATTTGCTAAGCCCCGTGGGTTCTTTTGGCAATGGGTTGGAATTGCTCACCGATGAACATGAACCTGAAATGCGCGCACGCTGTATCGAATTGCTCGAATCTTCGGCGCGGATTGCGATTAACCGACTGAAATATTTCCGTTTAACCTTTGGTTCAGCCGGCGGTTATGGCGATAGCTTGAACGTGGCAGATTTGCGTGAAGCTTTGGCCGGGCAGGTGCCAGACGGACGTGATGTGGCTATCAACTGGATTGGTGATGACACACCGCTCCCCAAACCTGCGGCGCGGGTACTGTTGCTGTTGGGGATGAGTGTCGTGGATGCTCTGGTACGTGGTGGGCGGATTGACGTTGCTGTCGAACGGCGCGGCACAACATTGGAACTGGCCTTGCGAGGCGAAGGGCCGCGTGTGGTCATCGACAGTGCATCGGTCGCGATGTTCGCTTCCGATGTAGAAGCCATTGCGCCGAAGACCGTGCCCATCGCGCTGGCGCGAAAAATAGCTCGTCAGCATGGGGGTGACGTCATGATGTCACGGCCATGTGATAATGAACTCGTCGTTGGTGCCATTTTGACAAGCTGAGTTTTTCCTAACCAAATCTTAACCATGAATGCCGCATTGCGGGCTGTCAAAACCAGCGGATGCGGACATTATGGACGATCTATTGCGTGAATTTGTAGGCGAAACGCTCGACATGATGGAAGAGGTGTCGAGCGACCTCGTTACGTGGGAAGCCAATCCAACGGATCGCGGAAGTTTGGATCGGATTTTCCGCACTGTCCATACTGCAAAGGGCAGTAGTGGCTTTTTTGACTTGCCTCGGGTTAGCGCCATAGCCCATGCCGCTGAAAATGTGCTCGATGTCCTTCGGTCGCGAAAACGTGATCCCGATGGCAAATCGGTGGCAGCCATCCTGTCGGCATTTGATCAGATTCGCATGCTGGTTCAGTCGATCGCCGCCACAGGGAGCGAGCCCGTTGGCGATGATTCCGCACTAGTTGCTGCTTTGGCGGACAATGTCCGATTGCATGATCGAGCTGTTGTAGCCGAGGAGGTGGCAGGCGACAGCTCTGACAGCATTGCTAGGCAAGGTGTTTCACCCATCGTCCCGCTGGAGTGGCGATCGGTTCGGGTTCCACTTGCGCTACTTGACGAAGTGATGGCCGGATTTTCCGACCTCGTTCTGGCGCGAAACGAGGTCGCGCTACAGCTACGCGCACGCGGGGTTGATTTGGACAACATGGCAGCCTTCGAGCGATTTTATGCCTTGTTGGGCGGACTGCGTGGCTCGATCAGTCAGATGCGCATGGTTCCATTGCGTCAAATGTTTGCGCCGATGCCACGGCTTCTTAGGCAGCTTTGCGACGAATTGGGCAAGAAAGCGACTCTGGAAACTTATGGCGGTGAAGTAGAAATTGACCGGGAAGTGATTGAGGCATTGCGCGACCCGATCGTCCATATCTTGCGCAATGCTATCGGGCATGGTGTCGAGAATGAGGCAGCGCGCGCCGACTGCGGCAAGTCTGCCGAAGCGCGAATATCCATTGGCGCACGCCAATCGGGAAACCGGATATTGATCAGTATCGAAGATGATGGTTCTGGTTTGAACGAGGCGGCATTGATCGAGCGCGTCGTTGCGGCTGGGCATTATTCACACGATCAGGCGTTGGCGCTATCAGGCGCGCAGGTTACAAACCTGATTTTCCTCCCTGGGCTATCAACTGCATCCTCCGTGACCGATATTTCCGGTCGCGGGGTCGGCATGGATGTGGTCAAGGCGAATGTGGAAAAACTTGGCGGGACCGTGGGAATTGAAAATCGCCCTGGGCAAGGCATGTCTGTCATAATTGATGTTCCGATGACACTGACCATCATTTCTGCCCTGGCCATCGAAGTGGGGGGGCAGGGTTTCGCCATACCACGCAGCGTGGTGGATGAGGTTGTGCTAGTGTCAAATGACGCTGTGCAACTGATTGATGCTGGCGGCGCACAAATGGTGCGCGTGCGTGGGCGCATGCATGCGTTGGTGCATCTCGAAGCATTGCTTGGCCAACAGACTAGGTTTGTCGAGAGCGAGGACCGCGCGTTGATTTTGTGCCGCTTGACGGGCTCGCGTTCGTTTGCGCTGAGTGTTCCTGATATTCGCGATCACGACGAGCTCGTGATAAAACCATTGCCACCTATGCTCGCGTCTATTGGACTTTATAACGGTTTCAGCCTGCCCGACAGTGGCCGGCCGATGCTGGTGCTGGATATAGAAGGCATTGCCAAACATGCCGCTGTTGAGAGGTCAGGAGTCGACAGCACAGAGCAAGTCGACGAAAATATGGAGCATGGACGCGGTAATATGGATCGTTGGCTGTGTTTCACACCGTGGGGCCGGAAGACAATGTCTGCGGTGCCAATGTCGACCGTCGACAGGCTGGTTGATGTGGCGCATGATCAATTGCAATTGACTGCCGGACGCATCGTTGCCTGCATCAATGGCCAATTGACGTGTGTGGAAAGTGACGATTTCGCTATCCCCCAAGAAGGCAGCGTCAGGATGATTTGTGTGAGCTTGGGTGATCACACGTCGCTAATTCCATGTCGTGATATTGCGCACCTTGCTCCCCTGACGATGCAATTGCCAGCACCAGACCGCGATAGCATCGTTGTTGGTTTGGCCATGCATGACAATAATCTCGTCGAGATGATCGATGTATCGCATATGATGAATCGCCCGTCCGCTGCATCGCGATCGCGGGGCGGAGGAGCGACCACTAAAGCAAGTTCTGAAGTCACAAAGAAGAGGCGCGCCAATGGCTAGTGAAGCATTTCTTGTCGGCCGGGTCGGTGAAACATGGATCGGGCTTCACGCCGAGTTTATCGAGGCGGTCGTTCCACTGGGAGACATTGTGCCTGTTCCGCACGCTCCGCCTGCAGTACGCGGCCTTGTTGCTGTTCGCAGTCGCCTGCTAACCCTAATTGATAGCGCAGTGGTTGCTGGCTGCGCGCTTGATATGCCGTCGGCTTTGATGGTTATCGTGTCGATTGATGGCCATGCTTATGGCCTCACGCTGGACCAAGCGGATGATGTGGTGACGTTTGACGTGTTGCATGCCGTTCCGGCCGCACTGGCGAATGGCTGGCAGGCGCTTGCCGATCAGATGGCCGACCATGACGGGCGCGTTGTTTTGATTGTGTCGCCAGCGCGTCTGGTCGCCGCAGCGCAAACAACATTGTCCATCGCAGCTTAACCACTCGTCTACTTATTGGCGCTACTACGAGAAAGAATAATAAAGGGGTCATTATGGCGCATTGTCTGGTAGTTGACGATAGCAAGGTCATCCGCAAGGTTGCTCGGCATATCATTGAAGGGCTTGGCCTTTCGGTCGAAGAGGCCGAAGATGGCAGCATCGCGCTCGACGCATGCCGCTCTCAATCCTTTGACATAGTCCTGCTTGATTGGAACATGCCGGTCATGAACGGTATGGAGTTTCTGACTGCGCTCAACGAAGCCAGTCTGGAGCATCGTCCAAAGATTATGTTCTGCACCACGGAAAATGGCACTGCCCATATCCGCGCTGCTATCGAAAATGGTGCCGACGAATATGTCATGAAGCCATTTGACCGAGAAACATTGGAACGCAAGTTTCAGCTTATCGGTGTTGCGTAAGTCGGACCGAAAAGCGTGTCCGCACAGCCACAACCTTTGACCAAATCACGGCGCAATCCCAAGATAAATGCGGCGCAAAATGTTCGCGTCATGTTGGTTGACGATTCGATTGTAGCGCGTGCCATCCTTGAGCGTATTCTGGATAGCGAGGAAGATTTTTCCATCGTTGCTTCGTTGCCAAACGCCGCCGATGCTATCGACGCGCTGACCCATATTGCGCCGGACATCATTCTGCTCGACATAGAAATGCCAGGAATGAGCGGTTTGGCCGCTTTGCCGCTTATTTTGAACAAATCACGCGGCGCGCGTGTCCTCATCCTATCCGC
>ERZ1292633.1257-Hain-H41-02um-R1-1257-length-27740-cov-6_pt1 | contig 13785 bp, 6 predicted proteins | sample MGYA00564406_ERZ1292633 | MGnify/ENA primary metagenome ERZ1292633 (study PRJEB36523, sample SAMEA6512639) | groundwater metagenome | collected 2019-01-08 | study: AquaDiva: Metagenomics assemblies of 32 groundwater samples
CATTCTGCCGAAATTCCAACGGAAGTGTTCCTCATTAGACTGTGCGACACAACCGCATCTATCGACGACGATGTGCTGTTTTGCTCAACTCGTCGCGAGGATCTGTTGGATTGCCGCGTCCAATTTAATCTGGGAGAGAAACAAGTCAAAGCCACCGACGTCAAGGTGTCTGTGCCTTCAATGAACGCTCACCTGACACCGGAAAATTACTCTCTCCTTCTGCGCCACGCCGCGCACTCTACATCATCGGCCAACGGTCAAACTGCGCCAGCCCCGTCCTCGGCAATATCGAACGATCTAACCCCCAGCAAGCCCCAGCCGACGATCGACGCCCCCCGCTCATCCCTCGACATTTTTGCCGATTTCGCAGAGGTGAAGGTCGAGCTGCCAGGTGGCATCGTGCTCGCGGCAAACGGCATGGCGCTCAGCATTCGAAGAGACGTTTCCGGCCTTGTGGAGCAAAAACTTCAGTTTGAAGACGTGATGGTGCATGGTAAGCAAGAATGCACGCCGGTCGTGCGACTCGGAAAGGGGTCAGCTGTGCTCGTTGCACCGGTGTCCGCCACGGACACCCTGCAAACCGTGTGTGCTGAACTCCCCCACGTCGTCGTCCTTGTGACGAAGGACCTTGTCGGACGTGGCGTGATGCACCTGTGGTTGCCCATGCGCGAGCACTTTTTCGCCCAGAAGGACCCGGCCCCGAGCATGGTGTTGAATTCCGCGTCACCCGTCATGACGTTGGCGCACCCGCAGGAATTGAGCCCCGCGAGTTTTCTGCACGTTGCCATCACGGGGGATGTTCGCTGCATGACGCTCGACCTCGGTGGTCACACCCTGACCCTCGTCGCGACCATACCGTGCCCACCTTGCATTGTGCTTGACGATTTCTGTGAGCTGCGCCTGACGAACGGGACTTTGGTCGTCACGGATGATTCGCACGAATGGTCATCGTTCGTGGCATTCGGGAATGGGTCGACGTTGGTGACCGAGGCGACCTGTCACGTTGAGTATCGCAGCACCATGGTCCGCGTAGTGGCTCCGTCGACTTTGACTTCGGTAAACGCCTCACATCATCGTCGTCAGGTTGTGCGGTTTCAGGCAAACATAGGTGCGACCGTCACTGCGCGAGCAGGTGATCAAAATTTGACGATGCGCGTGTCATGTGAAGTCGTGGGTAGCTCTGTCGTTGACGGGGACTCTCTTCAACAGTCAGGTAGAATTCGCGTGAAGGAGTTGTCCGCTGAAGATTCGGTCGCATGCCAATGGTTGGCGCCAAGCTCCGCAGAGGCGGATTTCGTACGTAGTTCGCAAGGTTCCCGGTCGATCACCGCGTCCGTACAACCGATCAGCATTCACCTCTCGCAGCAGCTGCTAAATGATGCAAGTCTGATCGCGAGTGAACTGTCAGTCGCTTTGGCGCCTGCAGTGCCCCCTCCGACGCTGCCCGTTTTGGAGCGGACGAAACCGCAATCCGGTGGTAAGGGCCCCTGGCGCTCCAAAGAGGGGACCCCGGCCCTGGCCGTGATGGCGGATGTTCAGTGCAGCACATTGGATGTTGTCCTTTCCAATTCGGCAGCTATTCAGTCGCGCGTGCTCGTGCAAGGTATCGCGGCCCAAATCAGTGCCACTGGGGAAATTTCCATCACTGCAAGCGGCAAGTTGTATTGGCTGAACGACAACATTTCAAATTGGGAGCCGATTGTAGAGCGGTGCATCGTTCGCCTGACCTCCGGTACCACGAAAGACGCGGCTTGCCCCCTCGGCCAGGTGACGATTTCGGTCGACGTTGAATCCCTCCTCGTCGCTGCGCATCCACGGTCGGTGGTGGCCATTCAGAAGCTAGCCACATCGCTGTTCAAAGTTTGGACGCCGGCCGTCAGCGAGGTCATGTCACCAACGGCGGCAAGTTTATCCCCGGAAGTCAGTGTGACGAATTGTCTGGACGTTGAAGTGAAAATCACCGATAACGAGCGAAAGGTGGACAGCATCATCGCCAGTGGCCACACTCAGCAGGTCGCGCTGAGGACGGCAACGGCTTGTACGTTGACCGTGGGGGACGAATCCGTTCCGTTACCCTTGCACCGCGAGAGGATTAGTGCGCGGTTGTCCCGCGCCATTTGCCGGGTGACCCGATCCAAAGGCTGCACTTCCATCTTCGTCGAACCTATCCACGCTACGGGTGCAGTCATTTCCTTCACAAATTCCCTAGATGTGCCAATTCTTCTACTGGGTTTGGGTCGCATGAACCCGGCCGACGTCAGGTACTTGCCGCATCTCGCGGACCTCAATTCGTCCGTCGTCGTGGGGGAGGGGTCTTTACTGCCCCTTTGCGAAGGGGACGTGAGGTCGGTGCATGATATTCTCGAATGCACAGCTTCTTTTCCAATCGCAGATCGCCGTCATTTCAAAATCGCGAGCCAGCCAGGTGGTATGCTAGGTGGGGTTCCACGCTTTGACGTCACCATTGGCGGTGGTGTGAAGGTGCGCAACAACCTAACGGTGCCCCTACGCATCGATGTGGTGTCACAACCCGGGGAAACGGTGCGCGTCGGTCCCGGTGGAATTGGCAACATTCGGTCGTTTGGAGCCTGTGGCGCCGAGATGATTGCTCGGCTGATCGTCGACGAAACGGCTGTGTTTGAATCTGACCCATTCGAATGCAAGCTGTTTGATAGTAAAGTAGCCATTTCGCTGACAACGACCGACACACCCAAGCGTCAGATGGTGGTTGACGTCCGCCTTTCAAGCCACGAAATGTCTGTTTCAGTGCCATTCATCATCCTGAATCACACGAACGTGCCTATTACAGTGCTGCGTCGTGGCGATGACCGGCCCGAGTTGCGAAACTGTTTCAAACTGCTCCCGGCGTCGCAGCAGCCCGTCTCGATTTACCCAGTACTGGACGACGATGAGGAAACAAGCACCTGTTTCGTCAAACTGGCCGTTGCGGACTACGTCTCCGCCGACTTTGTGCCTCTTCACGTCACGGGGACGGTTGCACCAGTCGAACTTCGCAACGACAGAAACGACTGCATGCATCTGTGCTACAAGACGACATTCATGAGCACGGACGTTGGCTGTCGGCTGATCACTTTGGTGCCTCGGTGGGTAGCCGTCAATCGCTGCCCCTTTCCGGTCACCATCGCCCAGGAAGCAAATGGTGCCGGGTCATCCTACATCAATCACGTGCGCATTCGCGACCGGAGCGCCATGCACCTCTACTGCACCGAGGCTCAACCATCAGGTGAAATTGCGAAGATGGCCATTTCCACCGACCGACAAGGGACTGGTAACGTCTTCAGTCACAGCTTCCCTATCGACATCCTGGACAAACACGTCTGCCTCTTGCGACAACACCAGGAATCGGTCCCGGTCGAGGTGGTCATCGTGGAGGGGGACATTTCCCTGTTCGTCGTCATTCAGGTCCCAGATCTTCCTCCGTGGCTGATGATCAACCGATGCTCAGCGCCGGTCGATGTGATCGACCCCGCCAGCGGGGAACGCACGTTGGTCCCCGCATTCTCGCTCCGACCGCTAGTGAAGGACTGCCGATCGCCCTCGGTCACCGTTCGCTGTATGGCGTTGAACGCCGCATTCGACGTGGACTTGACATCTCATTCGGGAGCCGCGACTTCTGACGGCGGATTTCGCGCCGGCGTGCAACGTGGCGCGAAGGGCCAAGTCATCGTTGAAATTCGAGCGAAAAGAGGAGACGCAGTCACGCATCAAAAACTTCCTTCCCAGCGAGACATGAAGCTGCGCGCTGTTCTTAGGCGCGTCGCGATCAGCTTGTGCAACGATGCCGCCGAAATTCTTAACTTCACATTACGCGATGTCGTTCTCGACCGAGTTATCACTGGCGCATCCGAACGCACGCGACTGGCAATTCACGACTTTCAAGTCGATAATTCCACCGAAGATAGGCCCCTCTATCCGGTGTGTGCGTTCTTCCAACGCGACCAGCCGCAAGCCAGGTGCGTCACCATTTCAGCTCACCGGCACCTTTCCGACCTGCCCGGTATGTATCTGTTCGACGACGTGTTTTGTGACGTCCAACCTGTCATCGTGAAAGGCGGGGACGTCCTCGTGAGCCGGCTGCTGCGGACCGTCGCGGCGGTGCAGTCGCTCACCGAAGCACCGGTTTCGTTTGAGTGTGCCACGGAAGAGTCCTTGGCGCTGACGTGCCCATCGACATCCGGCGAGGGATTCATGACCTCCACCGTCATTATTGACAAAATCGCAATCAATCCGTTGAAGCTCCGTATATGGTTCACGCGCCAGCGGGAGGAAGACGTCGTCGCGAAGCGAGTTGGTGGCATCGTGTCGTTCTTCGCCATGTCGCTCGAAGACGTCGAAGTCGGCGCCGCTGGGTACGTCGCCGAGCGGCTGGACAATCGCGCGTCGGTCATCGTTCAACAACTGGCTGACTTCTACAGCCGTCAAATCCGTACCCAAGTTGCCGCACTCATATTTCAGTACGTTTCAAGTGTTCCTCTCGTGGGAGCGCCGATTCGGCTTTTCGCGTCAGTGGGGAAGAGCACAGTGAAGTTTTTCAGCGATCCCGTTGATGGACTGGCAGAGGGCAGTCCAGAGGCATTCGTCAAAGCCTTGAGCAACGGCACCTCCAACCTTGTATGCTCGCTCGTTGGAGGCTCCCTCAACGTTGTTCGAGACGCAGCAAAAGTCGGCTCTCGGATTGCCGGGATTACTTCAGATGCGCGTCCGATGGTTAGGGGGAAAGCACCCGGCACAATTCGGGGACTACTGAATGGGGTCACAGGACTTTTCACAAAGCCGATGAAAGGCCTCGTCGAGCGCGGGGCAGCCGGCTTGGCGGTGGGTGTGGGGAAGGGCATCGTGGGTGTCGTTGCAGATCCGGTTTCCGGCCTCCTCCATGACGTCGCGACCGCCACCGGCACGATAGCAGACGTCTTAAATGATCGAGTTGTGTTCACGCCGAATCGTGTTCGACAACCGCGAGAGTTCGACCACCTCGGTGGCATTGCGGAACTGGGGAGCGTAATTGAGCTGTACGAGCATGAGAGGAAAATTGCCTCTAGTTGGTCGAAAACCCTGCTGGTCTCCGATGGACCAGACATGCGATTCGGAAACAATCGGCGTACAAAACAGGAACTAGCCGCACAGTTCAAATTGAATCCGAAGGATTGGCAATTGAGCCGCGCGAAGGGAACGTTGTCCGGGTGGACGTTTTCTCGCAACTACGACGGTCCCTACTTCACCGCGGGCGATGACGAGCAATCCGAATCGCAAATGTCTGTTGAAACGGCATTCTTGAGGCGTCGGCGTTGGGTACTGACCATCAAGCAGCCTGCCACCGTTGAGGTGTTGCAACACGGTGATTGGTCAGTCATTTCGCAGCGTCAGACAACGCAGGAAAACGAAAATTTGCACAGTTCGGTTTGCTTCACCCCGACGACGCCGGCGACGTCAGGTGCCATCGTGGCTGCAGCATCGAACCGTTCGTTGGCTCACTTTGCCGCCTGCGTCGAGATCTATGAGAACGAACGCTTCTTCCCCATCATGGGATGGGGCAAGCGGCGGCTGCCCACGGATCGCTTTCACTGGTCCAATCGGGATGGCACGGTGGAGGAATCCAGAGACGACTGTCGGCGGCCGCCTCCTGGAACCACCTGGGTGTCGGAGTGGTACCGGACGCCAAACGGAGAGACGGACAGGGACGGGTGGGAGTATGCTGTTGATTTTCCTGCGTCGTACTCACCTGACTCAGCCCTCAAATCGGTGCGGCGACGCTTGTGGCGGCGCCTCGCGGCGGCTCTCTCTGACTAATTGAAGGTGGGGTGGCTTTGGTGTGTCTCTTGCGCAACGGTTCTTTCATCACGAGTGATGGCGCACCCTTCTGTAGGTTAGGTGCCGTCAATGCTCAATCTTAGTCCGGTTGGCCTTTCGTCTTTTCACACTAGCTTTTCCTTCACCATTCAGGCGATGCAACAATTATTTCGCGCTTCGTATCGCACGCTTCTAAAAAACGCCCGGTCGATCGACGAAAACGTTTGCACTCGGATATTGCTCAGTGCGCCACCGCAAAAATTTTACGATCACGGATCCAACGAGTGGGTGGGAAGTCCTCAGCTGGGCCCTGACGATGTGGAAGCCAAGGCAACGGTCGAACGCCTCATGCGCGACGCCAACGGAGGCCGTGACTTGTACTTGCCGGGCAAGCCATCGATTTCTGTCTCCGCAGTGGTCCGAAACGCTTTCCGGCAGGTCCCGCCGCTCGGCGGTCTCAACGCTGTTTTCCGGGGGATCAAAGTGACGAACAACGTGCTTGACGTGTCTCGTCGACACTCGAACAAAGAGGATGTGGGTGCAACTCAAGTACCGAAATTTGAGGCGAGTGATTTGCTGCCGCTGACACACCGCGAATCGTCCGTGGGACTGCCCGCACCATCGACGGCAGCGGCTGGAACCGCAACGCTGCTCATCGCTCATCCGTGGACATCGCCCTTTTTCAGACACAGCGTGATTTTAGTGCTGCGCCGCGATGATCATGGCACGATCGGCATCATCATCAACAAGCCGCTTTACAGCGTGGAGGGCAGCTACCTGCCTGTCTGGTCGGTCGTTCCCAGCAACTTTCACCCACTGTTCAACTCTGCTCTCGCTCAGAACTCCGTCATGATTGGCGGACCGGTGGCGAGCGCGCCGTCGCAGAAGCAAGCCCTTTTCTTGGTTCACAAGATCAACAATGTCACCGACGCCACGAGCATAGGCGATGGCTTGTTCATGTCTGGAAAATTGGACGAAATTGATGCCAAGATCAGGGCAGGAGAGGCGTCGGCATCGGACTGCATGGTGGTTCTTGGCTACGCAGGTTGGGGAACCGGCCAACTGGAAGGTGAAATCGCCCAAGGGGCCTGGGTGACCGCGACGCACCCTAGCATGCGAGAGGTGTCCACGCTGTGCAATCGTTCACCTGCACCGGCAACGGGAAGTCCGGCAGATGTCGTCGCCGATCCTTTGAACACGTGGTGTCGCTGCTTGGAGTCGTTGGGGGACCCCATGCGCGGCTTGCAGCTCGCCCACAACTTGGAGCTTGTCGAGGAGGACAGCGGGTCTGCCGGACAGACACCCGACGACGCTTGAGGCATGTCAGCACGCTCACCCATTCTTTTACATCGTTGCCCCTGTTTTGCGATGGCACACTCACGACGTCGCTCGTTGGTCCTACTTCCTCCTCTCCCTCAGGTTGTGAAGATGATCCACGGCCTTCCAACCGATGAGCTGAAACGGATGGGTGCGGCACACAACCGCATGGTCAGGCGAGCGGTCGCGCGTGTGGACACATCGCCGCCATGGGGAGTGGCGAAGTCATCGGCGAGCGTTCGGCCCCGCTCACCATCTGAGAGCCGACCGCAGAGCGGGGGACAGCAAACCCTCGCGGGTCACTCCCCAAGCGAAACCGTCGCGGCTCGCAGTGTCTCTGTTCGACTTCGCGCACCATCGCCGTCAGTCGATGACCGGAACGTTTCACCGCAAGCAGACGTCGTTTGGACTCGACTCACCGATGAAGAGCGCGGAGTGGTATGGCGATATTGCCGACTGCTTGCTTCGCTGCCCGCATCCGAACGAGGTGCCCTGCTTCTCCAGGCTTCGACGATGGCCGAGGAGACCCTCTTATTGGATCGATTCGCAGTTTCGGCCCCCGCAGCCGACACCCGCTAAACCCATTCAACACAACGCAGTTTTACGTGTACAGTTGGCCAACCTTTCTTGCATTATTCCTCCCAACGATGCAAACATGGACGCGATTGATCGATGGATCCGCGTCGCTAGCGCACTTGTCCTGTGAATGCAGCCACCCCTCACACAGATCTCTCGCCCCCAAGTGATGGGCTTGCTGCACGGCTTCTCGGGGGCCACCTTTGCCATGTCGTGGTTCCTTTTCGCGGACGGAGCGACCTTCGCTGCGGAAGCACAGAAAAAATTTGTCTTCGTCATGTGGCTACCTGGCCTGCTGTGCTGCGTGATGATGGTGCTGATGGGGCTCGTCAACGTGAAGGCGCTTCAAGAAAGCAACGACGACGACGCAGCGATGTTCGGCGGAGGAGGTCCCACGGATGACGGCGACGGCATTCGGGCACGCGTGTTTTTCTTTATCGCCGCCACGTTTGGCCTAGCCGGCATGTCCATTGCGATTTGGAAAATGGCCGACACGTACAACACAAGCAGTGATTCCTGGCCGGGCGTGGCTCTGCTACTGCAGACGCTGTGCATGATGGTGAGTAGTGGCTTGTTGGTCGCCGCGCGCATGAGACGACCGCAGGAAGAAAATCCTTTTTAGTGAGAGCGAGGGAGGGGCTGTGACTGGAGATTGCGTGTGGCGTGGCAACTGTTCAACATCGAGCGACAACACCCTCCCCGCATGTTGCTTGGCTTGGTTATTGTGCGCAACGCGGTGCTTGTTGGGGGAAAAGTCAGCCGGCTGTAGTGCACCTAGAGGTCCCTGCAGCACATGAACGTCGACCACCGAAATGATTGAAGCGCTCGCTGCGTCCGGCACCGCGTGGTCGCCGTGCATTTACGCCGATGTCGCCGGCTACTGGAGGATGGGTGTCGTCATCGGAGACGATCAATCCGCTTCAACAGACTCGCCTCCAGTGTGGACCACCATATTGACGGCCCTCCCCACCGCCGCTGGAGTCACGAAGCAAGATTCATCGAAAGTCGCCTCAGAATGCGCGTATGCCGTGAGACGTCTTGTTGGCCGCTCTGATCGCTGTTTACCTGGCCGCCTAATTTTCGTTCAAGGCTACGGGGGTGACTCGGTTCCGGCTCGAGCCGGACCTTGGGACGCGGCCGCCCCGTCCGCCACCGAATTGCAAGATGACGCATTCGACGTCCTTGCCCCGAAAACATACTTTCGTCCCTATCGAGCGACGCGTTCGTGGCACGGCGTTGGCCGCATTCACGCAGACGGCTCCGCCGCGTCGAGTGGGTTCCGGCACCACCTTCGATACCCCCTTCCCAGTCCCGGAGGAGAGCCGACCGGAGTTGGTGCCCGCCGTGTCGCTGCGCATGCGCGAGACGTGTGGCTGCCAACGGAGCAATTTGACGGGCAGCGATGGCACTCGGTAGACCAATCCGGTAGTCGTTCGGCCGGGGAGGGGGGTCTAGGCACCGCCCGCACGGTGGCCAAAGAGGGCCGCGGTAGCATGAGATCATTCTTCGCGAACGCCGTCGGTCGCATGCAACAGGAAGCCGTTCACGAAGGATTCATGTCGCAGCGCCCCGCCGCCGCCTCGCTCGCCATCGGCTCAATGATTGTCAGCCCCGGCGAAAGCGGCATCGGTGCGACCGGCCAAGTCGCGACCGTCGACGAAATCAACCGGCGGGGACTCGATCGAATCGCCGTTCAACAGCAGTCCTGGTCATTGCGCCAAGACGTGGAGACGGACCAGCCGGTGCTGTAGCGTTCCCTTGCTCTTCGTGAGAGTCCAAAGATTTGCCAACGTTTCGTGACGAACTAAGTAACGCTGTCGATTCGTGATCGCTTCCCACCCACCCAGCAGCATTCACCTCGAAAAATACATGCTGCGGAGGTCCTGCGCGGCAGATCGCCTGCGATCGCTTGCGCCCGGTCAATGGGCGGCGCCGCGCGCTGTTGCGGTGCTGCTGCTAAGCGCTCGCAGCACCACCGGTGTGGGCCCGGGCGACCGCATCCGCTACCGCTCAGACTGGTACCGCTGCTACCCCACGATCATGGAGGAGCGTTGGCGGGACATGTACCACTGCTACTATCCTTACCTGTTCGACCACGGAGACCGCATGTCGCTGTACCCGAAGATCGCAGACAATCCGCGCGAGTGGCAACCTGGCCAACTGCAGACGACCTACGACGCAATCCGCGAGGATAAGTACGACGGCTTCATGCGCCTCCGGGGAAAGTTTCCCGAGTTGTATCAAGACACGCATCTCTGGGAGAACCCGCCGCCGTTTGGCGACTTCAACATGTTTTACTCCGTCCGCGCGGGGCTGATCGGCGTGAAGGCCTTCACGCAAACCGAGTACGATGACCTAGGGAACAAAATGGAGCTGACCGCGATTTGGGTGCCCGACAATCAGGTTGTTGCGCATCGCACCAAGGAACGGGACGGAAATGACTCCATGCTGATTGGCGCGATGAACGTGCCGGCGGAATTTCACAAACCTCACGTGACTGCATTTTACAAGTCGAAGCGTGTCGCGGTAAAACACGTGAACAGCGTCTTCCGCATCACTCCTGACGCGTTCGTGCCCGTTGGCACGCGGCTCGATGTGCGTCACTTCAAGGTAGGTCAGGAACTCCAGCTCGCCTTTCAATACACCGACTTCGGCTACCAAGGCGTCATGTTCCGCTACGGCCACGACGGCGGCGTCGTGTGGCTCGGCGACAAGAAATGGCAGCGTCGGCCCGGGAGCATCGGCACGGAGGGCCAGGGACGGGTGCTACCGGGCACCCGACAGCCGGGGCAGACGGGCGCACACCGTATGCACTGCCACAACGTCCCCGTCTACCGCATCGACTTCAAGCAAAATCTGATCTACGTCGCCTCTCGTCTGCCGTGCGACGTCGGGGCCTACGTTCGCATGAATGACGAGCCGCACATCCTGGGTAAAGTCGGCTGGAACACGAACAGGGGATTCCCGCCGTTTCCTACGTTTATTCCTTCTGCCGGAGAAGACGTGAGCACGATGTCGACGGAGGAATGCCAGATTGTTTCCCTTCCGTTGTACGACCGCCTTCGCGACGACTTTCACGCCACGGAAATGATTTCGCAAAGCGACATCGATGATGCGCGCGCCGCGAAGCCAGCCGTCGTTGCACCGAAGCGCGAAATTCATGACTTCAAAAAATTCGCCGAGGGACGCCGGAAACGGAACAAGATGATGCGAGACAACTGGAAAAAAATACGTGGCAATTGGGTGGCCAAGATCACGGAGAAACAGCAGGAGGCGACGAGAAAAAAGATCATGGAGCGCCGGCGTGTTCGCTGATCGTCGGCATCACGCCTTCCCCTCGCACCGGGAATTCCTCGTTTCCAACGCCAACAGGAAACACTTGTCTCTGCTGGGTGGCATGCCAGTGTGATGGAACCCATCTGTTTCCCCTCCTCTCCGCGAACAGCCCCTTTTGTGTCCCCCCCTTCTTGGCCCAATGCAGTCGCATCCACTGGATGGCGACGGCGTCAATCCCGAGGTATTTCGCTACCTCTGCCGAGTTAGCCGCTCCACGGTGTCAAAGGGCTTGTCATTCGACGTCCCGGACACTATCGTATTCAACCACTGCGCCACCTGTTGGTACAGCTTCGACGCCACGACTCGAACGTTAGCCCGGCGGCCCGCGCGCGATCTCGACCGTCAGTTGATATTCGAGTTTTTTGAACGCCAGCACGGACGGAAGGACCATTACGACGTGTGCGCCCAGTTTACATCGTGGAAGGACGACGCCCTTCACTGCGACTACCTCACGCTACCCGCACTGCATGACTTTTTGTTTCAACCAAAGCGCCGAGGCGACGCGGTTCGCATCGGCATCTTGCAGCGCTTCGTCGAGCCGCGAGAGGATGTCAACGAATGCGTCGAAGTCGTTTGGTCCCCCACGTTGGCATTTGCGCTGCGTCGCGTCAACCACCATCGCTTGTCGGATCGCTTTCAGAGTACCGGTGAACGCTGCGCCACGTTTGAAGCGGAATCCGTGGCGTGCGACGAAAAGTTTTCGAGTGGGCGCTTGCGTGCAGTCATGGCTGCTCACTGTGCTAACTTTGCCGCGCACGTCCGAACCGTGGAGCCCAAGTTCGCCATGAGTCGTTGTGTGGTGTTCTTCAAGCAGGACCGCTCCGGCAACGTTCAGTTTCTTTTTACGACGTCCATCCGGATAACAGAGTCCGCGAATCTTCCAGCACTGGCGCTGCTCTTGCAGCAGCAGGAGGCGGTTCTGCAGCAGCGCGGCTCGTTGCCAAATGGCGGCGAAGAACATTTCGCACCCGCTGCACTCGTGTCGTCGAAGCTCGATAGAAGCGATCCCGCTTCGTGGACTCCAAAGCCACCCGTGTCGAATCTCCAGCCGCTCCAGCTTACGTTAACGAGTCGTCCGCCGTCCACGAACACCCGCGCGTCCGTCAAGCGTGAGCCACCCTCCCGCCGCCTTTGCGGTGGATTTTTGACAGCGGGTTCGCGAGAACTGGAAGATACACACCTGAGCCAACGAGCTGCCGACGCTGTAGAAACGCGAGAGCGGAGGCATGCTGGGTTCCGGCAGCAGTCGTTGGAGATGACGCGACAGCTCGAGAAACTGCGCAGGGATGTGTCTCGCGGCGCCCCCCATCGGTTCTTACGCGACGAGGCCACCGCGTTGCTGCACGCTGCAGGTGGTGACTCGTCCCGCGCTGTCCGTTCCGGCAGCATGGCGACCAAATCAATCGCCGCTGAAACCGCAAAAGGACGACATTCCACGGCCTCGGATGCGCTTCTAAGTGGTGGTGGTGCATTCGCGGTCTCCGGTAGAACGGAAGTTGGTCTTTCTGCGCCGGACCTGCTTCACATGGTCGTGCGCAGCTACGAACGGGTGGCCCTGCTGCATCAGGCCACACTGGGCGCGGCCACAGAGTTGGGAGACATCGTTTATCCCGCGACGGTTGGCACCGCAGGGGGAGTTGCGGCCGCCCACGATTCCAATTCGGTGACTCGTGCCAAACCCGGATTGGAGGCCGCCACGGAATTCGCCCACAAAGAGTCTCACCTTCCTGTCGCCGACCGGTTTGGCCACCTGGGCTCAGCTGCGAAGGAAGAGGCACCCGACTGTGGCGAGGTTAGTAAGACGCCGACGTTGATTCCTATTTCGACGCGCTGCTACCTCTTTCTGTTCGCTCGATCGGAACTTCTCCAAGGAAGTGGTCTTGAAACACGATCCGACGACGAGGGAAACCACTTTTTGATCAATACTGCGGGGGGGGAATTGATCTCGGGCCTTCGCACGTCGTCCCGATTGATTCCCTCAAAGGCCCTCGCGCTCGGCCAGCAAGAGCAAATTTGGCTGGCCGCACTTGCCGCGAAGGTGCTAACGCCAGGAGTAATGCGGAAACGGTGTGAGGTCAACTCGGAACTGTGGACGCGAACGTCGAAGCAGCGCGACGCGGCGGTCGAGATCGAGTCGGTTGCCTGCGGTGCGGCACATCGACTTCGCGGCCCGTTGCGCGTGCGGCGCCACGATGGACCTGCCGGTCCTGCGCAAATGCCCGCACCCTCCATGTCCGATTACCTTGCGATCGCGCTGTCCGATGCGGACCTCCGCTCCAATCCCCCCCGCGAACGGCAGCTTGCTTCTACGCAACACGAGTCCACGGTGTCGCGCGCGGTGCCCAACGAGCTGCCTGTACAACATTGTGAATCCGTGAGTATCAATGGCGACCACAAAGCCGCAGCGGGTCTACTTTTGCCGACATCTGGGCAAGGCCACACTACAGCAGCCGCCGATGGTGAACCGAAGGTGTCGACGACCATCCGTGCGGCCCAGGAGGCATCGTCCCCATCGTGGTTGCCCATTGACACACCGCCACGGACGACGCCGATAGTTTCAGCCGCGCAACCGGCAACTGGCGCACCGGAGGCGAATCCAATTGTGGCTTCTTCGCAGGTGCCCGCGTCACCGGCACAGGCGACCCCGGCGTCACCGGCACAGGCGACCCCGGCGTCACCGGCACAGGCGGCCACGGCGTCACCGGCACAGGCGACCCCGGCGTCACCGGCACAGGCGGCCACGGCGTC
>ERZ1292633.4056-Hain-H41-02um-R1-4056-length-13784-cov-24_pt1 | contig 13784 bp, 15 predicted proteins | sample MGYA00564406_ERZ1292633 | MGnify/ENA primary metagenome ERZ1292633 (study PRJEB36523, sample SAMEA6512639) | groundwater metagenome | collected 2019-01-08 | study: AquaDiva: Metagenomics assemblies of 32 groundwater samples
GTGCATACTCCCCGTTTGTAAAAACACATCACTACGCTCTTGAGTAAACTTATCGCTTAGCGAACAGCGCGCATATATCTCAGCATACATCAGAATATGTCAAGTGGGCTTGTGCAATAAACAGAGCGCCCTAACGATACGTGACGGATCAGCGACAGGAGTTATTGCAGCATGCGAGGCAATGGAAGAGTGCTGCCTGTGGGCTTCTCGGCGTTACGGTCTTTCACGATCGATGACAATGGAGATTCCATCCACTCCAGATTGTATCGGCTGGCTCGTCCCCTCTAGGTCTCCGCTTTGTGGCATGGCCTGGCCCGACTTCGACAGACGAGCAACAATGACGACCGGTCCTGCGCCGGAAAGTTTCCTAGATGGCATCGGGCTAGTCGAGTCATCGAGTTGGAACGTAAAGGGCAAATCGTTTTTCGTTGCACGCACGATCGCCACCGGCATCGGTGGCCCACTCATCTCGCGGGCAAAGACAAACAATGTATCTGTCGCGGATGCTTTGCCGGCTAAGCTCGGCGCCACAGTCACCGTACCTCTGATCGCACGCGGTTGTCCCGTCTGGCTGGCTAGCGGAGCCGGCGCTGCCGATTCTTTATCCATTCTCTCATGATCGATGACAACTGCGATCCCCTCCCCCCCAGACTGTACCGGCTGGCTCGTCCCCTCTAAATCTCCGCTTTGTGGCATCGCCTGACCAGACTTCGACAGACGGGCCACAATCACCACCGGTCCGGCGCTGGAGAGTTTTCTAGACGGCATTGGGCTGGTCGAGTCATCGAGCCGAAACGTAAACGGGAGATCTTTCCTCGTCGCCCGTACGATCGACACCGGCATGGGTGGGCCATTCATTTCGCGTGCAAACACAAACAATGTGTCCGTCGGAGATCCCTTGCCGGCCAAGCTGGGCGCCATCGCCACCGTGCCCTTGATCACGCGCGGCTGCCCGGCCGGCTGAGCCGGCGCCGCAGGTTCCGCAAGCGCAGACACCATGCTTTGGCCACCACCGAGTTGGCTCCGGGCCTCATCAATAGCAGCCGTCAGTTGCTGCGTCATCTCCGGATCTACGTCCGCAGGAAGGTTTGCACGCGCTTGCTCCCAGTCCTTCGCTGCACGCGCAAAGTTTTTCCGATGGAACGCCACAGTTCCTGCCAGCATCAGTGCCTTCACATTGCGTGGATCGATCTTCAGCGCCTGTTGAATCAGCACTTCAGGCTTCCCCTCCAACTTGCGGCCATGGACGACACCCAAGGTGTCGGCATAGTCGGCGAGTAACTGGGCGTCATCAGGAATCAACGTCACAGCTTTCTCGTAGATCGACACGGCCTCGGCGTGGCGCCCCAGTCCTACGTACGAGCGCGCGAGCAAGACCCATCCCATCCCATCATTTGGATTCTGCACCATTTTCTGCTTAAGTCGCTCGACCAATCCTTCGAGCGCGTCAGCGGACGCATGCGCGCCTTCTGGCCCCCCTTGTGCAGACAACGAGGCCGCAGTTGGCTGCGTCATGGCAAGCGGATTCCCAAGTACCCAATAGAGCAATCCACTGACGACCGGAACGATGACGGCCAGTGCAATGGCAACCGGCCTGCTATTCATCTGCCGCCGGGCCACCCTGGGAGCCGTGTCTGTAGTGCCTGTCTCTTCCAACAGACGCCGTTCGAGCTCACGCCGCGCCTGCTGACACAATTCGTCAGTGAGTACACCGTTTACGCGGTCCTGCTCTAATTCAGCAAACTGCTGCCGGAAAATAGACAACGTCTTCTCCTGCTCTCCCGTTGTGACAGCGACTGTGCGCTTGAGCAGTGGCCACAACAGGAGACCAAGAATAAGAATGGTCATGGTCGATGCGATCAGCCAAAATATGATGGTCAAGGGCGATGAACTCCTTCGGAAAGCAATTTTGCGACACGTGTATGCTCAGCTTCCGACAATGTCACGTCGGTAACCTTTTTCTGTCTCCTGCGTAGCGCAAACACTAATCCCGTTGCGCCAACTCCCAATAAGAGGAACGGCCCTAGCCAGAGCAACGTAGTCGTGAGCTTCCAAGGCGGTCGGTATAAGACGAAGTCTCCGTAACGAGTGACGAGAAAATCGATAATCTCCTTGTCGCTCATATCTTTGGCGATCATCTCACGCACTTCTCGGCGCAAGTCTTCAGCCAACGGCGCATTCGAGTCAGCCAGCGTCTGGTTCTGACAGACCAGGCAGCGCAGCTCGACAGCGAGGGCTTTCAAACGCGCTTCAGCCTGCGGGTTCGTCGCGAGGGGCTGGGCCTCGTACGCCATGGCGAGACCAGGCAGGAACAGGATGAACATCCAAAGCCATCTCATTGCTTCTGCAACTCCCTGACCAGGGGTAAAATCTTTTTCTCCAAGATGTCCTCACGTATCGGGCCGATCTGTTTGTAACGGATAACCCCCGCCTTATCGATCACGTAGGTTTCCGGCACTCCGTAGACCCCGTAATTAATACCGACACGCCCGGGCTCATCTACAGCAACGATCTGGTAGGGGTTGCCCCACTCCTTCAACCACGCCAGAGCCTCACTCCGTTGATCCTTATAGTCCATGCCATAGATAGGCACCTCTCCGGATTGTGCGATACGGATGAGCACCGGATGCTCTTCCTTACAGCCCCCGCACCAAGACGCCCAAAAATTGAGCAGCCAGACCTTACCCTTAAGATCGTTCGACGAAATCACTTTTTCGGGATCATGGAGCTGTTGCAGCGAAAACTCAGGCGCCGCCTTCCCAACCAAGGGAGACGGCAACTCACGCGGATTGAGCGTCAGCCCAACTGCAAGAAAACCGACCACGACGATGAAGAGCCCAAACGGGATGAGAAACCGGTTCATGAGACGGTCGGGCGTGCCATCTGAGCCGGGGCCGGCACCGCAGCCTCTTTCCGCCGCCAGGCCAACCGATAGCGCCGATCGCTGACGGCCAGAATGCCACCCGCGGCCATGACCAAACAGCCTCCCCAAATCCAATCGATGAATGGCTTGTGGTAGAGCCGTACACTCCAGGCTCCACCTTCGAGCGGCTCGCCCAACGACACATACAGATCACGCAGCAACCCAGGCGAGATCGCGGCTTCGGTCATCGTCTGGTTCTGCACGAAGTAGCGGCGTTTCTCCGGATACATGACCGTCACCTCCCGGCCGTCATGACTCACCTGAAACGTCCCCCGCGCCGCGACATAGTTCGGGCCATTCACTTGCTGGGTTCCATCAAAACGAAACGTGTATCCGCCGAGCGTCGCCGTCTCGCCGACATTCATCCGGACATCCTGCTCCACTTCGAAACCCTTCACCATGGTCACGCCAAGGATGAACAGGGCCACGCCACAGTGGGCCACGACCATGCCCCAGTAGGCACGGGGCAATGCAACAACACGGCCGCCTATGCTGCCGCCCTCGGTCTGGAGCAGCCGTTCCCGCAGATCCACCAGGATCGTCGCCAGAATCCAGAAAGCTAGTAGAAGTCCCAGACTGATCAGCGGTGTCCATTGGCCCATAAGCCACGGCACCGCCAAGGCAGTCGCCAGACTGACACCGAAGGCCCAACGCAGGCGGATGGCCAAGGCCGGCAGGCTCGCCTGTTTCCATTGAGCCAGCGGCCCGATCCCCATCAAAAATATGGCGGGGGTCATCAGGGGAAGAAAGACTGTGTCGAAGTACGGAGGGCCGACCGAGATTTTGCCAAGGTCCAGCGCATCCAAGAACAAGGGATACAGCGTCCCCAGGAGCACTGAGCCCAAAGCCGCCACCAATAACACATTGTTCGCCAGCAACATTCCTTCACGCGAGATCAAAGCGAAGCCCCCGCCCAGTCCGACGCGGGGCGCCCGCCATGCGTACAGGACCAGAGAGCCGCCGATCACTATTGCCAGGAATATAAGAATAAACAGACCCCGCTTTGGATCGGTGGCAAACGCATGGACTGAAGTCAAAACTCCGGAGCGGACCAAGAAGGTCCCGAGTAGACTGAGCGAGAATGCCATAATCGCGAGCAGCACGCTCCAGGCTTTGAAGCCGCCTCGTTTATCGGTAACCGCCAGCGAGTGCATCAAGGCGGTGCCGGCCAGCCAGGGCATGAAAGAGGCATTTTCGACCGGATCCCAGAACCACCAGCCACCCCATCCCAACTCGTAATAGGCCCACCCACTCCCCATCGCAACTCCCACGGTCATAAAACACCAGGCGACTGTAGTCCAGGGGCGAGACCAGCGTGCCCAAGCCGCATCCAGCGTGCCCCCCAAAAGCGCGGCGATCGCAAAAGAAAACGCCACGGAGAACCCCACGTACCCCATGTACAGCATCGGCGGATGGATCACCATGCCGGGATCTTGCAGCAGGGGATTCAGATCGCGCCCATCGAGTGCGGCAGGTATCAACCGCTCGAACGGATTGGAGACGGTCAACATGAATAAAAGAAATCCCACACTGACGAGGCCCATGACGCCCAAGATGCGCGCACGCATCGCATCCGGCAGGTGGGTGGAGAAGAAAGAGACGGCGACCATCCAGATGCTGAGGATGAACATCCAGAGAAGCAACGAGCCCTCATGCGCGCCCCAAATGGCTGCGAGGCGATAATGCAGCGGGAGCTGGGAGTTCGATGTGGCTGCGACATAGAGCACGGAGAAATCTTTGTCTGCAAAGGCATACCCCAGGCAACAAAAAGCCAGCAGGACCAAGAGGAATTGCCCACGCGCCGCCGGCTTTGCAACGGCCATCAGCGAGGAGTTCCCCACCGCGGCGCCATAGATGGGCAGGGTTCCCTGCACTACCGCCACGCAGAGCGCGAGAATTAAGGCGTAATGACCAATTTCTGGAATCATGTAGGCTCCTAACGTGGGTTAACGACCAGGGTACCGCTGCTCTGAGCCCCTGCGGTCTTGGCCTTGGCGAGCGCGTCCGCCGCTTCCGGCGGCATATAGTTTTCATCGTGCTTCGCCAGCACTTCACTCGCCAGGAAGGCGCCATTGGCCGCGAGTTGCCCCTGGGCGACGACGCCCTTCCCTTCCTTGAAGAGGTCCGGAAGGATCCCTTTGAACGTCACGGGTACTCGTTTCGCCATGTCGGTCACGACAAAATGCACCGTCAGGCCATCGCCTTCGCGGGTGAGGCTTCCGGCTTCGACCATGCCACCGATGCGGAAGCTGCGTCCCTGAGGCACGTCCCCATTGGCCGCCTGCGTCGGGGTATAAAAGAACACAAGATTGCTTTGGAATGCATTCAACACCAAGAATGCTGCTACGGCCAACGCCACTAATCCCACACCGATAAGGGCAAAGCGCTTCTTTCGAGGTGTCATCGTCTGCATCTCCTCCTACGACTCATCACGGCTCCCTGCCGCCGCCGCATGCCGCCGCCACACCGCGATCACTTCCCCCCCCATGCACAGGGCCGTGACACCAAACGAGGGCCACACGTAGAGGCCGTACCCGCCCATCGCAAAAAACTCCGCCAGGCTCCCCCACTGCATTAGCGCGCCTCCACCACATCCGGCATCGACGCCGGCTTGCCCCACGACGGTTGTCGCTCCCGCTCGACAATCACGCACCGCATACGGGCCAAGGTCACCGCGATGCTGTACATCCAGAAGCCGAACATCATCACCAACATCGCCGTCACCATCGTCCCCGCCATCGTCGGCGCCGCGGTGATGCTGACAGAGGCTCCTTGATGCAACGTGTTCCACCACCGCACGGAAAAATAGATGATCGGGACATTAATCACTCCCACCAGCGCCAAGACGGCGCTCGCGCGGTCCGCGCGGCGCAGGTCGTCGATCGACGAGCGCAACAGGATGATCCCGATATATTGAAACAGCAGAATCAGCTCCGACGTCAGCCTGGCATCCCACACCCACCAGGCCCCCCACGTAGGTTTTCCCCACATCGACCCGGTGAACAGCGCGAGGAACGTAAACATCGCCCCGGTGGGAGCAATGGCCTGAGCCATCATAAACGAGGGGCGTGCATTGAGCCCTAATCCAAGACCCGCCCAGATGGCCATGATGACGTAGAGAAACATGGACATCCAGGCAGCCGGCACATGAACGAAGATAATGCGGTAGGCATCGCCCTGTGTCACATCAGTTGGCGCGACAAAAAACCCGATATACAGGCCGACCCCGATCAAGCCCAGCGCAATGGCCGCAAACCATGGGATCATCCGCCCAGCTAACGGGTAAAAGGCCTGTGGAGATGAATACTTAAACCAGTTAATGTCTGTGGCGCTCATAATTATTATGTCTTATTCCAATGCAATGCGTAATGCAACCGCGGTGGCCCATGGCGCAGACGCAAGTGAGAGCAGGAAGCAGGCTCCTAGTAACGACAGATTTGCCTCGCTGCCGATTCCGGCCAAACTATTCGTGACGGCGCCGGCCCCAAAGATCAGCACCGGAATAAAAAGGGGAAGCACGAGCAGTGCAACCAGCAAACCACTCCCGCGCAACCCAAGAGTTAACGCAGCACCCACCGCTCCAATCATACTCAACGTCGGCGTACCAAGCAAGAGCGATAACGTTAACACCCACAACGAGTCCCCGCTCAGGCCGAACTGCAAGCCGAGAAGAGGCGAGAGCAGGACCACCGGCAGACCCGAGATCACCCAGTGAGAGAACACCTTACCGACGACCAGCACCGCCAGAGGCTGAGGGATCAAGAGGGTCTGTTCCAATACACCATCGAGATAATCAGCTGTAAATAGACGCCCAAGCGATAACAGGCAGGCCAGCAGAGCCGTGACCCAGAGCACGCCGGAAGCGATCATCCTCAGAACCGCCGGTTCCGGCCCTACCCCCAATGGAAAGAGGCTCGCGACGATGACGACGAAGAAGACCGACATCGCCACATCCGAACGATGCCGCATGGCCAACAGAAGATCCCGCCGGACGACCCCGCGCAACGCCTCACTCATGCTGGGCTGGCTCATCGAGTCAGCCTCAAATGCTGGATAGAATCAGCCGGGATAGCAATCTCCTGGTGCGTGGCGACGACCACCATGCCGCCATTATTCAGATGCGCATGCAGGCGCTGGGTCAAATAGCTTGTGGCCGCAGCATCGAGTGACGCGAATGGCTCATCCAAGAGCCATAACGGACGTGTTGAAAGCCAGAGACGCGCCAGCGACACACGACGCTTTTGTCCTTGCGATAGCACCCTCGTCGGCAAGCGATGAACCGGTCGTACGAGGCCGACGGCCTCCAATGCTTTTTGCACGATTGCGCCGGAACTTTCATCGCCGGCCAGGCAGGCGGAGACCGTAAGGTTTTCGACCGGGGTTAGCTCATCCTTGATTCCGTTGAGATGCCCGACATAGGTCAGCTGGGCACTATAGAGTTCCTTGAGCCGGCGGATGTCTTTCCCCTGCCAGAGGATTGCGCCTCCATCCGGAGACAACAGACCGCATAGCATACGAAGAAAGCTGGTTTTTCCACTGCCGTTCTCACCGACCACAGCCAGCAGAGTTCCAGGCTTGACCGTCACGCTGACGTCAGAGAACAACTGTCGTTCCCCACGACTACCGCTCAGTGCAACGGTTTGGAACATATTTGGAGAAACCCCACTGAGGTCGAAGGAAATGTAGTACGGCAGCGTCGAGTCTTCATGAGTTGTGCTGTTCGTGATCCTGTTACCGGCACCGTCTGACATCCCCAAAGTTGCAACTGCCGCTGAAGCAGTAAGCCAGCCGCCGCAAGGTCGATGTCACTGTAGCACCTTGGGGACACGTCAACGGGCCACGGGTCGGCTTGCAATTGTCGCCCATCCGATACTGGCAAGTCAAAGTTGGCTGGGGCAGAAAACATATTCGGGGGAGTCGTTTGCCTTGCACGGGGGGGAGGGGGCTAGAATCTTGCCCTGTCTTAGTGGCATCATGGTGCTTCGCCTAATACGCATGTCGCTATTCACGTCATTACGCAATGTGATCGCATAGCCGCACAAAACAGCGAGGCGCTGTAAGGTCCAAAACAGGAGGGTCCGGCATACTATGATAAGGCAAGTGACACGGGCAGCGGCTACAGTGCTCATTCTTGTTGCCGCACTGTACCACCCCGGCGACGCCGCTGCACATGGCTCAGTAAGCGGGGAAGACGATCCCTGCTTGCGTCGGGTAGGTGAGCGCGTGATACATTTCAGCGCCTATCAACCGCAATACGAGCTGAGAGATCAATACTGCACGGACATTCCCAAGGAAGGCGACACCTTCATCGTCATAGACCTCGTAGATCCAGCCTTGCGCACCGAACCGGTCGGGATGCGGGTGATGAAGGGGAACGGCTCCAATGAGTCTGAAGATCAGATCGTCGCAGACATTCGTCCGAGCACCCACCCAGATGGAGTACTCCGGGGCGAAGTCCGTCTGACCGAGGGCCTCTACACGGTTACCATTGCGGCGGAAAAGCAGAATCTGATGCGGCGTCCCCAATATCTGTTGCGGGTACACATGATCGATTACCAGAAACTCATGCGTGCCATGACCGTGCCGGCGATAGCAGTGTTGATCGTTGCATTGATTGGATACCTGCTCATACGATCGAAGTGGCTGCGGAATTGGTGGGCAGTCCGCCGTTCTTAGAAAGCCGGACGCTCCGGCCCACGAGCACATGATTCAACATTCGAGAGGGAGGATACTGACAATGGTTGTGCAATGGCTGAAGCCTATCGGCTTGTGCGTCTTGATGCTGGCAATCGGGACACCATTCTTCTCCACGCAGGCCCAGGCACATGGAGGACTGGCACTGGCAGAAGACATGTGCAGGCTCACGATCGGCCCCTACAACATGCACTTTACCGGCTATCAGCCCGACAACACACGCAATAAGGAATTCTGCGAAGATATTCCAGCGACCGGTCGCACGGTCGTCGTGCTCGATTATATGGAGGATGCGCTCCGCCCGTTACCCACCGAAGTCCGGATCATCAAGGATACAGGCTCGGAGCAGGATCTTCAGGCCATCACGGTCCTGCACCTGCCGCCCAAGGTCTACCCCGCCGGCTCGGTTAATTTCGAACATAACTTCGAGCAACCCGGCAAATTCGTTGGGTTGGTTACCGTAGGTGATAAGCATGTATCGCGATTCCCGTTCTCGGTAGGGGAAACGAAAATTTGGTTGCCCCCCTCCTATATGTTAATTGCGCTCGCAGGAGTTGCTGTTATCGGCGTGATCTTCTTTGCCATGCGCGGGCGTGGCAAAACGTCGAACAGCACCGCTTCGTAGGCGAATGGCTATCCGGTCCAAGGCGCAGGCGCGACTTTGGCTCAACGAGGAAGTTGAGCGGTCTAAGACAGATAGAATGATGAGGAAACTGACGATGTCTTCGCAATTTCTAAAATTGGTCTGTGTGTGTTTCTTGATGCTGGCACTCGGAAGCCCACTCTCCGCTCAGGCCCAGCACTTTCACGAATTGGACAAAAACTTCTGCATACTCAAGTTCGGACCCTACGGCATGCACCTTACCGAATATCAGCCTGACATCTCAGATCGGCAGGAGCTCTGCGGGGATATTCCCTCGACCGGCCGTACGGTAGTGGTGCTCGATTTTATCGAGGGGGAACTCCGCTCGCTACCCGTCGAGGTCAGGGTCATCAAGGATACGGGTTCGGAACAGGATCTTCAGGCCAGCACAATCGTTCACCTGCCGGCCAAAGTCTACACGGAGGGGTTCATCAATTTCGAACATAACTTCAACCAGCCCGGCAAATTCATCGGTGTCGTCACCGTTGGCGGCAAGGAGGAACAGGTCGCGCGATTCCCGATTTCAGTAGGAGAGTCGGGAGTAGTTTCGCACTTCATGCACTACATCATGATCATAATCCCGCTCGCGGTGATTGCCGTTGGAGCGGCGATCTTCTTTTTCCTGCGCGGACGTCGAAAGTCTTCGCTTAGCACTGTTTCGTAGCAGCAGTCGGGACTAAAAAGGAGCTCCGATGGAATCACGGACAGCTTACGCTCTCAAGCTCGTCGCGGTAGGCGCGGTAATGGCGATGATACTGTGCCTGTATGCCGGCCCGGCACTGGCACATTCAATGCTGATCAAGGCAGAGCCGCCGCGCCGGGCTGTTCTCGCCAAAACACCAACACAAGTAAAACTCTGGTTCAACGAGGAACTCGAAGGCGAGTACGCGTCGCTTATTGTGCTCGACGCCGAGAAGCGTCCCGTTACCGAGATCAAACCTCAACTTGCCCCGGACGACCCAAAGTCTATCGTCCTGCCGCTGCCGGAGTTGATGCCCGGAAAATATTCAGTGAAGTTTCGAGTTCTGTCGGTAGACGGTCACGTGGTGGAGTCGTCCTTCGACTTCACTGTAAAGGGCAAAGTGCAAAAGAAATGATCGAGATCATCGGCGCGCTGCTCCGCTGGCTGCAGCTTGCGTCCAACATGATCCTGATCGGCAGCTGCGTATTTCTTGCGATTGCCGTGCGCGCGAAAACGGCACTCGACGCCCCATGGCTGGTCCGTCTGGAGCGGGCGTTACCGTGGCTTTCGGTCACGCTTTTGCTGGGGTTGCTGGGCTTGCTGGCCACGACGACCGCGCAGGCCACGGGAGCGGCTGAAAATGCTTGGCGCCCGGGAGCCTGGCTGGAACTCTTACAAAAAACCCACATCGGACTCATCTGGACGGCGCGCGCAGCCCTTGCGCTTCTCGTATTTGGAGCGGCTCTCTACATTCGGTTTTCGCCTTGGGCGCGCTGGCGGTATCTGTTGTGTGCGACTCTCGCCGCGCTCACGCTGGCTGCAGGATCGCTCGCTAGCCACTCCGCAGCCGGAGAACTGTCCGTGATATCGGTGCTGCCTTACGCGCTCCATATCGTTCTGGCAAGCGTCTGGTTCGGAGGGCTGCCGGCCATTCTCTCAATAATATTCTCCACCACCGGGAAACAATCACACGAGGATGTGGGCCGGTTCGATATCCAAACCCTGAAGCGTTTCTCTGCCATGGCGCTATTTGTGATGGTCGCTGTCGTTGCCACCGGTATCATCGTTACCGATAGTATGGTGGATACGAGCTACGCCGCACTGGTTGCGACGAGCTGGGGCTGGCTTCTCAATACAAAAGTTATGCTGCTCGTGGTGATTCTCGTGATCGCATCGCGCGCGCGCCGTATCTTGATTCCGTCACTCGACCAGAGAGCGGATGTGGCTGCCGCCGGCAGACGAGGACTTCAAAAGTGGGTCACCGTCGAATTCGTGATTGCGTTGGTGCTGGTGTTGGTGGCCACAGTGCTGGCCAACGCCGTACCGGCGAAACATGATGTCATTGAAAACTGGCCCTATCCGCTCCGCTTCTCCATCGACGCCACCTGGGGCGGGTTGGGCATGATGATCGGCGCGGGGATAGGAGTCGCGTTGCTTATCCTGGCAGTTGGAGCGATTGTCCTCGGTTGGTCCAAGCGCTGGGAGACGAAGTGGCGCATTGCCATCCCAGCCGTACTGGCGGTCTGTGCGCTGGTTGCGGCGCTGCCTCCCCTGGCCACTCAAGCTTTTCCGGAAACCTACCGCAAGACGCCCGTCCCGTTCGATGCCATTTCCGTTGCCAACGGTGTGACTATATTTGCTGCGAATTGCGTGCTCTGCCACGGACCTCAAGCCAAGGGAAATGGCGTTCTAGCCAAGACCTTCCCTATACCACCGGTAGATCTGCTCACGGAACCGCACACAGCCAAGCATACCGCCGGTGATTTTTTTCACTGGCTGACCCACGGCATTCCTGGTACCGGTATGCCGGCGTTTGCCGACAAACTCTCGGAAGAGGATCGCTGGGATGTCGTAAACTTTCTCCATGCCACATCCCGCGGCTATCAAGCGCGCCTCATCAACCCCTACGTCGCCCCCAATCAGCCCTACATGGCCCCGCAGAATTTCTCCTATTCCGCGCATGACGGTACGAGCGGTACCTTGAAGGACTTCCGTCGGCAGAAAGCGGTCCTGCTGGTTCTGTTTTCATGGCCTGAATCGCAGGCAAGACTCGATCAGTTGCGGCAGGCCTACGCCACCATGCGTGACGGTAATGTCGCGGTGCTGGCGGTGCCGGTGAATGATCTCAATCAGCAAGATCTCGCAGGAATAACGGCAGGCCTAACTTTCCCGGTTGCGACGCAGGGGGCATCAGAAATCTCGCGCAGCTACACCCTGTTCCGTAGAACCCTTAGCAATCCCGATCTGGCCGGCGAGGGGGCCATGCCAAAACACATGGAGTTCTTGATTGACCGTTATGGCTATTTGCGGGCACGCTGGATCCCTGCGGTGGATGGGACGGGATGGACAGACATCATCGAACTGATGCGGCAAGTCGAACAACTCAACCGGGAAAAAGAACTCCGTCCGCCGCCAGACGATCATGTGCACTGAGCCTCATCCTTCATCATATGGAAGAAGAGGCGCGGCGCAGATTTCGAGTGCACTATTTCGCTGACATATATTCATCAATACAGTAGTGCCCTCTGATAACTTGACATCCAATCCCTTCTTGTATATTGCTTTCTACAATACGCTAAACTCCATTGGCCACTGAGCATAGTGGAGTCACACCGTGGAGGACTATACAATGCGGACCTTCGCCGAGTTCGAACAACGCTTCGCTACAGAAGGCGCCTGCCGAGCCTACCTGGCTCGGTTGCGGTGGCCGACCGGATTCTGTTGCCCCCAGTGCAAAACCAGCGGAAGTTGGACAACCACACGGTGCCTCATGATGTGCCGCGGGTGTGGATACCAAGCCTCGGTCACGGCGGGGACAATCTTTCATCGAACCCGCCTCCCCTTGCAGGACTTGTTTCGAGCCATATGGTGGATGACCGATCAGCAGCATAAACTCAGCGCCTTGGGGCTACAGCGCCTACTGGGCCTTGGCAGTTACAGGACAGCGTGGCTGTGGCTGCAAAAGCTGCGGCGCGCGATGGTGCGGCCTGGCAGGGACCAGCTGGGGGGCCAGGTGGAAGTAAACAAAACATATATAGGGGGCGGCGAAGCGGGAGGAAGCCGTCGACACCTGGGGAATAAGATTCTGGTGGCGATCGCTGCGCAGATCGATGGGAAAGGGATAGGACGCGTCCATCTGCGCCGAATTCCTACCGCCTCCGCAAATCCGCTTGTGGCCTTTGTAAAACAAGCAGTTAAGCCAGGTTCCGTGGTCATCACGGACGGATGGGAGGCCTATGACGGGTTGTCGCAAGAGGGCTTCAAGCACCGACCACGTGTGATTAATGCCGGCAACAAGACAGCGCCGATTCTGCTGCCCCGTGTGCATCGGGTGGCCTCCTTGTTCACACGCTGGCTATCAGGCGCCCATCAGGGTGCGCTGTCCCGCGAGCAACTGGACTTCTATCTCGACGAGTTCACGTCTCGGTTCAACCATCGAACGTCAAGATACCGCTGGAAGCTGTTCTACAGACTTGTGGCGCAAGCCGTCTCGGTTGAGCCAGCCCCCTTCTCCAGGTTGGCCATAGATATCGGCTAAACATAGGCAGGATAACTGGAGCTAAGTGCATAAATCTTTGCACGTATTTTGCACACGGGAACAAGTTTCTCCTCTAGATATTCTGCTTGACATCGAGAAACTGTATCCGCTAATCTCCCCGCCACGCTGATAAACGGCGGCAATGTTTCGCCGGAGAGCTTCTCTCCGGAATAAGCGGTGGGTCGCATTCAGTTTCACCGGGTCTCAATACTTAAACAAGGAGGTCAGGGTATGGCGAGTACAACGTTCGGAGGGAGCGACAGAGGGTACGACATGTCGCTCTGGTATGACTCGAAGCCGCTCA
>ERZ1292633.4058-Hain-H41-02um-R1-4058-length-13783-cov-6_pt1 | contig 13783 bp, 15 predicted proteins | sample MGYA00564406_ERZ1292633 | MGnify/ENA primary metagenome ERZ1292633 (study PRJEB36523, sample SAMEA6512639) | groundwater metagenome | collected 2019-01-08 | study: AquaDiva: Metagenomics assemblies of 32 groundwater samples
AGATCATCGACGTCTTCATCTGCAAGCTACGCAAAAAGCTCGCGCTTGCTTGCGGGGGTGACAATTATATCGAAACCGTCTGGGGCCGTGGCTATGTGCTGCGCGAAACAGAAGAGATGGAAGAAGGGCTGGCCGCAGTCGCCTGATTAGGAATTCTATCCTGAAGTGTAAAATGGGCCGGTGAAGCGAATGCTTCTCCGGCTTTTTATGTTAAAAATTCAACCATTGCCTGCCCCAGATCGGGCTTCACTACAGCGCTCATATGATTGCCGGGGACAATCGACAACGTCGCATCGCTGAGCTCTGCCGCCAGCCCTGCGCCTGATCCATTATCATCGTCATCCGCGCCGACGAGGACTTGCACGGGCATTTTCCAACCACGGATATCATCAATCGTCGTATCAACGAAGGTTTCGAGTATGCGTGCCAGTGCAACAGGGTCGCCGCCCGTCGTTTTGAGAAACGCTTCGGCCATCCATTCAGGTGAACCGCGTGGGTGCGTGCCCAATCCTTCAAAAATATTGCGGAAATGCGCTGCCCGTTTGCCTGTATTAGTCAGCCCCTCAAGCCCCATACCCGAGATAATCACACGCCTAGGCATTGCCCTTTTGACCAGCATTCGAGCTACCGTCCGCGCGCCAAGCGAATAGCCACCAAGGTCATAATCGATCAGGCCAAACTGCGCGATTAGAGACAGCGCGTCGTCTGCAAGTATATCCTTTGGATAGGCCACCGCATCATGGGGCTTATCACTCTGTCCGTGCGCGCGCAGATCGGGTATAATCACCCGAAAACCCGCTTCAGCAAGCAGCGCGGCATGGCCATATTTGATCCAATTGATCTCCGCATCGCTAAAATAGCCGTGGAGCAGCACGAGCGCCCTGCCCTCACCCACTTCACGCACCGCAAGTTTGGTGCCGTCAGCAACTGTGAAATAAGAAATGCGCGGATCAGGCACAGGCATTTTTCCATCTTTCTATAAGCAAGGGATATTCATCAGTCCTGTCACGCCGCAGTGTGCTTGTATCGCCCCATGCTTCGTGAAGCGTCTCTATGCCAAAATGTGCCACTGGAGCGAATGAAGAAGGATCATCAAAACTGCCAACAGTGAGATCAAGCCTATCACTGTCCAAATACTGGAAACCAAGCGGCGTCCCGCACTGTGCACAAAACAGCCGCCGCGCAATGGGCGAACTCAGATACCAATCCGGTTCATGCCCCCACACAACATCGGCGGCCTTGAATCCCTTAAACGCAATCGAAACCCCACCAGTTGCGCGCTGACACATGCGGCAATGGCAGAGATAGGCTTCGTCATTTTTAACGTTCGCGCTATAGCGAATGTGCCCGCAGTTGCAGCCACCGCTCATTATCTTGGCCATCTCAACCCTTCACGCCAATCTGCCAAGTTTTCAGGCTGCGAATCGAATGCCGGAATGTTGGGATCAAGGTTGATGCCCGCTTGTTTTTTGCTGACCCACAAATGGGCGCTTGGCGAGATGTCTACGCTGTCATCAAGCGAGCCGACCTTGAGGGTAACGACGCCTGCTGAAGCGCTTGACGCATGCCACAAACGTGTTCCGCATTTCGGACAAAAATAGCAAGTTTTGCGCGCGCCACTGAACGCCATGCTGCCGAATGAAGCGGGTGTACCCAAAATAGCCAACCCTTCAAGCCCAACCACAATCGACATCGAAAAGGCGCTGGCCGACTGCTTTTTGCACGCACTGCAGTGACACGCATAGGCAGGCGGAAGCGCACCGCTCAACGCATAGCGGATGGCGCCACACTGGCAGCCGCCTAAAGTAACATGTGCCATATCCGTGTTGATAGAATCTCATCCATTCCCGGTCAAACACGGTCAACAGTCTTGACAATAATAAGTATAGTTATAAATAATAGACTTATGAATGGGACAATTGCCTTCGCTCTTGCAGATGTGTCGCGTCTAATGCGCCGTTCATTCGATCAGCGAGCGCGCTCAATTGGCGTTACCCGCGCCCAGTGGCGTGTATTAACAATGCTCATGCGCCATGAGGGCATCAATCAAGGCGGCCTCGCCGATTTGATCGAGGTTGAGCCCATCACCTTGTGCCGCATGATTGATCGTTTGGCCGAAGCGTCGCTGGTTGAGCGCCGCCCCGATCCTAATGATCGCCGCGTTTGGCGCTTGTTCCTTACCGACAAAGCGCGTGCATTACTCAACGATCTAAAGCTGTTGGCAGGTGATCTTACCCAGGAAGCGATGGACGGCATCACACCGCAAGAGCAGGAGCAACTTCGTATCTTGCTTAGAGCCATCCGCACAAATTTGCTACGGCCAATGCACGAGGCGGCGAATGGCTGACATTGACCCTCAATTCACTGGCCACATAATGCAGACCAAGAAACCCGAACGACGCTGGCTACGGCTTGCTATAATGCTCTCGGTACCAGCTCTTCTCATGGGAGGTGGCGCATATTATTACATCGCCAACGATCATTATGTGTCCACTGACAACGCCTACGTCCAGCAAAACAAAGTATCGATCAGCGCTGAAGTCGGCGGCCGGATTGTTGAAGTTACGGTCAAAGAAAACCAGCGGGTCAAAGCAGGCGACCTCCTGTTCCGAATAGACCCCGAACCCTTCAAACTGTCAGTCGCGCAAGCCAATGCCGCGATTGCCAACGCACAGGTGCAAGTGATCAGCTTGCGTACAAATTTGCAGGGCAGCAGCGTTGATATCGCAAGTGCGCGCGAAGACGTTGTATTTTTCGAAAAAGAATATCGTCGCCAATCCGAACTCATGCAGAACGGATTTACCACCAAAGCCCGGTTGCAGTCAGCCGAACACGCAGTCAACGAAGCCCGCAGCAAACTCGCCTCGGCTGAGGCCAACGCACAAAAGGCGCGCGCTGCGCTAGCCACCGGATCCGCTGCCCCCGGCAATGCACCTGCGATTATTGCGGGGCAAGTGCAGCGGGAAAAGGCGCTGCTTGACCTATCCCGAACGGAGGTGCGCAGCCCACTCTCGGGAATAATTAGTCAATCCGACCGGCTTCAGGTTGGCCAGATGTTGGTGTCTGGGCTGCCAGCCGTTAGCGTCGTTGGCATTGATCAAACATGGATTGAGGCTAATTTCAAGGAAACCGATCTCACTGAGATGCGCATCGGACAGCGCGCAATGATTGCGTTTGACGCGTATCCTAATCTCAAACTCACAGGCCGAGTCGCAAGCATCGGCGCGGGTACAGGCTCGGAATTTTCTGTCCTCCCGGCACAAAATGCCAACGGCAATTGGGTGAAGGTCACACAGCGCGTTCCCGTGCGCATCACGATTGAGGGCGCTCCTTCTCGTGCGATGATCGCAGGCCTGTCTGCCTATGTCAGGATAGATACCAATAGCGATCGGAAATAACCGCGATGGATGGAGCTGCATTGCCTGTAAAACATAAGGCCTTGCTAACGCTCGCCGTGATGGGCGCATCGATCATCCAAATCCTCGATTCAACAATTGCCAATGTTGCAATCCCGCACATGCAAACAAGCTTGGGTGCAACCCAAGATTCTGTGACTTGGGTGCTGACAAGTTACATCATAGCAAGTGCGGTATCGATGCCAATCACAGGCTGGTTGTCGGATCGCATTGGATCGCGCCGACTGTTTTTGCTGGCAGTTACCGGATTCATAATAACGTCAATGCTATGTGGCATTGCTACCAACCTCACACAGATGGTGCTATTCCGCATTCTTCAGGGTGTGAGTTCTGCATTTATTGGCCCGCTTTCCCAGACAATCCTGCTCGATATAAATTCGCCCGAGCGCGCACCCAAAGCTATGGCGATGTGGGGTATGGGAATCATGGTCGCCCCGATATTGGGGCCAGTAATCGGAGGTTGGCTAACCGAAAGTTATAATTGGCGCTGGGTGTTTTACATCAATTTGCCCATCGGTATTCCGACCTTACTCTTATTATGGTGGCTATTACCGTCACGCGCGCTGGTGCGGCGGCGGCTTGATTTGCTGGGTTTTTCAATGCTAGCAGTTGGACTGGCGACATTGCAGTTGATGCTTGACCGGGGTCAGCATGTGGACTGGTTTCAATCATGGGAAATCTGGATTGAGTGCATCATTGCCGTGTCGGCGTTGTGGATGTTTCTCGTTCATCAGTTCTCGGCCAAAAAGCCAATGTTCAGCAGAGACCTAGTCACCAATCGCAACTTTGTGACTGCGCTTGGATTTATGGTGCTTATCGGGATGATGATGTTCGGCATTTTTGCTTTGTTCCCGCCCATGTTACAAAGTCTATTTGGCTATACCGTGCTTGATACGGGCATATTGCTTGCCCCGCGCGGGGTAGGGATTCTGGCAAGTATGTTCATCGCATCGCGTTTAACTGGAAAATTGGACGCACGAATTATCGTGGCGACCGGGTTTGTACTGACAGCCTATTCGCTGTGGGAAATGACGCAATGGTCGCTTGAAATGGACTGGCACCCGATTGTTCTCACCGGGTTTGTTCAGGGGCTTGGCATGGGCTTCGTATTTATTCCGATGAACGCGCTCGCTTTTGCAACGCTCGCACCCGATTTAAGGACAGATGGATCAAGCCTGCTCTATTTGCTGCGCAGCCTTGGCGGCAGCATGGGAATTTCGGTGATGACGGCAATGCTCGCACGCAACATCCAAGTCAGTCATGAAGATTTGGCGGGGCACATTACGGCATATTCGATGTCATCGGTTGATCCTTCAAGCGCAGATCGGCTGGGCAGCGCGGGGGAGGCTGCCTTGCGTATCCTTAACGGCGAAATTACTAGGCAAGCAGCGATGATTGCTTACCTCGACGATTTCACCCTGATGATGTTCGCCGTGCTCTTGTGTATCCCGTTCGTTTTGCTGCTCAGGCCCGCCTCGCCAACGCCGGCCAGATAATCAACCTTTCTTGAGATGCTTCCGGCCCAACAGTTCGGCAATTTGCACCGCGTTGAGCGCTGCACCTTTGCGGAGGTTATCCGAAACGCACCACAGCGCCAGCCCATTCTCGACGGTTGAGTCTTCGCGTACCCGGCTTACAAAGGTTGCATAATCGCCCACACATTCGACGGGTGTAACATATCCGCCATCCTCACGCTTATCGACGAGCATCACGCCGGGGGCTTCACGCAAGATAGATTGCGCCTTCTTCGCCGAAATCTCGTTTTCAAATTCGATGTTTACCGCTTCTGAGTGGCCAACGAATACAGGCACGCGTACGCAGGTTGCGATCACCTTGATCTTTGGATCAAGGATTTTCTTGGTCTCAACGACCATTTTCCATTCTTCTTTGGTTGAACCATCGTCAAGGAAGCTATCAATATGAGGGATCACATTGAACGCGATTTGCTTGGTGAATTTCCTGGGCTCGGCACTATCGCCGACAAAAATGTTGCGACTTTGCTCAAACAGTTCGTCCATGCCTTCCTTGCCAGCACCCGACACCGATTGATAGGTTGCGACGACGACACGAAGGATTTTGGCATAATCATGGAGGGGCTTGAGCGCGACGACAAGCTGTGCTGTCGAGCAATTTGGATTAGCGATGATATTCTTGCGCTTGTATCCGCCGATTGCATCGGGATTAACCTCGGGCACGATCAGGGGCACATCAGGATCCATTCGGTAGAGCGAGCTATTATCAATGACGACGCAGCCTGCCGCTGCCGCGATCGGCGCATATTTGAGGGTTGCTTCGGAGCCGATCGCAAACAGCGCCATATCCCAGCCAGCCCAATCGAAATTTTCGATGTTCTGAACCTTGAGCTTGCGGTCAGTATCACCAAATTCGACCTGAACGCCTTGGCTGCGCGATGACGCAACCACTGCGATCTCATCAATTGGGAATTCGCGCTCAGCCAATATGTTGAGCATTTCGCGCCCGACATTCCCTGTGGCTCCTGCGACGACGACTTTATAACCCATGATAATACTCCATTGATAATTTGATCAGGCGGGGGTGGCGTCGAATGCCATCGTCAGCCGGTGCGATTGGCTTTCAAACGGCACCGTGCCGTGCCAGAAATAGGATGGAAACAGAACGAGCCGGCCCGCGCGCGGTATCTCTACCCGGCGTGGTTCAAGATCAAGCCCGAACGCGGCATCAGGCACACCGAAGGTGAGCGCGCCTGCCTGCGACGTGCCAACTTCGGGTGGGAGCGTCAGATAAAATGCGCTGCTCAGCCAGCCCGATTGATGAATATGATTTGTGTGGAAACCGCTGTTGGCGAGCCGCACCGACCATGATCCAGCGAATTTGATCTGGCCTGAGTTGCGGCGAAGGAACGGGTGCGTCGCGTCTTGCGGCAAGCGTGGCAGCATTAACATGACTGCCTGACGCACATGATCAGCAAAGCCTCGCATATCAGGATTGCGTTTCTCAAAAATATTACCGCGCGTCTGGGTGCCGCCACGCAGCGATTGCTCGGCGGGATGCGCCACTGTGGTGTGAAACTGCTCAACCGAGGCACGCAATGGACCGAACCAAGCATCAGCCTCAACCCCGTCTTCGGGATCAAGGTCAACCGTCATCACCATACGCTCATAATCGGCAAGCCACGCCTCGCGCGGATCATTCAACAAGCGCCATATAATTGTGAGATATGACCAGCCAAACTGATCTAGTGGGGCTAGCTCGGTCGCGCGCAGAGCGTGAGCTTCGGCTTTCTTAGGATCGCCAAGCATTAGCAGCGTATGGCACAAATGCGCATGGATGGGCGCAATGTTTGGCGATGTTGCCACTAATCCTTGCAAAAGTGCAAGCGCGCCCTTGGGATCTCCAACACGACCAAGCGCGGCAGCCTTTGCCAGCGTAAATTCTGGCTGCGTGCCAACCGCTGCCTCGGCATCATGCGCCCAGCTAAGAAGTTGCCCGTTATCGCCCACATCCTTTGCCGCAGACAGCGCCGAATGCCAAAACGCGGGCGACACAGGCCCAATGGCCAGCACGCGCTTGTAACTTTCAAGCGCGACATCGGCCACACCGAGTTGCGGCATCAGTCGAGCAAGCGTTTCATGTGCATCAAGATGTTCGGGAACAGATTTAACCACCTCATGATATTGGCCAACCGCCTCGTAAAAGCGACCAAGCTCGGAAAGCAAATGCGCGCGAATTGTAAAACTCTCCGGGGCCGTTGAACCGAGCGCAATCGCAAGTTCAATCTGCTCAAGTGCCGCCTCAGCTTGGTCAACACTGCGTAGCGCGGCCCCCATATTATGGCGGCTACGCGCATCTCGTGGATCAATCAAAATTGCCTCATGATAATGCTTGATCGCCGCATCGGGATCGCGACGTTGCTGCTCAAGCAGGCCGCGTGCATTGCGGATGGCGGTGTTGGCCGGTGCAATTTTCTCAGCCTTCTGAAACGCCGAATCGGCGTGATCTAGCCAACCGGCATTCATCGCGGTTAGCCCCAAATTGAACAACGGATCGGACGAGTGCGGATCAAGCACAGCCGCACGTTCAAATGCCGCAAACGCGCCGTGAATATCGCCAAGGTCGCCAAGCAGATTGCCATAGGTCAACCAGATGGACGGTACCTTGGGTGCCGCTTTTACGGCATATTCAAGGAAATCACGGGCTTCACCCGTTTCGCCAAGCGCGATCATGATCAGCGCAAGCAAATGCACAACATCTGGATGCTGCAACTTCTCTTCGGACAAAGTCGCGAGCTTCGCTTGCGCACCTGCCACATCATCCGATTGCAAAAGAGCATAGGCGTTTTGCAGCAGTGATATATCAGCGTTTGTCAACATCTATCGCGCCTTCGGCTTTGCGATGGTGCGGTCAAGGAAATCAAGGATGCCATTCCACAAATGCACGCTGACTTTTGGCCCGGCGACGCGGTGCGTTTGGCCTGGATAAACCATTGTTTCAAACCGCTGTGCGTTGCCCTGAAGTGTTGCCATCAGTGACGTTGAGTGATCAAACACCACATTATCGTCTGCCATCCCGTGGATCAGCAGCAGCGGATCAACAATTTTGGCCGCATGTGGCACAACATTTGACGCCTCATACGCCTCTGTCACTTTGCGGGGGTCACCCATATAACGCTCGGTATAATGTGTGTCGTAAAGCTCCCACTTGGTGACGGGTGCGCCGCTGACGCCTGCTGCGAACGCGCCTGGAGCCGCCTCTAGTAGTTTGAGCGTCATATAGCCGCCGTATGACCAGCCATAGACAACAATGCGCTCAGGGTCGACGAACGGCTGCTGTTTGAGCCACGCAACGCCGGTCATTTGATCAGCGACTTCGACGCTGCCCATTGCTTGATGGATTTGATCTTCAAACGCCTTCCCGCGATCAGGCGTACCGCGCCCATCGACTGAAAACACGATCCAGCCGCGATCAACCAGATATTGCTGAAGCGCGCCGCCCCATCCGCCCGTCACTTGCCGACCGGCGCCTGGGCCGCCGTAAACTTGGACAAATACGGGATGACGCTTGCCCGGCTCTGACTTTGGGCGAAGCAACTTGGTTTGGAGGATGCTGCCATCCGCCGCCGTTATCGTGCCAAATTCAGGAACAGTATGGCTGGCAAGATAGGGCGCGTAAGGATGCTTTGCGCCAAGCTTATTTTCCTCAATCCAACTGATCATTTTGCCGCGCGCATCGGCGAGGAAAATCTGTTCGGGCTGGCTTGGGTTTGATCGGCGGATGATCACACGGTTCGCGGTTTTATTCATTGTTACATCATGCCACCATCCGTCAGGCGTAAGCTGAGTCGCTGCGCCGCCCTTGAGCGGCACGGCAAACAGATGCTGTTGCGTTGGATTGCCCTTGTTGCCGGTGAAGCTGATGATGCCCGCCGCTTCGTCAACCCCCGCAACCGCGCGCACCATCCAATCGCCCTTGGTAAGCTGCGTCCAAGCGCCCGCATTCCAGCGGTAAATGTGGTTGAAGCCATCGCGTTCGGACGTCCAGAGCAGGCTGCCGTCCTTCAAAAAACGCAGATTTTCATAGAGATTGAGCCAAGTCTTCGCAGTTTCTGTGAAGAGTATGCGCGCCGCGCCGCTCGCGCCGTCAACCTCAAGCACATCTAGTGTCTTTTGATCGCGCGACTGCCGCTGAACGATGAGTGACTTCCCGTCGGGCCGCCAATCCACCCGTGCAAGATAAATGTCGGCATTGCTGCCGAGATCGACCTTGATCTTTTCGCCGCTATCGACGCGGACAATGTATAAATCCACTTTTGCGTTGGCGGTGCCTGCACGCGGGTAACGCTGGTCAACCAGCTTTGTCCCTTCCGCACCAATTGCCGCGCGGCTGACGATATCAACCCCGCTTTCATCAACGCGGGCAAGCGCAACACGGCTATCGTCGGGTGACCACCACGCGCCCTTGCTGCGATCCATTTCCTCTTGCGCGACGAATTCGGCCACGCCCCAACTGATCGTGCCGCCGCCATCATTGGTGAGAGCTTGTTCCTTGCCGCCGACGCCCTTCACCACATAAAAATTCTGATCGCGCACGAACGAGACATAGCCACCCTTGGGGCTGACGCTTGCGTCAAGCACATCGCCGTCGGCCAGCGCCAAGCGCTTCACATCGCCGTCCAGGTCAGCGATGAACAGATCGCCGTCAAGCGGCACGAGGATTGTCTTGCTATCGGGTGACCAATCATAGGCGACTATCCCTTTACTGCCGCCAATCCGTGCACGTTCACGCTGCATTTTTTCGGCTTCGGAAAGTTCGCCTCCAGCGCCAAACTTCATGCTGTCAACCAGCATCCGCGATTTGCCCGTTTTGGTGTCAGTCGCCCACAGATCAAAACACTCACGATCCTCAGCGCGCGGGCGCAGGCTGGTGAGCAAGCTGCCATCGGGCGAGAGCTTCACAGCGCGCGGAGTAGGCCCGTTGATTGAGGGACTGGCAAAAATGCGTTCGAGTGTAAGCGGTTTGGCATCCTGCGCCATAATCGGGGGACTCCAGAGGGCCATCAGGCCAGCAATGATCAAAACAGGGCGCATAAGATATCCCCCAAAAGTGAAAAGGCGTCGCCAGCTTTCGCCAGCGACGCCCGTTCAATCAAGATTGAATGGTGTTGCGAGGCGACAGCCTATTCTGCGGTGCCTGTCGTTTTCGCAGGGCGTGTATCGCGGCGTTCGGCGATACGCGCCGATTTGCCACGACGGCCGCGCAGATAGTAAAGCTTCGCACGACGCACCGCACCTTTACGGATCACTTCGATGCTGTCGATGTTTGGCGAATAAAGTGGGAATACACGTTCCACGCCTTCACCGAATGAAATCTTGCGAACGGTGAAGCTCGAACCCATGCCGCGATTGGCACGCGCGATGCAGACACCTTCATAATTCTGAACGCGGGTGCGTTCACCTTCAACAACCTTCACGCCGACCTTCAATGTGTCGCCGGGACGGAAATCGGGAATCGATTTGGTTTCGTGAAACTTGGCGATTTGCTCCGCCTCAAGCGTTTGGATGAGGTTCATGCCCCAGTTAGTCCTTATTCTCTCGTCGCGCGCCAGAGGCAGGCTGAACCCGAGCACCGACATGGTGCTCCCAAAGATCCGGTCTGCGTAACCGTGTATCGGCCTCAGATTGGCTTTTACGCCAAGCCTCAACCTTCGCATGATCCCCCGATCGCAACACTTGCGGGATCATACGCCCTTCCCACTCAGCAGGTCGGGTATATTGCGGATATTCAAGAAGACCGTTCTCAAACGACTCCTCAACCCCGCTAGAAGTCGCGCCCATTACGCCGGGAAGCAGCCGAATGCAAGCGTCTAAGATCATCAGCGCCGCCGGTTCGCCGCCCGAAAGCACAATGTCACCAACCGAGACTTGTTCGATGTTGCGCGCCTCAAAAATACGCTCGTCAAAGCCCTCGAAACGCCCGCAGAGAATGGTGACTCCGGGGCCGCTGGCGATTTCGCGGATGCGGGCTTGGGTAATTGGTTTGCCGCGCGGCGTCATCGCGAGGATTGGGGCCCCTACATCCCCGTTCGTGTCGAGCGCAAAATCCACCGCCGCCGCCAGCACATCGACGCGTAGCACCATCCCCGCCCCGCCGCCCGCAGGCGTATCATCGACCGTCCGGTGCTTGTCCGTCGCAAAATCGCGAAGCTGGATCGGCGCGCACGACCATTTCCCCTCGTCAAGCGCCCGCCCCGCAAGCGACACACCAAGCGGGCCGGGAAACATCTCGGGATAGAGGGTGATGATCTGGGCGTGGAAGGTCATCGCTTAAAAATGCTAAAAACCCAGCGCCAGAAACGCGCCTCAAGTAGAATGAGCTTCGCAACAAACGCAGGTGCACCGAGCTGCTGCTTTATCTGATCGGCAGTCGTGTCTGGCCTAAATACCAGTTTAATAAGAGCAAGCATGATCCAGGCTTCGAAGACAAAAAGCACGGCAAGCCCGCCAAAACGCAGCCATGAGAGATACGGAAGAAGCGATTGGCTCTCGATGGGGACAATCTTCGTCGCCAGCCAAATACCTGTGCATTGAAGCGCAATTATACGAAAGATATTATGTTTGAAGGTCACTTTTTTGCGGTAACAAACAAAATATAAAATGGGTAAAGTTACCAGTACGTCAAACACGACTGCATATTCCCATGAACTATCTGTTTTAATTTGCGTGAAACGGCCAATATCCCATGCCAATGCAACGAGTATTATCGCCAATGGCCAAAACCAATTTTCTTTTATTTTTACAATCATCGACATACTTTCCATTAAACCGTCCAATTCTCAACGCTGAGCCCCGGTACATCGGCGAAGTCGGCTTCATTATCCGTCACCACGGTCAAGCCAAGCGATAGCGCGTGCGCCGCGATCAGATGATCATAGCTTGCACGGCGGAAGCGTAGCGTCGCATAGGCGCGCGCGGCGGCATAATCGAAGGGCATGACCGGCACTTCTTCGATCAGCGCTTCAAGCCCGACGAATGACGGCGGCTTACCGCGCACTGATCCGTGAAGCACCTCTGCATAGGCAATGACCGATGTTACCAGATCGTCCTCGTCGCAATCGGCCACCCGCTTCGCCAGTGGCCGGCTTGCATCAAGCCCGAGCGCAATCAGGATGTTGCTATCGAGCAAATATCTCATTCGTCAGGCATGTCAGGCATATATTTGGCGCGCCATTCGGGATCATCCCAGAGCAGCGGCCGCTCTTTGAAGATGCGATCCTCGGGCTTGATGAATTGCAAGCCCGAACCAATCGCGCAGCCCAACACCTTTTCGATGTTGAATTTCTTCTTCTTCGCGGTCACCGGATTGAGCAGATAGCCACCACCGGGCTGTACCGTCAGTTCCATTTCCATGCCAGCCTCCAGCCCAAGCGCGGCGGGCAGCCGCAGGGCAAGCGAATTGCCCGATTTGAATACTTTGGCGCGCAGCTTTGGCGTTTCGGCCGCAAGCCGAACTGGCGCAGTCGGCCAAGGCTCCTGCGCCTTGAATGGCTGGGGCATTTCACGTAGCCGGTTATCGGGATATTCGTTCATAACACACTCCGTATATACGTCATGTATATACTACACGATAAACAGCGCGTCAACAACAATAAGTTCACCCCATTCGGGCACCGCCTCGGGCTTCATTGGCACCATGAAGCGTTTGCCGGGTTTTCCGTCTTCGGCGGGGCGCTCAACCTCAATCACATCGCCTGCACCGAAATTTTCGATGGCGACGCACACGCCCAAATCTTCGCCCGTGGTTGAGACGCAGGGAAGGCCTAGCAAATCTGCGTGATAATATTCGCCTTCGCCAAGCGGGGGAAGCGCCTCACGGGGAACGGTGAGTTCGGTTCCGCGCGCGGCTTCGGCGGCGTTGCGGTCATTGATTTCGGCGAAGCGCGCGATTGCACCGTTATTGCCCGGACGCAGGCTTTTGAGTGTCAGCCTGCCGTCATTAAAGGATTTATGCGCCGTCACGCTCTCTTCGCCTGCCGCAAAGAGTTTGAGACGCACTTCCCCCATCACGCCGTGCGCGCCGATAATGACGGCAAGCGTGATGGGTTTGGCTTTCGACAAGGGTTAGGCTTTTGGTTCTTCAATTGGCTCATCGGCGGGCACTTCGACGGGTACGTCGGCTGGGGCATCTGCTGGCGCATCGGCAGGCGCTTCAACCGGCGCATCGGCTGGCACTTCCGGAGCCGCTTCAGCGACGACTTCTGGTTCTGGCGCTGGTGCAGCGGCGGCTTCAGCAGCAGCGGCCTTTTCAGCTTCTGCGGCTTCGGCTGCCGCAACCTTTGCAGCGGCTTCGGCTTCTACAGCAGCGGCGGCCTTCTTTTCATTTTCTTCGATGCGCTCAAGCGCCTTTTCGCCGGGCTTGCCCTTGTTGGGGTTATTGCGCGCTGCGCGCTCAAGCACACCAGCCTTATCAAGGAAGCGGTGAACGCGGTCGGTTGGCTGCGCACCGACGCTCAGCCAATGCTTCGCACGCTCAGCGTTCAGCGTAACGCGCTTTTCATCATCCTTGGCAAGGAGCGGGTTATACGTCCCGATTTTCTCAATGAAATTACCATCACGCGGGCTACGCGCATCGGCAACAACGATACGGTAATAAGGGCGCTTTTTTGAACCGCCACGCGACAAACGAATTGAAACTGCCATTTTATATCTTCCTTTGATTAAACTCTAAAACTCCGCTCAGGATGAGCGCTATTTTTTACCCATAATCTGATCAAAACCGGGTGGCAGACCTTGGGGCATACTGCCGCCGCCGAGCAGGCCGCCAAGCCCACCCCCGCGACCCAGCATTGCGCCAAGCCCTTTCATACCGCCCATTTTTTTGATTTTCTTCAT